>Ga0247609_10003948_pt1 | contig 14900 bp, 17 predicted proteins | sample 172DNAGHGlowgp2_FD_193487 | JGI IMG/M metagenome (GOLD analysis project Ga0247609, IMG submission 193487) | Sheep rumen microbial communities from Palmerston North, Manawatu-Wanganui, New Zealand - 1728 DNA GHGlow gp2 | ecosystem: Host-associated > Mammals > Digestive system > Stomach > Rumen ...
GGGATTTCTTCATATTACAGCCCCCGTTCTTTGAGCCATTTTTCTATGTGGTCTGCAATTTCCTTGTTGTTGGTTTCCTGGAACATAAAGTGGCTGTTGCCCGAGAAGCCCACTTTTGGAAGATCTACCACTGTAGCGTCTCCGCCGTCTGCATTGTAGTGTTCTGCAAAATCTACAGCCTGGTCGCGTACCTGTTTCCAGAAGCCTGTGCTCATGATGTTTTCAGGTCCATTGTCGATGTAGTCGCAAAAATAGATGACCATAGGAATTTTTGCAGCAAGGAATTTATTATATTCTTCGCTTCCCACAACTGGAGTTCCGCCCGGTTCGATTGCAACGATTGCCGCCATATTTTCGATGTCTGTCTGCCAGCACACTCTGCCGCCCTGTGAGTGGGTGATGTAGATTGATTTTTTGCCTGTCATTGTCCAGGTATCAGCAAGGACCTCGCTTAAAACCTCTCCGAAAAGTTTTTCGTCATAGTCGCCGGTGTTGGGTGTCATCTGGCGGAAAAACTCATCCTGAGCTTCTTCTCCGGCAGGGAAAGCCGAGCCTTCGTAGCGGTCAGGGGCGACAAGTCCGATTCTAAAATGTGTGTACCATGCCTGGTCTCCCGGCATGTAGGATTTTCCGTCCTCTCCCCATGCGTCAATTCCGCCTGCGCTTGCCATGCGTGAAGTTGAGCCAGCCGAAGCGCGCCGCGGCTGGTCTACTAAAAACGCAGGATAGCCTTTGCGGAGGAAAATGTCGCTCCAGCCCTCGCGTCCGTCGGGCGTGGTCTGCCAGCCGGTTCTGCTCTGTCCGTAGCCGTGAAGGTAAACAATCGGATTCTTTGTTTTTCCGGCCGGAATCTGATAGAAGGTGTTTGCGTGGTCAACATGCGCCGTGTTTCCTGCGCGGGTCGGGTCAAGCCAGCTTTTTTCCGGCGCATAGTTTCCTGCAACAGGTTCTGTTACACTTCCTCCAGATGTGAAGGCGCCCTGCTTTTGAATAACAAGAGCGTCTTTACCTTTTGAACAGCCTGCAAAAGTAAGTGAGGCTGCCATTGCCAGCGCGGCAATTTTTACCGTGCTTGAAATTGTCTTTTTCATGAGTTTTCCTCCAAATGTTTGTTTGTAAGATGCGCAAGGGATTGTAGGGGCAGCGTTAGCTGTTGCGAAACGAAGTGGAGCAATGAAGCGATAGCGGAACCCCGAAAAGCCCGACCGCCGCTTGCCGGCGGTTGCGCCCAGATTTTATTGAGGGTTTATTACAAAACCCTCAAAACGGCGAAGTCAAGGCTTTAAGCGTTAGCGTGCCTTGACTCGACGTATTTTTTAAGTCCAAGCTTTGTAAGCCACTTTTCTACAGACTTGCCGGCACCGCCTTCTGCTTCTTTCATAGAAACAGGAAGACCTTCAAGAACGGTTGCGCCCCTTGCCTTTTCACGAACGGTGTTATAGGTTCCGCCGTCTCTGCTTCCCATATGTGTGTTGAAAGGTACGACTGTTTTTCCCGAAAAATCCACGGTGTCAAAAAGCGTGTAGATAATCATGGGGAAGGTGTACCACCACATCGGGTAGCCGATAAAAACAGTGTCGTAGTCAGAAAGGTCAATTGCATTTTTGATTGCAGGACGCTGGTCTTCGTCGTGTTCCTTTTTAGCGTAGGCTGCCAGCTCGTCATAGTGGTCGCGGTTTTTGTCGTAAGGAATTACCGGTTCAATTCCCAGAAGGTCGCCGCCAGTCTGACGGGCGATTTCTTCTGCCAGTCGCCGTGTTGAATCGTATACTGAAAAATAAAGAATAAGTGTCTTTGCCATTTGTTTGTTCCTTGTGATTTTTAATATAACCTAAGGAATCGCCATTTGAACAATCAAAGTTTTGTATTCTTCTATACGTTGTGCGTATAGCAAAGCCGTGTTACAATATGAGTATGATAGAAACTTACATCCTTCAAAATCTTGTCGCCTTTGCTGACAGAGGTTCTTGATTTTTACAACAAGACCCGGGAAATTCAAATTGCTTCAATTGCGCCAATGCCGCTTTATGTTTTGACTCAAAAGTTTAACAAGACTTTTCCAAAGACTAAAATAACCGGCCAGATTAAAAACGAAAATGATGAGCTTTTTTCACTGCTGGAAAAAGACAAGGCTCAAATTATAATCACAACAATTAACCGCTCGGACGAACGCTTTTTTGCAACAGAGATTTTTGAAGAACATCTCAAAGTATTGCTTCCAAAAAGTCACAGCCTGGCCAATCGTAAATCTGTAAAACTCAAAGAACTTGCAGGCGAAACCTTCATAATGCTTTCAGAACTTGGATTCTGGTCCAATGCGGTTAAGCATGCAATTCCCGATGCAAAGTTTATTGAGCAGGATGACATTACAGACCTGAGGGATATAATTGCACATTCAACACTTCCAGCATTCGCAACGGATTACACTGAACAGGCAGACCATCTTCCTGCCTTAAAAAAAACAAGCCGTGTAGCCGTTCCAATTGAAGACGAGGAAGTGAATGTTAAGTTTTATGCCGTGTGCAGGGTTGAAATGATGAGGCAACTGAATTCTGTGCGTAAACAACCTTGAGCTCTAAATTAAACACACATGGCTTTAGTATAATAACATAAAACAAACCTAACTCGACTTTTTTTGCTAAAAAATCACTCTACTTTTTCGCGCGAAATCAGCAGAATCATTACAATTAAAACCACAGGGAAAATAGTTCCTGCAAGGAGACCTGCTTTAAGGTTGTCGCCAAAGATTTGAGAAATGTTGCCGACAAGGGCAGGACCGGTAGCGCCACCTAAATCTCCAGACATGGCCAGCATGGCAAAAAGTGCGGTTCCACCTTTGGGGATTCTTGGGGAGCAGATGCTTATTGTTCCCGGCCACATAATTCCAACAGAAAATCCGCAGAGGATACAACCTAAAAGTCCGAGCCATGGAAGTGAAGAAAGAGAAGCCAGAAGATAGCTTGCAACGCATAAAAGTCCCGAAAAAATCATAAAACGCGTAAGACTTATTTTTGGACCAAACTTGCCAAAAAAGGCACGGCTTATTCCCATTGTAACGGCAAACATACAAGGGCCTGCAAGGTCTCCAATATTTTTGGAAAGTCCCAGCGCCGATTCTGTAAAAGCCGAAGCCCACTGTGCCATAGAAAGCTCCGAGGCTCCCGCGCAAACCATAAGAATTATTGCAATCCAGAAAAGCGGAAGCTTGAACAAAGCCAAAAGCCCCATCCCCTTCTCGCCACCATTTGGCTGCTCAATCGGGCAGGTTGCAAAATTATAGATATTAAAAAGCGGCACCACAGCCCAGATGCAGGCAAGAATTTTCCAGTTGCCCATTCCAAAGAACTTAAAAAAAAGCGTAGAAATTATAATCACTCCCACAGAGCCCCAGCAGTAAAACGAATGCAAAAGGCTCATTACCGCTTCTTTATGATCAAAGGGACAGGATTCTACAATCGGGCTGCCAAGCACTTCCACAAGTCCGCTTCCAATTGCGTAAACAACAACACTTATGATAATCCCGGAAAAAGGGTCAGAAAAAAGTTCCGGCAAAAAGGCAAGCAGAATAAGACCCGCAGCAGAACACAGGCAGGAAGTTACAATACATTTTCTATAACCAATTTTATCTACAACTCTAACACAAATAATGTCGACAATCAGCTGGGTTATAAAAAACACCGCCGGTATAAGAGCGATTTTTCCAAGCGACACCCCATAATTTTTGTTAAACATCAAAAACAAAAGCGGAGTAAAGTTTGCCGTAATTGCCTGAGTTATAAAGCCCATGTAGCAGGCAATCAGAGTCTTGTTATATTTCTTTGTGCTTGGTTCCATGAAAATCTCCTGTTAAATGCCCGGGATAAATTTTATCATAAGAAATATTATTTTCTCTTTTTCTTGTCCGTTTTGGTTTGTTCGCTAGTTTCTGTTTCTGTTTGAGATTCAGCCTTTGAAGAAAGTGTGATTTTCTGATAAGCGTCTTTTTTATCGTAAGGATGGGGTTCAATTTCTATGATTGTAATATCATTTTTATCCGGATCATATACCCAGAAGATTCTTCCAGCTGCGGGTTTGTGATTTTCCAGATATGATTCCCAAACTTTCTGACCGTAACGCTTTGATAAAGCTTCAATATCGTGAGTGCAAAGGCCTGGATAGCGAGGATCATTACTGAGTTTAGAAAAGCAACTTACTAAAAGCTTGAAGAGTTTAAGCTCATTTTTAGTTGCCGTCTGTTCTTTATATTTTTTCTCAAGATTTTCCCACAGTTCCTGCATTTGGGGAATACCCATTCGGATTTTATACATTATAAGAGTTCCTCATATGCAGAAAAGTCTATAGGATCCCCAGCTTTTCCGGCTTTGAAGTTTTTCATGCTTTCATCCATCATAGAAAGAGTGTTTTGTGATACTTCAAATGGCTTTGTGAGTTCGCGAGGTTCCAGGAGGATGCGTCCATCAGGATATTCTTCAACATGATAATAATCGTATGAAGCAGATCTGAGAGTTATTCTTCTTTTTGAGTCCAATTTTGAATCATAAGATCTTACTGCTAATGCTGGCATATAAACCTCCTGAGTAAGGCCGCTGGTCGGCTAGTTGTGTTTTGTGGGATTTCCCACTTAATACTATATGGGATATGAGCAAGAAAATCAAGTATTTTGTGGTATCACCTTCGTTTTTCTCATCTGGCTTTCTTTGCTTTCTTTTCCGGAAGTTCAGTATACATACCATTCAGAAGTTCCTGAATCAAAGCCTTATCATCAAAACTATCAAATACATGCATCAAGGTTTTTGATTCTTCATACGGGTATCGCAGTTCGGAATCTGCAAGCAGTCTGTCCGATGACGGCGTTCTCTTTAAGAACAGCTCATCACCGCAAATATCTCCTATAAGCTTACCCTTAAAATATACAAGGTATCCTCCCATCATAGATTTTATGACAATATCACCTGCTTCGGAAAAACATTCGCGAACATATTCATTAAATTCTCTTATCATTTTTCACTCCTGATCCATTCATCAGTAAACTTCATCTCTTCTGTATGTCCCATAACTAGCGAAACTTAATCATCTTTTGATAATTTTCTAGGACTTCTTCCGGGGGCATTTTCATGTCGGAATTAATCCACCATTTGATTGTTTCGCAAAAACCTTTTTATAAATCTCAAGGTCCTTATTTCCAAAAACATTGAAGACAACTTTCTTTACGCTGGATTCTGGATTTTCTGACAGCCACTTTTCAACCGTCTCAACTGCAATCTGAGCGGCAAGATCCTGAGGGAATCTAAAAACTCCGGTAGAAATGCAGCAGAAAGCAACCGATTCAAGCTGATTTTGTGACGCAGTTTCAAGACAGTTTTTATAGCAGTTTGCAAGAAGAAACTTTTCGCGGGGCCCTACACTTGTGTAAATAATTGGACCGACAGTGTGCAAAACATAGCGGCTTGGAAGATTAAAGGCCGGGGTAATTTTGCAAAGTCCGGTTCCTTCTTCGTGCCCCTGCTTTTGCATCAGCTCGTTACAGGCAAACCTGAGCTGAATGCCCGCAAAGGTGTGGATACAGTTATCGATGCAGATATGAAGGGGCGCAAAGCATCCAAGTAGGGCAGAGTTTGCAGCATTAACAATTGCATCAACTTTTAGCGTAGTAATGTCGCCCTGCCAAAGATAAAGCTGCCCGCGGTGGTTGAGTTTATCGAAACCACCTGCTTCACGTACCGGCTTTAAATCCGCAATATCCGTAATCCCCCGCTCTTTATTAACCTGCTGCAGGTACTCATCCTGTATTCTCAAAAAGTCTTCGCTAATGGAATATGGACCACGAATATTCATCAAAGCCCGGAGTATATCGCGCTGACTCTTTTCATCATCAGGAATCACAAAGCCGCCTTCATTTCCGGGCACAAGGCCCAGCTTAAAGCCTGCACTACCCTTATCTTCTTTGAGGAGTTCTGTTATCAAATATGTACGTCGTTCTTTTTGTGTCATTTCCTTTTCCTCTTCATTTGGGCGTTGCGTCAGCTTCGCTGCCGCCGGGCTTTGCGCACTTCCGCTACCGCTCCATTCGTCCGCTCTGTCATTGCCCGGCGTGACCGGGCAATCCCATCTCTCCCGAACGCCGTCGGCGGTGCTCCAATCCCTAACGCGTTTCTATTTTTCTTACATCCTGCAAAAACAAGTCAAAGTCACTTTTTAGATTTGCAAGCTCTTTCTGGCGGAATAAATCGTATTCTTTTTCTGCTTTCTGCATTGCTTGTTCGTGAGAAATTGAACCATTGCCTTCAAGAATTTTCCGCTGATGAGCAACAATCTGATTATCTAATGCTGTAATCCAATCCTGCATTTTCATTGGTTTCTCTTCCAATGCCTGAAATTCAGCAAAATCCAAGAATTCAGAAACAAGCAAATTTAATCTTTTCAACTCAAGCTCTGAAAGATAGTTTTTAGCAATTTTTACATCATCTTTTGTAACATAATCGCCCTTAAAATTCGTCATTCCAACAAAAGGCTTTTCACTGTCTACACGCTCATATATAAGCTCCGCCGCAGTGTGCTCATGAACCGCATAATGCAATTTATTCTGTACCGTTGCAAAAAAGTTCAGAGTCATCTTGGAACGCGGATCATAATCCGTTGCGGTTGCATAAATATCCGTAACCTGCTGGTAAAAATTCCTTTCACTTGAGCGGATATCACGGATTCTTTGCAAAAGTTCCTTAAAATATCGGTTCCGCCCCTGCTTTAGCCGCTCGTCGTCCATGGTAAAGCCTTTCTGAATATATTCATGAAGCCTCTGCGTTGCCCAGCGACGGAAACGAACTGCCACATCAGATTGAACACGATAGCCGATTGCGATAATTACATCGAGGTTGTAATGGTCTATTTCGCGTTTTACTTCACGGCTTCCTTCTTTTTGAACTATAAAGAATTTCTTTATAGTTGCTTCCCTAGGTAACTCATTATCTTTATAGATATTCTCAAGATGCTGCCCAATATTTTGTCTTGAGGTATTATATATTTCTGCTAATTGAACAGCAGTTACCCAAACATCTTCATCTGCAAAGCGCACAGAAACATTTGTCTTACCGTTTTCATCTGTGTATAAGATTATTTCATTTTCCATGTTTTTCTCCGTAAGGTGGTTCAGGTTCTGCCACATTCACTTCACCATAAGATTGAGAAAGCGTATTTGTCACTTTTTTTGTTGCCTCAATCTTTTTATTTGTGTACTGAACCACATCGTTTATGACGAGTTTCTGCACTGCACTGATGAAATTCTGCATCGCTTCATAATCTGGCGTATCGCTTCGGACTGGCAGCATAATGTATTTATTCTGCACGACATTCCAACCGCCGAGCTTGTTTTTATATGAATAAATCGGTAAGTCCGTAACTTGATTTATGCACGCAACCATAAACAAATATTGCTGAGCTGAAATTTCTTTGTCGTTCCAGTTCCAGCGGATTGCATAAGCGTCTGACAGAACCGTGAAGTCGTGCGACTGATAATAAGCCCTGTAAACATCGCTGTTTGATGGAATAGAAATCACATGTTTCAATACCGTCGCATTTTCTTTTGGGGCATAATAGTTCAGGCCTTGATTCATAAAACTTGAAGTCAGGCAGGGAAGCGGGTTTTCTGCTGTAGCTTCTTTAGGCAAATCAGCTGCTTTATATGGCAATTTTACAGTCGATACTCTGTCGAATAAATCACCCATTCTGAATTCCTTCCATTCCAATGTATCAAAATTCTGAAGCGCAAGCTTCTCTCTTTCCGTAAGCGTAGCGTCGGAAAGTCCGCTTACCGTCAGGTAAGCGGAAAGTTCGCGTATACGCTCCTCTTCGAGTTCGCGTATAAAGCTCTCCATAAAATCAAAGTCGATGTTGCCGTCCTGCATCTGTGGGAGATGGATTTTTGTATTACGGAACGTTTCATCGACATGACGAACAAGTACCTGTAATAAAATCGGCTTTTGTAAATTAAGCAACGTCTGAAAGAACAGAATTGCATTTTCGGGAATAGTAATTTTTGGCACAATCTTTCTTACAAATTGCCCTGCATACCACGGTTTATTGCGATAGAAAAAATCCATTTGCAAAAGACCAAGACTCCATGTGCCAGCAGGATTTATGTTTTCTTCATTCACAAATCCTGTTGTTTGCAAAATACCTTGATTAAGCGATGTGCGCGTTATGTAATCGTATTCCGCACCATCAACAAGTCTGTCAGAATTAAAACTCAGAGTGTTCTCAATCTTAAACAAATCGCCGAGCCTGTATTCGCCCCACTTGACAGTCTGCAATTTTTTGCCAAGCGGGGCATCTATTTTCCCAGGCTTTTTTTCTCTGTTTCTCCGTCTGTTCCGTTTGCATGATTTTTCAAAAGGTTGGAAACTTCCCATGCAAGATAATCGGCAACAGTTTTCTTGAAGTCCTGCAAAGTCGGCTTTGTGTCTACTGGCGCGCTCTGGTTCCAGTCATCTCCGCTGTCGGTTATGAAGCCCTCGTAATAGATTTTGTCCAAATCCCACAGTTCTTTTGAAACTTTCGCGCTCTTCCCCGCATTATAGATTTTTACGATGTCAGTGTATCGCTGTGTCGGGTTGTCCTGTTCAATAAGCCCTCGCTTTGTGCGTTTGTATCCGTCGTTTGAGAAATCAATGAACTTTACGGTCTTTTCAAAGTTATGCGGCTTGTGAGCTTCAAAAATATATATGTTTGTCTGTACGCTTGCCATTGGCTCGAATAAATCAACAGGCATTTTTATGCTCGCCAAAAGCGTGTGATTTTTCAAGATTCGCCGGTTTGAGCTTATGGCTTTGCCGCTTCCCGCGCTGTTCTGAATGATAATTGCCCCCAATCCGCCCTTTTGCATTTTGTCCAAACCAAAAGCAATGAATGGCATCCCGTTTTCATCGAATGTGAAAGGAGGATTCAAAAGCACTCTGTCGGCGGCAAAGTTCGTGTACAGTTCTTCTGGTCTGTCAAACGAGCTTCCCTTTTGAATATTTGAAGAGCCGTCGCCGCGAAGAATCATATTTGTTGCGGCAAGAGTAAACATTTCGGCATTCAGTTCCACACCCAAAAGCCGCTCCTTTTTGATTTTTGCAATCTCTTCATTTGCCGCGCTTGAGCCTTTTGTAAACTTATCGTTCGCACTTTGAATCATCAGCTCCATTGCACTGATTAAAAAGCCTGCGCTTCCTGTTGCCAAATCCATAACTTTGTTGTCATAAGAAATATCAAGGATTTGTGCCATCAGTTTCGTAACATAAGGAGGTGTCAAAACAATACCGATTTCTTTTCCATCACCGAGAGCATACTTCAAGAATTCAGAATATAACTCACCCATTATGTCCAGATGAGAACCAAAAGCGTCAATCTGCTTGTAGATGTTTTCATAGATAAATGTGAAAATCTGCTTGTTAGTGCTGCACTCTTCTTGCAACAGTTTTTCTACTTGAGGAAAGAGCTTTGTGCTGTCGTCCCTCTGCTTGTCTTTTGAAATCTCATTGAACGAAGCGAGCATAAGGCTTGATTTTTCCTGCGGAATATTTTTCGCGTTTAAAAACTCTTTTATCTGATTCGTAATAAGAACGCCGTCACGCCTTGTTTCTGTATGGATGCCTTTCAAGTCGTCTGGAGTAAGCCCGTTTTGTATGATTCTGCCGTCAGAGTCAAAAATATCCTGCATTGCCAGAAGCATTCCTGAAACATACAGAACGCGCTGGGGAGCGGTGATGTTGTGATTGTGCATGAGCTTGTTCAGTTCTTTTGCGTAACGGTCAAAGTCGTTTTTGCTTCGTATTAAAAGGTCGTGCTTGTCTTTTTCGGTAAGAACGCAGTCTTCATAAAAAAGTGCGAATGTCTTTTCATTTTCCACAAAGTTAAGCGATGTGTATTTCGTCATCGGCTTTATGGTCTTAAACGAAGAACCGTAAACAAAATAAACCGCTATCTGAACATTGCTTTCATTGTCGCCCGCAATGCCCACAGCAACGACTTCTTTATATTTTCCGCTGGCAATCATCTGCGTAGCGTAATAAATCGCACCGTTCACCGCAAAGCCGCTTATTGATTTGTTATCTTCCTTTATGCCGTCCGCATTTTGTGCGATGAGTTTTTTCAAGCTCAGTTTATCCTCGAACACAATCGGAATAACGCCGTTTTTGCACTTGTATTTTTCAATATGAAAATCAGGCTTGCCAAAATTGCTCTTATTTTTCGTTTTTGCCGAACCTTTTAATGCTTCTTTCATATATTCCGACATTCCAGACTCGACATTGTAATCAGCAAGTTTTTCTAGTTTCAGCGAGGCAAACACATTTTTTACATAATCGTTTACATCATCTTCCAGTTTCCAATTTCCTGTATCATTCATTGCCATATTTCTATTTTCCTTTTGTTCTATAAATATTCAAATTTCTTACGCAATTCTATTATCCCATCAACCATTCCGCAATATCCCACACCGCAATTCCTTCATACTGATAGGCCGGGTGTTTTGTCCGTGCAATAATCATTTTTGGATAAGCGTCTTTTATGCTCAAAAGCGGGGAACTTTCCCTTTCCATTGTTTCCGCTCGGGAAATGTCGTCGCTCACCTGAATGTAGATTTTTTCATTGCGTTTTACGGCCACAAAATCAATTTCTTTTTGGTAAAGAACTCCCGTGTAAACTTCATAGCCTCTGCGTAGAAGTTCTATGCAGACTATGTTTTCGTAAATCCGCCCATAGTCCAGATTTTTAGTTCCGAGTTTTGCATATTTAAAAGAATGGTCAGCAAGATAATATTTGTCCTGACTTGCAAGATATTTCTTTCCTTTTATATCGTAGCGTCGGATTTTGTAAAAGGCGAAAGAGGCGCAAAGATATTTTATATAGGAAGAAACCGTTTTATCATCAACTTTGCTGCCTTTTGAAGTCAGAGTATTTGCAAGGCTTCTTGCAGAAATTTCAGAGGAAATGTTATCAACAAGAAAATCATTCAGCATATCCAAAAGCGGAAGATTTTTTATTTTGTATTTTTGCTGAATATCACGGACAATCAAAGTTTCAAAAACTTCATTCAAATAATTATATTTATCATCAAGAGAATCATACAGATAAGAACCCGACATTCCGCCTTCCATTACAAAACGGTCAAAGGCCTGCTGTAAATCCTTGCAGTCAAAATAAGCACAGAACTCCTTAAAGCTGAAAGGAAAAACCTCTATGGAAAAAGTTCTGCCGGTGAACAGTGTGGCCAAATCATTTGAAAGCAAAAACGCGTTGGAACCTGTCAGATATATGTGATATTTTTCTGAAGCATGAAAGGAATTTACCGCATGTTCAAAATCCTCGCATAACTGAACTTCGTCTATTAAAAGAAAATTTTCTTTTTCCGGAGAATAAAGATTTTCCACATATTCATTCAGAGTAGCGGCATTTTTTATAGTAGAGAATTGAAAAAGATTGTAATTGATGTGAATGATATTTGCATTTGGAATCTGATTTTTAAGATATTCAATAAAGAGCTCCAGAAGCTTAGATTTTCCGCTTCGGCGAATTCCTGTTATGACTTTTATGTCGGGAGTGTAAATTGTATTAATCAGTTTTTGCAAAAAATCTTGTCTTTCTAATACTTTCATAGAAGTATTATACACCCTCTATTCCGCATTTTCAAGATTTTTTTGATTTTGCGGAATGAAAATCAAATTCTATTCCGCAATTTTAAAAATTTTTCAATTTTGCGGAATAAGACTTTGTAAAAACTCCCAAATATCACTATCCACGCATAAGCTCTGCTTTTCAATTTCTTCTGGAACTGCTGCCTCTCCCTTGTTTATGCAGATAACTTTTAATAACTGTATTGTCCTGCTTTATCAGCAGTAGGTAGCTGACGGACGTAAGATTCCAATGGAAGAAATGATTGAACTTGCAACGACCCTGCTGGAAAACGGGATGAAGGGGTATAGAAATAAGTAAAGGTAGTATTATAAGCGTGGTCTGTACTTTAATTTTTTAATATAAACTTACAGTACCATCAGCAGCGTTCCAGCTCCAATCAAGATACATCCGATAATTGATTTGATTGTAAACTGTTCATGTAGAAATACAAAGGCGAGAATCAGTGTGATAACAACGCTGAGCTTATCTATCGGTACAACTTTTGAGGCTTCTCCCATCTGGAGGGCTTTGTAATAGCAGAGCCAGGAAGCACCTGTTGCAAGTCCTGAAAGAATCAGAAAAAGCCAGCTTTTTTTGCTGATTGAAGAAAGTCCTCCCTGAGCGTTTGTTATGAAGACCATAAGCCAGGCCATTAAAACTACAACAAGGGTTCTGATGGCTGTGGCAAGATTTGAATTAACTCCTTCAATTCCCACCTTTGCAAGAATCGAAGTTAAGGCTGCAAATACAGCAGAAAGAATTGCAAAAACGAACCACATAAAATCTATTATAGCACAGGATTAGTTTTATTTTAACTGAAAAAGTATAAAGAGTTTCCTGCAATGGATTTAAGATTTTAATTCTTAATCACAGCCAGTGCACAAGGTATTCTGCCATGACCGACTATATGTGTTTGATTCAGGACGCTTTTCCTGGAATCTTTTTCTGAATTGCGATTCAGGCGTTGCGCCTGCTTGCCATTGAGTCGCCGGAGGCGGTGCGGCAGGTGGACATTGAACGGGCGTTTTCGATGACGAATCCCACCGTCACCTCGCTCTTACACGGGCTTGAAAACGGCGGCTGGATTGAGCGCGTTGAAAACCCAGACGACAACAGGAGCAAGCTCGTCCGCCTCACGAAAAAGGCAGAACGGATAGCGGCTGACTTGGAATCGCTCGGAAACGAAATTGAAGCGGAGCTGACGGGCGCGCTTTCCGATGAGGAAAGATCCACGCTGCATGCGCTTTTGCTGAAAATGGTTCCGCAGGAAAACTGAGCGGAATTCATATACATTTTATTTTATGGAGGAATCCTATGAAAAAATCACTTCTTGCCGCGGTTCTGGTTGCGGCTGCCACGATGGGCCTTGCGTTCGGAGCGGACAATGGAAGGACAGTGCAGTTCGGCCGCTACTACGAGGATAAGGCGGGAAAAAAGCTCACCCCGATTGAATGGACGGTGCTTGACGAAAAGGACGGCAGGACGCTTCTGATTACGACCAAAGTGATTGACGCTCAGCCATTCCACAACAAGCGCATCGCGGTCACCTGGGACAACTGCGACTTGCGCACCTGGCTCAACGGAAAATTCTTTGCCACAGCATTCACGAAGGAAGAGCAGGCAGCGATTGCGACGACGGAAGTTTCCGCGTTCAAAAATCCCCGCTTCGACACTCCCGTGGGAAAGCCTACGCGCGACAAGGTCTTTCTTCTGAGCTATGAGGAGTGCCTCACATATATGCCCACCGATGCCGACCGCAAGACCTTTCCCACCGAATACGCGATTGCCAACGACTGCTACATCAACACCGACGGACACGCGGCATGGGGGCGGACGAAGCGGGCGGCTGGACTTCATTTTTGCGGAATAAGATTTTGTAAAAACTCCCAAATATCACTGTTCACACAAATGCTCTGTTTTTCAATCTCGCCGGGGACCTCTGCCTCACCCTTGTTTATGCAGATGTAGGTGGCTTTCGGGTTTGAATAAGTCATCTTCCAGAAAGGATATTTGATGATCCCCGGAGTGTTACCGCCAACCCCAAGCTCCAGATAAACAATACGACCGTCTTTGTTCTTATTCAGAAAATCTTCATATCTGCCAGCCGCCTTATGCCATCCTTCATCTTCAACAAAAGTGTTGTCCGAGCGAAGATTCATTGTCATAGGCTTACCGCAAACAGGACAGTGGGGAACAAGCTCAGACGGCACAGTCATTTTAATTCCTTCAAATCCATTCTCTGGGAGTTCAAGGCCACCATCATCCTGAATTAAAAAGCCCTGTTCCCTGATCATTTTTTCAACAAACAGCTGGTTATCATAAGTTTTCTTGTGACAAGGCTGTGAACACTGCCAGAGACCGTAATCCCCCTGAGTGTAGAAAAGGTGAGATTTATCAAAACCCGCTTTCTGAAAGCAGTGGTCAACATTAGTCGTAAGAACAAAATAATTTTTATTCTTCACAAGTTCAAAGAGTTCTTCATAGACAGGAATCGGAGCGTTCATGTAGCGGTTAATCATTATGTAGCGGCTCCAGTAAGCCCAGTTTTCTTCAAGAGTTTTGTAAGGATAAAAGCCACCGGAATACATATCGTGAAAGCCATACTTCTTTTCAAAATCAGCAAAATATTTTTGGAAGCGAGGCCCGCTGTAGGTAAAGCCTGCAGAAGTAGAAAGCCCTGCCCCGGCACCGATGAGAATTGAGTCTGCATTTTGTAAGATTGATTTGATGTTTTCCATTCTCCACCTCTATAGATTAAAAACAACAGGCTTAGAAAAAGCATTATTCTCTTCAAGCCCCTTAACATGCCCCAGATTGTTCAGACTGCCGGAAATCTCAGAAAGATAGAAAACCTTGAACAGAGGATGATTTGCATCATTTTTGTACAGCTGGTGAACTATGGAAGATTTTTCCATAATCATTTTCTTAACCGTAAGATTTTCTTCAAAGACAACCCTTGCACTCATGCGAATCCAGGCTGTATCAATTTCATTCTCCATAAGACGGGAGCCACAAAGGTCAATATAAGGATTCGCAGAAAGCTCCTTGAACATATCCTTCTGGCTGTTTGTGCAGAACCACAGCTTTTCATCATGGACTACCATGTACTGAACAGGCCTCACCTTTGGCTTCCCATCCAAACCGATTGTTGCCAGATACTGTAAGCCTACTTTATCAAGATATTCTGCAATTTCTGTAACTGTCATTCGTGGCTCCTTTTAAATTATTTTCCAGGGAAAAACATTCCA
>Ga0247609_10003949_pt1 | contig 14900 bp, 16 predicted proteins | sample 172DNAGHGlowgp2_FD_193487 | JGI IMG/M metagenome (GOLD analysis project Ga0247609, IMG submission 193487) | Sheep rumen microbial communities from Palmerston North, Manawatu-Wanganui, New Zealand - 1728 DNA GHGlow gp2 | ecosystem: Host-associated > Mammals > Digestive system > Stomach > Rumen ...
TTGCTGAGGCTTTAGAAATAAATGCATTATCAATTGAAAATAAGGTTGAGGATAATATAGATACTTTATTTTTAGGTGGTGCATTATATGCCTATGGTATAGATAAAGAATTAACAGAATATATTAAGAATTTAGATGCTTCTAAAATTAAAAATGTTGTTGTTTTTTCAACATCATGGATTTCAAAGCATGCTATTGCTTTAATTAAAAAAGGATTAAAAGAAAAAAATATTCCTTATGTAGATGAATTTATTTATGCTAGGGGAAAGCCTAGTGAAAAGGAATTAGCTAAGGCTAAAGAAATTGCTAAAAAATATAGATAAATAATTCTCTTGGTTAATCCAAGAGATTTTTTTTGGAAAAAACATCGCAATTTGTTCTTATGAAAACATTAACAAAAAAAATAATATTGATTTTATAAAATTAAATATTATAATATTATGCGCTTGAAAGAAGGTGAGAAAATGACAGAAGAAAGAAGAAAAGAATTAGCATCATTTAAGCATATGCTTATTTTAACAATTCCTATTTTCATAGAATTATTATTACAACTAGTCGTAGGATATTCAGATCAATTAATGATGTCTAATTGGCAAAATGCAGTAAATGGTATTACTAATGCCAATGTAGTAATTAATATGGTTCTAAATTTTTTTGTCATTTTTGCTTCTGCATCTATCATTTTAATTACCCAATATAAGGGTGCAAGAGATGTTAAAAGAGAAAAAAGTGTATATTCAACTGCCTTCTTTTTCAATACAATATTATCAACTATAATGACTTTTGGTATTGTCTTTTTATCAAGATTTTATTTAAAAGCATTAAATACACCAGAAGCTGCATTAAATGATGCAATTTTATATTCAATGATTGCTGGAGCATCTGTTGTTTTCCAAGTTATGGCAACTACATTATCATCATTTTTAAAGGCTAATAATTTAATGAAAGAATCAATGATTACAAACATTATTATGAATATATTAAATATTGTTGGTAATTTAGTTTTAATTAATGTTTTTTCATTAATTGATATGCCAATTGTTGGTGTTGCATTATCAAGCTCAATTTCAAGAATTATTGGTTTTATTATCTTATTAATTATATATATTAAAAAGATTGGTGTTAAATTATCATTTAAAGAATTCATTCATCAAACAAGAAGCTTAAAAATGCTTGTAAAGGTAGGTGCTCCATCAGGAGGAGAAGCTTTATCTTATCAAGCAAGCCAGGTTATAATTCAGCTTGTTGTTAACCAAATAGTTGTTTTTAATAATAACAATGTTCAAATGGGAAATATTAAAACATATGCATCTATGCTTGCGATGGTAACATATTTATTTGTAAGTGCTGTATCTCAAGCTATGCAGGTAGTAATTGGTGAGCAGCTTGGTGCTGGTTTAACAGATGATGTAGATAAAAAGGTTAAGCAAACAAGAAACATATCAATTGTTTCTAATTTGATTTTTGCAACCTTATTCTTCTTATTAAGTGATTATTTATTTACCTTATTTAAGGTTACAGACCCAGAATTATTAAAAATTGCTAAATACGTAATGGCAGTAGAAATAGCTTTAGAGGTAGGAAGAGCCTTTAATATTGTTTATGTTAGAGCCTTACAAACTTCAGGTGATGTATTATTCCCAACTGTTTCAGCAATAATTTTCTGTTGGAGTGTTGCGGTTTTAGGTTCATTTATTTTAGGTGGACCTTACGTATTAAATTTAGGTATTCCAGGTGTTTGGATGGCTATGGCCTTAGATGAATTAATAAGAGCTGTAATCTTTGTTATAAGATGGCATAATGGTAAATGGAAAAAATATAATTTAGCTTTACAAAACTAAGAGAAAAAATAACTCTTAGTTTTTTTATTTTGTTTATTATTGTATAATTAAAAATGGTGATGAATATGAATGTATTAAAAATAAATGGTATTTATAGACATTTTAAAGGAGATTATTATTTAGTCGTTGATGTCGCTTTTGATAGTGAAACAAAAGAAGAGGTTGTTATTTATAGAAGATTATATGGTGATGGGTCTTTATGGGTTAGAAAAAAAGATATGTTTTTATCTTTAGTTGACCATGAAAAATATCCTAATGTTAAACAAAAATATCGCTTTGAATTACAAGAAATAGAATCTAAAGCAAAGGATTTTAAGGGTGAATAATATGTTTTATTTGTTTAATAATATAAAATATAAAAATATATTAGATTTATATGATGAAGCCTTAAATGATGAAAAAAAGTATAATGATTTTATTGCATCAATCACTAGTTTTGCTTTAGAAAATGGATTAACTGGTAATTTATGGCATGATTATTTAATATATATTTTAATTTTTAATGATAATCCATATACTAGAGCCTTAGAAAGAAATAAAAATGCTAAGATAATTGATCTTGTTAAATTAGATTTAAATGAATTTTTTAGATTATATAATTCAAAGGAAGAATTTTTAAATCCAATCATTAATTTTGATTTTAAAGGAAAGGTAACTCAAGTATCAGATGTAATAGAAAAAATAAAATCTAATATTAACAATAAATATGATTCATTTGAAAATGCTATTTTAAGCTTTTATGTAGAAAGAGGCTTAGCCTTTATGTCACTTTATAAAGCTTTTAGAGTTTTAGATGGAAAGCTTTCTCCAATTTATAATGTTTTAGATGTAAGATTTGATGATTTAATTGGTTATGATGAACAAAAGGCTTTATTAAAGGAAAATACATTAAATTTCTTAAATGGAATGCCTGCAAATAATGTATTGCTATATGGTGATTCAGGAACTGGTAAATCAACTTCAATTAAAGCATTATTAAATGAATATTTTGATAAGGGATTAAGAATAATTGAAGTATATAAGCATCAGATGGAAGAAATATCTAAAATTATTCATACATTAGAATCTAGACCATATTTTTATATTATTTATATGGATGATTTATCTTTTGAAGAAGATGAGGTTGAATATAAATATTTAAAGAGCGTTATAGAAGGTGGAATTGAGCCAAAGCCAAAAAATGTTTTAATTTATGCAACTTCAAATAGAAGACATTTAATTAAAGAAAATTTTGCTGATAATGAGGATAAGCATAGAAGAGAAACTGAAGCTGAAAAATTATCATTGGCATATCGCTTTGGTCTTCAAATATTTTATAGCTCATTATCACCTGATGAATTTAAAAAGATGGTCAAAGAGCTTGCTTTAAGAAATGATATTACAGTAGATGATGAAATCTTATTTAAAGAAGCAAATGTATGGGAAATGAGCTATGGATCACTTTCTGGTAGATGTGCAACACAATTTATTAGTTATATGGTTAATAAATATAATAAATAATTAGGGGGAATATTATGAAATTAGCAGTAAAAATTGTAAATATTTTATATTTAATTTTTGAAATTATTGCAATCATAATTGCAATCTTTATTCAAGAACCTATCAAGGAATTAATTAAAACAGCCTGTGAAGAAGGAAATCTAATTGTAAATAATGAAAAAGTCGCAATGGAAGATATTGATATGGTATTAAAATTTGTACCTATTGTTACAGGGGTATTTATCTTTATTTTTGCTTGTGCTATTGTTGTTTTATCATTAAATTTATATTTCTTATCAAAGGATAATTTAACAGCAATTTTAGTTATAGGTATTATTAATCTTGTGGTTGGAGCTCATGTTATTGGTATTTTAGATATCGTATATCATATTTTATCTAAGGATAAATCTGATTATGAAAAACCAGATGATATTTTCTATAAGCCAGATGAACCACATGTTAATGAAGATGGTAAAATAGGATTTTAATAGAATTTAAAAATACGGGTTGAATTTTCAATCCGTATTTTTTATGCTAAAATATAAATGTGAAGTGGGTGTTACTATGATTGAAATTATTAAAGAAAATGAACGTAAAATTGATAAATTTGATGTTGATTTTTATTTAAAAAATAAAAATTATAGCTTAGTTGCAGCCTTAAAGGCTTTAGATACAACAAATGAAATTCAAAAGGCTTATTTTAAAAATACTGAAAATTTATCAAAAGAAGAACATATATTAAGGCTTTATGCCCTATTACAGGGATTATTTGTTTCTGTTGATAGCTTATATTCTTTAGCTTTAAATTTAACCAAAAGTAAAAGCTATATTAATATTAATAGTAATGCTTCATTAAGACAATTAAGATATATTAGAAATGATGTTGTAGGGCATCCTTCTAATAGAGTTTTAAATAGTGATGTGCTTGCATATTGTATTTTAGATAATGATTCTATTACCTTAGAAAGCTTTTCTTATAAAATATATACTCCAGATGAAATTATTGAAAGAGTTGTTGATATTAATGAAATATTAAATGCTTATTATAAGGAGGCAAATTCATTATTAGATGAATTATATAGTGTTGCTAAAACAGATTTAAATAAATCTAAATTAGAGGTTTATATATCTAATGCTATTGATAATTATATTTTGAATAGAGATTATATAGCTTCATTAAATGAATTTATTGATGAATATAAAAAGATGTATAAAACTGCAAAAGGTGAACAGCACAGAGCCTTATTTAGATATGAATTAATTAATAAATTGAATGAATTTCCTTCAAATGAATTTGAAAAAGAAATTGTAGATTATTGTATTGGTATTGAGCTTGCTAAAATATATGTATTAATAAAAGGAGCTAATTATAGTGTAACTATAAGAAAAAAACTTCCTGATGGAATTGCTTATTTTTATAGATTTATGAATAAGAATAAAGATCAATATTATTTATTAGATTATTTGCTTGATTCATCAAATCCTCTTTATTTAAAATCAATTGTTAAATTAAAGGATTTAGCATATAAGAAAGGATTTAAATCAGCAAGTAATTATTTAGATATGATTTATAAGGCATATATTAGTGATAAATTAGATATTGCATATGGATTAGCCTTACCAATTAAGGAATATAAAAGAAAAAAATAACGTTTACATATGTAGAATTTATTACACTTTTTTGATATAATACTTTTGTTTTTGAGAAAAAAATACGGAGGCATATTATATGGATATTAGAAATGTGGCAATCATAGCACACGTTGACCATGGTAAAACAACATTAGTTGATAAATTATTAAAAAGCTCTCATACTTTTAGAGATAATCAGGTTGTAGAAGAAAGAGTAATGGACTCAAATGCAATCGAGCGTGAGCGTGGTATTACAATTCTTGCTAAAAATACAGCAATTAGCTATAAAAATACTAAAATTAATATTCTAGATACTCCAGGCCATGCTGATTTTTCAGGTGAAGTTGAAAGAATCATGAAGATGGTAGATGGTGTAGTATTAGTTGTTGATGCATATGAAGGTACTATGCCTCAAACAAGATTTGTTTTAAAGAAAGCTTTCGAAGCTCACTTAAAGCCAATTGTTGTTATCAATAAGGTTGATAAGCCTTCAGCAAGACCTTTAGAGGTAATTGATGAGGTTTTAGAATTATTTATTGATTTAGGCTGTGATGAGGATGAATTAGATTTCCCAATTTGTTACGCTTCAGCTGTAAACAATACTTGCTCATTAGATATAGATATTAACACTCAAAAAGAAGGCATGGAGCCTCTTTTAGATATGATTATTAAATATATTCCTGCACCAGAAATGGATAAGGATGCTCCACTTCAATTACAACCAGCATTATTAGATTATACTGATTTTGTTGGAAGAATTGGTATTGGTAGAATTAAAAGAGGAACAATTAAATCAGGTGATGTTGTTTCTTGTTGTAGATTAGATGGCTCTATAAAGCAATTTAGAGTTCAAAAATTATTTGGCTTTTTAGGTCTTGATAGAATTGAAATTAAAGAAGGCTATGCAGGTGATATCGTTGCTGTATCAGGCTTAGGTGATATTTCAGTAGGTGAAACAATTTGTAATGTTGGTAAAGAAGAACCACTTGAAAAGATTCATATTTCAGAACCAACAGTTCAAATGACATTTGGTACAAACTCAAGCCCATTCTGTGGTAGAGATGGTAAGCTTGTTACTGCATCTAAAATTGAAGATAGATTATTTAGAGAGGTACAAAAGGATGTATCTTTAAGAGTTGAAAGAGTTCAGCTTGCAGAGGAATGGACAGTATCAGGTCGTGGTGAATTACACTTAGGTATTTTAATTGAAAATATGAGAAGAGAAGGATATGAATTCCAAGTATCTCGTCCTCATGTAATTATGAAAGAAATTGATGGTGTAATTTGTGAACCATATGAATATTGTGTAATTGATGTTCCAAATGATTGTGCAGGTTCAGTAATTGAAATGATGGGTAACCGTCATGGACAATTAGAAACAATGTCTAATACTGAAACTCAAACAAGAATTATCTATAATATTCCATCAAGAGGATTAATTGGTTTTAATACAGATTTCATGACTGCAACTAAGGGTTATGGTATCATTAACCATTCATTTTCTGAATATAGACCAATGGAAACTGTAAATGTTGCTGAAAGAACAACTGGTGTTTTAGTTTCTATGGCTCAAGGTCAATCTACAGCTTATTCAATTGGTGCATTAGAAGATAGAGGTTCTATGTTCATTGCTCCAGGTGAAGATATTTATGAGGGTATGATTGTTGGTGAAGCTAATAAGGATTTAGACTTAGCAGTTAATGTTGTTAAAGCTAAACAACAAACTAACACAAGATCTTCTAATAAAGACCAAACAGTAGTTTTAAAGAAACCTAGAATTTTAACATTAGAAAACTGCTTAGAATTTATTAATGAAGATGAATTAGTTGAAGTAACTCCAAATCATATTAGATTAAGAAAGAAAATTTTAGATACTGTTGAACGTAAAAAATATGATGCTAAAAGAAGAGCAGAAAAAGAAGAAGAATAGTATATAAAAAGTATGAAAAGCTCTATTATGAGCTTTTTTATTTTTGTATTTTTTCTTTTAAATACTATTGAAATATATTTATAAAAATATTATAATAATATTAAGAATTATTCTTAATAAGGGGTATTTGATATGTTAAGGAGAAATACAAATCAAAGACAAATAGTATATGAGGCTTTAAAAATTTTAGGCCATGCAACAACAGATGAATTAATTAAATATATTAATGAGAATTATGAAAATATTTCTCTTGCTACAATTTATCGAAATTTAGGAATAATGCTTGATGATGAACAAATCAAAAAGGTAAAGCTTCAAGATTGCGAAGTGTATGAAACAGTAAAATTAAAGCATTATCATTTTGTTTGTAAGCATTGTGGAAAAATAATTGATATTACTCCAACAGAGGCTAATACTTTTATTGATTCAAAAAGATATGTTGGTAACAATCGTGTTGATGATTTAGAAGTTACTTATTATGGCACCTGTGAAGAATGCTTAAAAAATATACTTAATTAAAAGATTTAAAAGGAAGGGGTATTTAATAAGTATGAAAAAATTTGTATGTAAAGTTTGTGGTTATGTTTATGAAGGTGAATCAGTACCTGCTGATTTTAAGTGTCCTGTTTGTAAGGCTCCAGCTTCAGCTTTTAAGGAAGTAGAAGGTGAAATGACTTTAGCAGCTGAACATGAATTTGGCGTTTATGGTAAGACTGTTAAAAATAATCCTGATATTCCTGAGGATGTTAAAAAGACAATTTTTGATCAATTAATGTCTAATTTTACAGGTGAATGCTCTGAGGTTGGTATGTATTTATGTATGGCAAGAGTAGCTCATAGAGAAGGCTATCCTGAAATTGGCCTATATTGGGAAAAGGCAGCATTTGAAGAAGCAGAACATGCAGCTAAATTTGCTGAATTATTAGGAAGCGATTTAGAACCAAATATGACAAATTCAACTAAGAAGAATTTAGCTTGGAGAGTTGATTGTGAATTTGGCGCTACTAATGGTAAAACTGAGCTTGCTAAATTAGCTAAAAAATATAATTTAGATGCAATTCATGATACAGTTCATGAAATGGCTCGTGATGAAGCAAGACATGGTAAAGCATTAGAAGGCTTACTAAAAAGATATTATAAGTAATTAAATGATTAATAAAGCACCTTCGGGTGCTTTTTATTTGACTAAAAGTGATATTTAGTATAAAATACTAAAGGCTTAATAAAATGGAGTTTTAAAATGGAAAGAATAGTTGAAATTGAAAGAACAATTATAAAAAATTATAGAGCTAAGCTTTGGGCTCCCTTCGTTAAAGCCTTAAAAGAATATAGCTTGTTCAAAGAAAATGAAACAATTAATATCATTATTGATGGTACTAATAGCTCATTTTTACTAGCAAAACTATTTGAAGAATTAAAAAAACATTCAGATTTTGATTTTAATTTAAATTTTTTAGCTTATGATTTAGAAGAAATAAAAGCTAATTTAGAAATTCTAAAAATTGATGCTCAAATTGTTGGTTTTAATTATCAATTAGATGATAATAAAATATATGCAATGCCTGATAATTTTGATGATGTTATTGAAGAAACATTAAAAAATATTTTATATAATGGTAAATATGAAACAATATTACCAAAAGAAAATAATATCATTAGACCTTTATATTTAATCAAATATAAGGATATAAAAAATTGGGAAAAGAAAAATGAATTAACTTTTATTAAGCATATTTTATCCAAAGAAAAACAAAAGGTTAGAGATTTAATAAGAGATTTAAATGATTATAATGAAATCGTTGAAAAAAATATCTTTAGATCAGCAGAAAATATAAATGCTGATAAAATCTTAAGTTGGATTAAAGATGGTAAGGTTGAATCATTTTTAGATGATTATGAAAATAAAATAAATCTTGGAGAATAGAGGTACATATAATGGCAAATTATAAAGATTTAGCAGATTTAATATTTCCGCATATAAATAATACAATCGAGGATTTAGAAAAAAGATATCCTGAAAGAAATTTAAAAGAAGGCGCAGAAGTTACTAGATTCGCACCAAGCCCTACCGGATTTTTACATACAGGAAGCTTATTTACTTGCTTAGTTTCTTCTCGTTTTGCAAAACAATCTGGTGGTGTTTTCTATATTAGACTAGAAGATACAGATACTAAAAGAGAAATTGAAGGATCTGGTGCATCACTTGTTGAGCAATTAAGCGTATTTGATATTATTCCTGATGAAGGATATATTTCAGATGAAAAAGAAATAGGCTCTTATGGTCCATATAAGCAATCAGATAGAAAAGAATTATATGAAATTGTAATCAAGCATTTAATTGAAATAGGAAGAGCATATCCATGCTTTTGTTCAGCAGAAGAATTAGCTGAATTAAGAAAAGAACAAGAAGCAAAAAAAGAAATTCCAGGTTATTATGGAAAATATGCTAAATATAGAGATTTTCCAATTGATGATGCAATTGCTAAAATTAAGAATGGAGATCCATATATCATTAGATTTAAATCAATGGGTGATCATAATAACAAGATTTCATTCCATGATGAAATTAAAGGTGATCTTGAATTAACTCAAAACGATCAAGATATCGTTATTTTAAAAGGTGATGGACTTCCAACATATCACTTTGCACATCTTGTTGATGATCATTTTATGAGAACAACAGTTGTTACTCGTGGTGAGGAATGGTTATCAAGCTTACCTATCCATTTAGAATTATTTGATACTTTAGGCTTTAAGCGTCCTCGCTATGCACATTTACCAGTAATTATGAAGGTTGAAGATGGCATAAGAAGAAAATTATCTAAGAGAAAAGACCCTGAAGCTGCAGTATCTTATTTCTTAGAACAAGGCTATCCAAAATATGGCTTCATTGAATATTTATTAACAATTGCTAATTCAAATTATGAAGCATGGAGAGATGAAAACCTAGATAAGGATTTCTATGATTTTAAACTATCATTTGATAAAATGGGTGTTGATGGTGCCTTGTTTGATATTGCAAAGGTTGCAAATATTTCTAAAGAAAGAATGGCTTATAAAAAGGCAGAAGATTTAGCTTTAGAAGTTAAAACTTGGGCAAAAACATATGATAAATCATTCTATGATAGAATCATTAATAATGAAAAACAATTTATTGATATCTTAAATATTGATAGACAAAAAGAAAAACCAAGAAAAGATTATGCTAAATATTCTGATATTTATCCAGTAATTGCATTCTTCTATGATGATGTTTATAAAGCAATCGATAAAACAAATCTAGAATGGAATCCAGCAATGGATAAAGAAACTATTAAAGAAGTATTGGCTGGTTATTCAAAATCAATTGATTTATCTTTAGATGAAGAAAATTGGTTCAATTCTTTAAAGGAATATGGTAAAGCTCATGGCTTTGCTGCTGATAAGAAGGAATGGAAAGCTAATAAAGAAGCATTTAAAGGTCATTCTGGTGATATAGCCGAAATGCTTAGAATTGCTTTAACTGGAAGAAAGAATTCACCAAACTTATATTTTATTATTCATATTTTAGGTGTTGCTAAAGTAGAAGAAAGAATTCAAGAAATTATTAAAAACATTTGAAAAAATTAAAAATTATGATATTATTATATGTGCTTGATAATTCAAGCACATATATTGTCTTGGCCTGTTGGTGAAATGGTTAACACATTGCCCTCTCAAGGCAACATTCATGGGTTCGAACCCCATACAGGTCACCATCTTAATAATTCAAGTCTCGGAGTAATCTGAGACTTTTATTTTTATATTAAAGTTTTTAATTACTTGAAAAAAAATGAAAAAAGTATTATTCTTTTATTATGCAAATGTGCCCATAGTTTAGTGATAAAATGTTGGCCTCCGACGCCGAAGTCACGGGTTTGACCCCCGTTGGGTACACCAAAATATAAAACCAGCCTTGTATTAAAGGCTTTTTTTTAAAATGATATCGTTTTGGGGGATTATATGATTGAAGAGTTAGAGAAGATTTTAAATTATAAGTTTAAAAATGAAAATATAATTAAAGAAGCTTTAAATATAAACGAATTGTTATATATAAATGGTAAAGCTTATATTGAAGCTTATATTAAAAAATATATATTAAAAGAGTTTTGTTTATATAATAATGATTTATCATACTATGATGATAATATTATATTAGAATTAATTAATTCTCTTACTAATGATGATTTTTATTTAAAAAGAATTAATAGCCTTGGTATTAATGAATTAATAAATGATACTACAGTAAAATTATTTTTAGCTATAATTGGTGGAATTGTTTTAGATTCTAATGATGATTTTGATTTTTCTAATTTGTTAAATTTAGATGAAGAAATATTAACAAATATTAATCCGGAATTAAATTACTATAATTTAGTTAATTCTTGGTCAAAAAATAAAAATAAAGAAGCAACAAAATATAGTATAAGTCTAAATTTAGAATATAATGTTGAATTAAAAATTAAACAGATTGAAAAAACATTTGAATATAAATCAAAAAATAAATTAATTTCTATAATGGAAGCTTATAAAGAAGCTTATAATTATATAGTTGATAATAATTTAATATTAAGAATTAAGGATATAATTGGAGTTCCTAGCGTTGAAAATGCTGTTGATCAGCTTCAAAATTTATTCGTTAAAGGATTTATAAATGAACCATTATATAAAATTAATCTAAAGGGAACAGTTAATGGAGAAGATGTTTGGAGATGCCGATTAATTGTTGATGGAATCAAAGAAAGTTTTTCTGCAGATGATAGCTCTAAAAAGAGTGCTAAACGTATTGCAGCATATGAAATGCTTAAATATATTATTGAAAATGAGAAGTAGGTGTAATTATGTATAAGATAACTTTAGGAATAGATGGAATGAAATGCGGTATGTGCGAAGCTCATGTCAATGATTATATTAGAAAAAATTTTAATGTAAAAAAAGTAAAATCATCCCACATTAAAAAAGAAACAGTTATTTTATCGCAAGAAAATATTAACGAAGAAGATATTAAAAAAGTATTATCATCTACAGGATATAATATTATAAGCTATAAAACAGAAAATTATGAAAAAAAGAGTTTGTTTTCTTTTAAAAAATAATTATTATTTATATATTAAAAATATAATACTTTTATGATATAATCATTATCAAAGGAAGATTTTTATTATGTCTAGATTTACAATTGCTAAAGCTAAATATCCATATTTAAAACCTTATCTTTTTTGTAAGTGTTTTAAAGAAAATTTAAGAAATAAAACGGCTTTTAGACAAAGATACTTTTTTATTAGAAAATTTATTATTCAATATATGGTAGCTGCAAAAATTAAAACAAATATAAACGGTTTTAATAAAATTGATAGTTTAAAAGGTGCATTTATAGTTTCTAATGCTAAAAATGAATTAGAAAAATTATTAACGTTTGCTGCTATATCAAAGCCTATTAAGGTTATATTAGATAATAGTGATTTTAATAAAATAATTTATAAGCCGATTTTAAAATATTTAAAAATAGATTTTATTGATTATGATAATTTAGAACAAACAATAAAAAATATAGATGAAAATGATGATGCAAATTATTTATTGTTTGTTGATGAGAATAATGATAAGCAATTAGATTTATTAATTGATATGAAAAAATTAATTATGCCAATAAAATTGGAAAATACAGAAAATTTATTAAATGATGAAAATCAAGACGAGCTATTGATTAATGCTAATGTATTAGATTTGATAAAATATGATGAATATAGTAAAATTGAAAGAAAAGATTTAAAGAGTAAAATTTTTAATAACTAGGGGGAGAAAAAATGAATAAGTTTAAAGTAATCACAGATACAACATCAGATTTATATGAGGAATTAAGAGAAAAATACGACATTGATTATATGATGATGGCATTTAACGATGGAATTATGAATTATGATGCTGATATTGATTTTAAAGGAATATCTGCAAAGGAATTCTATGATTCAATGCGTAATGGAGTTGTTTTTAAAACATCTCAGGTTCAAGCAACAGAAATTGTTAAAAAGCTTACTAAGTACTTAGAATTAGGATATGATATTCTATATGTTGCTTGCTCATCTAAATTAACTAGTTCATGTAATTTTGTAAAATTACAAAGTGAAGAATTGTTAGATGATTATCCTGAAAGAAAGATTATATGTTTTGATACATTAAGATCTACTGGTGCAGAAGGCTTAATTGCTATAAAAGCTGCAATATTAGCTCAAGAAGGAAAAACAGTAGATGAAGCTTATGAAATTTTAAATAATGAAAAGCTTAATTTTAATACATATTGTACTGTAAATTCATTAGAGTGGTTAAAAAAAGCAGGACGTATCAAGGCAACTAAAGCATTCTTTGGAAATTTATTTAATGTAAAGCCTATTATAGTTGCAGATGCAATAGGAAATAATTTTGCGATGACTACTGTAAAAGGAAGAAAGGATTCATTAGAATTTATAGTTAATGCTGTAAAAGAAAGAATTGAAAATTCTAAAGATCAAATTGTATTCGTTGAACATGCAGATGATCTTGATTCAGCTGAATATGTTAAAGCTAGAATTAAAGATTTAGTTGATGTAAAAGAAGTTGTTATTACTAACATTGGTCCTATTATCGGTGCGACAGTTGGTCCTGATTCAATTATTGTATCTTTCTATGGACAAAAAGTTACTTTAAATGCTTAATAATAAATTAATTAATTGGCTTAGTTGGAGATGAAATCCATCTAAGCTTTTTTAATTTTTAAAAATTAGTTGACACTAACTTTTTATAGTTATATAATATATGCAGTTAGTTACAACTAACTAAAGAAGGTGACAATATGGGTTCAAGACTTGAACAGGCTTTAGCTCTACATTGCTCTCCAGCATTGTTTGGCATTAAATCATCAAATTTAATAAATTGTTATTATAAGGATTTTCCTAATTTAGAAGAAGATATCAATAAATTAAATGAAGACTTTAAAAATAGATTAGCCTTTAATATTATTTATAAAGGAAAGGATAATATCTTACTTTTAGTTTATAAAATTGATAAATTAAAAAATACTTTATTTGATATTAATAATTATAATTATTTAAAAAGTAAAGGATATCCTGATAATCATAATTTAGAAGATCACATTAATTTTTTAAAAAGAAGAGTTAATGATAATAATTTCCCTCATGAAATAGGAGTATTCTTAGGTTATGATTTGAATGATATTATTGATTTTTGTGATGGAAAAAAGAAAGCTGAATATGTTGGGTATTGGAAAGTTTATTCTAAAAAGGAAGAAAAAATAAAGCTTTTCAATAAATATACTAAATGTATAAATATTGTTGCAAATCTTGTAAAACAGGGAAAATCATTGGAAACAATGATATAAAGAAAGGAAACGAAAAAAATGAAAAGAATAGTTATTTATTGGTCAAGTACAGGTAATACTGAATCTATGGCAGAAAGAATTGCTTCTGATTTAGGATGTGATGCAATCAATGTATCAAACATTAGTGTAGATGATGTTTCTACTTATGATGAAGTAATTTTAGGTTGTCCAGCTATGGGCGCAGAAGAATTAGAAGAGGATGAATTCAAGCCATTCTATGATGAATTTATTGCTAATTATAGCGATAAGAAAATTGGTTTGTTTGGCTCTTATGGATGGGGCGATGGCGAATGGATGAGAAATTGGGAAGAAGATGTAAAGAGTAAAGGAGGAGCTTTGGTTGCATCAATTATTGCAAATGGTGATGCATCAGAGATGGATGAATCTTTATATCAAGATTTTTTAAATAAATTAAATAGTTAGCGTTGACAAACTATTAATTTATGGTAAAATATCATTAGTTAGTCATAACTAATTCCCTCCCTATTAGTAGTTATGATTAATTGTTAAATTTTTTCATACAAATTTAAGTTTCTCTTAGTATATACTTTAAAAGAGAAAATGAAGCCCAAAAACTAATTTACCCCCATAGTTTTTGGGCTTATTGTTTTTTTAGGAGGTGGCA
>Ga0247609_10003950_pt1 | contig 14895 bp, 1 predicted proteins | sample 172DNAGHGlowgp2_FD_193487 | JGI IMG/M metagenome (GOLD analysis project Ga0247609, IMG submission 193487) | Sheep rumen microbial communities from Palmerston North, Manawatu-Wanganui, New Zealand - 1728 DNA GHGlow gp2 | ecosystem: Host-associated > Mammals > Digestive system > Stomach > Rumen ...
GGGGATTGGGGATTGGGGATTGGGCCCAATCCCCAATCCCCAATCCCCAATCCCCAATCCCCAATCCCCAATCCCCATGGAAATTTTTTATTTCAATTTAAATATTATTTAATTTTAAATAAAAAAAATAAAAGTTAATTAATTATTTAATTAATCATAAATATATTTATCTTTTTTTAACTAGAAAAATCATTTATTATAAATGGAGAATAATAATCAAAGTGAAAACAAAATAGAAAAAGTTGACGAAAAAAAAGAAGAAAAAAATCTAAATGTAAATAATAATACTTTTAAATATATTTACTTTATTATAACTTATGATAAATCAAAACAATTAAAAATTTATTTATCTTCTGAATATAAAGGCTCTGATACACTTGAAAAAGTCAATGACAAACCATACCTTGCAGAAAACCAATTACTAGCCTCAGATGTATATCGTTTCAAAATTATAGAAGAAGGTTTTGTTAAACAAAAAGAATATCAGATACCTGTAAATGTTGAAAGTGGAAATGAAAAATATCAATACGTGATTAAATTAAAAGATTTGAAAAAAGATTTTTATGAATATAACTTTGTAATTGAAAATTTAGATATATTATTATTGGACTATCAAAAGCAATTCGAAATATATGTAGATATTTTGAGAAATAAATTTTTAAAGGAGAAAGACACACCAGAAAATGAAGAATTAATTTTATCAACCCAAAATCTTTTTGTAGGGAAGGATAAAAAATGTAAATTTTTATTTTATGTTTCCATTCTTCTTGAATGTTATAATACAAAATATTTCAACAGACACTTATTATTTTTCAAACCTGAAAAAATAACAGAATTAGGAGAAGTAGATGATATAAAATTAGAGAATATAAAAAATGAATTAAATAAATTAGCAAAAGAACATGAAAATATTCATATAGAAAATGAAAAGGATAAACAAAAAACAATAGAATCATTTTATTCTGTGATTCTATATTTTAATCTTCATTTTCAAAAAGAAAAAGTTAAAGAATTATTTGAAAATGAAAAAATTTCAGAGCTTTTATATGAAAAGATTATTAAATTAGGTAATTTTTTTGAAGGATTAATTCTACCAAAAGATATTGTTGTAAAATTAATTCAAAAGACTAATGATTATAATCAAGTTTTAAATTTGCTTACTTATCTAGGAAAAGATGTCTTTCAATTCATTGAAACTATAAATGAAGAAAGAGAGAAAATTAAAGAATTATATGAAAAAGAAAAAATAAAAATTGAAAAAGAGAATGAGCAAAATAAAGATAAAAAGAATAAAAAGTCAATCCAAATAATAGATATTGAAAAATATACGCAACAAAAAAAAGAGGATAATATTATTGAACTAAATGGGATAATGAATGATTTAATTGAATATCAACATGAAAAACGACTATTATATACTAAATTTTCTAATGCTTTTTTTGAAAAATACATTGAGCTTAACAAAGGTGTTAGTTATGATAATATAGGATTTATAAAAAATTTAATTGAAAATTACAAAAAGATAGATAATTCATTTCAATTTAAAGGCAACTTAAATGAAATAATCCTTGAAAATGGAATAAATATGGCTAAAAAAGGATTATTAAAAAATAAAGATCTTTTGGAATTCATAAAAACAGCAGAATATTTTCATGATAAAAAATATGATAATAAAAGATCCATTGAAATAATGAATGGAATAGATAAATCTACAATAGAGAAAGATTTTTTTAAAATTTGGAAACAAATTAATTTTTATAGTGTTTTTAAAAATAATTTTAATGATTTTTTGATAAAAATTACTTTATTCATTAAAGAAATGAAAGATTTTGGTTTATTATTTTCTTTTTATAACTTTTATCAAGATAATGAATATAAATATGAATATATATTATATATGCAAAAGAGATATTTAGAAATATTCAATACATATTCTGCTGAAAAATGCCCAAATTTTAATGATGATACAGCTAAATTAATTTATTGGTCTGATAAAAAAGGTGTTAATTTAAAAAAATTTTTAAAAGAAGATTTACAAAATCTTTTAAATGTAGAGAAAGTCAATGAAATTTATCTTAAAGTCATTGAAGAACACCAAGATTTATCAAAAGACATAAAGGCAATAATAATTGAATTTTTCACTACAAATATTAATGCGGAACCATCAAATTTATTATATTTGATTAAACATTGTCAAAAATTAAGAGGTGATCTTTTTTCTAATATCAATAAACTTATTATAAAAGAAGAAGATTTTTTTAAACCAGAAGAAAATGATAGATTTAAATTTTTCAAAGGATTAGTTAAAGAAAAATTATTAGAAAAAGCTTATCAATATAAAGGAGCAATATATATTTCTAAAGCACTTATGACAATTTCATCTTTAGAAGCTAAAATTCAAAATTATGATATTTCATTTACTACCTTAAGTTCATATTTTCAAGAAGAGCCAAATAGTAAATTAAAAGAATCATTAAAAGAAAGACTTAATTATATTTATCTTCTAGAAAAAGATAAAGCAGAAAAAAATTTCCAAAGATTAAAAGATAAAATATATGAAATTAAAGATAAAATAAAAAATTTAGAATTAATATATAGAGATTTTAGCGACTTTTTTTATACTTCATATAAGGAGGATATGAAAAAATTAGCTGAAATTATCGTACATTTAAAAATTGATAGCTTGAATTATTTTGATAAAAATTGCAAAAATGATTATAATTATTACGAGAAGTTTTTAAAAGATGCTCAAATTCGAAACAAAAAGAAACAAAGTAAATTTTTCAATGAAATATTTGGCATCGAAGAAAAATTAGCAAATGAAAATAATGACATATCCCGCCTAAATGAAACAGAGAAAAAATTCAATGAATTTAAAATTCTTTTCGAAAAAGATGGAATAAAAAAAATTGACCCAAAATTTGTGGAAAATTATCTTAGACCATTTAGAAATTATGAGCAAAATTTAGAAAGTGAAATAGAATCAGAAATAAAAACTTTAATTGATATTTTCGAAATAAAAGATAAAATAAACTTAAAAGAAATATTAGAAGGAATTATATTGATTTATAAAAAAAAATATTTCTTTGATATTGCAGCTGCTGCTAATACATATATTGAAAATTTAAAAGTCCCAAAAACAAATTTCAGTGAAGATATTAAAGATATAATCCAAAAACTACAAGAAAAAAAAGATATTGATACTATTAGAAATTGTAAAAATAAATTAATTGAATTTAAAATTTTAGATGAAAAAGATAAAGATAATAAATTAATTGAAGCTTTATTTAAATTTAGAGAGCAGCCAGATTCAATCTTATTTTTGTTCGAAATATCAATACAAGAATGCAGAAGTTGGCAAGAAGTAGCAACTCAAAGCGATACTAATTATGTTACTGTTAATGATTTATTAGATATGGAAAAGTGCATTGAGTTTTGTTTAAATATTGCAAAAAAAGAAGATTTAAATAAAATCAATGATAATGAAATTATAAATAAATTAAAAGAAAATATTTCAAAAAATGAGAAAATTTTGGTTTATATCCAAAGTTATGTTAATAACTTTGGACAAATTAAATTGCTTCAGGATTCTTTAGATAAATCTGAAGCTTTAAAATATATAATTCAAGGATTATTTAATAGTTCAACATATTTTTTATCAAATAAAGAAACCGAAAAATTTAAGTGTATTTATAATGATATAAAAACAAAGATCCAAAAAGAATTAAAATTAGAAGAAATAAAAGCTTATAGAGAAAGAGCACTCTTATCAAAGAAAATAACACCAGATTATAAATATTTTATTGAAAATGTAACAGAAATAATTAATATATCAAACATTTTAGAAGAAATTAGCACAAAAGGATATCCAGGAATAATATTGATCAAAATGAATTTAAAAGTTAAAATTATTAATAGTAATGATAATAATAAAGAAATTGGAATTGAGGCAACAAAAGAATATTATTTAAATGATGATAATTCAAAAAAAAATTATCAAGAAATAAGAGAAAAATTAAAAAATACTTTATCAACTTTAAAATCAAGACAAATAAATGCTTATGAAAAGATGCCATTGATAAGATTCATATATGGACGACAATTTAATTTATTCAATAAAAATGTAAAACAAAAAAATAATAATATTATTCCTCTATTAAAATATATAACAAATGATTTATATAAAAATGAAGTGCTTAACTTCAAACAAGAAGAGGAAAAAACAATCCAAAGTAGTATAAATAATTGTGAAAAATTTTTGAAAGAAGTATTAAAAGTCAATAATCTAGATTTGGAAAAAATTTACAAACCAACAATTATTAAGCATAAAGATAAAAAGGAAAAATATCAAGGAATATATACTTATTTATCTGAAAAATTAGAAAAAGAATTATTCCAAATATATAAATATTTAACAGGTAATAATCCTATAGCCCAAAATATTTTATTATGTAGCAAAGATACTAAAAATGAAGAAATTACTTCATTTTTATATAGAGCTATAAAATGCCAATTTGAGTCATGTTTTATTGTTGCAGGAATTGAAATGTTGAATAATAGTCAAAAAATTACTGTTTTGGATTTATTAAATCAATTTTTCCCTAAAGGAGATGAAAAAATAAATTCATGTGTAATATTCTTATATTCTAATAAGAATTCTGATATTTCTAAAAATTTAGAAACGCAAAAATATAGAAAAATATTAAATATTAAAAAAAGTGATTTTCAATCTATAGAATGTGAAAGCATTAATATTGAGATTATAAAATCTGATAAATCAGGAGTTGGTAAATCAACTCAAATTAGAAAAGATATAGAAAAAAGTGGGAAAAAATACATATATTTCCCTTTTGGAGGAGTCTTAACTCGTGAAGATATAATTGAAAGATTAAAAAATTTGAATATTGATAATAAGTGTATATTACATTTAGATTTATATAACACCGACCAAATATCTTTAATGATGGAATTTCTATTTTCCATGCTAATAACAAGGTTTTATGGACAAAATGAAAATATTTTCTTTTTATCCAAAGATATCCCTATTAAAGTAGAAATACCCAATACATTTATAGATTTCTTTGAAAAATTCCAAATTTTATCCTTGTTCCCAATAAAAGAAATCAAAATAGAAAATCTAGCTCCTTTAATTGTTCCAAATGAATTGGATTCAAATATACAAGTAGTTGCCAACTATTTAAAATCTCTCAAAGAAAATAAAATTAATCTATATGATTTAATTTTCCCAAATATAACTCCAGTTGACTTCAAAGGTAGATTCTATTATGTAAATAAAAAGAAGAAAGATACTACATCAGTTAATGCAGAATTACTTTCTCAAAATGAATGCCAAAAATTAATATTTAATTCAATCAAAGAAAAAATACCAGAACCTACTTATTATCAGATTGAATCTTATATAAAAATTTTAGCCGTTCAATTTAAAAAATTAAACCAAAGCTTTTTTCTTAATGCACATCAATTATTGACTACTAAAGGGAAAAGTTTATGTTTGATAAGAACATCAATAGTTCAAAATTTTATTAAACTTACAAAACATTTCACAAAAGGAGCATTTACTGATTTAATCAAAGGTCAAAATATTGTTCATAAATCATTATTTGGACAATATGATGAAGGTAATGATATTAATCAAGCTATCAATAATTTGGCAAATGATCAACATGAAGTCATTTCATTTGATCAAATAGATCCATCTTTATTATTTTTTCATGAAGGAGAAGGACAATTATTTAGTATTATAACAAATAAAGATAAATCAGATCAAGAATATAAAGATTTATTAGCAATAAAAAATTCTCAAGCTTTTACCAAAAAAGATCTTATAAATGAATTTCCTGACTATAAAAAATTTGGACAAAAGCAATTCCTTGAAGAATTAAAAGAAATATTAGATATAAAAAATCCAGTCGAGAAAAGAACTGATAATGAATTAATTTCTTTAGAAGAAATAACAGAAAATTATGCTATCACACCAGATAATTTTGTTAAAATGGTTTTAATATTACTTAGATTGAGGTCTAATATACCAGTTATAATGATGGGAGAAACCGGATGTGGTAAAACTTCTCTTATAAGAAAATTATCTGAAATGAAAAATAATGGGGATAAAAATAAAATGAAAATTTTAAATATACATGCAGGAACAACAGATAAAGATATAATTAACTTTATTAATGAAAAAGTTATTCCAGCAGCAAAAGAAATAGAAGAAAGTGAAAAAAAAGAAAAAAAATCACGTAAAGAAAAGAACCTATTTTTTAATGACACAAAACTATGGGTATTTCTAGATGAAATTAATACATGTAAATCAATGGGACTTATAAGTGAATTAATGTGTAAACATACTTGCCAAGGTCAATCACTTCCCTTCAACATAGTTTTCATTGCTGCTTGTAATCCATATAGACAAAGGGAAAATAAAGGAAATAAAGAAGCAAATAAATTTGGTCTTGATATAGTTCAAGCATATAAACAAATAAAATATTTGAATGCAAAGGAATTGGAGGATATAAAAAGAAAGAGAAATAGTAATTTAGTATATACTGTTAATCCACTTCCTCATTCACTACTTAATTTTGTTTTTGATTTTGGAAGTGTTAATGCTAAGGATGAAGAAATTTATATCAGGCGTATTATTAAAGATGCAATTAATAAAAAATATTATAAAAAGCAAAAGCCAAAAGAAGAGAAAGATGAAAAAGAAGGTGACCCAATAACAAAGCTAAAAAATTTAGCTAGTAATATGATAATAGTTTGTCAAAATTATATTAGAGAATTCAATGATAAATCTGCTGTATCTCTAAGAGAAATAAGAAGATTTAATATTTTTTATGAATTTTTCTATGATTATTTAAAAAAAAGAAAGGAAATATATGCAAATAAAAAAAACAACCAATTTTATGAAAAAGATATGGACTTTTATAATAATTTAAATGATTATCTAATGCAGGTTTATGGCATTAATTTAAGCATTTTTGTCAATTATTATTTAAAAATAACGGATAAAGATCAAAGAGATGGTTTACATCTGAAATTGAATAAATTATTCAAAGCATTTGATAAATTTTTTGAAGATAAGGATTTCCTTGATTTACCACAAAAAGAAGAATTATTTATAGTAAATAATATAAAATTAAATAAAGGTATAGCAAAAAATAGAGCTTTATTAGAAAATCTATTTTCAATATTTGTATCAATTAATAATAAAGTACCTATTTTTATTGTTGGAAAGCCAGGATGTAGTAAATCTTTGAGTGTTCAACTCATCACAAAATCAATGCAAGGAAATGTTTCACAAAGCCTTTTCTTTAAAAATTTACCAAAAATATTAGTTCACTCATATCAAGGTTCAATGGCAAGTACATCCAAAGGAGTTGAAAATATTTTTGCCATTGCTCGTAATGTATATAAAAGCTTAAAACAAGAAGATAAAAAAAATAATATATCATTAATATTTTTTGATGAAATGGGTCTTGCTGAACATTCCCCTAATAACCCACTAAAAGTTATTCATTCTGAATTAGAATATGACCAAAATGCAGGGGATAATCAAGTAGCTTTTGTAGGAATATCAAATTGGATTTTAGATGCAGCTAAAATGAATAGAGGTATTTCAATATCAATTCCAGAGGCAGATGAAAAAGACAATATGGATACTTCATTAACTATTGGCAAATCTTATGATGAGAGATTGGCAATAAGATATAAAAACTTTTTCGAAAATTTAGGAAAATCATATTATAAATATAAATTATATTTAAAGCAAAAGCATAATTTGGATGGAAAAGAGGATTTCCATGGTAATAGAGATTTCTATCATTTAGTTAAAAATTCTACAAGAAATATGATGGAAAAAGATAAAAACAATCAATTAAATGATATGACATTGATTGAAAGTGCAGTAGATAGTATTGAAAGAAACTTCTCAGGTATACAATTTGAAAATGACAAAAAGAGTTCTTTAGAAATATTTAAAGGAATTTTCAAAGAAATGTATCCTGAATGTCAAGTAGTAAAAGAATATGATGTTTTAAAAAGAGTAAAAGAAAATATAAATGATTTAAATAGTAGATATTTATTAGTTTTTTCAAAATCTTCTATTAGCACTTTCTTATTATCATTTATTTTATCTGATGAAAAAAAAGAGTATAACTTTTATATTGGAAGCCAATTTGAGGAAGATTTAAATAGAGAAGAATATGCTCTTAAAGTTTTAAATAGAATACAAGTTCATATGGAAAGAGGAAATATTTTAATTTTGAAAAATTTGGATTCAGTTTATCCTTCAATGTATGATTTATTTAATCAAAATTTCACTGTTTTAAGTAATAAAAGTTATGCCCGTTTAGCAGTTGGTTCAAACACTAATACTTTTGCCTATGTTAATAAAGATTTTAGATGTATTGTTGCTGCTGATATAGAAGAAATTAATAATGAAGAAGCCCCCTTCTTAAATAGATTTGAAAAGCATATTATGTCTTTTGAATATTTATTATCAAATGAATTGATTAAACAGGCAGAAAAAATTAAATCCATATTAGATAAAATAGTGAAATGCGATGATAAAAAATTCAAAGCTATACCTTATGATTTGGGAATATTATTAGCCAATAATAGTCTTGAAGAAATTCAAGGTTTAGTTTATGAAGCTAATAAAAAAGGATTAAATAAAGAAAAAATTTCCGAATATATTTTAGGCCAGTTTGCATTGACTTTACCTCAAGATATAATAGTAAATATGAAAATTAATAAATTGTTTGGAAATAAAGACAAATCATATAAAAAGATTTTAGAATTATATAATAAAGGAGAACATACCAATTTTTCTAATTTCTTAAAAACTATGAATAATTACAAAAATATCATATATACTTTTAGTAATAATTTAGATTATATTAGAAAAATTGATGGTATTAATAATGAATTAATAGGAACAATTTCAAAAGAAAATATAAAGCAAATAATAATTAGTTCAATAAAATCTGAAAATGAATTTGAAAGAGAAATTGATAGCTTCTTTAATGAAAAAAATTATAAAATATGTCTCATTAAACTTATGCCTTATGAAGGATCTTTTATGAATTATCTTAAATATTTTATTGAAAACAAAGAAAAAGATTTTGACGATAAAAATAATTCAAAAAAAGTTTTCATTTTTATTGTTTATATGACAAGAGTATTGAAAACTGATTTAAAATCAATGGAAAAAGTGACATTAGAGGAAAGAATTGAAATAAGAAAAAAAATTTTAGAAGAATCTTTATCTCATTTATCTGGATATTATCAAATATTTATAGATAACTTAAATGGAAATGAAAATTTGAAAATAGAAAAAATTATGAATATGAAACAAATTGAATTATTTAAAGCTTTAGTAAATCCAGATGAGGAGTTATGCAGTTGCATTTTCACAAGTATTAGTTATATGAATTATAATATTATTGCACCATATAAGGGACTTAATCAAGATAATTATGTCGAAATGTTAATTGACTTTATTTATAATAATAAAAGATTAAGAGATTTAATTAATGAATGTATTTTCTCAAAAAGTCTTACAAAGAATGATGATATAATCATGAAAATATTCCAAGATAAAAATTCTTTTGATGAAAAAGGAATTGAAATTATATCAACTATTAAAAAATATTTATCAAAATTATATACCTCTCAGTTAAATCTATTATATTTTAAAGCAGAAAAAGAGCAATTTTTCTCTTCTTTATTATCAAATTCATTAGAACAAAATATATGGCAATGCGAAATAAATAACATTAAGGAAAAAGAAGGAGTAATAAGTACTAATACCAAAAAGGGAGATATCTTTGAAGACAAGACTATTATAGAAAAAATAGCTAATTCATATTTAGAAGATATAATATATAATGATGGTTTAACAAGAATAACTGAAAAGCAATTTTCTAATAAAATAGATATTGTTTTTGGATTGAATATACCTGGAATAAAGGCAGTCTTTGATAAAATTATAAAATCAGTCAATGAAAATATCATTAAAAACTATAGAAGTAATGAAAACAATTTAAGAAATTTCTTTGAAAAAGAAGAAGAAAGAAATCAAGAAATAGAAAATTATTTCAATGATTTAAAAATATATAATGATTCTCTAGTTAATATACTCAATAAAGATCCAAGATTAATGAAAATTTTAGATATAATTAAATCTAATAAAGAAGGAAATGAAAATTTGTATAATTTAATAATTAATGATTATTACACTCTTTTCTTAAGCAATAATATAAGTAAAAAAAGAAGCAAAAAAGAAGAAGAGAATGAAGAACAAAAATTATTAGTAATAGATAATCTAGATAATAATATAAAATTTTTGAATTTGATGGTTAGTTTAAGAAATGATATCATTAACAAAAATTTCAATAATTATATTAATGAAGTGGAAATTTTAGAACTATTGGCAAATAATATTAATTGGATAGAAAGCTATTCAGAAGAAATAACTTCTTTGCAACAAATATTTTTGAAACTATCTATGAAATTTCCAGAATTTTTAGAACAAATAGAAAGTATAATTAAAAAAAAACAAATAACTTATGAAATATCAGATAGAAATCCTAAATATACTTCTATTGTAAATGAGGCATTTTTCCTTTCATTAGATTCTATTCTTAGAATATTAACTTCAAAAGAAGAAATTTACAATTTAATGATGGATGACTTCTTTGATTTATTAAACACTAATAAAGAAGTACTTCAAGATGCATTAGAATTAGAAAATAATTTAATTTTAAGGTCAAAAGAAGTATTTTCCTTGCAAGAAATAATAAAATTAATTCAGGCTTTTTACCTAAATAAATTACATTCTAATGATAATATTAAAACAATAATAAAATATTTCGGAGAGCAAACAATATGCGTCCAAAGTCAAATGAAAAAGAAATTATGTGATAATTTAAATGAATTTTATAAGTTTTTAATGGAAAAATTGGGTAATATCCCAAAAAATAAAAACTTCAATTTCCATAAAGTTCTAAGCTATATATTCTTAAATGAGTATTTAAAAATAACTTTCGATGAATTCAGGGAATTGCTTTTGAAAAAAATTTTAGAAAATGACGAATTCATTGCTAATAATTCCCAAATAATTAAACTTATTTTAGAAAATGTGATTATAAGTAATCCATCAGATATGAATGCCAATCTAGATTTTCTAAGAACCGAAAATTCAAAAATGATAATAAAATTGAATAAACAAAAAAATGCTGTTTTAGATGAAGTAATAATGAATATTTTAGAAGGAAAAATAAGTGTTTACTTTGAATGGATACCTAAATTAGATGATGGTTCATTAAAGAAATTATTCCCAACTTATTGGAAGAATACTAAAGAAGAATATAAAATTCTTTTTGATGAATCCTTTGATATATTTAAGGACACAATAAAATTCTTAGATTCAATTTCAAACTCAAAAGGTAAAATAAATATAGATGAGAATATTAATTTATGCAAATTATTTTCAATTGTATATGTGAAAATGTACTTAAGCAAATTAGTTTTCTTTATTAAAAAAATGCCAAATGGAAACTTCAAAAATATTATAGAAATCATTAAAACTTTAAAAAATAAAAATTTCATGAAGGTAATTCAAATATATATTCTAAAGTTATTCTATAATTTAATGAACAATAATTTCGAAGAGTTCCAAAAGTTTGATTATAAAAAAGCAGGAATTGATTATTTCTTTGATGAATTTTCAAAGAAAAAAGAAAATAAAAAAGATAAAAAAGAAGAAGATGCAATGCTAACATATTTCCTATTACCTTTAGATGAAGTAGACTATAAAAAATATTTAGAGCTATCAAAATTATTTTTACAAAATATGAATTTCGATTTGGAGAATAAAGATATTTATAATTTTGCCAAAAATATTAGTTTTGATATATTTATATGTATATCTATAAATAAAATAATATCTAATCTAGGTTTAAAAAATTATGATGAAAAAGAAATATATAAAAAATTTTCTGATTATGCAAAATCTATATTAAATGATAAAAATGAAGAAGTAAGACAATTATTATCTATATTTTATGATTTTGAAACTTATAAAAATAAAATAAAACAAAAATTAATTGATAAAGATAAAAATGAATTAAATCAAAAATTATTTGAAGCACTTTTATATGGTTTTAGATATTGTGTTAATACTTTAGATAAAAGTGATAAAAATAAGAATGAAGAACTATTATTCAGATCTATATTTACAAAAAATTGTACAAATATAATTGATCAATCTTTAATTCCTGGTAATGATAATAAAGAAGATTTACATCTCACTACTTTAGAAACTATAGAATTTCATTTCAAAACTTTCCCAGATGCTTGTGGATGCTATGTATGTAGTTGTGGGTTATATTATAATATTGACCCTTGTGGTTTTCCTACTACTAATAGAACATTTAATTGCCAAAATTGTGGACAAAAATGTGGCTGGGATAAAAAAAAAGTACCTGGAGGAGCACCTAATCATGGAATGGTCATCCGTGAAGGACATTTAAGATTATTCAGAGATAAGGCTCAAAAGGAAGGGCAAATGAAAAGATGGAAAGATCCTGATGAAAATATTCCTAATATGATATTAGAAGACTATAAAAAAAAGATTATTGATCCTATAAGACAACAACCGGCTTTTGGCTTCAATTCTATTTCAAGAGATTATTTTGAAAACCAAAATAAAAAAGTGAGAAATTTATCTAATATTGGATATAGACTATTAAATTTCATATCATATTGTCACTTATTTTTTAGTTATTGCATTGGATATATTAGTGAAGAAAATATGAAAAAATATTTAATTAAAAATTCGGATATTTTAAAAATTATTGAAATTGATTGGAATTTATTGGAAGAATCATTAAAACAGAAGAACATTAACTCAATTCAAATATTTATGAATTTAATATTCAAAAAATTATCAAAATTAATTAGGGAATGTAAGTGCTATAAAATAGATGATGAAAGATTAGAATTTGAAAAGCAAGTTGAAGATTTAATTGAAGAATGTATAAAAGAATATCCAATATATAGCACTAAATATAGTGATGAGAATAATAGACAATTGGAACTTGATATAAATAGTTTAAAAACATTTGTCACAGAATTAGTGCCCCCTACAAAGGAATTTTATTCCGAAAACGAATATCCAATGTTTAATTACTTCATTTTGACAAAATATAAAACTGAAGAAGATTTGGTAAAAAGAATGAATAATAAAGAAAAGTATCCTTTACTTAATCAATTATTAGCTGGAAATCCAGAAGTTAAAAAATTAGTAAATCTTCCTGCTTTTAATGAATTTACAAATTATATGGTAGAAATTTATTCATTTAAAATTTCAAGAGAAGATGCTAAAACAAAAAAATTATCAAGTATGGATATAATTAATCAATCTGAATTTAAACATAAATTTAAAAATTTCATAAAAGCATGGGATGCAATTAAATCTGAGGCGAAAAAATATAAATGTCGTCCTGATATGCCTGTAAAAAATTTAACTATTGATGATAACTTAATATGTTTCTTGAATGATAATGGAGAATTATATAATGGAATGTATCTTGCTTCAGCATGTCAAAACTTCATTGATTGGCAAAATTCATTCTTACAACCTATATTAGATGGAAATCAATTTAATGGAATATTACATCCTTATGTTGATAATATTAAAAAAAAAATTCCTGTTCAAGAAGCCAAGCATGATCAAATAGTACTAATTAATGAAAGATTTTCAAAAACTAAATATAGAGATTTATTTGATGTTATATATTCTTTTTCTGGAAGAAATATTTTTAATGAAAAAGGAACTATAAATTATTCTGATTATAATTCATTTGTATATGATTATGAGGCTATAGAAGAAGAATTAGGGAAGATACTTCTTCCTGGAGTTTGCCAATTTGAAGGAGAAGATGAATTGAATTTCATTACTTTCTGGGGTGAAGGCTTAAGAGGAGCAAAATCTGAGATGCTTTCTAAGTTTTATTTAAAATATCCTCAAAAAGATCTTAATGATGAAGAAAAAGGAATTATCGTTAAATATATAAATAAGATGAATAACGAAAATTTAAAATATTATAATGAAAAATATGATTTCAAAGAGTTTTTCGGTTCAATTCAATTACTTATTTTTTATTTAACATCAAAAGGATTTATGAAAGAAGAAGAAGAAATTATTAATATTATAAATAATGCTCCCGGATATTTCAAGCTTTCAGAAGATTGCAAAACATTCTTTGATAATGAAGGAAATAAAATAACTGTCAATAAAATAATGAATTTATTTTTCTTCATTGAACATTTATGCTTTGAAGATCTAGCTGATACTCTTCAATTAGAATATAGGAAAGAAATACCCGAAGATCTGAAAATATCTATAACAAATAAATTATTAAAAGAAAAGAATCCCAAAGATAAAATTACTATAAAAGACATAGGAGCAGCTACAAGAAGATTAATTTCAAGATATTTGGCTGGAAAATCTCAAGTGAATGATGTTAAGGAAGATTCAGATTTGGCATATTATTTAACTAGAATAGATTTATGGGAGGAAAAAATAGCAAATTTGGAAGATTTGGAAGATATCATAACCAGCAAGCTTTATGAATTTAAATTGCAAGTTGGACAAGCTTATGCTTTTTATAACTTGATTGGAGAAGAAGATAAAAATTCAATAATTTCACTAGAAAAAATAAATAAAAATGAAAAAGAGGTAGAACTTGATGAAGATGAAATGATTTTAAATGAACTTTTAATTTAAAAATAATTAATTAAAATATTCAAGCCTTTTATCTCAATATCAAATAATAGTAAAATTTTTATTATTTTAGGATTTTATTTCTT
>Ga0247609_10003951_pt1 | contig 14891 bp, 26 predicted proteins | sample 172DNAGHGlowgp2_FD_193487 | JGI IMG/M metagenome (GOLD analysis project Ga0247609, IMG submission 193487) | Sheep rumen microbial communities from Palmerston North, Manawatu-Wanganui, New Zealand - 1728 DNA GHGlow gp2 | ecosystem: Host-associated > Mammals > Digestive system > Stomach > Rumen ...
CTGATAAAACACTAAAAGATATATTTACAATAATAAATACAACTTGGGATTTACCTGTGACATTTATTATAGTAACTGGTGATGAATTTAAATGGTATTTTGATGAAGATGAAGATTATGAAGATGATGATTCATACGATGAAGATGATGAGGATGAGGAGGAATAAATATGAAAACATTTGAATTTATTATGGAAGCATGGGACTATGATATCAACGAAGTAGTTGATAAAAAATTTACTGAATGTGTATTTAGAACAAGTAATTATATGAACAATAACGCATTGTATGTAGAGGTCTTTGATTTTAATGAAGGACCTCTATGTACAGTGTCAATTAATCTTTATGATTCATTCTTCTTAAAGGATGATGAATTCTATGTAAAAGATTATGACGGCATGCCTAAGATTGTAAAAGGACTTGAAGATTTAGGATTCATCGAAAATCTAAAAGAAAAGACACAGCAAGGCATGGGAACTTACACCAAATACAAACTTTTACCAAAAGTACAAGAATATATATATAAGGAGGAATAAAATATGAAAAAATATTGCAAAAATTGTGGTAAAAAATACGGGGCAAAAAATAAGTTTTGCCCTCTTTGTGGTGAAAAGTTAAGTAATTTTGATTTTGATTTTAGAAAAGAGTTTGAACCTTATTTAAAAGGTACAAAACTCGCACTTATTGGGGATGAAGATGATGGTTTTTATATTTCAGAAAACTATTCTTTGGATTTGGATAAGATTTCAGATTTTCCAAAGTATCGCAATAAAGTTAATAAAGCCTTACTAAAACTAGTAAAAAATTATTCAGAGAATAAACCAAGCTTTTTAAATTTTTACTGGTATCTTATAGATGGTTCTGAAGGCATCTATTTAGATCTTACTGTGCGTTTTTCAAAAAATGAAAGACTTTTCCAGCACGCCGTACGATTGCCTATAAACAATAAGACTCTATCTTTAATTGCTCCTTTGGTAAATGAATCTTCTTTTTTCCTTAGAATTGAAGATGTTGTCTCTGAGAAAAAATCTCTTAAGGATGCTCTTAAAGTTAGAAAAATAAAACTATCTCAAGTTGATAAGCTTGAGAAGTTTATTTTAAGTTTAAAATCTACCGAAAAGGAGGAATAGATATGGAAAAAGAATTAAAAAAATGTTGCCCATTTTGTAAGAGTAATGATTTGTATTTTACAAAACAATATATTACAGATGAATATGATTTTGAAACCGAGATATTTTGTAACAGATGTAAAATTTTTTTCAGAAGAGAAGATGATTTTGGCGATGTCGACAAAAATAAACAAGCATTAATAGAATTTTGGAATGGAGGTAGAAGAAAATGAAAGTTGAAGAATATTTAAGATACCACACAGATGTAGGAGATTTAGTAGAATTTACAGATGGTGGTTGGAGAATAGGTATTACTTATGTTGATAGTGAAGACTTGTTTCTTCAAAGTTTGAATGAGAACTTGTTAAATGCTGAAGTTAAATATAAAAATGAAAGCAGACACATGTATGTTGGAAATATTAAAAATCCAATTAGAATTGAGATTCAAAAAAGCATTGAAATTGAATGGAGGAAATAGATATGAATAAATTTAGAAAACTGAAAGAATATGATGATTTAGGAAGAAATGGTGTAACAATCTTGAATCTAATGGATAGAGATTGTGAGTTTTGGTATGATGGGAAAACTTATAGACCAACTGGTACTTATTGTGGTTCACACGATTTCTTATTAGAGTATTATGTTAAAGGAATTAAGCCTATGTATAGAATTGAAAACGATAAAATCGTACCATATTTGCATGTAACATTAAACAAAGAGGAGGAATAGTATGGGATATAGACATTATGTTGGTTATATTGAAAAAAGTAAATATGATGAATTAGTAAAAAAGGCAAACACTTTGGAAGGATATGAAAAAACAAGTTTTATGATAGATAATACTACTCTAGTTCTTGAGTTAGGAAAATTATATTGGAAAAATACAGAAGATATTTATAATCTTTTATATGAAAATAAAACAGTTGATTTTTCAAGCACTGACACAGAATTCTTTATTATTAATGATAACAAAATACTATTACACCTAAGCTATGCTATGCAAAAAATATGGGTGAAATATATTAGTGAGTTTAATATTGTTCTTGATAAAATACTAAACAAAGAAGAGTTAACAGACGAAGAAAAACTCAGTCTCAAAGAATTAAGAAGTCAGATTGATGAAGAAGAGTGCTATCTTAAAACCGCTATTAAAAATGAACCAGGAGGTTGGAACTTCCCTCCATATAATAATTGGCAGTTTAATTATGAAGCTTGTAGAGTTTATAATTTACATCAAAAATTTGACTATAACGACAAAGTAATCGTTGTATGTGCATTTTAGGAGGTATAAGTGATGACAAAAGATATTAAATTTTTAGAAATTTGTATGGAAAAGGAAAAGGTTAGTCTAACAACAACAAAAAATCCTAGACTACAAAAAATCATTGAAAAGAGAATTATTCTCTATGAAGAACAAATAAAAGTTTTAGAAGAAATAGAGAAAAAAGAAATTAAAGATACCAATGTCCTTGACTATCTTTTTAAAGGTATTAAAAAATATATTACAGAATCTTGGACTGCTAAAACAGTTATGACTCGTCTTGAACCGCATGAACAAAAAATCGTTCAAAAGAAATTCTTGAAGAATTTGTTGGCGAATGAATTGCCAAAAAACTGTAATATAAAGATGGAATTTTACTATGATTATACTCAGGATTCTTATATTTCAATAGACTTGGACATACTAGAAAATAATGCTCTATTCTTTAGAGATACTCTTGTAAATGTCTCAAAAGAAGAACTTGTAAAAATAGCAATATTTTACATTAAAACAGGTGGTAAATCATTAGAAAAACAAATACAAAACACAAGGAAAGACTCAGAAGATGTGATAGAAAACCATAGTACTATTATAAAAAGAAGAAAGAAATTCTTAAAGATATTGAAAGAATTTGAAACAGCAATCAAAGCTGCAACAGAAGATAAGGAGGAATAAAAAGATGGAACACAAAGGAATTTATAGTTGGGAGTATTTAAAGAAAACATGTTTTGATGCCATCGATGCAGAATGGCAACAAGCTAAAAACGCTGCTTCAAAAGCAAGCAGAGATTATTATGATTATAGACAAAAAGACATAATTGCAAATAGTGAAAGCGAATATGTTTTATTAAAATTTAATCAAGAACACCCAGAATTGGTTGAAACATATGAGGAATATGTTAAACTATATAAGGCTTACAGAAAGGCCGATAATTATGTAGATAGCTGTGAAAGAGCGACTTTTTCTGATTGGTGGGACCCACAAGGAACCGTTGGTGGAGCAATAGCTGCCAATAATTTAATGAGTTCAGCCATTAAAGAAAGAGATGCACTAAAGAAAGAAGTAGATGGACTAGGAATTGAAAACCTAGTAAATGAATATCAAAATGAGTATTACCAACTCAACAAAACCCGTCACGGGCTTTATAAACATCCAAAGGTATTGGATGAGAAATGGAAAATTTATGCTGAATTAGATAATGTTTGTCGTGGTTTATCTAAGAAAAAGAAACCAAGAAAATTGGATAAAGTTGAAGAATTTAAAAACGATGAAAGTCTTATTAGTGAATTAAATGAGAAAGATTTTATTGATTTAATTAACACAATGGAAAATACAGTGAAAGAACTGTATCCATATGACTCGTGGGAAATGGATGTTGAGAACATCAATATTGAAACCAACTTGGAATATGATTATGATGAAGAAACAGACGAAGAACAATATGACTATCTTGGAGTTCAAATAGAAACAAAAGGTACTTATAGTGGAGACTATGGCAAGTTCCATGTCTCTGGCTATGTTGAAGAATGTATAGAATTACCGAAGGAAAAAACCGTAGGTGATTTTGTCAATGAGTTCTTGGCTATCGCAAAACAATGCGATGAAAAAATGTGTGAGGATGAGGGCGTCCCATATGAAAGAGATGAATATTGATAAGGAGGTGATTAAAGATGAAAAAATTGTTTGTTTGGACAAGTATACATCCAGTAACTAGAGAGACAAAGGAAATCAAAGTATTAGCTACTGATTTCGATCAGGCTATCAAACAGCTTGACAAGATTAGAGGCGAATACATTCCTCTCGAGTACTTAGGCTGGCAAGAGCCTGAAGAAAAAGATTCGGAAATCTATAAAACTTCGAAAGAAGATAGAATGAAAAATCTTGTGATGAAAATGATGGTATAAGGAGGTAAATATGACAATAGTATATATTATATTAATCATTGTATTTGTGCTTAATTTTATAGGCGCATGTGTAGAACTTCATTATCGAAACAAAAGACGAAATGAAGGATATCAGAAAATCAGTAAACATTTTACTTTGGTTATCAACAAAGATAAGGTTGATAGCAAAGAAATGGCGCAAGTGGTATGCAATCTCTTTGCTACACAAATGCTAAACGACAGATTGCATGGTGAAGATAACCGTGCATTTATGGTCGAAAGATTCGAAGAAATCATGCACAAGATTTATGAAGGAGGTGATACAGATGTATGAATATTCAATAGAATTGTTTAAAGTTGCACAAACATGTGCAGATAGAAACTTCTATTCAAAAGAGGTTGAAAATATTTTAGATAAGAAATATCTAGAAGAAGCTTTAGCTAGAGTTGCCTCTGAAAACAAAACGAAAGATAGTTTTTATAAGGCAGATTTAAAACTATCTTCAGAAGTGAGTGGTCTATCTATTTATGATAGACATAAGGTGTACCTAACTAGATTAGGTATAACACAACAGCCGTATAAAGTATTATACGACAAACTAACTCGTCATGCAGGAAGAATATATTTTGAAGGCGACCTGTACTATGAATATACAGATACCGTGGTGCATGAAAAGTTATACGCGGAAAACGCAACAACCGTTGAAGAATTCAAACAAGAGTTCGAGAAACAATACAACGGTATGGCAGAATTAAGATTTTGCTCAGGCCCATATTGGGAAAACTGTTATACAATTTATGAATATGATAAATTGTATACAGAATTTTCATCAAAATATAAATATAAGGAGGAAACAAGAAGATGAAAAAAGTAAGTAGAGATTTTGTAGAAGTTCTAACATTAGAACAAATTATTGACAAGGTACAATCTTGTCATCCAGGATCATTCCATAAGGTTACCATCCTAGATGGTAAACCACAAGAACTTGGTGATGGCTCAACATTATATACAACAGAGACATTGTATGTGCGTTTCCATGTAAATTATGGAAATACACCACATGTCATGTTTAGAAATTTAATAAACTTAGCAATCACACCTGAAGAGATTGCTACATGTCAAAAAATTTATGAAAAATTAAAACATAAGAATTTGATTTCTAAAAGAACTATGGCAACTTTTGAAAAGAAGATTGACATGGTGGCAAAAGGTATAAAAATACCAGAACCATCAAAAGAAAAAGAAATTAAAGAAAAGACAAAAGATACTAAATATCCATTTATAATATATTATGATAATGGAACTGTATCCTTAATGTGTTTTAATTCTTGGCAAAACACAATCAGAAATAAAAAAGGTCATTCTTTTGAATTTAAAGAAAGAGGAATAGACCTTAGATGCTTCTTAAAGTTAAAATCTGGAGATGTATATGAATTACTTCCAGGAACAGAAAAAGAAGAGAAGATGCTAGCTAAGGCCAGAGCTGATGCTAGATTACTCGCCAGCAAAAAAGGAGGTGGTGAAGCTTCGGTTTATACACCAAGTATAAACAATATAATTGACATAAGATAAAGGAGGATAAAAATTATGGCAACTATTAAATGGACTAAGTTCTTAGGAACATTTTACAATGAAATCCTAAGAGAAAAATTCAAAACAGAACTACTATTTCTTAGTGGTTCAAAAATGAATGTGGGTATTACCTTTGTTGTTAAACAACAAGGTACTTATACCACATTAGTAGGTAAAGAGAAAAACAAATTCTTAATATCTCTTGGTGGTGGAGATACTAAAGAGTTTGTTGGTATCCCAGATACTATCAGCAGTAAAAAAGTAGTAATGGGTTTACTACCAGATATAATTAAGGCAATGAATGCTCAATTTAAGCATGAATTTGGGCATGACAAGTTTACAGACATGTTCTGTAGAGCAATTCAGGAGTATAAAGAACCAAAATATATTCCTTTTATTCATAGTACTTTTAATATCTTGGAAGACCAAGTTATTGAATATTGTATGGAAAAGCTCTATGAGAGAGATTTTCCTAGAGAAATAAATCCTAGAATTTATTTCAATTTCCTAAAAGAAAGAGTGTTCAAGCCTAAGGCTGAAGACTATAAAGACGATGGAAATATAACAGGTTTCTTAAATTATTTGTTATATTTCTTCAGAGTTGGAGAAAAGAATATTAAAGAAGAATGTGCAATCTTCAACAAGTATAGAAAAGACATTATGCCTTTTCTTAAAAATATCATCGGAGAACCTGATGGTACTCAAAGAATTTACAAAACAATTGAGTTTTGTGAATGGATGATAGAAAATATTAAAGAATTCAATTGGGATGAAATGGATACCACAACCATTCCTGAACCAGGTGAAACTGCAGGAAGATTAGGAAGACATGCCCCATCAGGATATGCTCCAGAAAAAGGTTTTTCAGGAGCTGACAAGGAAGTGCCTTCAGAAAAACCTGAAGATGAAAAAGAATCTGGCGAGTCTGATGAAGAAGATTCGGAAGATGAAAAGGACGACAAACTCGAAGAAGATAGAGTTGAATCAATGCTTAATGAAGATCAACTTGACGAAGTCTTCAATGATATGTTGTTCGACGTCCAAGAGCACGAATGGGTCATTGCTAAAGATGAATTCGAAGTAATGGATAATACTATCGTTGACCAAATCAACGAAGATATTAATCATTATTCGGGTGTTATCAATGACATTGCTAAGTTTTTGAATGTCTTTAAAGGTAGAATAAAACCTATAAGTAGAGGTGGATTCTACTCAGGAAAAATCGACATGAGAAGACTTATCAAAGAAGAAATCAGAGGTTCTTGTGACACTAACTTCTTCAAAAGAAAAATCATCAGAGGTAAAGATGCAGATTTGTGTGTATCTTTATTAACTGACAATTCTGGTTCTATGGAAGGAAGAAAATCTGTTATCTGCGCTAAGGCAGCTCTAGCGTTAGCACAAGCGTGTGATTGGAGCCATATACCGTTTGAGGTAAATGCATTTACTAAAACGCAAGATAGCTTTGATGGTATTTCCATCACTATTGTGGAGAAATCTTTTGATGATGACTTTGAAAAAGCAAAACCATATTTTGCTATCAATGATTCGTCAAAAATCAAGGCTTTATCACCTAATAAATATATACCAACTTTCTATGGCAACTCAGAAGAAGTTAATATATTCCATATAGGTGAAAAGTTCAAAAGAGTAAAACATAAGACAAAATTAATGTTTGTTTTGTGTGATGGAGCCACAACAGGTTCCAGAGATGACTTAAGAAAAGTCATTCAAAATCTTCAAAATGAAGGAATCGTTGTAATAGGAATAGGAATCCTAGACAACGGTGTAGCTGGTATCTATGACAACTACAAAGTCTTCAGTACTGTGGAGCAATTAGAGACAGAGTTAGCTCCGTATTTAATAGATACTCTATCTCAATATGCAATATAATAGGAGGAAAGAAAGATGAGAAAAGAAACATTAATCAACAATTTAAAGAAAGGTGCAATCGCATTTGCAACACTAAAAGGAGAAGAAACATATTTATTATGTTTAGTAAGTAAGAAGGTAAACTACTTTATACCTTTACTAAGAAATAAAGGAATTGGATCTGCATATATAGATCCAGAGTTAATTGATGACTTACAATATGAAAATTTAAGTTCATTAATTAATTTATTAAATGAAACTAAAATATTATACCCTGTAAAATTCACCCCTAAGTATATGAAGGTGAAAGAAGAATTTGAAAAAGAGGTTGTAGACTTTGCCAGACCAGCTGGTATTGACTATCAAATGCCTCATAATATAAAAGAAATTCTTGAAAAAGAAGGCTATGTGGTAAACATAGCAACAGGAGGAGCGTATCCTTATAAAAAGAGAGATTATGGAACTCAAATTGAAGATAACCCTGAGTTCAAGCTTCAATATGAAAAGGAGAAAGCTCAATTAGAGAAGGATGGTATTACTTATGAAAAGTTACCAACTTCTGTCAAAGTCAATTATGAGACCGTTACAGCAGGTGCTTTTGATGGTATCTTGTTTGTAGGTGGTACAGGAACAGGTAAGACTAAGACAACAGAATTGTTAGCTTGTATGTCTAAAGCTCATAGAGAAGACATTCAGTTAACTGGAGATTCTGTGGTTGAAGACCTAGAAGGAAGATTCATTCCTGACGACAGACCTGGAGCTCAAACAAAAGCTAGATTTGTTGAAGGACCTTTATTAAAGGCATATTATCTTGGATATGTCATCACAATTCAAGAAGTAAATAATGCTCAAGCAGGTGTATTAAGCTGTTTAAATAAGTATCTAGATGGTACTTTACAAATTACTGTAAATGATAAAGTATATCACAGACATCCAAACTTTGTCACATACATGACAATGAACCCAGGTTTTGAAGGAACTCTTCAATTAAATGGTTCATTGAAGAACAGATTCTCAATTGTACACATGCCAAGCTGGCCAATTGAAAAGTATTGTGATGTTCTTGAAGCTTATAGTGTTAAACTTGGTCATAAGATGAATAAGAAATTCTTTAGAGAATTATTGGAGTACGCTTCTATGATTCAAAAAGATGGTACTGGTAGTAAGTGGCATGAAGATTTTGAAACATCTATTAGAAATGCTACAAGATTACTAGACACAATCTTGTTAAAACCAAGAACTTTTGATGAGTTTGCAGAAGCAATTCACAGTCAATATACAGGTTTATTGTCTTTGGATAATAATAACTGTGAAAAGCTTGAACAATTCAAGCAAGAAGATACTGTCTTAAATTATCTTAAGAAGTTATATGAAATGTATGACTTCTCAGAAATTGCAGAAGCAAAGACAGAAGTAGAAAACTTCGATGACTTATTTGTTTCTGAAGAAGAAGACAAAGAGTCTGATGAGGTCGAAGATGACCGCAAGAAAGCCATGTCAAAATTAGTTGACAAGTTTGGTTTAGATGAATAACAAGGAGGAAAGAAATATGGCTACTAGAAGAAAACAAATTATCGTCGTAAAGACAAACGAATTCAAATTAGGTGATATCCTAATGAATATCAAAGGAACTCCAACAAAGTTCCAAATTGCCGCAATGACAAAAGTTAAGAAGGCAATCGAGAAGGTCAGCACAGACCTTGCTCAATTAAAGGCAATGTATGAAACTATCGAGCAAAACATCGTAACAGCTCGTTATGATGATGTAATCAACAAAATGATGGAGGAGGGTGATGTATCATCACCTGACCTCCCAGTTGTTGTAAGTATTGAAGACAAAGACGGAAGCGTCTATGAGGTAGCTATTAAAAAAGCTACAGAAGAAAGTTTTGAGATAAATCCTAGTTTGTCTAGTGGTGACACATTCGATGCTTTAGACTCTAAATACAAAAAAGTAACAGAGTCTTTAGATAAAAAACTTATCAAAGATGAGTTTGAAAGTGGTGTGTTACCTCCAGCTTTGGCAATGTTCTGTGAAAAGAATGTTATAGAAGGAATTACTAAATTAAGTAAGCCAAAGCTAATCAGTGGACCTACTACTTCTGAAGAAGACATTGAAGATGAAAAGGAGGAATAGATTATGATAGAACCACATCATAAGATGGAGCTCACTAATTTAAAAAGTGAGATTGAACATTTAAACATGGTTATTTCTGGAGTTAGGCTTTCAATAGCCTCCTCTAGGAATAAAAATCACAAAGAAAAGCTTCGACAAAAAGAAGCTTTCTTGGTAAAAAGATTAAATACTTTAAAATCTAAAAGAAAACAACTTGAAAAAAGAAAAACAAGTTATATTTTTTAAAAATGGAGGCGATATAGATGAAAGTAATTGAAGTTCAATTTGATAGTTCTGTTAAAAAATATAAATATTTATTTTTAAATCCTGCTAATTTTTCAATAAATAGAAAAAAACCTTTATTATACTCTTATGGAGTTGATTCAGCGGGATTCTATGTTACAAAAATAAATATATCTCGAATCTATGAAGTCAAAGATCTTCCAGATATAGTAACTTCTCAGATAGTATTAACAGATAATAACAATAATATATTAGTACAAAAACTTGGAAGTACTTTTCATATTGAAGAAACAACAGAAAAAACTACTGAAAAATCAAAGACAGCAACAACTTTTGGTGATTCTGTTGAATCAAGAAGATTTTTACATGATATATTGGCTCCCTCTCTAAAATCAATGAGAGAAACCAGTAAAAAAATATTTAGATATTAGAAAGGAGAAAAACAATGACGCTAGAAGAATATGCTGTTAAAACAATCGAAGAACTAAAAAATAAAAAAACTGAATATGAGGTTGCTATACAACAACTACAAGTAGAATTAAAAAATGCTATACAAGTCATTAAGGATCAAAGAAAGAATTTGGATTTCATAAAACAACGTTTGGGTAAAGCGATGAAAGATACAAAAGAAGACCATTTTGCTAGAAAAGGATATATAAGTATCACTGTATCAGATTCTTGGAAAGATGAAGGCGAACCTATGACAAAAGAAGAACAAGACAATAGAAACTTCTTTGATTGGCTAGGTCAAATTCATAGAGAATATTTGGCAGAGTGTGAAAGATTAAAAAAAGAAAAAGAAAAAGAAGAAAAACTTGAAGAGGCTGGTGAGACAGATGAATAAAGTTAGATTCAGCGGTAAAATAGAAAATGTTCTAGACTTCAAAGACTATTTCTATGTTATATTAAAAGAAAATGGTGCTACATTTGAGTTAAAAATAAACAAAGATACAAAAGATTTAGACCTTTTTGCTCCAATGGAAGCAGGTATGATCTTGTCTGTTAATGGAGAACTGGAACCTGTTGCAATACTACATAGTAGATTATTGTACCATGTTAAAGTAAATAGAATTTCAGCATTATTTTATCCAGAATAAAGGAGGTGCTAATATGAATCCAATAGAAATTACCAATAATCACACTGGTAAAATGGAGGGGGTTAAAAGCCTCTCCACATCTGTTCTCTTGAATGTAAATTGTCAGCGTAACAGAAAAATTACAGGAAGTATATGCTCCCACTGTTATGCAGAGAACTTAGCAAAAATGTATACAGCTCTTGGTGAGAGACTTGAAAGAAATACAAAAGAACTCACCACCAGAATGCTTAATGCCGAGGATCGTCGTGTGCTAAAATTGGAGTTAGAGCACGAAACAATCTTCAGGTTCGAGGCGTTTGGTGATTTAAATAATGAACTACAGTTGAAAAATTATTTAAGGATTTGTTATCTCTTTCCAGAAATAAGATTTGCACTGTATACCAAACAGTATGGTATTGTTCAAAAGTATTTCACAATGTATGATTGTCCAAAGAATCTAAATATAATTGTAAGTTCACTTAGGTTGAATACCAAAAGTGGAATAGCGGAGTATCTTGAGAGAACAGGGAAATTCTATCCAGGTCAGGTGAAGACTTTTACGGTGTACGACAAGAAGTATCTTATGGAACACCCAGAGGTTAAAATTAACTGCGGGGCGCGTTCGTGCAACAAATGCAGGGTTTGCTATCTCAAGAATGAAATCACGGAAGTCAATGAAATTTTGAAATCCGAGCGTGAAAGTACGGAAATGATTATCAAACTTCGTGACCCGAAAGAGCGTGAAAAAGTCATAGATATATTAAGAAAATATGTGGAGGTGTAATATGAAAAATGACAAGAAAATTTTAGAGCTCGTAAGAACATTAAGAGCGAAGACAGAAGGATTCGTTGATGAAGTGGAGGCACTGGGAAACCAATGTGCTTACACGGATAGAATCGTTGAAGAAATTATTCAGGTAGGAGAGGAACTCAAAGAAGCATACTCTCAACAGTTCATTAGTTATCATAAAGGAGGTAAGAAACATGGTGAATGAAAAATTTAGAAAAGCGTTACAGAATTATTATGAAGAAATAGAGGAAGACCTTCCAATATTATTTGATGGCCACGCATACGATAACAGTATAGTGGGAATCACAGAAGATGGTCGAGCAGTTTATGATTATCATAAAATGGTAGAAGAATTTATGAAAGATGAAGACTGCGACGAGACTGATGCTATGGAGTGGATTGATTACAACACAATAAGGAGTCTTGGATATGCATGTAACGGCAGAGTTGATAAGCAACCTATAATTATATCCATATCTGTAGATGACATAATGGAAAGGGGGTGATTAAAGGTGGTGATGGAAAAACCAAAACTTGATTTAGAACAGAAGTATTCGAGTGCTGCGACTTGCACCAAGAAGAAGGCTGTGAAACTCAGTAAGATTCTGGCGAAGTATTACGCAGTAGAAGGTGATTGGGTTCTAGATTGGGGTGGCGGAAAATACGACACGGCGACAGAATATCTTAAAGAACATGGGATAGCAAATGTCATCTATGACCCGTATAATCGTTCGGAATCGGAGAATCAAATTGCATTGGCGAAGATTGATTATGATTTCGTGATGATTTCAAATGTTCTAAATGTCGTTGCTGAAAAGGATGTGAGGCTGGTAATGTTGGATGATGCAAAGAAGCATCTGAAAAAAGATGGAACATTGCTGGTGAAAGTCTGGGAAGGCGATGGTAGTGGAGTGTTGAAGGTCAATGAAAAGAAAAACAGTTGCCAGATGAACCAACCAATAGGGTTCTACGCATCCGAGATAGCAGCGGTATTCGGGATGGAAAATACGAACATCGTAAAAGCAGAAGGATGCAAAATTATTGAAGCAATCAAGAAGTGATTGCAGGTGAGATGCGAGAAAGGAGTGAGATGGAAAAATTCTCTCTCCTTCTCTTGACATCTTATAAGATGTATGATAGCATAAAATTATATGGAGGTGGAAATATGCATTCAAGAATATTTAAATTACAACCAGACTTTAGTTTGGATTATGAAAGAATACATGAGTATGATTTTGAGGATGACTTCCTAAGTGATGGAAGAGATTATGTAAATGATGAAGGCCCAGAGACAGATGAGGAAAACTATAGATGGCTCGCAGAGTGCAGTGATTGGTGCGATGTGTTGGTAGAAGATGATTGTTTCAAACTTCGTGTTAGAAAGGCTGATGCCGTAAGAGAGTTGAATCGTAGAAAAGAATTGATAGAAGAATCTATGAAGGCAACTACTCCTGAGCATCCAGAAACATTTTTTGATTACAAAACAAAACTACTTTTTTGTGGAGACAACTTTGGATTCTGGTTCGCGATTGACGGCTGGGGTAACTACAATGAAGTAGAGTTACTGTTATGGTGCATCAGACAGTGCAAAGATGAAGACGAAGTGTTGTTCAGACTTGAAGGAAGTCTTGATTATCATAGTTAGAGAAGGAGTGTGATTGATATGAAAGAAAAGAAGGCACAACAAAGAAATGAAGCATGCTACGGATTGCTATATGAGAATGCCGTAGAGAAATTAAAAAAAACGGGAATAACAGTGGTCAGCGAAGAGCATTATAACACTGCTGTTGAGAAGGCGTTTAAAAAAGTTCACGGCAGAGAAAGCTGGGGAGCAGATGAATTTGAAGACACAATCAGAGAAGCATGCTGGGAGCTCGCAAAATCTGTAGAGGAGCTTGTCGGATTCAAGGTGTGGATATATTATTCACGAGGAGATGTAGCAAATCTAGAACCAAACTTATGGATTGTTAAAAGAGCCGAGGTAGAAGAGGTGATGTAAAATGAAAAGATTAAAACCAGAAGAAAAAGTATATGAAACAGATGACGATAAGACTACACTTGAAGCTATAAAAGAGGTACTTGCATCGAAAGGCATATCATCATTCAGAGAAGTAAAAGAAATGGATATGGGAAAAGCTATGGGCGTAGTATCTGAATGCTTTGAAGAAGCTCTTAAGAAAAAAGCTGAAAAAGAAAAAGAAGAAGGAACAGAAGAAAGAAAAGAGCTTAACATTTTTGAGAGATATACTCGTGCAGTGAAAAACTTGAATATAGTGCACAAGGACTCTAGCAAGGCAGCAATCTTTGTTGGTAATTATATGTATACAGAAGGACAAGAGTATACAGAAACACAGATAGTGAGCTATATAAATAAGGAACTGTTACCGTGGGCATTCCTAAATGGAATTGAATTTAACGATTGTGTTAAATGGAAACCAACGAAAAGTGTGGATTACAATCGCGTCACAGCAGAATACTTATACAACGTAGCTAATCCAATCGTAAATTATGCAATGGCATGCATGGCTGCAGCGAAGGAACACTGCAGATTGGGTAAGAGAAAGATTACAGCAATCTTTTATAGCGATGTCGCAGGCAAGACAACGATTGCAGAGTATGATGATGTCCCATCATTTGCTAATGATGTCAGAGAGGAACTATCCTATTTGGAACTAGCGTATTTAGAAGCTACGGATAGAGATGAATAGACTCAGGAAAGGAGATGGTAATATGAGTAAATTCAAAGAAATGAAGGTAACCTTCAAGGTTACAGAAGATGTAGCGTTTAAAGCAGGTGGATGGAAGGAAGACAGAAGTTATATCAAATTTGTCGTGAACCGTTATGAAAGTGGGGCAACCCACTACGGTGACCACTCAGGACACACATTGTACTTGGATGGCGCAAAAGGAACGATGCCTAAATATTTTGATACAAGATATGAAGGCATCAGCACAGACAAAGATAAGT
>Ga0247609_10003952_pt1 | contig 14884 bp, 13 predicted proteins | sample 172DNAGHGlowgp2_FD_193487 | JGI IMG/M metagenome (GOLD analysis project Ga0247609, IMG submission 193487) | Sheep rumen microbial communities from Palmerston North, Manawatu-Wanganui, New Zealand - 1728 DNA GHGlow gp2 | ecosystem: Host-associated > Mammals > Digestive system > Stomach > Rumen ...
TTTATAAGTTATTATTAAATCTTTTTCATTCTTATTATAATTCAATTCTTCTACTCTTACAGGTATTAATTGTTTATGAGTCTTTAAATAAAAAGAGGCTTCATTATTAATGAAGTCTAATTTAAATTTATATTCTTTGTTTTCACGTTGAAAACAACGATTACTAATAATGGTAGTTACATCGTTTAATTTAAATTTATAAGACTCCTTATCTACAATTGCAAGAACATCTTTATATTCTTCTTGTAGCCGGTCATCTTTATATAAGTTAATATTTATTATTTTTTTCATAAATATCACTCCGTGCTCCATATTTTAGCATTTATGATGAAAAAAGACAATTTTAATTGTCTTTATGTATTCTCATAGTAATTTGATATGCTTCTGGGAAATCGATTTCTTCTACATCAATATAGAATCCTTCTCTTCCTAGTTTATCAATTGCTGCTCTTGAAGCATCGATAGCATATTTTAAGTCTTTTCTTTCTCCATTTGATGATGGTCCACCATTTGATAATAAATCTACAGCAGCCATAGGATCAACATCAGTATTGTTTACAGTAGGTCTTACTATTGTAGCTTGATCTGATGTGTTTTGAGCTATTGGTGTAAAGAATTTATTATTTGGATTGATTTCCATTTTAGCTGTTGGATTAATTTGTGAATTAAATTCTGGTTTAATTATTCCTTGAGGTTTATTAAACTCTGGTGCTGGAATTTTTTGCTCGTTTTCGAATGAACTAGCATCCATGAATGGATTAGTATTCGTTTCAAATGGATTTTGATTTACATTAGGTGCTGCATCAAATACTTCAAAATCATTTGTAGTAGCACCAGTTGGATTATTATTAAAACTTGGTTCTGGTTGTGGAGTTCTTTCTAATGATGTAAATACAGGCTCTGAAGGTGTACTTTCTGGAATAGAACCAAAGAATCTATTATTGTTATTTGTTGGCATATCTGTTTTTTCCTCACTATAATAATTATCAGTAGAATATGGTGTTTCTATACTTATATCTTTTGGTTCTTCTGATGTTATAAATTCACCATTATCTTCATTAATATTATCTATTTCTGGTTTTTCTAAAAGATCCGCAGTTTCTAATTCTTCAGTTTGATTTGAATTATTCAAATCATTAATATCTACAGCATTTGCTTTTATATCTTCAATACTTGGTATTTTTGTTACTAATGGAATATCGCCACCTGAACTATCACTATCTTCGTCCTCAGGAATACCTTTGGCTTTTTTAAGTTCTATATCTAATTGTCTAACTGTTAATCTTTCATTGATTATTCTATGTAACCATTCTCTTTGTTCTTCTAATGGTAAAGTTAGTAAAGTACGAGCATGTCTTTCTGATATTTTTTCTTCAAGTAATGCCTGTTGTACTTCTTCATCTAGATTTAATAATCTTAGTTTATTAGCTACAGCTGGTTGAGATAATCCCATACGTTTTGCTAATTGTTCTTGAGTTAGATATCCTTTGTCTAATAAATTCTTATAAGAACGAGCTTCTTCAATAGCAGTTAAATCTCTTCTTTGAACATTTTCTACTAATGCTACTTCTGCTGATTGATTATCATCGATATTAGCAATAACTGCTGGAACTGTAGTTAAACCTGCAATTTGAGCAGCTTTATATCTTCTTTCTCCAGCTATTATTTCATATTTATCGCCTAGTTTTCTTAGTACTAGTGGTTGAATAATACCATGTTCTCTTATTGAAGCTGCTAATTCTTGTAGACCTTGTTCATCAAAATTTAATCTTGGTTGAAATCTATTAGGAATTATATCTTCTATATGTACTTGTAAGACTGTTTGTTCTAAATTCATATTGTCTTCAGCCCCTATTCTTATCTATTATCTATATTACCCTATTTTTCTTTTATTTTCAATGGGGTCTTTAATATTTTTTCATAACGCCTTGGATACTCTTTTGGTGTATTTTTTATCTTTCTAATTCTTATTATATTTCTTTCACTTTCTTCAATAGGAAGAATAAAATTTACTATTTCTTCGATATGTCCTCCTAGTGTTCTAATAGCAAATTTAGCTTCTTCTATTTCTTCTTTATTTGATCCTTTCATAGCAACAAAATATCCATCTAATCTTGTTAAAGGTAGGCATAATTCACTTAGAACAGGTAAGTTTGATACTGCTCTTGCAGTGACTATATCAAATTGTTCACGATGTGTTTTAACATAATCTTCTGCTCTACCTTGATAGAATTCTATTCCATTTATTTTTAATTTCATTGCTAACTCTTTTAAAAAGGTAATCTTTTTATTATTAGAATCTACTAAAGTAACTTTTAAATGTGGATATATTATTTTTAGTACCATACCTGGGAATCCAGCTCCTGTACCAATATCAATCAATGTATCATATTTATTTAAATCTATAGCATTTACTATTGTTATAGAATCATAGAAGTGTTTTAAAAAGATTCCTTCATCTTCTTTAATAGCAGTCAAGTTGGTATGTGAATTGTATTCTTTTAAAAATTCACAGTATGTATTAAAACTAATTATTTGATTACCAGTTAAATCAATACCTAGCTTATGTAATTCGTTTTCAAATACTTCTCTATTCATCTTTACCATATTCTTTCTTTAAATATACAGATAGAATTGAAATATCTGCTGGGTTAACACCACTAATACGGATAGCTTGAGCTATGGTAGTTGGTCTTACTTCTTTTAATTTTTGACGTGCTTCGGAAGCGATGTTTTTAACTTTATCGTAATCAATATCTTCAGGTATTTGTTTTTTTTCTAGTTTTAACATTTTCTCTGCTTCTTTGTATGATTTAGCAATATATCCTTCATATTTTAAATTAATTTCTATTTGTTCTTGTATAGTTTTATCATATGGAATTTCAATTAAAGAAGATAAAAACTCCATTGTTATTTCTGGTCGTTTAATTAACTGTTCTAAACTGAATGATTGAGTTGGAACTTGAAATCCTTTTTCTTCAAAGACTTTTTTAATTTCAGGAGTTATCTTCAGTTTATTTTGTTTCATATAATTTAAACAATTATTAATATTTTTTTCTTTGGTTTTTAATCTATTCATTTGTTCTTCGTTGATTAATCCTACTTCGTATCCATATTTTCTTAACCTTAAATCAGCATTATCAGAACGTAATAATAATCTAAATTCTGCTCTACTTGTTAGTAATCTATATGGATCTCTGATTCCTTTTGTAATTAAATCATCTATTAAAACACCAATATAAGCATCTGTTCTCTTTAATATTAAAGGTTCTTTTCCTTCAAGTTTTAAAGATGCATTAATTCCAGCCATTAAACCTTGACAAGCGGCTTCTTCATAGCCACTAGTTCCATTTATTTGGCCAGCAGTATATAGATTTTCTAATATTTTAGTCTCTAAAGAAGCATGTAATTGAGTTGGATAGATTGCATCATATTCAATAGCATATCCATATTTTAGAATCTTAGCATTTTCAAGTCCTGGAAGTGAATGAACCATTTGTTCTTGTACTTCAGGTGGCATTGATGTTGAGAATCCTTGTAGATAGATATCATCATAATATCTACTTTCTGGTTCTAAGAATAATTGATGCCTTTCTTTATCTTTAAATCTCACTACTTTATCTTCTATAGAAGGACAGTAACGTGGTCCTACTCCTTTGATGTCATCTAAAGCTCCATACATACTTGATTTATTTAAATTATCCATGATAATTTTATGTGTTTTATCATTTGTATAAGTTAGATAACAAGGTACTTGTTCTTCTATTTTATAACATGGTTCTAAATCAAAACTAAATGTAAGTAATTTATTGTCGCCTGGTTCTAATTTTGTTTTAGAAAAATCGATGGTTTTTCTATCTAATCTTTGAGGAGTTCCCGTTTTTAATCTAATAATATTGAAACCATATTCATGTAATTTATCACTTAAATGATTTGATGGTTTTTCACCATGAGGCCCTTTTCTAGTACGTGTATTTCCCACTAGAATATCAGCTTTAAGGTATGTTCCTGTAGTTAAAATTATTTCCCGGGAAATAATTTTAGTACCATCTTCTAGTATTACACCTTTTACTTTATTGTCTTCTACTATAAGATCTTCTACCATTCCTTCTTGAATAGTTAAGTTCTCTAAAGATTTAAGATGCTTAAGCATTTCTTCTGGATAAGCTATTTTATCTCCTTGTGCACGTAATGACTGCACGGCTGGTCCTTTTGCACTATTCAACATCTTAATTTGTAGATGTGTTTTATCAGCAATTTTACCCATGATGCCACCCAAAGCATCAATTTCACGAACAACTATACCTTTAGCTGATCCTCCTATATGAGGATTACATGGCATGTCTGCTATATTTTTTAAATTACTTGTTATAAGTAATGTTTTATGTCCTTTTGTTGCACATGCATTGGCTGCTTCACAGCCTGCATGTCCTCCACCAACAACTATTATTTCATACATAGTTATCAACACCTTTTATTTTAAAATTATTTCCCGGGAAATAATTTTTCTTATTTCCCAAGACAAAATCTACTAAACATTTCATCTAATAATTCTTCTTCATATGTAGTTCCATTTATTGTTCCAAGTATTTCCCAAATATTTCTTATATCAAGTTCTATCATATCTATAGGCATATTATTTCTTAAGCCCTTTTCTACTTCTTTTACAGAGTTTAAGCATGTTTGTAGAATACTTATACTTCTTGTATTAGAAAGATAAGTTGGATCTTTTGTTTCTATTTCATTAAGATTGAATAATTCAATTATTTTATTTTTTAATTCTTCAATACCTTCATTATTAATAATACTCATGTTAATAATTCTTGACTTATCAACATTCAATTCACTAATATCTAGTTTTCTATCTAAGTCTGTTTTATTAATAATTACGATATATTGTTTATTTCCCAAGTTTTTAAATAGTTCTTTAATATCCGGAGTTAATTCTTCATTATTATTTAATACAAATAGGACTAAATCAGATTCCATCATCATTTTTTTAGATTTTTCGACTCCAATAGCTTCTATTGTATCTTCTGTTTCTCTAATTCCTGCTGTATCTATCATGTTTAATAAAATACCGTTAATTGATATTTGTCCTTCGACGATATCTCTTGTAGTTCCTGCTATATCAGTTACTATAGCTTTATCTTCTTCTAATAAGGCATTTAATAAACTACTTTTTCCTACGTTAGGTCTTCCGATTATAGAGGTTTTTATTCCCTCTTTTATAATTACTCCATTTTGTGATTCTTTTAAGATTTTTTCAATTTTTTCTTTTAATTTAGTTATTTTAGGAATCATTACTTCATCAGTTATTATATCAACATCGTCATATTCTGGATAATCTATATTTACGTTTATATTAGATATTATTTGAATCATATCATCTCTTAATTCATTGATTAGATCAGAAACTTTACCTGATATTTGATTAGCTGCCATTTCCCTTTGAGAATTTGTTTTAGAATTTATCATGTCCATGACTGCTTCTGCTTGTAACAAGTCAATTCTTCCATTTAAGAATGCTCTTTTAGTAAATTCTCCAGGTTCTGCTAAACGGCACCCTTTAACTTGTAATAATTCCAATACTTTATTAGTAGGTGCTATACCTCCATGGGTATTAATTTCTACGGTATCTTCAGCTGTGAATGTCTTTGGTGCTTTCATTATAGTAACTAATACTTCATCTATAATATTTCCATTATCATCTATTATATGCCCATAGTTGATAGTATGTGATTCTACTTGTGTTAAATCTTTGCCTTTAAAAATACTATTAACTATTTCAATAGATTCTGATCCACTAATACGAACTATAGCAATTGCCCCTACTCCTTGACTCGTAGAGATTGCACAAATAGTATCATTCATACTTGGTCAACTCCTTTTTGGCTTGTATTATAGCACACTTCTATTTGATGGGAAATATTTTTATTCTATTAATATTATAGCAAAATTATTTCCCGGGAAATAATTTTATATTTTTGGTATGTAAAACATAAGTTAAATTTTTGGCATATGTATGCTGGGAAATAAAAAAAGATGATTATTCATCATCTTCGTCTGATTCAACATATCTAATAACTATATGTCTATGTGGTTCTTCACCTTCTGAAGCACTTGATATGTTTTTGAAATTAGATATAGCATTATGTACTATTCTTCTTTCATATGCATTCATATCATCTAATGCAACATCTACTTTTGTTTTTTGTACTTCTTTGGCAATTCTCTTAGCGTTTCTTTCTAAATGAGAATTTTTCTTTTCTTTATAATTTTCTACATCTAGAAGTATATATGGATACATTCCTATTTCATTATGAACAATTTGTCTTAAAATAGTTTGTAATGCCATTAAGGTTTGACCATTCTTTCCAATAAGAATGCTATTTTTATCAGAATACATTTTTATATTGATTTGTTCGTCTCTAACATTTGATTCAAATGTTGCTTCGATTCCCATGTTTTCAACTATCTCTGCTGCTTTTTCTTTAACAAATTCTGCTATGTCAGATATTTTTATGATGCTACATTTATATGTAGTAGCTTTGAATAATTTTCCCTTTTTCTCTTCTTCTTTTAAGAAAACTTCGTTTTCTTCTACTCCTAGAGCTTCTAAAGCTTTTTGTTTTGCTTCATCTCTAGTTTTTCCTTCAAATACTTCTAATTCCATATTATTCACTCTTTTCTAGCATTTTCTTTATTATTATATTTTGAATAACAGCAAATCCATTAGTTATGATCCAATATAATGCTATTGCAGTTGGTAAACTTAATGAAGCTACTGAAATCATCAATATCATAAATGTAAACATAAATTTCATTTGTTGTTGCATTTCAGGAGTTTGACTTTGTCCTGACATAGAATTCTTAAATGAAAAATATGTACTTGCTATAATTAAAACTACTAATAATATATATATGTAGTTATGATGAGCAATTCCTGTCATTGGAGTCATTCCTAAATTCATTGTTAGGAATTTTCCTTCAAAAATTGCTGGTACTCTATTAATTGCTTCTAAGAATGCAAAGAATAAAGGTAATTGGATAAATGCCATTAAGCAACTTCCTATTGGATTAATTTTATATTTCTTATATAACATCATTGTTTCTTGACTCTTAGCCATCAATGAATCATTATCAGTTTTATTTTTATATTTTCTTTCAATTCTTTCCATTTCTGGTTGAATTTTTTTCATAGCTTCAGATTGTTTAACGGTTTTAAATTGAATTGGCATCATTATTAACCTTATTAATAAACCTATTATCATTACTGAAATACCCATGTTTTTTACTGCATATCCTAATTTTAGAATTAACCATGCTAGGGGTTTAATAAAGATTGTTTCCCATAAACTAACATATTTAATCTTTTTAGGAGTAAAACTTTTACAAGTAGGTAAATCTTCCAATTTTATGGTTAAGGAATCATTATATTCTTCATATTTATTATATAAATCGTCATCAGTTGGTTTACATAATATATTTGCTGTTAATGTTTGACCGGTTGTTTCATATGTAACAGCTTTTTTTCCATCTTTAATTGTTTTTGTACAACCAGTTATTAATAATAGAATGACTGCTATTATTAATATCTTATACTTTTTTTTCACATTTTCACCTTACTTTAATAAATCTTTTAGAGCTTTTTCTAGTACATTATATTCAGCATTTAGGCAGCTCTTCCTCACCATTATAATATAATTAAAGTTTTTTTGAAATAAATTTCTATTATTATCTATGATGGCTCTTACTTGTCTTTTTATTTTATTTCGATCAACTGCATGACCAAATTTTTTACTAACTGCTATTCCGAACATTGTTTTTTCTTGATTACTTGTATTGTATATAACAAAGAAATCATTTTTTTTATATTTTCCTTTCTTTATTATATTATTAAATGTATTTCTATCTTTAATCGTTTCGATTCTTTTCATAGTCAACATCCCTTTTTAATACATAAAAAACCACTTTTTTGTGGTTTATTTAGTAACTATTCTTTTACGTCCTTTTGCTCTTCTTGAGTTTAATACATTTCCTTCTTTTCTAGCAAAAAAACCTTGTTTTTTAGCTTTTTTTCTATTATTTGGTTGATAAGTTCTTTTCATAAAATACACCTCCACATCTAAACAAGCTCTCTTATTATAATAATAAATATTTTAAAAAGTCAAGAAAATATCGGTTTTTCTTTAATGATATGTATATAAAAAAAAGTTATTAACATTAAATTGTGGATATGTTAATAACTTTTTCGACAGTGTTTATATAAAATTTGTTGATAATGTGGATAAGTATGGTAAAATACCTTACTAAGAGATGAAAAGCTGTGGTTAATAGTGTTGATACCATGTTTATGGATTTTTTTTGTGCTTTTATTACTTTTAATTTTCAACAACCTGAATTATAATAATTGTACAAATGTCAAAGTGGGGTGATGGGACTTGAATAATGTGGATATTTGGAATAAAGTTCTAGATATTTTAAAATCTGAACTTAATCCAGTATCTTTTAGTACTTGGTTTGGTGAAACTAAATTCTATGAAATGAATGATAATAAAGTTATTCTTTTAGTTCCAATGCCTCTTCATAAACGTATTTTGTTATCTCATTATTATAATCTGTTAAATGATTCCTTTACTAAAGTTACTGGAGTTGAAAGAGAAATAGATTGTATAATTGAAGAAGATATTACTAAAACAGTTGAAAATACGGTTGAACAAGTTGTTAATAATGATGAAGTTATTAACAATAATGAAGAACATTTTGACAGTAACTTGAATCCTAGTTTAAATTTTGAAAATTTTGTTGTAGGAAATTCTAACAAATTTGCTAGAACGGCGGCATTTGCAGTTGCTGAACATCCTGGTGATACTTATAATCCTTTATTTATATATGGAAAGAGTGGAATAGGTAAGACGCACCTAATGCATGCTATAGGTAATTATATAGTTGAGAATAATCCAAAATTAAAGGTATTGTATACAACTAGTGAGGAATTTAGGAATGATTATACAAGAGTTTCTAATCCTAATGAAAATGCAATGGATGTTTCTAATCGTTTTAAGCAAAAATATCGTAATGTTGACGTTTTAATGATTGATGATATTCAATTTCTTGTTAATGCTAAACAAACTCAAGAGGAATTCTTTCATACATTTAATGAATTACATAGAAAGAATAAACAAATTATTATTACTTCAGATAGATCTCCTGATGATTTAAAAATATTGGAAGAAAGACTTAGAAATAGATTTGCAATGGGTTTACCAGTAGATATATTTCCACCAGATTTTGAATTAAGATGTCGAATTATAAAAGATAAGATAAAGAGACTTCCTAATATTCAAGATAAAATGGCTGATGAAGCTGTAGAATTTATTGCAAATAGTTTTGATACTGATGTAAGAAGTCTTGAAGGTGCTATTAATAGGTTGGTTGCTTATACTGCTATGTATGTACCTGATAAAATAGATTTAGAATTTGCAAATAATGCATTAAAGGATTTTATTACGAAGAATCCTTATGTATCAAATGATATAGCAAGTATTCAAAAAGCAGTTGCTGATTATTACAGTATAACAGTAGAAGTATTAAAAGGTAAAAAGAGAAGTGCTAATATAGCATATCCTCGTATGGTCGCTATGTATTTGTGTAGAATGTTAACTGATGAATCTTATCCTAAAATAGGTTTAGAGTTTGGGGGAAGAGATCATTCTACAGTAATACATGCCGTAGATAGAATAACAAATGATTTAAAAGATAATAGTCAATTAAAAGAAATTATTAAAGAAATTAAAGATAAATTGTAACTTTGTTAATAATATGTTATTAACTTTTAAGTTATAAACAATATTATAAAGAGGTTTTTATCGCATATTTGTTAATAAAAAATGACTTATTAACATTATAAACTTCATAATAATAATCATAATTAATAAATAATAAAAAGAAAGAAGGAAAAATAATGAAATTTACAATAGAAAAAAGTATTATTTTAGAGAATTTATCTAATGTAGTAAAAGCAATATCTCCTAAAAATATTATTCCTATATTAAATGGAGTAAAATTTGAATTATCAAAAGAAGGTCTTTATCTTACAGCAAGTGATAGTGAACTTACTATTAGAGCTTTTATAGGTAATGATAATATTAAGAAAATTGAAGAAGAAGGATCTATTATTATTCAAAGTAAATATATATTAGATATTATTAGAAAGATGCCTAGTGATGAAATTAATTTTGAATTAATGGATGATTTAAAAATTAAAATTTCTTCTGATAATAGTCAATATGATTTGAATTGCTTAGATCCTAAAGAATATCCTACTTTAAAATTAGAAGAAGTGGATAAACCAATTGTTTTAGATGGTATGACATTTAAAAGCATTATTAGTCAAACTTCTTTTGCTATATCTACACAAGAATTAAGACCATTACTTACTGGACTTAACTTTAATATAGTAGGGGATGTATTAGAATGTATTGCTACTGATTCATATAGATTAGCTAAGAAAAATATTAAATTAGATAATCCTGTTGATGATGATATAAATATTGTTATTCCTGGTAAAAATATTATGGAATTAGATAAGATAATAGTAGATGAAGAACCTGTGGAAATGCATGTATTTAGTAACAAGGTATTATTTAAATATAAAAATATAGTTTTCCAAAGTAATTTATTATCTGGTACATATCCTAATACAAGCAATTTAATACCAAAAGATTTTGCTATTATTATTAATACTAACTCAAGTAATTTCTTTAGTGCTATAGATAGAGCAGCTTTACTTACTCAAAATAAAGATAAAAATATTGTTAAAATGAGATTAAAAGATAGTCAATTAGTTATTAATTCATATGCATCTGAAATAGGAAAAGTTGAAGAGAAACTTGATGTTGAGACTAAAGATGATGCTACTATTGATATATCATTTAGTGCTAAGTATATGTTAGATGCTTTAAAGACTATTAAAGATGAAGAAATATTAATATTATTAAATGGTGAAGTAAAACCGATTGTTATAAAATCAGTAACAGATGAATCTTTAATTCAATTAATTTTACCTATTAAAACTTATTAATTGTTAATATTAGACAACTTATAAACAGGTTGTCTTTTTTTATTATTAAAAATAGATACTTTTTATATTTTTTTGTTTTATTCGACCTTTTTAGACTTTTTTCGACTGTTTAATGATGTATAAGGGAGTTAATTTTGGAAAGAAGGAGGTTTGGTTATGGATAATTATGAAATAAATAAAGATACCGTAGCATTAGTTCCAAAAGATAATGATCATACTATAGTATATGAAGTTGATAACTCATTTGTTGTCAACAAGTCACCATTAAAGATTGTTGAAGAAAGTTGTGAGTATTTTGGGAGTTCATTAGAGGGGAGACAGATAGGTACATCAAAATTAGTTGGCTTTACGCATAAAGTTCCTGTTATAATTGAAGAAAGCTTTGATATAATATTCTTTCCAACTTTATCTCCGAGAAATGGACAATGTAGTTGGATATCATATGAACATGTATATAAACCAGATAAGTTTAAAGATAAAACGATAGTAGAATTAAAAAATGGTAAAAAAATACTTGTAGACGTGTCTACAGCTATTATAGATAACCAATTATATAGGTGTTCAAGACTTAAAGATACTCTCCAGATGAGAAAATATAAAAAAAATGGTGAAAAATAAGTAAAAAGCTACTTTTAGTAGCTTTTTTATGTTATAATATTGTTGTGGTATGGGAGTACCTAAAAAATACTTTTTTTTATCTACGGTCGTAAAAGAGGGTAAAAAATGAAAATACATCATTTAAAGTTGTTAAATTTTAGAAATTATGAAAAGTATGAAATTTCATTTTCTCCTAACTATAATATTATTTATGGAAAAAATGGTAGTGGAAAGACTAATTTGATAGAAAGTATCTATGTACTCGCTCTTACAAAATCTTTTAGGGGTTCTGTTGATAAAGTATTGATTATGAACAACAAAGATGTTTGTCGTGTAGAGGGGATAGTTTCGGATAATAAGTATAAAAATAACTATAAAATTATTATTAAAGATGGGGAAAAACGAGTTAAAGTAAATGATACTAAGATAGATAAGTTAAGTGATTATATATCTAAAATTAGTGTTGTTTTGTTTAATCCAGATGATCTTAGATTTATTAAGGATTCTCCTAGTGTTAGGAGACAAGCAATAAATTTGGAAATTTCAGAGATAAATAATGTCTATTTGAAGAATTTAAGTATGTATAATAAAGTACTTAAACAAAGGAATAGTTACTTAAAGATGATGAGTACTAATTCTAATACTTCTAGAGATTATTTAGATATACTTACAAATAAGCTTATTGACTTGGGTGAAAAGGTATATTTATCTAGAAAAAAATATATTGATTTACTTAATGAAAACATAGGTAATATTTATGCTAAAATTTGCGGAATTTCTGACCTTAAGTTAGAATATGTATCGGATTTTAAAGATTTTGATAGGGATAATATCGCTAAAAAATATAAGGATAATACTGAAAGGGATATTATGTTTGGAAAAACATCTATTGGAATCCATCATGATGATATTAGATTTAAGTTCAAAAATATGAGTTTAAAAGATTATGGATCGGAAGGTCAACAAAAGAATGCTATTATTGCCTATAAATTGGCTGAATTAGAGATATTTAATCAAATTAGGGGTAATTATCCTATTTTGATATTAGATGACTTATTTAGCGAATTAGATAGGTTTAAAATCAATAATATTTTGAATTTAATAAATGATGATATTCAAACATTTATAACAACGACAGAAATAGATAAGATAAATGATGAAATAATTAATAAGAGTAAAGTATTTGAAGTATTCGATGATATTAAGGAGGGTTAATATGGCAGAAGAATATGGTGATAGCGATATTCAAGTTCTAGAAGGACTTGAAGCTGTTAGAAAAAGACCTGGTATGTACATTGGTACAACTAGTGAAAGAGGATTACACCATTTAGTATGGGAAATTGTTGATAATGCTGTCGATGAAGCTCTAGCAGGATATTGTGATGATATAGAAGTAATTATTAATAAGAATAATGTTATTGAAGTTAGAGACGATGGTCGTGGTATGCCGACTGGTATGAATGAAAAAACAGGATTATCCACTATTGAAACTATTTTTACAGTTTTACATGCTGGTGGAAAATTCGGTGGAGGTGGATACAAGGTATCCGGAGGATTACATGGTGTTGGTGCATCTGTAGTTAATGCATTATCTCAATGGTTAGAAGTAAGAGTATATAGAGAAGGACATGTTTATTATCAAAGATTTGAAAATGGAGGACATCCTGTTGGTGAACTTAAAATAATTGAAGATTGCGATCCTGAAAGAACTGGTACTACAGTTACATTTAAAGCAGATCCTGAAATATTTACAGAAACTACAGTATATAATTATGATACTTTAGCAACAAGATTAGAAGAATTAGCTTTCTTAAATAAAGGTTTAAGAATTATCTTAGAAGATTTAAGAAATGATGAGAAAAAACAAGTATTCCATTATGAAGGTGGAATAAAGGAATTTGTTAAAAAGCTAAATAAAGATAAGAAACCATTACATGAAGAAGTAGTTTATGTTGAAGGAATGGAAGATGGTATTTCTTTAGAAGTAGCATTTCAATATAATGAAGAATATAACTCAAATATATATTCTTTTACAAACAACATTAATACTCATGAAGGTGGAACTCATGAAGATGGAGTTAAAAGAGCATTAACTAGAATAATGAATAATTATGCTAGAAATAATAAGTTGTTAAAAGATAATGATGATCCTTTAACTGGTGATGACGTAAGGGAAGGATTAGCAATGATTATTTCTTGTAAGCATCCTAATCCACAGTTCGAAGGTCAAACTAAGACAAAATTAGGAAATGCTGAGGTAAGAAAGATTGCTGATGATGTATTTAGTGAAGGCCTAGAAAGATTTTTATTAGAGAATCCACAAGAAGCTAGAACAATAGTTGAAAAATCAATTACTGCTACTAGAGCCAGATTAGCAGCTAAGAGAGCTAGAGAAGCTACTCGTAGAAAAGGTGATTTAGATATTACTAATTTCTATGGTAAATTAGCTGATTGTAAGAGTAAAGATCCTAGTGAATGTGAAATATTCTTAGTCGAGGGAGATAGTGCTGGAGGATCTGCTATTAAAGGTAGAGATTCAATGACTCAAGCAATTCTTCCTTTAAGAGGTAAGATATTAAATGTAGAAAAAGCTAGGTTAGATAGAGCTTTGGGAAATGAAGAAATTAGAACTATTATTACTGCTTTTGGTACTGGTATTGGTGAAGAATTTGATTTATCTAAGTTAAGATATGACAAAATTATTATAATGACTGATGCTGATGTTGATGGAGCTCATATTAGAGTATTGTTATTAACATTATTCTATAGATTCTTTAGACCTATAGTAGAAGCTGGACATGTATATGCTGCTCAACCTCCTTTGTTCTGTATTAAACATGGACAAACAAGAAAATATGTTCTTGATGAAAGAGAAAGAGATGAATATTTAGCTACATTAGCTCCTAATACTAAACGTGATATTTTACGTATGAAAGGTTTAGGAGAAATGGATCCAGAAGAGTTAAATGAAACTACTATGGATATTACTAAGAGAGTTCTAAGAAAGATTACTGTTGAAGATGCAAGAAGTGCTGATGAAGCCTTCTCACAATTAATGGGTGATGAAGTAGAACCTCGCCGTAAGTTTATTGAAGATAATGCTGTATTCGTACAGAATTTGGATATTTAGGGGGTGTAATGTATGGATAGAGTAGAACATAATAATATAGTTAAAGAAATTAAAGATTCGTTCTTAGATTA
>Ga0247609_10003953_pt1 | contig 14884 bp, 12 predicted proteins | sample 172DNAGHGlowgp2_FD_193487 | JGI IMG/M metagenome (GOLD analysis project Ga0247609, IMG submission 193487) | Sheep rumen microbial communities from Palmerston North, Manawatu-Wanganui, New Zealand - 1728 DNA GHGlow gp2 | ecosystem: Host-associated > Mammals > Digestive system > Stomach > Rumen ...
AAGCTATTAAAAAAACTCTAGAAATATTTAAAAATGAAATAGAAAGTATTATTATCTTAGGAGGAGAATCTACTATAGATAAAGATTTCTTCGTAAAATTGGAATATCTAGATGAATTAACTAAAGATAAACATATATTTACTATATTAACTACTAATGGATATATGTTAAAGAATGAAGATTTTATTAATAAAGTAGCTAAATCATCTATAGATAGTATTAATATTTCGGTAATGAATCATAACTATGAAAAGAATAATTATTTAATGGGAGCTAAGACATTAACTAAAGATGAATTAAAACATATATATGAAATAATACATAAATCTGGTAAAACTATACGTTTTAATACTAATGTTGCTAAGAATAATCTTAATAGTGTAGAAGAAATGGAAGAATATATTAAATATTATAAAGGTTGTTATGATGCTATTAAATTTACACCACTTATGAAAACAGATATGTTTAATACAGTAGATTCTGTATTAGAATATACACATAAATATGCAATGACTAAAGAAGAAATAAAAGAGTTATTTGATGCATTAGCTAATAAGCATCAAAAGAATGCTTCTAATGATAAAGTATTTGGTTTAATTAATTATGCAGATATAACAGTATTTAATGAACATATTATATTAAAATATGAACAAGTAGAAGATATGTATGATTTAGATAAAGAAATACCTACTTTAAAATTATATCCTAATGGTTGTCTATCTAATGAATGGAATTATGAAAAGAATATATTAAATGACTTTTAAGTGGTGGTACATATGAAAGATATAAATTATTTAGTTAAGGAAATAGAGAATGGTAATATAGATAGTATTACATTTAAATATAATAATGTATTATATTATATTTCAACACCATTATATTTAGGATATAAATATAATGGAAAGAATTATATATATGATTTTGATACTATAGAAGAATTAATTAATGCTAAAGTATTACATGATGGTAAGAGTATTAAAGAAGTAAAAAAGATAAATATAATAGATATAAAATAAGACACAGGAATGTGTCTTTTTATGTGATATAATTAAAATGGTGATGGATATGAATCCTACTATTAGATTCTATAATCAAGATGGTACATTAAAAAGAGAAATACCATTTAATTCAGATAGTATAGAACAAACTAGTGGTATGTTAATAAAATGTTATTTATTAACAGGTGAAGAAGTAGTAGGTTATAGTAAACCTAATGAATATATAACTATGTTAGATGATTTAAATCTATGGGTATGGAAAAACATAGATGAAGATAATCATAGATTAATAGATAATGAACAAGGTACTATATCTATTAAAATGAAAGATATAACTAGAATAGATGCTATACTATATTCTAATCCTAGATGGGGGAATAAAATAACTAATAAATTTTATATAGATATAAAATAAGACACAGAAAAGTGCCTTTTTGTGTGGCTTATTTTAGATGATAGCGTGTACGTGAGAAGGCTTTTTTTATGTTTAAAAAATATAGTAGAAAAAGAAATATACTATGTTGTAAACAAGAAACTCTATACTAATAATAACTTTGAAAAAAAGTAAAAATGGTAAAACCCAAAGATACAAGGATGAAAAATAAAACTGATTTAATTAATTTCGTTTAATTACTGATAAAAAAATTTTATTCCAAAATATTTTTGTAAATATTGCGAATATACTCTTAGAATATAAAAGAATAAAAAAGATTTTAAACTACGTGTGATGGATGTGTTATGGAGAATACGATTATAACGAAAATACTTTTTGCTTTTTGCAATCAAATATTGTTACAGTTATGAGTAACCATTGTGTTATAATGTTTATGGTAAGAGTGGTGAATAAAAATGGATATAGAATTTGACAAAGTAATATCTTCTCCTATAAGATGGGCCGGATCAAAAAAGAAATTACTAAATGAAATGCTAAAAATTTGTTTTGTTAGAGAAAAAAATAATTATGTTGAACCATTCTTAGGTTCTGGTGTAGTTTTAATAAATGTTTTGAATAATAATAAAATTTTAAAATATAAGAATTTTTATGTTAATGATATAAATAAAAACATAATTGATTTTTATGAAAATATAAAAGACAATGTAGATATATTAATCAAAAACATTAAAAAAATAGAAAAACAATATAATGAGTTCTCAGAAGTCGAAAAAGAAAAAATGTATTATGAATTAAGAGACAAATATAATAATGATATGACAAAAAAAGATGAAAAAGTTTCAATTTTCTATTTTTTGATGAAAACAGGTTTTAATGGTGTGTATAGAGAAAATAGTAATGGTAAATTTAATGTTCCTTTCGGTAGGAAAAAAAAGATTAATGGTGATTATAGTAAATTGAGAACTATATCTAATTTAATTCAAAATGTAAACTTTTATAACATGGATTATGTTGAGTTTCTTAATATGCTTTATAAAAAGAAAATAATTAATAAATCATTTGTGTATTGTGATCCGCCTTATTTGCCTGAAGATAGTTGTAAAATCAAAAGGATTGATATTTATACTAAAGATTCTTTCAATCATGAAGATTTTTTTAACCGAATAAAAAAATATAAATCATGTACGATGATTTCTCTTGCAAGGACAGCAAAATCAGATCAAATCTATGAAAAGGATGACTTTAGTAGAATTCCTGTGTCAAATATAGTTAGAACTGTAAATCCACAAAAAATATTTACTTCTGAAGAAGTAGCTTATGTAAATTATGAAATTGGCCGATAATTCGTTGATTTTCGGCTATTTTTATAAATATTTGTAAAATATTTATAAAATATTTGACAAATATTATAAATAAATGATATAGTGTTTTTAGTAAAGGAGCGATAAAAATGAATATTAAACAAGAAAACTTTAAAAGAATATCTGATAATAGAACAAATAAAATTATTGATTTGATATCGAAACTTCATAACTTGATAAACCCATCTTTTTATGAATACACTGATGATGAAATTGATAATATGTTTAATAGAATTCAAGAAGAACTAGACAAGCAAAGGATTCAATTTATTAATAATCGAAGCAAAACTAATAAGAGGGTAAAACTATGAAAGCATCTGATGTCCTAGTTTATAAAGAAAAAAATGTTTCAAATGATTTTCTATTTAAAGATTATTACATAAATTATTTGCTTGTTAAGTTTGTTTTTTCGCACCCTGTTACATTTGAAGAACTTTATAATTATTTGTCTAGCCTTTATGACGACAAAGTTTATGTTGACAAGCAAAAACTGTATTTTTATGTTAATACTAATTTTGATGTAGATAATAATGATATTATAGTTATTTCTGATTTTCAAATAGAAACATTAAATAATATATTATCTAATACTTATAAGGCTTTTAATGAAGATGTTAATGTTGAAGATATAGCTTTAAAAATGTTTAATTCGTCAGATGATGTTCAAAACGACTTTCTTGGTATCCTACGTGAACATAAAGATTTTTATTCTTTACTTTTAGACTCTTTTTCCATTTATAGTAAAGGAATATATGATTATGAAAAAGAAGTATATGATGCTGTTTTATTTGATTTACTTTCAAAGAAAAATGTTTATTTGGATTTAATTGATAATATATTGAATAAATTGTTTATCTATAATTCAAATAATAAAATGAACATTAAAGTAAAAACAGTTTTTCATAATAAAAAAATTGTTAAAGTTTGTAAATTATTTGGTATAAAAACTTCAAATGATTTTTTGAATTATTCTTCTGAACAATTGTTGATTATATTTCCTTTTGATTTTAAGTATGTAATTGAAAGATTAGGTCTAATAAATAATTATATTTATGATAAATTTATTAATAAAACAATTGATTTCTTGAATGATTTTGATGATAGAAAAAAAAGTGTTTTTAATTACAGAATTGTAAAAGATTGTGCTACACTTCAAGAGCTGGGTGATATTTTAAATATTACTAGAGAAAGGGTTAGACAAATTGAAGCTCAGGAAATAAGAATGATTTCAAATTTATATAAAACGGATTTTTATGATTTTTTTTGTAATTTGTATTTATTATTAAATGAAAGAAATTTTGATTATATATATGCCTATAAACTTAATGATTTAATAAATGATGTTGATATAGTAAATGTTTTTAAATCTTTTTTAAAGTATTCTCGTTTTTTTAAATTAAAGTACAATTCGATTGATGATATAATCTATGATTCTTCGAAAAAAGATTATGATTTAATAGTTCAAGAAGAAATATCTGTGATTCCTGAGATTGTAAACAAAAGTGATTTAAAAGGATTTTCACCGATCCAAATAAACTATATATTAAATAATTATAATTTAAAGAAAAACTCTGTATATCTAAAGAAGGGGATGTCAGATAGTAATTTATATTTAAGAATAATTGATAGTTGTTTTCCAAATGGGTATAAAATTAATAATGAAGAGGATTATAGCTATTTAATGGAAGAGTGCAAGAAAAAATATAATATATTAGAAGGAACGTCTTTGAGGTATGTTGCTTCAATACTTGATAGAAGTGATAATTATTGTTTAATTGATAGGGGAAAATATATTAGGAAAGATAAACTCCCAAAAATTCCTTCAAGTTTATTATCATCAATAAAAGACTATTTAAATAACAGTGATTATGTTGTTTACTATTCGGTTTTGTTTGACAAATTTAATGATGAGTTAATGTCTGTCGGCATTACAAATCAATACATGCTAAAAGGTATCCTTGATTCTGAATTAGGTGATGACTATAAAACAAATAGGGATTTTATTATGTATGGTAATCAAAATACAGTTTGGGATGCTGTATTAAGTTATATGCGTTCTTTTAAAACATCTTTTTCAATAGATGATTTGTCCATTGAATTTCCTGATGTTTCGTATACAATAATGCAGGGTATAATATCATACGAAAATCAAAATGGGTTATTAAATTTATATAATAAAAGATTTATTTATGCTAACAATACAAATGTAGATGATTTTAAACAAAAATTTGAAAAAAAAATAAATGAATTATTTAAGATATCTAATTCTGAATTTTTAACTGCTTCTAAAATTTATGCTAAAATATATCTTTCAAGTGATAATTTTTTAAATAGTATTAGTTTTACTGTAGATGATATGAATATTTATTCTGTAATAAAATATCTTTTACCCGAAGATTATATTTATAGAAAACCGTTAATAATAAAATTAGATAGTAATATGAAAAATTCTTATTATGCAGTTTCAGATTATTTGCTTGCATTGGACGAGTTTGATGATAAAATTTTGCTTAGATATTTGAATAGAACTGGATTAGGTCAATGGTGGTATTACAACTTTAATTTGTTATGCAATTATTTGTCTGATGATTTTGTACAAGTTGATAAAAAGAAAATGGTAAAAAAGGGAAAAATAAAATTAGATGATTTTAAAATTAAAAAGATAGAAGAGAATATTAATAATTTGATACTGAGATATTCTGAAATCAATTTAGATAGTTTTAATGCATATTTTATATTTCCCGCAATAGAGAATTATATGTGGAATAGTTACCTACTGATAGGTATTATTAACTCTTATCTAAATGATAGATATAAAGTAACTAGAGAAAATAATTGTAATATAGTAAGGAGAATGAATGATGAATTATAATATTTGGAGATTCCCTGGGAATAACTTTACAACAGAGAATGGTTTAAATAATGCAGATATGGAGACGTTTAAAAAGGATCCGATGGCTTCTTTGGCTCGTGAAACTTGTCAAAATTCAATTGATGCTAAACGTCCAGAATGTAGCAAAGCAATTGTTAAATTTGAATCTTTTGTGTTGAATCAAAATGATATTCCTGGGATAGATAGATTAAAGGAAGAAGTGTATTCTTGTTACGAATATAGAAAACATCCAAACGATAAGCAAGAGTTAGCATTAATGAAGGAATGTCTGAACAAAGACAAAATTAAATGCTTAAGAATTAGCGACTACAATACAATTGGTTTAAAAGATGTGTTTGGAATTGATGAATCAAGTAAATTTTATCTTTTAACAAAAGGTAGTGGAATTACTGATAAGGGAGAGAATACAGGTGGTTCTAAAGGTGTTGGTAAATTTGCCAGTTTTGTAGCCAGTGCATTTAATACGGTCTTTTATTCGACTAGAAACATCGCTGGGGAAGAGGGTTATCTAGGTATAAGTAAATTATGTTCTACTGTTTGTAAAGATAATCCTAGAGAAAGGACTATTGGTATAGGTTATTATAGTAGTGATGATATGAATTCTCCTATCTCAGGACAACTAAATATTCAATCGAATTATCGTAGAAATGAACCGGGAACAGATATATTTATCTTAGGATTTAAAGGATCAGATGATTGGAAAAAAAGAATTGTAACTATGGTTCTTGATAGTTTTATGTGTGCTATAGTTTTTGATGAATTAGAGGTTCATGTTGATGAGGTCATTATTTCTAAAGACACAGTAAAAAAATTAGTTGATTCAGACTATATTTTAAACAATAATCAAAAAAAGAATATTAAAGCACAATATGACTTGTTAACAGAAGAAGGAATTTACAGTGAAACATTTTCCATAAACGATTTGGGAAATATAAAGATTTTGTTGAAAACATATAAAAAAGACGTATCGGATATGGCTACTAAGCAGTGTGTTATGATTCGTTATCCATATATGAAAATAAGGACTCTTAGAAAAGTTTCTTCTGTTCCTTGCTCGGCGATGTGTATTATCGAAAAGGGAGAATTGAACACTCAATTAATTAGGATTGAAAATCCTCAACATACTGATTGGGAGACAAATAGACTGAATTCAGCTTTAAAATCAGAAATGGATTTCCAAATAGAAACGATAGAGGATACGATATATAATTACATTGCTGATACTCTTTCTTTAGGATTAGAAGAGGAAAGCGATATTGAAGGGGCAGGTGAGTACTTACCTGCAAATACTGATGGAGATTTTGGAGAACAAAATACTGTCGTGGTTGATAAACCAATCGTAATTCCTAAAACTAGATCTAGAGTTAAGGTAGATAATCCTATAATTGAATCAACGGATGGCTCTGAGGCTGATAAACCTGATATTGGAGATTTTGAAGAGGGTGATGATACTAACTTACCTAAAGGACATAATAATGGTGGAGGTGGAGAACCTCACGAAACAGATGAACCAGTTGGTCATACTGATGGAGGAGATAAGCAAATATTACATTCGGCTCCTTTAACTGGCATGAAATATGTATGTTTTTTTCCAGATGTAAAAACTGGTGAAATTATTATTTCTTTTAATTCTTTGTATAATGCACAAAACTGCGAGCTTGTTTATGAATATTTAGATGACTCTAATAAAAGTTATAAAGCAAATATAGAATTTGCATTAATGAATGGGGAAGAAGTTAAAATAGAAGAAGGGAAAATCGTTGATTTTGCATTAGTTCCTGGACAACAATATACAATTAAGGCAAAAACAGATATAAAAGATTATTATAGAAATAAGGTGACAATTTATGAGATTAAAAAATAGTTTATTTCCATATCCCTTATTAAATTCAAAAGCATATTTATCATCATTTAATGGTATTAATTTTTCGTTCGACTATGAAGAACAGCAAGATTCTGAATACTATTATCTAAATAATATTTTTATTTCATTGAATGATGATAATTTAATTCAATTATTAAAGAGTGGTAAAGTTGGTGCCTCTGTCGTTGTTGAATGCTCTAGGACAATTTATAGAAATGTTTTTAGCATTGGTTTGGAGCCTATAGATATAAAAATACCAATTAATAATTTAAGAGGACCAATCGAAATATCTTGTTTTATGTATGCAAAAGATAATATAATTAATTACTCTAGTGGTAATTTTAATAAAGTATATGAAGGATATAAGTTTAACATTGATAAATATGATATTTTAGCAGTTGATGATGGCTTTAATTCAAAAATAGATTATGATGAAGAAAAAGATAATAAGGTTTCCTCAATATTTGTTGTTATTCCAAGTGGTGATTTAGAATCAAAAATTATGGATATTGATATCAAGAGACAAAGTATAAAAATAACATTGCCTTCGATGGAATATGGATTGTATACTAATATGAAAAATGATTCCAGATATCAAAATCTTTTCTTTGCTATACTTGCAATTCCTGCTTTATCATATGCTTTATCGAAAGTTCAAGAAGAAGACTTTGATACTGCAAGATTAAAATATGATTGGTTGGAATCTGTTATAAATGCGTATAAAAAAGTGTATGAAAGAGATTTATGTGAAGATTGGAAAAAACTTGAATGCGATGTTCCACAAAGATTATTAAATGATGCTGTTTCTAAATCTATTAACGATTTATTTTATCTAATGATTGATCAATATAGAAATCGAGGTGATGATAGTGAATAATGAAATTAATATTAAATTTATGAATCAACAATTAATTGAAAATTTAAGGGAACATTGTGTCGAAGTTGGAGATAGTATTAAAAAATATTCTGATACTTTATGGTTAAAAGAATATGCTTCGGGAGTAATGTATGAAGAAAAAAAAGTCAGTATTCCAGATTTTAAATTAAATGTAAGTGATGATGGAGATTACAGCAAAGTTGATTATAATAATTCAATTATTCTATATGAATCGTTAAAAAAATTACCTAGATATATACTAACAAACGAAAATTTTTGGGCATGGTTGGAATTTGATAAATTTTATGATGTTTGTAGACAAGCTATGCCAATAGTTTCTCAATCTACATTTAAAGATCACTGGTTATTTAGCGGAGGAAATAGAAGAGGTATATTTTTTGGGGTTTTATCAAGATGTTTCTTCAGGGTAGAACTTTCTGTTGATGAAAGACTAGCTGATAAATATGAATTAACTAAATTCGTTATAGAAAAGCCCGAAAGATTCAGAAACCTTTCTTGGAGAAGCATTTCCTCAGAAAAACATTTTGTTCTAGGAGTTTTAAAAGCGGAAAAGGATATATATGATGAATATATTTCTGATGATTTGAAAGCAAATAAAATTCGAAAATCAGAAAGTGGCGAAAAAAACATTTATACAGAGCTGACAAAATTTTTATCATTATATGGTAGTGTCAGATTGCTTGATGCTTTGTCTGAAGAAGAAATATATAAAATATGTAAGAATAAATTGATTGAATTAATTGATGATTTTTCTTAAAAAAAGAAGATTAGTATTAATCTTCTTTTTCTATTATTTTTTCTAGCTCTATTCCAATTTTTTCTATTACACCAACTACTAATGCATTTCCCATCATAAAGTATCTTTTTTTGTCAGACATTCCTGTGTTAGTCCAATCATCAGGGAATCCATTTATTCTTTCACATTCCTTTGGAGTAAGTAGTCTCAACTTCTTTGTTTTAAAATCCTCAATTACATGAGTGGTTCTACTAACTCCACTTTCACTAGTAAGCATTGTTCTAGCAGGGGCATCTAAATTATCTGGGAATGGCATTGATCCTTCTGTATAGTAGTAAGGCTCTCCATTAGGTTTTACTCTAGGAATTTTTTTACTACCTTTTAAGAAAGCAAACTTTTCAATTTGAGCTTCATTTAAGAAATACTTTTCATCAACAGGATTTTCTTCTCTAATGTTTCTTAAAGGATAAATTAAATTATAATCAGGTTTTACTTTTACAGTATAAATTCCGCCATTTTTCATAATACCTGCATTATAAAATGAACACTTAAACAAATTACTAACTTCGATTAAGTCTTTATATTCTGCAATACTTGATTCGGTTATTTCTTCATAGCTTTCTTTAATAGGGAACTGTTTAACAAACATTCCTTTAGAAAATATCATGTCATAATCAGAATTCTTTTGCATTTGTTTATAATACTTTGTATTTTTACGATAAGCAAATATATAGGTCCTTCTTCTTTTCTGAGGTAGTCCATATTCTCCAGCATTTATAACTCGCCATTCAACATCATATCCGTTCTCATAGAAACTTCTAAGAATCATTCCGAAATCTCTACCTCTTTGTTTGGCAGGAGATAGTAACAATCTATCAACATTTTCTAATAGTACAAATGGAGGTTTCTTAATAGCAAGTGTTTCTTCGATTGCCCACCAAAGAACGCCTTTTTTTCCTTCAATACCTTTACTATTTGAAAGAGTTTGAGCTACTGAATAGTCTTGGCAAGGAAATCCACCAACTAAAAGAGTATGGTCAGGGATATCATGTTTATCTACCTCAAAGATATCAACATTAGAAACATCATCAGCACCGAATCTCATAGCATAACAATCATAAGCTTCTTGAGACTTAGTGGCAGGTTCCCATTGATTCGCCCATAGACATTTCCAGTTTCCGTTTTCAATAGTTTTACCATCTTTTAATTCTACATGATTTAGACCACATCGGAATCCACCAACTCCTGCAAATAATTCAACCAAAGTTTTTTCCATATATAAAACCTCCTGTTATTTGTATTAACGATATAAATATATTATAATTTATTTGAGTGAAAAGATCAACTTTTACCTATGAATATTATATAATAATAGGCATAAAAGATCAATCTATAAATATATTTTAACCTATATTTTACTATAAAACAAGATCGAAAGGAGTAAAAAAATGAAAGATGGAAGACTATACAGTAGAGAGGAAATAGAAATCATTGCTAAATCAGCGATTGGTAAGTCAATAAACGATTTAGCCAAAAAAGATTTAATAACTATTGATGAAAATCTAAATAAAGGTGGATTAGGTCAACTTGTCGAACAGTATTTGTTTAGCATTAAATCAAACAGTGATTCAGCACCAGACTTTTCTACTGCAGGAATTGAATTGAAAGTTACTCCATACAAGAGGCTTAAAAATAATAAACTGTCTGCCAAAGAAAGATTGGTTTTAAACATAATTAATTATATGGATGAGTGGAAAAATGATTTTAAAAACAGTCACTTTTGGATGAAAAATAATACTATTCAATTACTATGGTATTTGTGGGAACCAAATAAAGATAATAAAGAATTTAAAATCACTCATGAAAAACTACTAGAACTAGCTAAGAGTGAAGATTTAGAACAAATAGAAGAAGATTGGAATTATATTATTCAAAAAATAAAAGACGGAAAAGCTCACGAGATATCAGAAGCAGATACAATGTATCTGGGAGCTTGTACGAAAGGAGCTAATGCAAGTTCTAAAAGAGAGCAACCTTTCAATGATATTCTTGCAATGCAAAGAGCGTTTTGCTTTAAAACATCTTACATGACTCAATTAGTAAGAAAATATATTGGGGATTATTCTGATGTTGAAAAAGTATTAAAAGGAACTAAAGATACATTTAATCAATATGTTTCGGAAGTGGTTAATAAATATAAAGGTAAATCACAAAAAGAATTAATGAAAGAATTCAATATTGATTCAAAAGCCAAGAATATTAATAGTATGCTTATTAGCAGAATGTTTAATGTTAAAAGCAAATTGGCAGATACAGAAGAATTTCAAAAAGCAAATATTATTCCTAAAACGATTCGAATTGAAGAAAATGGAAGAGTTAAAGAATCCATTTCTTTTCCTGCTTTTAAATATACAGAATTAATAAAGCAGAATTGGGAAAATAGTGTCTTAAGAGAACAACTTGAAACAACAAAATATATGTTCTTTGTATTTAAGAAAGTCAAAGGAGAATTTATATTTAAAGGAATAAAATTATGGAATATGTCTGAAACAGATATTGAAATCTCTGTAAAGGAAGTGTGGAAAAAGACATGTAATGCAATTAGCACTGGAAATATTGTTAAATCTATTACAAATGGAATAAGAAAAACTAATTTTCCTGGCATGAGTGAAAACAAAGTTTGTCATGTTAGGCCTCATGGAAGAAATGCGAAGGACACTTCGCCTTTACCAGTTGCAGATAAATTAACAGGTGCTACAAAATATACTAAGCATTGTTTCTGGATAAATAACAGTTATATTAAAAAAATATTACTTGATGAAATAAGGTAATAATGTATATTTAATTAATCATCCAGAAGAAGTAGCAACAATAATTGATTCTAAGAATGTTGAATATAAAGGTGAGAAGATGTCTTTTAATCAATATGGTTGTGAATTAACTGGATGGAAAGCTATACAAATATATGCATTTATGAAAAAAGTAGGTGGAAATAAAACACTAGCTAAATTAAGAGAAGAAAAGATGGAAGAATTAGGAATGTTGAAATAGGCATTCCTTTTTTTAAAATTATTTAAAATATAAAAGCACAATAATATACCGATAACGGTATAAAACGCATTGACAAATACTACCGATGACGGTATAATGTGAACAGAGGTGAAAATTATGGAATTTATGACTACGAATGATGCTGTAAAAAAGTGGGGTATTAGTGAAAGAAGAATAAGACAATTATTACAAGATGGAAGAATTGAAGGTGCTGTCAAAGTAGGTAATAATTGGAATATTCCTATTAATGCTAACAAACCAGCTGATAAAAGAAGTGTTAAACTAGATAATACTGAATTTAAATTTGATTTACCAGGCGATTATTTTGATAAAGTTGATGCATTAAATAAAGAATTAAATTCAAAAACACCTATATCTAAAGAAACGTTAAAATCTTTAAAAGAATCTATTAATTTAGAGTGGACCTATAATAGTAATGGTATAGAAGGTAATACACTAACTTTAAGAGAAACACAAGTTGTTTTAGAGGGTATCACAGTTGGTGGAAAATCATTAAAAGAACATTTAGAAGTTATTAACCATGAACAAGCAATATTATTCTTAGATGATCTTATTAAAGATAAAGAACCGATTACAGAATGGAATATTAAAAGTATTCATCAATTAGTATTAAAAGAAATAGATGATGATAATGCTGGTAAGTATAGAACTGAGAATGTAAGAATAAAAGGTGCTACTCATATTCCACCAGATTATTTAATTATTCCTGAATTAATGGAAAAATTAATTATTAATTATGAAGACTGGAAAAAATATCATCCAATTATTAGAGCAGCATTATTACATGGTGAATTAGTAAAAATACATCCATTTGTAGATGGTAATGGTAGAACTTCAAGACTAGTAATGAACTTATCTTTAATGAATAGTGGATATGTTCCTGTAATTATAAAAAAAGACAAAAGACTAGAATACTATAATGCTTTAGATAAAGCACATACTACTGGAGATTATACAGTTTTTGTTAAATTAGTTAATGAATTAGAAATTGAAATGTTAAATAAATATTTAGAATTGTTGTAATGTTGTATGAGGTAGTAATATGATAATTAATAAGTTAAAAATCAGTAATTTTAGAAATTTAAAAAATATAGAAATAAACAACAGTAACAATATTAAATATATATTAGGAAATAATGGTATTGGTAAAAGCAATACTTTGGAAGCAATCAACTATTTTTTTACAAAATCGAGTTTCATGGAAGAAGATTTTAATGACGTTAATTTACCAATTGAAATTGAAATAAGTTTAATTCTAAATGATATAGAATTGGGCTATTTTGATGACATGTTTGATGTTGATGATTCTAATATCATTAGTATAAGAGCAATTCAAGAATCACCAAATGATAGAATAGAATATTATCATGTGGATACTGCGACAGCAATAAGTTATCAGAAAATAAGAAATTTGCCTTGCGTATATTATAATACAATAAATGCTCCGGACGAATTGAATTTTATGAAAACAAAAAACAGTGGCAAATTTTTGAATACTCTAATAGAAAATTACATAAATGAGAATAAAATAAATGTAGAGGAGCTTGTTAATCCACCAAAAATCGATGATATTTCTTATCATTTAAATCAGATCTTAAAATTGATTAATTTTATAAATAATAATGATTTATCAGTTAATTTTGAACACAATATAATTGATTTGTTACCAAGATTAATAGAATTAAAGGATAAAGATGAAATGTCCGTAAATAAGATGGGAAGTGGTGTAAGGTTTAGTTCATATATATATTTTGAGCTGTTAAACAAAATAATGCAAACAGTACAAAATAACTCTGATAGTATAATAAGTACATCTGACAATAAAAGATATATAAGTATTTTTGTATTGCTTGATGAACCTGAAATACATCTTCATCCATATATGCAACGTAGTGTAATAAACGATATAAGAAATATTATAAATAATGAAGATCAAAAGTTTTTACAACTAATAAAGCAAGTATTTGGCTTAGACGGAATATTTGGACAGTTAATTATTGTAACTCATTCTCCAAATATTGTATCAACAAATTTTCATGAGATTGTTAGATTAGATTTTTACAAAGGAAAAGTTAAAGCTTATACAGACTATAATTGTAATTTTACTGAAAAAGACGAAAAACATTTTATTCTACAAAATGATAGAATTAAAGAAGCATTTTTTGCTAAATCATGTATTTTAGTTGAAGGTCCAACAGAACGCGTTGTTTTACCAATTTTTGCAAAAACAATGGGAATTAATTTCGATGATTATAATATTGGTATAATTCAGGCAGATGGAGCGGATTCAATACCGTCATTAGTAAAAATATTTAATCATTATGGAATAAAAACTTCTGCAGTAATGGATAAAGATAAATATGATTCATCATATAATAATGTTATTTCGACGCATTATACATTTTTTGAGGAAGAATACTTGATGAAATTGTTATCAAATCATAGAACCCATGTTTTATATAGTATTATCAGTGATGTTGGGCAAAGAAAAGATTTATTTATTCAAAACACTCAATTATCTAAAGTTCAAAAAAAGATTAATTTATCTAATGTTGTTATAAGTGACTATAAATTAATTGATGCACTAAAAATGAATAAATGTAATCAAAAAATTCTTGTATTAACTACATGGCTATATGGTAATAAAAATACTAATTTTAGTAAGTCT
>Ga0247609_10003954_pt1 | contig 14883 bp, 14 predicted proteins | sample 172DNAGHGlowgp2_FD_193487 | JGI IMG/M metagenome (GOLD analysis project Ga0247609, IMG submission 193487) | Sheep rumen microbial communities from Palmerston North, Manawatu-Wanganui, New Zealand - 1728 DNA GHGlow gp2 | ecosystem: Host-associated > Mammals > Digestive system > Stomach > Rumen ...
GTTGCCGGTCGTGTCGAATTTAGATTTAATGATCGTTCCGCAACGTTTGGAGGTTGCGGGCTATTCAGTTCGGCAGGCGACGGAGCTTTTCGGATATTTAACGGGCATGGCGGTTCCTCTGGTTAATTTGGCAACGATTTTAACGGCGTCTTTGGCGGTGTCAATCGTTCCGGCAATTTCTGAGGCGCGGGCTTTGAAAGACACAACACGAATTTTTCGACAGACGGCGGCGGCAGTCAGGATTTCAAATTTCGTATGCTTCCCCGCGTTTGTAGTTGTATTTTTCCTTGCCACGCCGATAGCCAGCTTGATTTACAACGCGCCGGGCGCAGGTCCTGCCGTGATGATTTCTGCCGTGTCAATAATTTTGCTCGGACTTCATCAAGTATCAACGGGCGTTTTGCAGGGTTTAGGTCACACGACAATTCCAATGGTCAACATGATTTTAGCGGCAGCGGCAAAGGTTGCGTTGAACTGGACTTTGACGGCGATGCCCACGCTGGGGATTATGGGTGCAGCTTGGGCTACGGCGGCTGATATGGGCGTGGCGGCGTTCATAAATCTTTACTTCATCTACAAATACATCGGCTACAAAATGGAACTCGGACAACTTTTCAAAACAATCTGCGCGGCGGCTACAATGGCTTTGGTTGTGAAATTTTTCCACGATTTAACTTTGGCGCAGTGGCATATGGAAATTTTCTCGACGTTCGGGGCAATAGGCGCGGGTTGTGTGGTTTACGTGGCAACGCTTGCACTTATCGGCGGTCTGCTTGAAGAGGACATGGCGCGTATCCCCATGATCGGCAGATTCGGCATAAAAATTTTCCGCAAACTTGGGATACTCAAATCATGAAAAAAATTTTACTCGTTTATAATCCCGTATCTGGTCACGCGGCTTTTAAAAATCGTCTGGACGCAGTGATAGAAAATTTTCAGCGTCGCGGGATTTTTTTATCGGTCTACAGAACCTGCGCTGATGACAATTCCGCTTTTGTCGATTGCGTAAAAATTTTTCAACCGGAAGGCGTCATTGCGGCGGGTGGAGACGGAACTTTGCACGCCGTGATTAATTGGCTGAAAAAAAGTTCTCTGGATTTGCCGGTCGGTATTATCGGTTCGGGTACGTCGAACGATTTTGCCGCACACCTCCAACTGGACGCAGAAAAAACTTTTGACGCCGTGTCAATCGGCAGGACGCGCCCCGTCGATTTAGGTTTGGTCAACGGCAAAGAATTTTTTATCAACGTGGCAAGCGCGGGCATTTTTACTTCCGTGGCTCACGAGGTTAACTCGCGGCTGAAAAATTTTTTCGGTAAAAGTGCTTATTATCTGCGCGGGCTGGGCGAACTGAAAAATTTTAAAACCGTGACGCTTGATATCACGGCGGACGGGAAAAATTTTTCTGTGGACGCATTTTTATTTTTGGTGCTGAATTCGCCGTCCGTTGCCGGCTTTAAAAAAATTTCGGACTCTGCGCAGATTGACGACGGGAAATTGGATTTACTCGCGCTGAAAAAATCTTCGCCAAAAAATTTGGTGGCTTTGACGAAAAAAATTTTGGCGGGCGAATCCGTTCAAGCGGACGAAAATGTTTTCTTCTTGCAAGCAAAGACGTTTGAAATAAAATCAGCCGCCGCGCTGACAAGCGATCTTGACGGGGAAATTGGCGACGCCCTGCCGCTAAAAATTGAAACTGTTCCACACTCAATAAAATTTTTTTGCTAGTATCAAATGTAAAAGCCCGAAAGGTTTTGAGCCTTCGGGCTGTTGTTTTCTTTGTTGGTGGAGATGAGGAGAATCGAACTCCTGTCCAAAAATGTTGTTGCTCAACTTTCTCCGAGCGCAGTTGCCGATTGATTTCAACTTTGCAAAGTTCGACAACAACCTTTACAAAGCCCAGCACTTTGAATTTCCCGAAACTCTATAGTGCGCTCAAGTTTGGTAGCCCGTTATTGGCGTCGGGTCTGACCTGACGGGCGGAATCAGTCAGTCGACGTGGCGTTTAAGCCGCCAGTGCGTACTCTTCAGTATCCGCAGTTATTGTTTAAGTTTCCGCTTGTCAAATCGGTTGCGGAGCCGATGCTCGCTTATCGAACCCCATCCATCCCTGTCGAAACCATTACATCCCCTAAAATTCTTGAGAGATTATACAGCGCGGAAAATTTTTTGTCAACGAAAAAAGCACCGCCGGAGCAGTGCTTTTTATTGCAAAAAATGTTAGCGTGAAAAAATTATTTGATTCCCGCACCGTCAAGAGCAGAACGCACGGATTTAGCAGCCGCGTGCATTTTTTCGAGTTCTTCGTCAGTGAGGGCGATTTCAAAGACGCGCATAAGACCATCTGCGCAGACCATACGCGGCATGGAAAGAGCAACGTCTGTGATACCATATTCGCCGTTCATTACGGCAGAGCAGGGCAGAATTGTATGTTCGTCGTAAAGCACGGATTTAACGAAACGAACCGCCGCCATAGCAACGCCCGTGTTCGTGTAACCTTTGCGGTTGATAACGTCGTAAGCAACCTGGATAAGTTCTTGCTCAACAGCTTTTTTGTCAAGGAGTTCGGTGTGGTGGAAGTATTCGTCGAGTTTTTCGAGCGGGAAGCCGGCACAACCGGTAGTAGACCACGCGACGAAAGCTGCGTTGCCGTGTTCGCCGAGGACATAGCCGTTGATGTTTTTCGGATCAACTTCGTATTTGTTGGCGAGGATACGACGGAAACGATAAGTTTCAAGCATGGTGCCGGTGCCCATAATAAGATTGGTTGGATAGCCGATTTCTTCTGCGATTTTGCTGACAACGTAAGTAGCAACGTCAAGCGGGTTGGTGATAAGGATAATGACGGCTTCTTTGGTGTGTTCAGCGATGGCGCGGAAAACGGAGTTCATGATTTTTGCGTTGGTGCCGGCGAGTTTCAAACGGTCGGGGGTTTCGCCCGGACGAATGGACGGACCTGCGCAGATGATGACAATGTTAGCACCTTTGCAGACGCTGTAGTCACTGGTGGCGCGGAATTTGATATTGGTGCTGTAGACGCAAGCGGTTGCGTGGCTGGAATCTGTTGCCTCGCCCCATGCTTTGTCCTGATTAAGATCAATTAAGCAAATTTCCGATGCAAGCTGGAAGTCGGCAAGTTTATTGACAACTGCCGAGCCGACGTTAGAAGTTCCGACGACAACAATTTTCCTGCGATTACCCATTGAACATTCCTCCCTTTAATTAAAACAAAAACCCTTTGCGGAGCATTTGCCCCTTGTTGTGGAAAGTTTACAACTTTTGCCGCCCGCCGTCAAGAAAAATTCTGAAAACTTGTTTGACATTATGAAATTTCGTGTTAGTATAAACTTAAAATATTGGGTATGATAATTTCAGCTTCAAGCTTTAAATAAATTCTAAGCTGTAAGCTATAATAGGAGGTTTTGATATGTCAACGCTTTTGGAGAAAACACGGAAAATTAACAAGTTACTTCAACGTTCTGAAACTGTGGAGTACAACGGGATTTCTAAGGTCTTGAGCAATGTTCTCAACGCTGACATCTACATTGTCGATAAGAAAGGAGAACTGCATGGCTACGCGCTTATCGACGAAGACAACGAGATTGACGAAATTATTCAAAAAAGTAAATTGCCCGCACCCTATGTAAAATGGCTTAACAACTTTGACGAGACAGAGGCGGAGCCTGACAAATACGAAGGTTATTCGCCGATTAAAGGAGAAAATTTTACAATCGTCCCGATTTACGGCGTGGGGCGCAGAATCGCAACGTTGATTATTTCCCGCCGCAAAAAAACTATCACGGACGACGATTTACTTTTGGCGGAATACGGCGCAACGGTTGTTGGTATGGAAATTTTGCGCGATCGTTCAGAAAAAATCGAACAGGAAGCCCGCAATAAAGCCACCGTGCAAATCGCGCTGGCAACCTTGAGTTATTCCGAGGCTGAAGCGGCGATAAACATTTTGAGCGAACTCAACGGCAACGAAGGCTTACTGGTTGCCTCTAAAATTGCTGACCGCGTCGGCATTACCCGTTCTGTTATCGTCAACGCGCTGAGGAAATTTGAATCTGCCGGCGTCATTGAATCTAAATCGCTGGGCATGAAGGGAACTTACATAAAAATCAAAAACGAATACCTTATGGAAGAAGTTCAGAAACTGCGCCGCTAATGTCAACGCTTAGAGCGTTTTGATAAATTAGCGTTTACGTGCTTTTGTGAGTAAATTAATTTTAATTTTTAAAATCTACTTTTTCTTTGCGTTTAAATCTACTTTTTCTTTGCTTGCCCAAAGAAAAAGTAGCAAAAAGAAAAGGCCCCTCGCAGGGGCGTTACCGTTCGATAACCGTAATGTTCGCGTCCCAGTCAGCGTGGTGTGCCGGCAACAGAAACATCCCTGTTTCTGTTGCCGGCGGCCGTCATCCATGACGGCCAAATTTTCGCGATGGTTTTTTAATTACGCATTGAATTGACGGTCTATTTCGTTATTTTTATTTTTCCAACATTCCCTAATAAAAAGCCGCTCTCAAAATTTTTGGGGGCGGTTATTTTTTTCGCCGGTAAAAATTTTTGACAATATTAAAACCGGAAACTATAATCAAGACAACGTTTACAGAAAATTTTTCAGCAAAGAGGTTTTAACTATGAAAAAGATTTTGTTGCTGCTCATGCTGATGATTTTTTTATTAAGCGGTTGCGGCGGCTCGCAAGTTGTGAAGTATGATAAAATTGTAATTGGATTGGACGACGAATTTGCACCCATGGGTTTTCACGACGAAAACGGCGAACTTGTCGGCTTTGATGTTGACTTGGCTAAAGAGACAGGCAAGCGGTTGGGCGTTAAGCTTGAATTTAAACCGATTGACTGGGACAAAAAGAAAGAGGCGATAACTTCCGGTAGCGTTGACATTATCTGGAATGGGCTTGACATAACTGAAGCCCGAAAAGAATATATGATTTTCACTAAACCTTACATGGACGACCGTCAGATACTTTTGGTTAAAAACGGCAACGAACAAAATATTAATGCCGAGGGCGACCTTGCCGGAAAAATTATTGGCGTGCAATCCGGTTCCACGTCAGAAAATTATTTTGAACAAGAAAAAAATCTTAAAGACAGTTTCGCGGGTTTCAAAGCTTACGAAAAATTTCATGAAGGTCTGGACGCTTTGACAAAAGACGAGATTGACGTTTTTGTATGCGATGAACTGGTTGCACGTTATGAAATAAATCATCACCCCGACAAATTTGAGATAATCAACGTGAAGACCGGCTTTGTCACAGAAGTGAGCGTTGGTTTTCGTAAAGGAGATGTAGAACTGCGCGATAAAGTTCAAGAAGTTTTTGATGAGATGGTTAAAGACGGCACAGCTAAAAAAATTTCCGAGAAATGGTTCCAAGCCGACTTGATTAAAACATAAACAATAAACCATTTTAAATTCTTAATTATTAAGGGGGTTTGCGTATGAAAAAAGTCTTTTTGCCACTCTTGCTAATTATTTTTTTCGCAACCGGTTGCGGCGGTGACCAAAAAGACAAAAACATTACAAGAACAAAATACGACAGGATAGTCGTAATAGGTATTGACGATAACTTTGCACCCATGGGTTTTCACGACGAGAACGGCGAACTTGTCGGCTTTGATATCGACTTGGCTGAAGAGGTGGCGCGGCGAATTGGTGTCGAAGTAGAATTTAAACCGATTGATTGGGCTAATAAGGAAAACGAAATAATCTCCGGAAATATTGACATGATTTGGAATGGCTTAGATATCGTGGATAAATACAAGGAGTACATGATTTTCAGCAAGCCTTACATGACCAATCGGCAAATTCTGGTGGTAAGGAAGGACAACCCGCAAAATATTTACTCTGAATTTGATTTAGAGGGAAAAATTGTTGGCACGCAAGCAGGTTCCAGTTCGGAAATTTACTTAAATGCTGATAAAGACCTAAAAAAAAGATTCAAGGAGTTTAAAACCTATCCTAACTTTAAAGAAGGATTCGCGGCTTTGGCAAAAGGAGAATTCGACGCGCTGATTATTGACGAGATTGCCGCACGCTATGAAAAAAATTTGCACCCCGAAAAATTTGATATTGTTGAAACTACGGTGGGGTTTGTCACGGAATTTGGAATTGGTTTCCGCAAAAATAACAGGGAACTGCGCGATAAAGTACAAAAGGCTTTTGACGACATGATTAAAGACGGCACCGCTAAAGAAATTTCCGAGAAATGGTTTCAATCTGACCTTATTAAACCGTGAACTATGGAGTTTTGACTATGAAAAAAATTTTTTTACCGCTTCTGTTGATTATTTTTTTTACGAGCGGCTGTAGCGTTATGAATTATAATTACGAAAAAATTGTCATCGGCATTGACGATAACTTCGCGCCCATGGGTTTTCGAGACGAGAACGGCGAACTGATCGGCTTTGATATTGACTTGGCTAAAGAGGCGATAAAGCGCATGAATTGCGAAGTGGAATTCAAGCCGATTGACTGGGCTAACAAGGAAGAGGCGATAACCTCCGGTAGCGTTGACATGATTTGGAACGGCTTGGACATTATGGACGAATACAAAAAGTATATGATTTTCAGCAAGCCCTACATGGACAATCGGCAAATTCTTTTGGTGCAGAAGGGCAACCCGCAAAACATTTATTCTGAATTTGATTTAAGGGGAAAAATCGTTGCTACGCAAGCCGGCTCTCATTCGGAAATTTACATAAATGCTAACGAGTCTGTAAAAAATAGTTTCAAGGAATTTAGAACTTATCCGAACTTTAAAGACGGATTTGCGGCTTTGGCAAAAGGAGAATTCGATGCGCTGATTATCGACGAAATTGCCGCACGCTATGAAATGACGATAAATCCCGGCGCGTTTGACATTGTTGAAACGACGATAGGCTCCATAACTAAATTTGGAATTGGTTTTCCAAAAAATAAAGTTGAACTGCGCGATAAAGTTCAAAAAATTTTTGACGGAATGATTAAAGACGGCACGGCTAAAGAAATTTCCGAGAAATGGTTTAATGCTGACTTAATCAAAACGCAAAAATAATTTTTCAGCAAAGGGGTTTTAAGTATGAAGAAGTTTTTTCTGCTGCTCATGCTGATGATTTTTTTTATAAGCGGCTGCGGCGGCGAAATAGGTAAACCAAGCAGAGAAGTAATTGTAATCGGGCTGGACGAGCATTACGCGCCCATGGGTTTTCGGAACGAGAACGGCGAACTTGTCGGCTTTGATATTGACTTAGCTAAAGAGGCGGCGCGGCGTATGGGTGTTGAATTTGAGTTCAAGCCGATTGATTGGGAAAAAAAGCGCGAAGAGATGACCTCCGGCAACGTCGATATTCTTTGGAACGGCACGGACATAACCGAGGAGCGTAAAGAGTACATGATTTTCAGCAAGCCCTATATGAACAACCGCCAGATTCTTTTGGTTAAGCGCGGCATGCATGAAGATATTCGCTCCGCCGCTGACCTTGGGGGAAAAGTTGTGGGCACGCAAGCTGGCTCCTCTTCAAGAGATTATGTTGACGCCAGCCCCGATTTTAAAAACAGTTTCAAGGAATTTAAAACTTATCTAAACTTTAAAGAGGCGTTTGCAGATTTGGAAAGCGGAAATGTTGACGTTCTTATCTGCGACGAACTCGCCGGACGTTACGAGCTTAGCAAAGTTCCCGTCAAGTTTAACATAATTGAAACGACGGTCGGTCCTACCTGCGAAATTGGCATTGGTTTCCGTAGGAATGATACTGAACTGCGCGACAGGGTTCAAAAAGTTTTTGACGACATGATTAAAGACGGCACCGCTAAAAAAATTTCCGAGAAGTGGTTCCAAGCCGATTTGATTAAAGTAAAGCGATAACCTTCAATTAAAAAGAAACACTGCGAAAGCTTTAGAGACGCAGTGTTTCATTTTTTTTTCAAAACTTTATTTTATGCGCTTGCAATGAAATAAGCAGTCAAGTATAATGCAACGCGGTTATTAAAATTTTTTTAGCGAAAGGAAGTTTTTAAGCGATGAAAAAAATTTTTACACTGCTGATGATTTGCGCGTTGTTTGTTATGACAGGTTGCGGCGGTGGCAGTGAGCCGGCTAAAAAAGATGACGGCGGCTCCAAAGAATTAAAAAAGATTGTTATCGGACTCGACGACGAATACGCGCCGATGGGTTTCAAGAACGAAAAGAACGAGATTATCGGCTTTGATGTTGACCTTGCTAAAGAGGCGGCAAAACGTCTGGGCACAGAGGTTGAATTCAAAGCGATTGACTGGAACAGCAAAGAGGCTGAACTTAAAAGCGGACGCATTGACATAATCTGGAACGGTTTGGACATCACGCCCGAACGCCAGGAAAATATGCTCTTCAGCGCACCCTACATGGACAATCGCCAAATTGTTTTTGTAAAGAAAGACAACGATCAAGGCATCATGGCAGAAACTGATCTCGCGGGCAAAGCTGTCGGCACGCAAGCCGGCTCCACTGCTGAAGCTTATGTTGTCAGCCAAGAGGCTCTGAAAAATTCTTTCAAAGAATTTAAAACTTATGGCGATTACGTCAGCGCGTTTATGGATTTGGAAAACGGCAGAATCGACGCGCTTATCTGCGATGAAATTGTCGGACGCTACGCAATGAGCAAGCAGGACGGAAAATTTGACGCGCTTAATGTCACCGTTGGTCCTGTCAGTGAATTTGGCATTGCCTTCCGCAAAGAAGATACCGAGTTACGCGACAAAGTTCAAAAAGTTTTCGATGAAATGGTTAAAGACGGCACTGCTAAAAAAATCTCCGAACAATGGTTCCAAGCTGACCTTGTTAAAGCCAGTAAATAATTTTTTAAGCTAAACAGTGACCGCCGGAAAAGCAATGCATAATGCATAATGCGTAATGCATTATGCATTATGCGTAATGTTTTTTAATTACGAATTACGCATTGAATTGACGGGAGTTAGGGAACACCTGTTATGGAAAAATTTTTCGATATGACGCTCCTGATAATGCAGGGCGCACAAGTCACGTTGGAAATTTTCTTCGTGACTTTAATTTTAAGCTTGCCGATTGGCGCGTTGGCGGCACTGGGTAGAATTTCAAGTTTTGCGCCGATTCGCTATTTAATGGAATTTTATGTCTGGATAATGCGCGGCACGCCGCTTATGTTGCAACTGCTGTTTGTGTATTTTGCGTTGCCTATGGTCGGGGTAATGTTGCCGGACGTGGCGGCGGCTCTGCTGGCGTTCACGCTGAATTACGCGGCGTACTTTGCAGAAATTTTCCGCGCAGGAATTCAGGCGATACCAAAAGGACAATACGAGGCGGCAAAGGCTCTGGGACTTAAACACTGGCAAATGATGCGCTATATAATTTTCCCGCAAGTCCTGCGCGTCGTCCTGCCGCCGATTTCAAACGAGACGATAAACCTTGTCAAAGATACGTCGCTGATTTATATCTTGGCAATGAACGATTTATTAAGAGTAGCAAGAACAATCGTTCAGCGTGAATTTGACATGACACCATTTGTTATCGCCGGAGCATTTTATCTAGTAATGACAGCTTTTCTTACGTGGATGTTTAAAAAACTTGAGCAACATTACGGATTTTACGAAACCTGAACACAATTAGGAATGTGGAATTAGAAATTAGGAATTAGAATTCGCAATCATTCCTAACTCCTAATTCCTAATTCCTAATTAATTTTGAGAGGAGGCTTTAAGTTGATTAGGAAAATTTTGCTGAGTCTCCTCATTTTTATTGCGGCGACTTCAGTAGTTTATGCAGCAGAACAAAATTCACCCGCCCAAAAAGTTAATCTCGCCGAAGTCAGCGCGATTCGCGTCGGTTATGGCTCTGGCACCGTGCGCATCGTCATAGACATAAATAAAAAAGTTGAATTCGTCGAATCTTATGTTGAAAATCCTTCGCGCATGATTGTCGATTTAAAAAATTCTTCGTTAAGTTCAAGTGTTCCACGTGAAATTCCCTTGAAGTCTTTGGCGGCGAAAAAAATCCGCGTCGCGCAGTTCGACCCAACCACCGTCCGAATTGTCATTGAGACTATGGCTGAAACGCGCCCGTTCCATATGAACGGCGGAACGAAAGGTCATCGGCTTGTTATCGACGTGGGCAATACTGAATTCAAAGCCAACTCCGAAGTAAAAACCAAAACCCGCGAAGATTCTCGTAAAAAACAGGAAGCTGAACTTAAAGCTAAACAAGAGGCTGAACTTAAAGCTAAACAGGAGGCTGAACTTAAAGCTAAACAGGAAGCCGAACTCAAAGCTAAACAGGAGGCTGAACTTAAAGCTAAACAGGAAGCTGAACTTAAAGCTAAACAAGAAGCTGAACTTAAAGCTAAGCAAGAACAGGAACTTCGCGAAAAAATCGAACGCGAAATTAGAGAAGAAAAAGAACGCGAACTAAAAGCTAAACAGGAAGCCGAGCTTAAAGCTAAGCAGGAACAGGAACTTCGCGAGAAAATTGAGCGTGAACTTAGGGAGAAAATCGAACGCGAATATAAAGAGAAAGAGGAAGCCGAACTTAAAGCCAAGCAAGAACGCGAACTCAAAGCTAAGCAGGAACGCGAACATAAAGAAAAACTTGAACGTGAAATAAAAGCCCAGCGCGAACGCGAAAAACAGCTTAAAGAAAAAGAAAAACAGGAACGTCGCGATAAAAAGAACAAAGATAAAGACAAGAAAAAAGATTCTAAAGACGAAGAGGAAGTAACAGAAGTTGATGCGCCGTTCAAAGATCTGGATAGCGATTTAGATAAAATTACTGCGCTCAGCGGCAAAAAAATCGTCATTGACCCAGGGCACGGCGGCAACGACGCGGGTGCGATTGGTCCGACAGGCGTAATGGAAAAATCTGTCACGCTCAGAGTTGCCCTTGAACTTCGTAAACTGCTTGTGGCTGAAGGCGCGGAAGTTATCTTGACACGCGAAACTGACAGAACCGTTTCTGAAAAAGGCGCGAAGGCTTCAGACATCGAAGAACTCGGCGCACGCTGTGACGTTGCCAATAAAAACGGCGCGCACATCTTCATTTCTATTCACGCTGATAGTTTCACACGTCCGGAAGCACGCGGCACCACCGGTTATTATTACAGCAAAGGTTCCGGCAGTGGACAAAAACTGGCTGATTGTATTCGTCGAAATTTGGTTGAACAGTTAGGCACACCCAGCCGCGGTACTCAACCTTGCAATTTCTACGTCGTGAAAAATACCGATATGCCCGCCACGCTCATTGAACTTGGTTTTATTTCTAACAAGGACGAAGAAAAATTGCTTGACTCTAAAGAAGGTGTGCAAAAAGCCGCGCAGGGAATTTTTGACGGTATTGAAGATTATTTCGGATAAAGTTCACTGAAAAAAAAACCGCCCGATTTTTTCGAGCGGTTCTTTTTTTATTTTAGAAAAATTTTCAGCCGAGGATAACAAGCGATTCGTGAGCCTTGACGCTTTGACCAGCCGCGACGTTAAATTTTTTAACGGTGCCGTCGGCGTCCGCGGTGATTTCGTTCTGCATTTTCATAGCTTCGAGAATCAACAGGACATCGCCCGCCTTGACAGCTGAGCCTTCCGTCGCAACGAGTTTAACGATTTTGCCGGGCATGGGGGCGTCGATAGAATGTTCGCCCGCGCCAGCCGCAACTTTAGCCGCAGGAGCAGGAGCCGCTTTGGGAGCTGGTGCCGGTGCAGGAGCCGCCGCTTTGGGGGCAGGAGCCGCTTTGGGCGCGCCGCCGGCAGCTTTGACTTCTTCGACTTCAACTTCGTAAGTTGTGCCGTTTACAGTGACGTTAAATTTTTTCATTGCCATTGAAAATTTCCCTCCGATTTATCTATTGATTCTGGACGCCAACGCCCAAGTGTCATTGCGTTTAATTTTTACTGCGAGCACTTTACCGCCGCCGCACATTGCTTGAACAGCCGCCGTTATTGCCGCGATAATTTCCGGTTTAATTTTTTCAGCCACGGGAATTCCTCCTTAGAGCGGAATATTACCATGCTTTTTAGCGGGACCGACTTCGCGTTTGCTTGCCAGAGCGTTAAGCGCAGTGATGATAAGCGGACGAGTTTCTTTCGGTTCAATGACCATATCGGCATAACCGCGTTCCGCCGCTTTATACGGTGTGGCAAATTCTTCGACGTATTCAGCTGTTTTCTTATCCTTTTCGGGATCTTTGCGGAAGATGATATTAGCCGCGCCCGCAGGTCCCATAACAGCGATTTCTGCGGACGGCCACGCCATAACTTGATCTGCGCCGAGTTCACGGCAACACATGGCGATATACGAACCGCCATAAGCTTTTCTGGTAATGACTGTAACTTTCGGTACGGTCGCCTCGCTGTAAGCGTAAAGCATCTTCGCGCCGTGGCGGATAATGCCGTTATATTCCTGGTCAACGCCGGGCAGGAAGCCGGGCACGTCAACCAGATTAACTAGCGGCAGATTAAAGGCGTCGCAGAAACGAATAAATCGCGCAGATTTATCCGAGGCGTCAACGTCCAAGCAACCCGCCATAACCGCCGGCTGATTGGCGATAATGCCGACAGAACGTCCGCCGAAGCGGGCAAAGCACGTGATAATATTCGTGGCGAAATGCTGATGAACTTCGTAAAATTCGCCGTTGTCGACAATCATGCGGATAACGTCTTTCATATCATAAGGCGCGTTGGGATTGTCGGGAATAATTGTGTTGAGTTCTTCGTCCTGACGGTCGGGGTCGTCTTCATTGAAAACAAGCGGTGCCTCTTCAAGGTTATTGCTGGGCAGGAAGCTGAGCAAGTAACGGATTTGTTTAATGCAATCCTCTTCGTTTTCTGCCGCGAAATGTGCCACGCCGGAGCGGGTATTATGCGTCATTGCGCCGCCGAGTTCTTCCGCTGTGACTTCTTCCGCTGTAACGGATTTGATAACCGCGGGACCGGTGATAAACATCTGGCTGGTATTTTTAACCATGTAGATAAAGTCGGTGATAGCCGGTGAATAAACCGCGCCGCCCGCGCAGGGTCCCATGATAACGGAAATTTGCGGAATGACGCCCGAAGCCGCCGTGTTGCGGAAGAAAATTCCCGCATAACCGCTCAAAGCGTCGACAGCCTCTTGAATACGTGCGCCGCCCGAATCGTTTATGCCGATAAGCGGTGCCCCCATCTTCATCGCCAAATCCATGACTTTCCAAATTTTATGCGCGTGCTTTTCACCGAGCGAGCCGCCCTCAACCGTGAAATCCTGCGCGAATGCATAAACAAGCCGCCCGTCAACAGTGCCATAACCGGTAACGACGCCTTCGCCGGGCAGTTCTTTTTTATCTTGACCAAAATTTGTGCAACGGTGCTTAACGAACATATCCAGTTCCACGAAAGTTCCTTCGTCAAAGAACATATCGATGCGTTCGCGAGCCGTCATCTTGCCTTTTTCGTGCTGTTTATCAATTCTTGCCTTGCCGCCGCCCTGAAGAATTTTATCCTTCTTGGCGTGCATCAAGTCAATTTTTTCTTGAACTGTCGCCATAAAATTTTCTCCTATGTCTTATTTAATCGGTTGGCAGAGTTCCAAAAGGACGCCGTGAGTCGCTTTGGGGTGAATGAACGCAATCATCTTGCCGCCCGCACCTTTACGCGGTTTTTCGTCGATAAGCTTAACGCCTTTTTCTTTAAGTTCGGCAAGAGCCGCTTCGAGATCGTCAACGAGCAGGGCAATATGCTGAATTCCGCCGCGTCCGCCGTTTTTCTCCATGAACTTTGCAATCGGGCTATCGGGTTCGGTCGCCACGAGAAGTTCAATTTCGCTACCGTTGGGCGTGGGATAAAAGCCGGTAGTAACTTTTTGTTCAGCAACGGTTTCTGCGCCGGTGGCTTTGAGTCCGAGCAACTCCCAGAACGCGCCGACTTCCGCCAAATCTTTTGCTGCTATGCCAATGTGGTCTACTCCAAGAACTTTGAACATTAAAAACCCTCCTAAAATCTAGTTAGGAGTTAGGAGTTTTTTTATTCCTAATTCCTAATTGCAGTTTAAATTTCCCTGAAAATTTTTACGCGAGTGCCGGTCGGAACTTTTTCAAGCGGCTCCGGTTCTTCCAGTTTTTCGCCGAAAACAAGTTGTGCAACCAAATCCCAGCTTTCGGGCAGGTCGAAAATTTGTTTAATCGGCTCGTCAATCAGCGGATTGTAATGTTGCAGGTTCGCACCAAGCCCCAAATCCTCAAGTGCTGTCCAGATAGCGAACTGCAACATACCGTTAGCCTGCATTGCCCAGCCGGGGAAATTGTGCTTGTATTCGGGGAACTGGTCTTGCATGGCTTTAATCATATTGCTTGATTCAAAGAAAAGAATCGTGCCGTAAGCCGCCTCGAAACTTTCAAGCTTTGCTTTGGTTTCGGCGAATTTGCTTGCGGGGATAACAGCCTTGAGCACGTTGTTGGCGCAGTGCCAAACGTTTTCGTGGTGTTCAAGCATAGTCACGACGACGCGAGCCGACTGCATATGAAACGCCGACGGAGTGTCTTTGGTCATGCGTTCAACCGCCGCGATAATTTCCGATTGCAGGACGGGGATATTTCTGCCGAGTTTGTAAATTGAACGGCGGCTTTTTACTGCCTCTTGAAAAATTTTCATTTTAATTTCTCCTTACTATTTAACCCCTAAAATTATATATGTAATTATTTTCTCATGTCGCCGGTTTCAATAAATCTGGTGTGGAAACTCAAAGCCTCGTGCAAAAGATGCGGCGTGGCCGCCTTTTTCGTCGCGGCAAGAGCACGTTCGTAATAGTCAAGCAACATCGGGCGATAATCCGGGTGTGCGCATTTGTTGATAACTTCCAAAGCACGTGTTCTAGGTTCAAGCCCGCGCAGGTCGGCAATGCCGTATTCGCTGA
>Ga0247609_10003955_pt1 | contig 14882 bp, 12 predicted proteins | sample 172DNAGHGlowgp2_FD_193487 | JGI IMG/M metagenome (GOLD analysis project Ga0247609, IMG submission 193487) | Sheep rumen microbial communities from Palmerston North, Manawatu-Wanganui, New Zealand - 1728 DNA GHGlow gp2 | ecosystem: Host-associated > Mammals > Digestive system > Stomach > Rumen ...
GCCATCGACAAGGGCGTGCATCTTCATGAGCGACCTCCTGAGCTGGGCAGCCACCTGCTCATAGAAATTCTCGTCCTTGGCATCGATCCACTCTTCGATGATGCAACGGGTGATTTCATTCCCGTCATCATCATAGGCCACCAGCTCGCCCGACTCCTGCGCCACCCAGATGTGGATATCGGTCAACAGCGAAGGTTCTTCCTTGGGGGGAAACTTATCGGCAATCTTGCGGATAGCCCTTTCGATTTGGAGTAATGTCTGACTTGTCGTTTTCATAGTTCAACACACTAATATCTGAATGCAAAAGTACAAAAAAGTTTGATATTCGCAAACGATTACGACTATTTTTTGAAATAAAAGCCCTTCAACCGCTTGTTTTTCACATTTTTATAGTATCTTTGCAAAGCAAAGCCGATTTGACAGGAGAAAGAAATGAGCAGCAAGATTACGCATGAGGGTCGGATAGAAAGTATCGAAGACGGACACATCAGGGTACGGATTGTGCAACAGGCAGCTTGCGCCAGCTGCAAGGTGGCAAGCCAATGCAACGCCTCTGAGACAAAAGAGAAAATCGTGGACGTCTATTCCGCCCCGTCTCACCTTCAGGTGGGCCAGCATGTGGTGGTCAGCACGACCGATGACGCTGTTAGACAAGCCCTGCTACTGGGTTTCGGGATGCCGCTGCTGCTGATGACTGGCTGTGTGGTTGGAGCGAAGATGGCCAGTAGCGGTGACGACACAGCCGCCCTGCTGGGGCTTGGTGTGCTGATACCATATTATATAGGTATATGGTTCTGCCGGGAAAAGATTGAGCGCCGCATATCGTTCCAGATAGAAGAATAATATACTAAAACAAACAACAAAACAAAACACTTATGAATTTTATCCTGATTGCAGTGATTGTGCTTGGAGCAATCGGACTCATCGCCGCCCTGGTGCTGTATGCCGCCTCCAAGAAATTCGCTGTCTTTGAAGACCCTCGTATTGCGCAGGTGAGCGAGCTGCTGCCCGGTGCCAACTGTGGCGGTTGCGGATTCCCCGGATGCGGGGGCATGGCCGATGCGCTGGTGAAGGGAGCCGACGGCGGGAGCCTCGACGGCCTGTTCTGCCCTGTAGGAGGACAAGACACGATGGGCAAGGCGGCCGACCTTCTGGGCATGGCCATAGCCAACGGTGAACCGAAGGTGGCCGTGGTGAGATGTAATGGCACTTGCGAGAACCGTCCTCGCATAGCCGAGTATGGAGGTCTGCGCACATGTGCTGCCATGCATGCCTGCGGTGCGGGCGAGAGCGGCTGCGGCTACGGTTGCCTGGGCTGTGGTGACTGCGTGGAAGCCTGCCAGTTTGATGCCATCCACATCAACCCGGAGACGGGTCTGCCCGAGGTGGACGACGAGAAGTGTACGGCCTGCGGTGCCTGCACGAAAGCCTGTCCGAGAGGAATCATCGAGCTGCGCAAGAAAGGTCCGAAGAACCGCCGCGTGTACGTGAGCTGCATGAACAAGGACAAGGGAGCCGTGTCGTTGAAGGCCTGCAAGGTGAGCTGCATCGGCTGCGGCAAGTGCGAGAAGGAATGTCCGTTCGGAGCCATCAGCGTGACGGCCAACTGCTCGTACATAGACCCGGAGAAGTGCCGCCTGTGCAAGAAATGCGTGGCCGTGTGCCCGACGAAAGCCATCGTGGCAGTGAACTTCCCCGCCCCCAAGCCAAAGCCAGAAACAGCTGCAACCCCAGAAACGACCGAGAACAAAGAAGGAAAGGAGGCACAAGCATGAATATCAGAACATTCCGCATAGGTGGCGTACACCCAGAAGAGAACAAGCTGACCCATGAGGTGGCAACCAAAGTGGCCTCCCTGCCCAAGCAGGCCATCTTCCCCCTGAGCCAGCATATCGGTGCCCCGGCAAAGCCCATTGTCCGTAAGGGTGACAAGGTGATGGTAGGCACGCTGATTGCCGAGGCCGGCGGTTTCGTGTCGGCCCCGATTTTCTCGTCGGTGAGCGGCACGGTGTTCAAGATAGACGCCGCCATCGATGCCACCGGCTATCGCAAGCCCGTTATTATAATAAATGTAGAGGGCGACGAATGGGAAGAGACCATCGACCGCTCGGACAAGCTGGAACAGGTGAAAGACCACCCCGAGCTGACCCCGGAAGAGATTGTGAACCGCATCAAGGCGGCCGGTGTCGTGGGTATGGGCGGAGCCTGCTTCCCCACGTTTATCAAGCTCACCCCTCCCCCCACGGCAAAGGCCGAATGTGTGATCATCAATGCCGTGGAGTGCGAGCCATATATCACCGCCGACTACCGACTGATGATGGAGCATGCCGACGAGATACTCATCGGACTGGAACTGCTGATGAAGGGAGCCAAGGTGACCACCGGGTATATAGGCATAGAAACCAATAAGCCCGCAGCGATAGAGTTGCTGACCAAGAAAGCCGCTGAAACATTCGGAAGAAGTGAATACCACGTAGAGGTGGTGCCGCTGGCTCAACGCTATCCTCAGGGAGGTGAGAAACAGCTGGTGGATGCCGTCATCCGCCGTCAGGTGCCTGCTCCGCCCGCCATCCCCGTGAACGTGGGTGCTATCGTTCAGAACGTGGGTACGGCGTTTGCCGTGTATGAGGCCGTGATGAAGCGGAAGCCCCTGTTCGAGCGTTACACCACCGTGACGGGCAAGAAGCTCCAGCACCCCGGCAACTTCCTCGTGCGCATGGGTACACCGATGAAAGACCTCATCGATGCCTGCGGCGGAATGCCCGAAGGCGACAACAAACTGCTGGCAGGCGGTCCGATGATGGGCAAGGCACTGACCAGCGTGGAAGTACCCATCTGCAAGGGAACGAACTCCGTGACCATCCTGAGCGGCGATGATGCCAAGCGCAAGCCAGCCCAGCCCTGCATACGCTGTGCGAAGTGCGTAAGTGCCTGCCCGATGGGGCTGGAACCCTACCTGCTAGCAAAGATCAGCGAGGTAAAGAACTGGGAGAGAGCAGAAAAGGAGGACATCGTGAGCTGCATAGAATGTGGTTCGTGCCAGTTTACCTGCCCTGCCCACCGCCCTCTGCTCGACAATATCCGTCAGGGCAAGCAGACTGTTATGGGCATCATCCGCAGTCGCGCTGCGAAGTAGAGACACTCGCACTGCGAAGCAACAGAAAACAGTTAATTTGAAAACCGAAAACAAAATATAAGATGAGTAAACTCATTGTTTCACTTTCGCCACATGCACACGGAACAGACTCAGTGGAGCGCAACATGTATGGGGTCATCATAGCCCTGCTGCCGGCACTGCTCGTCTCGTTCTTCTACTTTGGCCTCGGTTCGGTCATCGTGTGTGCCACCAGTGTTGCGGCCTGCGTATTCTTCGAATGGGCCATCAACAAGTTCGTGCTCAAGAACGAGCAGAACACCATCCTCGACGGTTCAGCAGCCCTGACGGGCCTGCTGCTGGGTTTCAACCTGCCGTCGAACCTCCCTATCTGGATAATCATTATCGGTGCCTTGTTTGCCATCGGCGTCTGCAAGATGTCGTTCGGCGGTCTGGGCTGCAACCTGTTCAATCCCGCGCTGGTGGGCCGTGCCGCCCTGCTGGTGGCCTTCCCCGCACAGATGACCACATGGCCGAAGGTGGGCGAGCTGGGCTACATTGATGCAGAGACTGGCGCCACGCCACTGGCCATCATGAAACAGGCCATCAAGAGCGGCGACTCATCAGTGCTGGAACAGCTGCCCGATGCCACTGCCCTGCTTTTAGGCAACCATCCCGACGGTGCCGGCGCATTAGGCGAGATCTGCGCCCTGGCTCTGCTCTTAGGCCTGGTCTACATGCTTTGGAAGAAGATCATCACCTGGCATATTCCTATCAGCATCATCGGAACGGTGTTTGCGCTGAGCGGACTGCTCCATCTGGTGAACCCCGTCTATGCCGATCCCTGCTCAGTAATACTGTCGGGCGGACTGATGCTGGGTGCAATCTTCATGGCCACCGACTACGTGACGTCGCCCATGACAGCAAAGGGACAGCTCATCTACGGCGTATGTATCGGCCTGCTCACAGTGGTCATCCGAAACTGGGGAGCCTATCCTGAAGGCATGTCGTTTGCCATCCTCATCATGAACGCCTTCACGCCACTTATCAACAACTATGTGAAACCCAAACGCTTCGGTGAAGTGCCAGCCCCCCAAAAATAATTATGAAGAAACTTGAATCATCTTTACTGAATATGACGCTGGTGCTGACAGGCGTAGCAGTCATCATGGGTGCCATACTGGCCTTTGTAAACGACCTGACCAGCGGCCCTATCAACGAGCAAAAGGAGAAAGCCCTCGCCGACGGAATCAAGACGGTGCTTGCAAGCGACGATGTGATCGTCGCACACACCGACACGGTGAAGCAGAACGACAGCAAGGGCAAGGAAATGACCTTTATCATCTATCAGGCCCAGGACGCACAGGGCAACGACCTCGGTGCAGCCGTGGAGAGCACCACGGGCGGCTTTGGCGGCGACCTGAAAGTGCTGGTGGGTTTCAACCCCAATGGCGACATCCTCGGCTACACCCTCCTGGAGCACTCAGAAACACCGGGCTTAGGTGCAAAGGCCGACAAATGGTTCCAGAAGGGCGAGAAGGGCGACATCATCGGCAAGAACCCCTCAGAGGCTCTGACCGTGAGCAAGGACGGCGGACAGATAGATGCCATCACCGCCTCGACCATCACCAGCCGCGCATTCCTGGCAGCCGTGAACAATGCCTACAGTGCCTATAGGTCAACACCTGTAGACGCACAGACGGGTGCAACGAAACAAAACAAGGAGGAATAAGAATATGAATTATATCAATATCATCAAGAATGGAATAGTCAAGGAGAACCCCACGTTCGTCCTGATGCTGGGCATGTGTCCCACGCTGGCCACCACCACCAGTGCCACCAACGGCATGGCCATGGGCCTGGCAACGATGGCCGTCCTGATCTGTACGAACGTTGTGATTTCTTGCCTGAAGAGCCTGACGCCCGACAAGGTGCGCATCCCCGTGTTCATCGTCGTGATTGCAGCCTTCGTCACCATCCTGCAGATGGCTATCAAAGCCTATCTGCCTGACATTGACGCAGCACTGGGTCTGTTCATACCGCTGATTGTGGTCAACTGCATCATCCTTGGCCGTGCAGAGGCTTTCGCTGCCAAGCAAAGTCCCGTAGCCTCCCTTTTCGACGGCATCGGCATTGGCCTTGGCTTCACCCTGGGTCTGACCCTGCTGGGCATCTTCAGGGAGATTTTAGGTTCCGGCTCCGTCTTTGGTTTCACACTGCTGCCTGAGACCTACAACATTCTGCTCTTCGTATTGCCTCCGGGTGCATTCATCACCCTGGGCTTCCTGATTGCAATCGTCAACAAGGTGCGTAGTAATTAACCATGTGAAAGCGTAATATCGTAATAACGAAATAACGGAAATTATGGAATATATACTCATTTTCATTAGCGCCATCTTCGTCAACAACATTGTGTTGGCGCAATTTCTCGGCATTTGTCCATTCCTCGGCGTCTCGAAGAAGATCGACACATCGTTAGGCATGTCTGCCGCCGTGGCCTTTGTCATGACGCTGGCAACCATCGTCACCTGGCTGATACAAACCTACGTGCTCGATGCTTACGGGCTGGGCTACCTGCAGACGATCGTCTTCATCCTCGTCATCGCCTCACTCGTGCAGATGGTCGAGATTATTCTGAAGAAGGTCTCCCCTGCCCTCTATCAGGCGTTGGGCATCTTCCTCCCGCTGATCACGACCAACTGTGCCGTCCTCGGCGTAGCCATCCTAGTCATCCAAAAGGACTACAACCTGCTGCAGAGCGTTGTCTATGCCCTCTCGACGGCCATTGGCTTCGGTCTGGCGCTGACCGTCTTTGCCGGCATGCGCGAGCAACTGGAGATGTCGCGCATCCCCAAAGGCATGCAGGGCATGGCCATCGTACTGGTTTCTGCAGGACTGCTGAGCCTTGCCTTCATGGGCTTCTCAGGAGTTGACGGTGGTCTGAAGGTACTATTCGGTCTTGACTAAACGATCTGAACTCCCCCACCCCGTTCAAAAGTACCACAGATTCTTGGACGTGCCAAGCGCCCAAGAATCTTTTTTTACATTTTGTACGCTTGCTCCAAATTTATTTTCCACTTTTCTTCGTAGATTCATATATAATTCGTATTTTTGGCCGGTGCACTTCGATGCACATACATTTTTTATGGTTCTCTATGGATTTGTATTTCGATGGCGAGTGTTTCATCTATACAGATGGTCGGTCAAAGTTTATTGTTCATCCAAACTACAAGATGAAGATAAGCCGGGAGTTGGTTACGCACGTCAATTTCATCACTGCCACAAGAGTAAAAGACCCCATGGAATTTACACTGCCGAAGTATCGGAGGATATAAAAAAAGGCTGGCCATAACAGCCAGCTTATGATAGTGAAAGAAACCAAGCGGCAAGGTCGAATTGCTCATCATCTCAACAGGTATTTTTCCTGTAGCCATGCCACCGTTCCGCACATCGTGGCTCTACTTGGCTTCTCCTTTCACGTTGCAAATATATACATTTTTTACGCCCGCTCCAATTTTTTTTCCACTTTTCTTCGCAGATTCATAAATTATTCGTATTTTTGCCCTGTGCATTTCGGTGCACATACATTTTTATTTGCTCAATCGCCTATCGAATCGCGACCTCGAAATAGCAGAACGAGCAAACATAGGATAGTAGTGTAAGCTGCTGTCTTATGACTAACATCCAATGAGGCTTGTGCTTAAAGCGCAGGCTTCCCATAGGATGTTAGAGGTTTGTCGCGAACCTGATAGGCGTATGGTGAAGACCTGCGCTTTTCATATATTTAAAGGTCTGGTGCGGGTTTCCCCATTGAGATGGAAACTTAGTATTAACCAAATAAAAATGTAGATTATGAAAAAGTTATTCCTTTCGATGGTTGCCCTGATGATTGCAACCGTGAGTTTTGCACAAAGCAGTATGCTTGCAACACTGAGTCATGATGGTGAAATATCCACGTTCTATGGTGCGACGGCACTTCGCGATGCCTACAATGTGGCACAGCATGGTGATGTGATTACGCTATCAAGCGGTTCATTCAATGCCGTTAATCTGACGAAAGCAATTACAATCCGTGGTGCAGGCATGGCTGTTGACACTACCTCGCAATCAGAGCCAACTTTTATTGCAGGTAACTTTACCATTGCCATACCGGACAGTATCACCAAGCGATTAACGCTGGAAGGCATCTACAGCAATCATACCATTACCGTAAATGGTAACTTCAAAAACGGTACTTTCCTGAAAAGTAGGTTCTCGAAGATAACACCCAGCAATAATAGCACCATTACGAACCTTACTCTCATTCATTGTCGGATAGCTACGCAAATAGATGTGAGTGGTTCTGCCTCTTTTATAAACAGTGTTATTTGCAATCCTTATACTGGAGAAGCAAATGTTGAATATGTCAATTCTGTTGTTATAAAAAATTACTACTATGATAATCACTTAGGCTATTCGCAATTCAAAAATTGCATATTAGTAGCTAGGTATCAATATTATTCCAATGATAATTATTTAACAAGTAGTTGTGTAGCTTTTAATTGTGTTGCTACAGGCGTCAACTTTGGGAATATGTTTAAGTATATCCCAAATACGACAAATTTTACAAAGTCTTATGCCGATATTTTCAAGACGTTCCGTGGGGCGTATAATGACAATGAGACTTTTGAACTGACAGATGCCGCAAAAACCTCACTATTAGGTATGGACGGCACTCAGGTTGGTATTCATGGCGGTAACATGCCGTTTAGCACAACCCCCACCAATCCTCAGATTACGAAATGCAACGTGGCTGCCAAAAGTACAGCCGACGGCAAACTGAGCGTTGATATCACGGTCAATGGCGCAGAGTAGAAAGAATGGATTATTGACAATTGATCATTGACAATTATGAGAAAGTATATCTTGCTACTCATAACCCTCTGCCTGCACATAGCGGCACGAGGACAGACGGAGTGGAGGTACGACTATTGGTTCGACAATGACCGCACGACCTTGAAGCAAGGCAGTTCTCACATAGACTCATGGCGGATGGATGCCGACATCAGCAGTCTGAGTGAATCGCTGCACACCTTTCATTTTCAAGTGATGTGTGCGGACACGCTACCCAGTATCCCCGTCACCCGATATTTCATTAAATTCTCCAATCAATCGAATGCTTCAACCCGATACTGGTTCGATGATGATGTTGCCCATGTCAATACGATTAGTTCGCAGGCAGGGACGGTCAACCTTGATGTGAGCAGACTGCCCGAAGGACTGCATACGCTTCACGTTCAGGTACTCAGTGGCGAAGGCACCATCTCTTCGACCGCTTCTCGCTTGTTCTACAAGACCTTCCTTTCGACAGGCATCCAAGGTCAATATTGGTTCGACGATGATATCGCCAACAAGCACATTTCGCCGCAGGCGCAAGGATTGTTCGACATCGACGTGAGAGATTTGGAAGAAGGCTTCCATACCATCCACTATCAGGTGGTAGGTACCGGCGGTCATGTATCTTCCATGGTCAGCCGCTCATTCTATAAGATCTACCTTTCTGAAGGCATCAGTTGGCGTTGCTGGTTCGACAACGACTTCTCCACCGTGCAAGAGGGGGAGGGTGTCGGTAGCACGCTGCTATTGGATGTCACCCAGATTGCCGATGGCTATCACACCCTGCATGTTCAGGTCGATGGCAGTCCTGGTGTTTCTTCCGTACCTGTCACAAAAGGATTTGTCAAGGTTCCGCAGACCATCGGGGTAGATGACTATACCTGTCTTTGCATGGTAGATGACCAGCTTTATAAACAAGAGAAAGTTCCCGCAGGGGGAGGCATCGTGGCATGGAACTTCGACGTGTCACAACTGCCCCAAGGCTTCCATCGCATGTTTATTCAGGTCGTGACACCCAGCGGCGCCGCCAGTAACGCGTATGAATCATTCTTCCTTCGGGAAGCCACACATTCGGAGTTGGCCGAGATGAAGTGTGTCTATGCCATAGACGGTGCAGAGTTCAAAACCGAGGCAGGTACAGTTTCCAATGGTGCTTTCCACTTCGATCTTGATGTGGCATCGCTCGAAGATGGCCTGCACCGTATCAGCTATATGCTCTCCAACGGCAAAGGCGTAAGTACCAAGACTCAGACACAGTTCTTCATGAAGACTCCGTTGGGAGGCAACGGCATTATGGAGTATTGGTACTGGCAAAACGAACAGGGGGACAGTCTGGCACGAAAGGTGAGGCTGGCTGAGCGGAAGAATCCGTTCTCACTCATTTCTCTGCTTCCCGTAGAGTCGCTGCCCATTCGTAGCAGCAGCTTTGAGTTCAAGGTCAAGGACGGCCAACCGACTATCTTTGCCAAGAATGATATTCATTTGCGTTTTTACGATGCAGCAGGACGTTTTACGGACATATCCAAACAATATGTGGATGAAAACATGAAACAGGAGGTGACAGACATCACATTATTGCAGTCGGGTGTTCGGGCTACGACCGCCAAGCCTGCCGAGAATGCTATAAAATGGTATTGTGTAGAGGCAGAGTCAGGTGACAGCCTACAATTCAAGCTAAACCGCGCGGCATCTATCCAACTGTTTGCACCGTCAGGGGAAGAAGTTCATGCCGTCTCAGGCTCGGAATCCGTGAAATGGAAAGGTCTACATGTCAGGGAGAGCGGAGTGTATTACCTCGCCCTACACGATGTGACAGCCCAGCAGGGAACGACTGTCAGCATCGACTACAACCATATAGATAAGTATGCTGTGTTGCGGCAAAACATCAGTACTGTTGGCAACGGTGGGTTCAGCACCATCACCTTTGAAGGAAATGGATTCCTCAATCTGTACGAAGTGGCTATAATCAGTGGAAATGACACCATTGTAAGACACCATGAAATAGAATATCTGAGCGATGCCACCATACGTGTGTGGTTCGACTTCAGTGATGTACCAGTGGGCATTTATGATATAACTTTTAACTTCGGAAACGAAAGCCGCATTCTGAAAAGGGCAATTTGTGTGGAAACGGCCAAGGATATTGAGATAGCAGCAAAGGTGAGCTATCCGAGTACTTTTCTTATGGGCACATCCGTTACTTATACTTATGAGATTAGCAATCATGGCAATATGACGGCCTATGGTGTCCCAGTCTATCTGAGCATAGAGAGCGGTCACCGTCAGGATATTAGCAGGATAGACATCAATGGTCTACCGCATCCAGACTACCTCACAGACATTCAGGGCCTGACGGATGAGGAACGTAGTGCAATCAGTCAGATGCGTAGTAATTCAGGTGACGAGATGTATTTCTATGAAAGAGAAGATAGTAACGGACATACAAGCAGGGACAACTACTTCTTTATTGAAATTGCACCAGGACAAACCGAACGCGTGAGTGTGACAGTCTGTTCTAAAGATACTGTTAGCATAAAAATGGACGTTCCTGATGCATGTCCACCACTGAGGCAGGGAAAAGAGTATCCATCGGAACAGCAGCGTACCTTACGTGACCAATATTGCTGCGTACGAGACCGAATAGAATGTGCTCTTGGCGTGACATCAGACATAGCTGGGATGATAGGTCATTTGGTTCCTGAAGGCACACCAGTCTCAACGGTAGCTGGTGCAGTAAATTGCGCGGCAAGCGTGGCTTCCAGTCTGTCGGAGAATGTGGGCTACTATCTGTGCCGTGACTATGACGGTAACGAGGGACTGAGCGTGAGTGCAGAAAACTACAATCGCTTCAGGCATGGAGCCAACCTTATGACTTCCATCATAGGCTGCATAGCACCAGACCATCGTCATCCAGCCCAACAGATTATTGAGGACGGCCGCCAACTGGCAAATGACACACGTGAGTGTATACAGGCTTTCGGCTCAAAGAAAGAGAGATGCCTGCCAACAAAGTCTAAAGGCGGCAAGACTCAGCCCGTGAGATCATACGATCCAAATGAAATATATGGATACATAGCTGATTCGGGCAGTAATGCCATAAGTACTGAAAAGACAGATGTGTACTACACCATCCAGTTCGAGAACGACACAAAGTTTGCTACAGCAGCTGCACATGACATCTATCTGGTAGACACGCTCGATGCGACGAAGTTCGACCTCTCAACATTTGCTCCTACACGGGTAAAGATAGGTGACAAGTCGGCAGAGCTGACGGGTGAGAAGAACTTTGTGACCACCATCGACATGCGACCAGAAATCAATGCCATCGCTCAGGTGGAGGGTACGTATGACCAGATGAAGGGCATCGCCAAGTGGCACATCACCAGTCTCGACCCAATGACGATGGAACCGACAAACGAGCCGATGGATGGTGTGTTGCCAGTGAACACAAATGGTAAAGGCATCGGTGAAGTGTCGTATGACATCTCGCTGAAGCCAAACCTTGCACATGGTACGGAGGTAAACAACCGTGCAGGAATTGTGTTTGACCAGAACGATGTGATTATGACTCCCACTTGGACGAATATCATTGATTGCATTGCTCCAGAGAGCCATGTCGCCGACGTTCAGATGCTGAATGACTCGACGGCAACGGTGCACATCGAGGCTTCCGACGAGCTGTCCGGTCCTTGGCGCTACAATGTCTATGTGCAGTACGGTAGTGGCGCTTGGTTCCTTGGAGCCGAGAATGTACCCATTGATACCACGGCGAGCGTGAAGGTGTATGAGGGTATCAATCACGGCTTCTACGTCGTTGTGACCGACTCGGCAGGCAATGTGGAGCAGAAAGAGGCCGCAAGGGAGTTTACTTTCGAGGTGTTTGGTTCACAGATGGATACAAACACACGGATTGAACTGGCTCAAGGCTGGAACTGGATTTCGCACAACCAGCAGGAACCGCTGCCTGTGGCAGCCCTGCAACCTGCCGGCAGCCGAATGGTGGGACAGATGGAAGAGCTGATTGAAGACTCACGCTTCGGATGGATGGGTGATCTGGAGGAGCTGCTGCCCACGCAGATGTATAAGCTGCAGATGGACGAGCCGCTGTCGGTGCAGCTGTCTGGCAGATTGTTCAATGCTGGCTTCCGCTCCATTCCGCTCTATGAGGGCTGGAACTGGATGGGCTATCCTGTGGCTAACACCATGACTCCTGCCGAGGCGCTGAGCAAGCTGGAGGCCGAGGAGGGCGACATGCTCATAGGCCAGGATGGCTTGGCAACCTACAGTGAAGGACAGTGGCAGGGAACACTCATGGAGATGAATCCCGGACAGGGCTACATGTACCGTTCTGCCTCAGACAAGAATCTCTTCCTGAATGCTACGGCACAGTCGAGCAGCCGAAGGATGAATGCTAAATCACAAGTTCAGAATACTGAGCTGCCAGAGGCATGGACGGTTGACAAGCGGAAGTATCCGAATGTGATGGGCGTGATAGGCCAACTCTGGAACGGAAACACGCAGGAGGATGCTACCGAATGGCAGTTAGGCGCTTTCTGTGGTGATGAGTGTAGGGGCATTAGCCAAGCGGTGAACGGCATGCTGATGATGAACGTCTATGGCATGGGCGGAGAACAGATCAGTTTCCGCGTGTTGAACCAGCAGACGGGTGAGCAGCTCAATGTGAGCAATCTGGAGGACTTCCGTCCGGAAGTGCTCGGCACGATGGCGCAGCCCTACGAACTGCATATTGGTGCCCCCACAGGCATGAAGACTGTCGCAATGCCATCGCAAGCCACAAGCGTCTATGACCTCATGGGACGCCGCTTGCAACCGTCGACACCATTAGGCAAAGGTGTCTATGTGGTGACCGACGGAGAGAAGAAAACTACTCAAAAAGTGATTAGGCGATGATGAAACAACGCTTGCTTTCTATGTTGTGCCTGCTGCTCGGAGTGGCAGCAGGCACACTTGCGGCCAACGGTCACTGGACGGTGAATCCGCATGCTTTCCAGTATGACATGACAGCATACGTGCAGCTGTCACTGGTGCAGCAGAGCGGCTATGAAGTGGCCGCTTTCTGTGGTGACGAGTGCCGCGGCATTGGCAAATTGCTCACGGCCAATGACGGCACACAGGTGTTTCAACTGCGTATTCGCAGCAATGAGGCTACTGGTGAGACGATTACGTTTAGGGCATGGAACGTGGCCGACGAACAGGAATATGTGGCCAACGTGTCTGTTACGTTCGCATCGCAAGCCGTAGAGGGAACACCCAGCGAGCCTGTTGTCCTGGACTTAGGTATCAGTCTGAAGGGTGACGTGAACGGCGACGGAGATATTACTGCCCAGGACGCATCGCTCATCCAGCAGTATGTAGCCCGTAAGTTTGGGGCAGATGCAGCAGGCTTCAATGTTGCTGCGGCTGATGTAAATGGAGATGGTGACGTAAATGCCCAAGACGCATCGCTCGTGCAGCAGTATGTGGCTAAGAAAATATCATGGTAATAATAAAAAAAGGAAATGAAAAGACTGATTATTTGCGTACTGGCCGTCGTTTTAGCTTATGCTAACGGAACGGCTCAGACGGTGACGGTGGCAGATGTAGAAGCGCTGCCAGGAGAGACGGTGACTTTTGTACTCAATCTTAGCGGTGGAAAGGCAGACACTTATACATCGCTACAGTTTGATGCTGAGTTCCCCGCTGGCTTCACCACGACAGGTGACTATCGCATCTCACCCAAATGGAAGAACGCATCTGCAACTGTAGGCGATGTCATCGATGGAGTGGCAACTATTCCCGTGTCTTCGGCAGAAGTGATAGCTGGAACTGATGTTGAGGGACTGTTCAGTGTTGACTTCACGGTGGGGCAAAACGTAGCTCTTGGAGAGTATGAGATTGCACTGCGGAAGATAACCTTTGGCTACGGATTCATTGACAAGGACATTGCACCTGATGTGACCTTTACTGTAAAGGTGGTTAATGCGCACACTGTGGTGCTGGACGAGAATGCCACCGCAATACCAGAGACTGCCGAAAGTGTAAATGTCCGTGTCCGTCGCACCATCAACGCCAACTCATGGAGCACCATCTGCCTGCCCTTCGCCATGACGGAAGAACAGGTGGAGAGTGCCTTCGGAACCGATGTGGAGCTGGCCGACTTCACCAGCTGGTCGTCAGAAGAAGACGATGACGGCAACATCGTGGCCATCAGCGTCGGCTTTACGGACGTGACAGAGATAGAGGCCAACCACCCCTATATTATCAAGGTGAAGAATGCCATTACCGAATTCACGGCCGACGGCGTAGATATCGAAGCCGAGGAAGAGCCGAGCGTGATGGTGGGCAAGAAGAAGGCCGAACGCGGCTATATGATTGGCAACTATGTTGCCGGGACGACTATCCCCGAGAACGACCTCTTCCTCAATGGCAGCAAGTTCTGGTACTCGAAAGGTCGGTCAACGATGAAGGCCTTCCGTGCCTATTTTGAATTTGCCGATGTTCTGACGAATGTAGAGGAGGCTGGTGCCCGCATCGTCCTGTCGTTCCCTGACGAGCCAACGGGTATAGATGCCGTGAGCAAACATATTGTTTGCGATGGGCAGACATACAATTTGCTGGGCGAGAAGGTATCGGAAACCCTTCGCAAAGGTATTTACATCCGTGGCGGTAAGAAAATGGTGGTGAAATAAAAAACTGGAAGGAAATGAGAAAGACATATATCATGCCGTCGGTCAAGACGGTAGACTGCGAAAGTGAGGAACTGATGGATGTCTCAGGGGTATACTCCGACAAAGGCATCGGCTATGGCGGCATAGACGAAGAGGGCACGGTCGAGGCGGAGTCGCGCCGCAGCGTCTGGGACGACGAAGAAATGCCGTAATACGGTCTCAAGTGCCTTTTCGGCCTTAGCTAA
>Ga0247609_10003956_pt1 | contig 14880 bp, 8 predicted proteins | sample 172DNAGHGlowgp2_FD_193487 | JGI IMG/M metagenome (GOLD analysis project Ga0247609, IMG submission 193487) | Sheep rumen microbial communities from Palmerston North, Manawatu-Wanganui, New Zealand - 1728 DNA GHGlow gp2 | ecosystem: Host-associated > Mammals > Digestive system > Stomach > Rumen ...
AAGTAGTCGCCCTTCAACTTCACCGAGGCATACGAGATAATGAGGCTGGTCAAGCCCGTCGCCAGCATCACAATCAGGGCGATGACTACAAAGGGCAGGTTGAAGTGCATCAAGAAATAGGTGCCGATGTATGCGCCGACACCATAAAATGCCGCCTGACACATGGTTAACAGGTTCGCCATGCCAACTGTCAAATTGGTGCTCAAAACCAAGATGATGTAGATGCAAAGCATGATTCCTATGTGCAGCAAATATTCCATCAGACGGTGCGTTGTTTATAGCCTGCAATGCCCTGTGGCCGCAAGAAGAGTAATATCAAAAGGAGCAAAAAAGTGACGGCGCTTTGCCAGTTCGACGAGAATTGGAAGACGGTGAGAGCTTGTAAGATACCGAGGGTGATGCCGCCCAGGACGCAAGTGCCGAAACGCCCCACGCCACCGATGATCATGGCCACCATCGCGTTGATGAGCACGTTCATGCCCATGTGCGGGTCGAGGCCGATGTCGTAAACAGTCAGGCAGCTTGCCAGGGCAATAAAGGTTCCGCTCATCAGGAACACGAGCGTGCGGGTGCGTGCCGTGTTGTAGCCCATCGTTTCGTAAAGGACGCTGTCGGCGCTCAATGCCCGGAATCGGACGCCCCAGGTGGTCGTTCCGATGAAGACGAGGAACGCCGCAATTACCAGACCGCCCACCACCAACTGCCACATTTGCGGCGTGGTGATGATGACGCTGCCGAGGGTGAAAGAGCGGTGTATGGTGTTGTCGATCACCTTGGTCTCGTTGCCGAAAAACATGGCCAGCAGGTTCACGATCACAGTCATCATGCCGATGGAGGCAATCATGGCCACGTTGTTGGATGCTTTGCGGTTTTTCAGCGGTCGATAGACGACTATGTCGGTCAGCAGGCTGAGCCCCATGGTGAGTGCGACGGCGATGATTGCGGCCACCAGTACGGGCATCCCGAAAGTAATGGCGAACAAGTAGAACATGTAAGCGGCGAACACATAGACAGCCGCAGCCACGATGTGGAACAATTTCGTTGTGTTATAGACCAAGGCAAACCCTATGGCTAACAGGGAATAGAGGAAGCCTGTGATGATGCCGTTTACGAGGAATTGGGTTAGCATTTTATTTGGTTACTTGTTGTTATCGTTCACACTGCCAACCGTGATTTCCAGCGTGTCATCCTCATCAAAGGGCACGCTTTCATCTTGCATTTCATGCATCCCGTTTCCATTTATATCCATCTTTGTGGCTGTTTTTGCCCCCAATAGCCCCTTGATATACTCGACGGCCTCGGAGGCTCCCTCCGAGATTTCTTGGGTGGCGGTATGAATCTTTATTTTTACCAAAAGCCGATGGTATCTTCCCGATAAGTTGGAGATGCGTTGGCGCTGTGACTCCGTGTAGCGGGAGGTGTCTTCTTTGAGTTTGGCCAACTGCTTCTCGCAGAGTTCCAGCCGATGCTGCAGTTTGTCGGGGGAATCGTTCTGGTAGTTTTGTTCCAATTTGTCGATCGACTTTTCGAATGCCGAAATCTGCAAATCATTGATTTGAGTGCATGAACTAACCACACCCGCAAGTAGCAGGAGGACTATCAAAATCGAAAATTTGTTTTTAACATCAAAATCCATATTCTTTCATACTAATGATTATATTCCTTTTTCTCCATATAGGAGTGCCATTGATTGTTCCACGATTCAAGACTTCCGTTTTGGATGACAGTTTGAAGAGCTTTGTCTATCGACTTGTCATAGGATTGGGCAACCACATCAGACACTAATGAAACATTGTAGTTCTTTTCTAAGCACAGAAACGCCGTGTATCCGACCCAATACTCATCATTGCCATTACAGTAGTCTTTTCTAAGATCATATTTGGAATGGTTGCCGACGGCTAAAAGACGCTTTCTAAAATCAGAGAAATATTCTGCAAGTCCTTCAGTAAACCATAAACTAGGTCTTTCTGGCTGAGTGAAATCCCATTTCGTAAAATAAATGAAATGGTTCATTTCGTGCCACAAGGTAGCCCTGAAATCCATGTCCTCTGTCTGTTCGTCAATCAAAAGGTCAGGAACACTCCAGGTTTCCGGAGAAATCAGTATGCCTTTTGCATAGATACCATCTATGCCATATTCAAAGCTGAAAAAGCCCAACGTGCCGCGTCTGGGCGTATAACCCGCAACTTGGTTGGAAATGTCCTTGTAATGGGAAATATTCCGTCCAAGATAAATGGGGAGTTTTCGTCCATTCAATTTTGATGGATAAGGATACCCTTTCATAAAGAGGTCGGCCTTAGGAATAATGTCATGCGCGTATCGTTGGCATATTTGCGCTTTTTTCCGTTGCACTGCGGAGTCTTTCGACGAATAGAAAATGACAAAATACTCATCCTCAATTCGAAGCATACTATCTACATCTTCATAATTACCCCATTCAGAAGGATCTCTGAAATCAGGTCCCAAAATGCCTCCGATATCAGATCCACCAGCTAACAAATCACGAAACCAATCTTTCGTTGTCTGAGGAATATCGGCGTTGGTAAGGGGGCGCTGTGGCTTCACCACAATGCGTATGATGGCGTAGCCCATGAGCGCCACGATGGCAGCAAATAGCAAAAAAGTCAAAATGACAGATATTTTATTTTTCATCGCTCAACTCTTTGTTAAACAGAAAAGGTTCCACTATGGCGTATGTGCCTCTATTCGTATCTTTCAACATATCCTCAAAACCTTCAGGCACTTTCCCTATGTAACAATCATGTCCTGTCGCTTCAGTGTAAATAAATTCCTTACCATTGTAGGTTAGACGATTAGCTGGAGTAAGAAACGTTTTTGTGTCTTCGGTGACCTCAATCCCGAAAGCAGCATGACAACTGTCATCATTGGTATAATTTGTGAAATAGCAGCAACGAACACCACAGGCTGCAAGCAAACCTACCGCCAACGCAGCATGGCAATCACAGTCTCCTCGCTTATCATGCAATGTTTCGGACGGATACCTGCAATATTCAATATATCCCTGACCTTCTTCACCGTCTCTTCTTGGTTCCAATAATGCTGGGGCTGGCCGAGGTTCATCCGATTGCGGCAACAATTCTGGGCAACAGCTATCATATTCGTACGTGATATTGTCTGGCTGTGCCAATTTTAATATCAGATTGATTTTCTCAATATAGGAAAGGTGATGCTTTGCCACAAAACGGTCAATCCGGTCCTTAACATAATTAATCCTCGAATACACTTCCCCTCGACATTCTTTTTCAATCATGTCTCGTATTCTTTGTGAATATTCCGGCGTGTTCCCTTCCCTAAAAAGGTTGGTGGCTCGCAAGCCTTTCAGCCCTTCGTTTTCATACGGCACCTTAAACTTCAACTCACAATCCTTTCCCATCGCAAATATGGAGGCTGAATGCTCAATAAGTTCGTCATATTCACTCTCGTCGTTGTCGGTCTCGTCTTCCGATTCGGATTGGTCTTCCGATTCGTCATACGGGTACTCTATTGGCCAAGCCTCGGGAGGGAAAACCACTCTTTGCCCAATGAACACGACCAATGCGCAAAAGAATATCGGGAAGAAGAGATAGTCCACCATGAAAATGGAAAAGATAAGACCTAATGCGCTCACGATGATGAGTTCCGTATTCCATTTCGATGTACCTACATTGTTATTCATTTTGTACAACAGGCTCTCAAATTTATCGGTAGCGTCATAAAACAATAGCCGAATCAAGTGAACAATGAGCCAAATGCCAAAGAATAACGCAATCAGTGCAATAACCGTTGAGATTTGGGGGCCAACTATTCCTTCAAATAGTTTTTCAAACCAATTCATTAACGCCGTCCATCGGGTGAGGAACGGGAATGCACAAAGATAGCACACAAATGCAAGCATTGCTGTGGGCCATAATCCCTTCATACCCTCCGCCCCTTGTTCGCCTTCACGAAGATAGAACCCTTCTTTTTCTGCAAGAAGCAAAGCGGCAACAGCACGGGCATCCAAGCTGAAACCTTTCGCATCTTTGGTGAACAGGTTCCGCCAAAAATCCTCCACGGCATAGCCAATACCCCAGGGGCGTTGTTTGCGGTCCGGATTTGTGTCAATCAGATGGGCATGAAGAACTCTCCATCCAGCGGTCCACAAAGCGAGATAGCCCTTGTTTGTGTTTTGGGTTTTGATTTTCTGCGATTTCACCTTGGATTTCTTGCGTTTCCTAAAGAAATACCATTCGTTCAAGTGTTCGGCGGTGTCGTCAATTCCTTTAATAGCTGCCTCTGCATCAGTATCGTATGAACCGGGAAAGTTCTTTCTCTCTTGCAATTGTGGAGTGCGAGCATAGCCAATCAATTCAGATTCTCCCAATTTCTCCCCTTTCAAGGCGGCATTCCTATCCTTATAATATTTGTAAACCTCACCTTTGTCGTTGATGAAACCAACAGGGGTATCATAATAGGTGTCGCCTTCAAGATTGGAACGTTTCAAAATAACTTCGCAAATCGTCATTTTACCACCGCCGGGAATCGGCTTTTCCTTAGGACTTTTTACCTGACCGACATGTGTCTTATGAGTAAAACTCGTGAAAAAAATGTCATTTTCGGCCTCTGCCTGGTTCCCTCCCGATTCGGTTTCGCTTCCTCCCGTCCTTTTGGCAACATAGCCTATAAGATCTTTTTGCAACGCCCAGCGTTTATTCCGTCGAAGCCTGAACCATAATATCTTGATAGGTCTCTCAACATAGAACCCATCATCATCTTCCTTGAAAGCATAGAAATAGGCCCTGCGCTGGAAAATAGGGACAATTAACGACCTCCAAATCCAACGGAACAACCTGCCGCCTAACCACCCAATTATGAAAATAAGGGTGATTTTTACGATGATAATCAAAATCTTGAGCAATATCGCTAACAATTCTGGTATTGACAAACTTAACATGGCGTTTCCTTTTTAGAGTTAGTTGTTGAAAATGGTAGTCATCGAATCTCCGTCACCTGGTACAATCAATCTGTCGTAGGCGTGGATACGCATGACAATGGCTATTTTTTGCGTTTTCAGCCATCCTTGCGGATTTTGAACTTGGGCGTAATCAGGAACCTTCCTACTGACCTGGTCGGGGCCATGGAAATAATTCTCCCATCTGGCTCCATAGGTATCAGGAACAACAGATAATAAGCACGAGTAGGGTGGCATGGCATACACATAAACGGATGGATAGATGATGGCATTGGCTGACAACACGGCGGCTGTCGTAAAGTTGTATCGGGGAGTGCCGTTGAACGCTGGGAAATCGACAGCATTCCCATATTGTCCGTTAATCAAAACCTCGATTTTTTCTGTCAGTGAGTCCGACCAAAGCTTCAACAGGTTCTCTTTCAAATTGGCTTTCTCGGTTTCTTCTGTCTCAAGCAAGACGCAATCTTTCATCTGTTCCTTCAGGTCTTGGTTACCGTCTTTCAACATGGCACCAAACAAGCCTGGTGCCAGTACATCTGGTGAGAATTGGACATTGTTCACTTGTAAAAACACATTCAAAGCAGTATTTTCCAGTATTGGGTTACCGTCATCCATGCCGGCGAGGATATTTCTCTGGAATTTGGAAATCCTATATCGCTCAAATGAAGGCTTGTCTTTCACCTCGGAATCGATAAAAGCCTTTAGTTGGCCATCAATTCTGTCGCATTCCTTGAGCAATTCCTTGTAATATTCATCGGCTTCCTCGAGAGAGATTCCATATACCTCGCGTTGCACCTTGTAATAACTCCATGCAATGTATTCCTTAACATTTTCCCGGATTTTGCGCAGGGTCTTGAATCCATACTTGACAAAGGCGAATGTCAACACGATGACCGCAGAGGCAACAAACAAAGCTATCAGACTATGGTTGGTGTCCAAAGAAAAGAGGTGTACCATGTTGGTGGACTGGATAATGGAGATTCCTGCCCAAACAGTGACAAAGACCAAAGCCGATAGCAATGCGGCTTTGGTGAACAAATTGAGCGGCATAGCGTGCCATTTCAACAGGTTGTGCAACTTTGACAACTTCCGTTCTTCAAACGGTTTATCGGCATCTTCGGTGTTTTTGGCGGGCGGCTCACCGTTCGTCACAAACTTCTCATAATGTTCATGATACTGTTCGTTCTCCTTCTTGTGGATTTCACGCAAAGGATAATCCTCCTTTTTGGGAAACCCTTTGTGTTTGTCATCATTAGGCTCTTTGAACGACTTCACTCTGCCAATTTCTTCTTTTTGTTGTTCGAGATACTCCTTGGTCTTTTCCAGAAGCAACTGCACTTGTTTCATGCCTTTTGCGCCTTCATTGTCAGGATCCCAAACCGAACTCAGATAGCCGGCGATGGCGGTTTTGGCGAATTGCGTCTTGTCCTCAATCTCAGCCGAGCCATCGAGCATCTGCTTCCGCTTGTTCTTGGCAAACGTTTCGTAGCGCATCACCGTGAGGGAAGCGAAATCGTGTACGTTGTCGTGAAGTTTGCGCAGCAACGGTTTCAAATGCTTCCTGAAATAGAACGGAACCAATTTGTAAGCAAACATCCGCCACGGGGAAACCTCACATTGGGAATACAATCCTTTCAAGGATTCTTCCTCAAATCCTTGACTCAAATGCTTGTAAATGGTGTGCCAGTGCAGGTTCCTTTTCAGGCTTGACCCGTCAAAATGTGTCTTGGCATCATTCTGGCTGAACCATTCCGCATCTTCTTCGTTCTGGCAAAATTTATCCAACAACTGCTCGGCAAGATGATAGGCTTTCGACTTCTTCAGCGCATCAGGTTCGTAAGTGAACGAGAACACGCCTGCGGTATTGAACAATCGATTTTGCCCGTTGTTGAGTTGATGCAATTCCCGTTTGGTTATGGCAATAGTGAAGATGGTATTGACTACCAAGGCTCGGAAGTCGTTATCGTCTAAACTTTGATAACCGTTCGGATTATTACCCGCATTGTGGCTCGAATTGCTTAAAAAAGTAACAGAACTAAACAGTCTGCTTTTTGTTTCTTCGTCTTGAACAGTCGATACCAAACCGCGAAACACGTTCTCGGCAGTCTCTCTCTTTTGGAAAGATGTCAAACCATAGAAGAACCTGTTTCCTGCGTACGTCTGAAGAAACAATGGATTATTCTTTAAGGATGCAATGCTAATGGATTCACGTGTAAAATCTTTCAATGGAGAATAGTAAATGACGATTCCCTGCGCTCCATCTATCAACGGTCTTCCGTCAGCATCCAATTGTCCTCTGAGGTTGTATGCGGGAATGCCCTTGGGATAACCAGTATTACGATCCCATTTCCTATCCAAGTCTCCATCAGTGGTTTCCACTCCCCACCATTGATGAGAGTCGCAATCCACAAAGCCTCTCAGTTCAGTTTCGGAGAAAGCTCTGAATTGTTGGTTGATGGCCTCCTTAAACTTGTCGAATTCCTCTCCCTTGAGGCTCGTCAATATCCATACGGGACTGATTCTGTTCATGTTTCGTGTATTTTTAAAAGTTTTAATCTACCTCATTGGCGATTTTATCCAATGCTGCGCTAACATCACATGGATATTCGCCATCTTGATCCGGCTCGCCAAGGAAGCGTTTGTCGATGAATGGATTGTGAATAACCCTATCAGTCGTCTGTGTTTGCTTTGCAAATTCCTTATACTCCTCGAAATAGCGGTAATCGTCAATCTTGTAGCCGTTTTTCACGATCAGCTTCACTATCTTGTCATCGAAGAATGGGTTAGGCTGAGAGTGGGCGGAATTCATCGGTGTATTGCCATTTTGGTCAAGAATGCCGAGTTCTTGCATCAATCCGACATTAGCGGTGGAGCTGACAAGGTAGTAAGTGCAGGTTGTCAATGCATGTTGATTCATATAACTTGTTCTCAACTTAACACTGTCAAAGCATGCAAATGACTGACAAATCTTCGCTCTTTCACACAAGGGAAGATTTTGAAGTCGTGTCAGAATGTCGCCAGCAAACAGCTGTTGGTAAGATTGGTTGGCTTGCAAAAGAATGCCTATCTGCTCTTTTGCTGCGGCGACATATTTCTCAACGAACAACATTGTCTTCGAACTGCTGTTCAGGCTGTTGGTCTTTCCTGGTGTGGGGTCGAAAATCTCTCCCATATCGATACCCTCTTGAACAAGATTCACATTGCTTTTCATCGCTTCAATGATTTTGCCATGGAGTGACACCGGAGTACAAGTGCCTTGCATAAAATCAGGCTCCCCTGTCTTTACTACGACATTCTCATCGTAGATTTTCACCATGTCACTATCCTCAACGATTCTGCCTTGGTCATTGGTAAAGGTATTGAGGTCGGGAATGTAGCTTCTGTCGTCTTTAGCCTTCAATTCGCCAACTTTCTTGACAAAGAACTGATCCCAATGCTCATTCTCTTCAGCAAGGGCAAAAGCATGCCGAGCCTTTTCAATGAAGGCCTTGCAGTTGTCATAAAACCCCCGATTCTGAATCGTGATATCAACATGGACACCAGAAGAAAGTGCCTTGTTCACCTCAAATGCCAGCCATGTATGCAATAAAATCTCAAACTCTTTCAGGGCTTTGTCTGGTTTTATCCTTTTCAATATGCCGCCTTTTGCATTATCTTTGGCTTTTGCCAACTGGTCTGCAAAAACCTCATTCGTAGCGACCGCCTCTTGGTATGCCCCATTGTCCAATTGTTCAAACAAGGTGTAAACTGTGGCAAAGTCATACTGGCCCAACCATTCTTTACACTGGCTGTAAACTTCGGCCTTAATCTTTTGCAGAAGGGCATCCTTTTGAAGAATTATTTCATGCACCATTGCAACATCAGATCGTGGATAAAGAGTAAACACAGAGAACATTGTAGTTGCTTCGAAAACATCTTTAAAGTCCAATATCGAAACAATGGAACTCATAATGGTGTTCACAAAATTCTCTGTTTGAGGGTCGATTTTCTCTGTTTTGAATTTATTAGCCAAAGTCGTGACTTTGTCGGCATTGACAGCCTCCTTCTTGCCAACAAGTCCCTCGTGGAACACCTCATAGAGAAGCCGGTTGGAAAAATAGGTTCTATAAAGGAAGTCGGGGTTCTCTATCGAATACTGTCCCAATGCATTGAAAGCCTTGACGTAGTCGTTATTGATGGTGTTATACCAATAGCCATGAACATTGTTGGTCATTAGTGTATCAAAAAACGATCCATTGTAGCCGGGGGCGGCACACAATCCATTTTCGGGACTTGCTGCATTTTCCAACTCAAAGAGGAATTCCGACAGTTTTTGGCTTGCTTCACGAGGGCTTTGTCCTACGATATCGTACAAGTAACCGAATCTGAAAGGTTGGAAACAGCCGTGTTTCTTATGGTTTCCGATGTAGCATTTGTTGAACTTTGACGGACGTGAGTTTTTGTCTTTACAAATAGCGTTCAGTTCCTCCAAAGTGGCAAAGGCATTCAACTCCATTTTCACATTTGCAATATTACATAATGATCTATCGCCTTGCTCAAGATAGCCTTCTGGCATGGCCATAATCAACCTGACATCTGCTGAAGCTGTAGGACAATTCAGAGTTTCATAAATCTCCGAAATCATATACAGGATGTCCATATAGATTCCAGAACCCGTGCCGCCGCAGCTGCCTGTGATGACGTAGATACGGCCGTTTTGTGGGATCACTTGCTGAACAAGCCAGGTAAGTTCTTGTCTTATGGTATTGGCTTCCGCAGCAAAACCGAGACGAGCATATTGACGGATACAACCTGAGCCACAATTCATAGGGGACGATTGGGATAGTACACCATACCATTTTTCATATTGTCTATTTTCACTTCTTTTCATCGCTTCTACAGTGTAGTAGGGGGAGTGATGCCCTAATGCATGGAAAGTTTTATTGCTTCCATACGTAAACTTTTCAGGGTTTTGCCTAAACATCTCTTCATCAGTGTCAATGTAATAGTAGTGTGCAGAAACTTGGGGCTGGTATTGTCTTGCCAAATGATCGTTGTAAACACTCATTTTTTCGCTAAGGAATTCGAGAGTGTTGGCGCCAAAGCCGCCTAATCCTATGAATAAATTGCTCATAATGCTGACTGTTTTGATTTTTAGGAGAGGAACCGCAAATTCACCGATTCCTCTCCTGTTTCGTTAAAACTAATCCTTGTTATACCAGTCCAGATAGGCAGTGAAGAAGTCGTAATCAGGCTTGGAATCATCACCACGCATGGTATTCACAGCATTTTTTAGTTCTTGTGATACGACTATACCAATTCCTTTCAAATACTTGAACGCTTCGATGTACAATTGTTTTTCATCGTTAATAGCTTTCTTTTTCTTCATTAAATGATTAATCCAAGTATTCAAGTCTAGCATATTGTTGAGATTTTTCAATATTGACAAATCAATACTTGATGTATTTCCAAGTTCATATTCCTCGATAGATTTATCATAGCTAAAATCTTTTACAGAAATTACATTGCCAGACATCGTGATACCATCTGTCAATTCCGTTTCAATCTTTTTTCCATCCTGTAATGACTTAAAGTACTGATACAACAAGGCAAGACAGTACTGATACACCTCTACATCGCCACAGCCATCCAGCGAAAATTCTTCAGCTTGTTGGGCTGCGTGAGCAGCGTTGGCAATATCCTGTAAAGTTTCATAAACCTTGCAAGGATACTTGCCATCCTTGTCAGGTTCACCAAGGAACCGCTTGTCGATGAAAGGATCATGTGTATTGCTTTTGGTCAACTTTGCTTGTGCATTCGTTTTGTACCCCTCGAAATAGCGGTAATCGTCAATCTTGTAGCCGTTCTTCACGATTAGCTTCACTATCTTGTCGCCAAAGAAGTCATTCGCGGGTGAATGGTCTGAATTATGAGCCTTTGTTCCATTGGCATCCAGAAAAATGCCGAGTCTTTGCATCAAAGCAGTGTTAGTATAAGCTTTGGCAATGTAATAGGTGTACTGCGTCACTTGGTCATCAGTTCCATCTTCCACCTTTAATTGCACTTTGTCATATCCAGCAAAAACTTGGCATTTCTTAGTCTTTTCTGCATCTGGGAGGTTTTGCAGCCGTGTCAAGATGTCGTTTGCAAATAGCGTCATGTAAGCGTTGTTGGCTTTCAAAAGAATGCCTATCTGCTCTTTTGCTTCGGCGACATATTTCTCAACGAACAAATTTGCCTTCGAATTGTTGTTCAGGCTGTTGGTCTTTCCTGGTGTGGGATCGAAAATCTCTCCCATATCGATACCCTCTTGAACAAGGTTCACATTGCTTTTCATCGTTTCAATGATTTTGCCATGGAGTGACACCGGAGTACAAGTGCCTTGCATAAAATCAGGCTCCCCTGTCTTTACTACGACATTCTCATCGTAGATTTTCACCATGTCACTATCCTCAACGATTCTGCCTTGGTCATTGGTAAAGGTGTTGAGGTCGGGAATGTAGCTTCTGTCGTCTTTAGCCTTCAATTCGCCAACTTTCTTGACAAAGGACTGATCCCAATGCTCATACTCTTCATCAAGGGCAAAAGCACGCCGAGCCTTTTCAATGAAGGCCTTGCAGTTGTCATAAAACCCCTGGCTCTTAATCGTGATATCAACATTGACGCCTGAAGAGAGTGCCTTGTTCACCTCAAATGCCAACCAAGTATGCAATAAAGTCTTAAACTCTTTCAAGGCTTTATCTGGTTTTATCTCTTTTTTCAATATGCCGCCTTTAGCATTATCTTTGGCTTTTGCCAACTGATCTGCAAAAACCTCATTCGTTGTGACCGCCTCTTGGTATGCCCCATTGTCCAATTGTTCAAACAAGGCGTAAACTGTGGCAAAGTCATACTGGCCCAGCCATTCTTTACACTGGCTGTAAACCTCGGCTTTAATCTTTTGAAGAAGAACATTCTTTTGTTCAATTGTTTTCTTTACGACATCCTCTTGATCAGCTGGTGCCGTGGAAAAAACAGAAAAAGTGTTGTTTGCTTTAGCATCAGTATCAAAATCTGTCTTTGAAACAATGGAACTCATAATGGTGTTCACATAATTCGCGATTTGAGGGTCGATTTTCTCTGTTTTGAATCTAGTAGCCAAAGTCGTGACTTTGTCGGCATTGACAGCCTCCTTCCTGCCAACAAGCCCATAGTGGAACACCTCAAAGAGAAGACGATCAGAAAAATAGGTTCTATAAAGGAAGTCGGGCTTCTCTATCGAATACTGTCCCAATGCATTGAAAGCCTTGACGTAGTTGTTGTTGCGGGAATCATTCCAATTCCCGTCAACTGTACCTGTCATTAATCCATCAAAGTACGAACCTTGGTAATTGGCATTCGTAGAAATAGCATTGGATGGGTCACCAGCCAATTCGAGCTCAAAGAGAAAGTCTGACACCTTTTGACTGACAACATCTCTTGTTAGTCCTGCAGAATCAAACAGATAGCCGAAACGGAAGGGCTGAAACACGCCCTGTTTCTTGAATTGGCCCACATAACAACCGTTGAACAACGATGGGTTAGACTCTTTGGCCTTACATACGGCATTCAGTTCCTCAAGGGTCGCAAATGCGTTGAGCATTTTCTTTCTATATTGAACATCTGTTGTACTTCCGTCCGAAACGTATCCTTCCGGCATGGCCATAAGGAACCTAAGGTCAGTGGAAGTTGTGTTCGTATTTTGATTTGAAAAGATTTCCGAAATCATATAGAGCAAATCCATATAGATGCCACAACCCGTTCCTCCACAACTGCCAGTAATGACATAGATTCGGCCGTTTTGGCGACTCAACTTCTGAATCAATGTTTCCAACTCATTTCTAATCGGACCCGACTCGCTTTGGAATGCCAAACGGGAGTATTGCCGTATGGTATCAGCACCAGCCATCATATTGGTTGTTTTAGACGGGGCGTCATACCATTCTTTAAGGGCATTATACTGAGATACATCCGTTCTCTTAATGCCATTTACAATACTGTCTGGTGACTGACGTCCTATGGGATGGAAAGTCTTGTTGGTATCTCCTTGAAACTCTTCAGGGTGCTTGTCATACCTTGCATTTTCCGTGTCGATGTAATAGTAATGTGCACTGACTTGAGGCTTGTTTTGTCTCAACAAATCCGCATTATAGACGTCCATTTTACTGCTGAGGTGATCCAACGTACCTGTTCCCACACCTCCTAATCCTATAAATAAAGTACTCATATTAGTAATTATTTAATTATTTATCTTAATTTAAAAACGTATGACACTCCGCCTTGTTGAATTCTAATGGTATCGTCCACTTTCACCGTCGATGAAAGTGATGGGACATTCGCATTGTTCTTGAAGAATGACAGTTGAACATTTTGAGGTTTTTCCACAATGCTAAAGGCAATGCTCCTTGGGACAAGAATCGGGAAGCCTCTCCGTCCATGCACCTTAAGTACGAAGTTAGCTTGAGGCAAAACAACGCCCTTCGTGCCAAACAAGAAGCTCTTCTCCTTAATAAATTGATGCGTGTATGTCTGTCCGTCCGAAGTTGTTGTGGCAACCACCTTGACATTGTTAAGTTTATACGGCAGCACCGTCATCTTAACAAAATAGTAGAGGAAAACGAGCAAAAGCATAAGCAACGTGGCAACCAGCCAAATATTCCAACCCAGCACAAAGCTGCTTTCAGCAGTCAGTTCTGTAGTACGCATCAAGTAGTTCTCTAATCCAAGATTGCGAATTTCGTTGGCGAAACTCGGTTCGCCCTCCTTGTCGCCAGTCACAAATGTAGGACGCATGGTCACGGCTACTGTAGCGTTCGTTTTTTTCTGCAACAAAGGGTTCTTGAAGAATTTCAGACTTCCAATTTTTGCTGAAACATCACGACCTTTGTAAATAGTGTCATGCTTAATGACAATTTTTTCCACATTGTTGCTTTGCGAAACAGGTTCGCACTTGGTGAGCATGAAACCGTTCACAAAAGCAGGCACCACGTCGCCATCCACCTGATATTTGAGTTTCAAGCCTCGATTGATGCCGATGGCAAGTTCCGTGGTAATCTTCTTCTCACTATACCATTTGTCAAAGTCGCTTAGGATAAGGTCCTTCAGCCTCGACTTGCTGATGTCGGCCTTTTGGTCTTCGAACCAGGCATTCAGTTCTGAAGAGCTATTGATGTTGATGATTCGGAGGTTGGGTAGGGCTGTTCTCACTTTCGGGATGTCCTGTCCCGCACCTTTGCCATTAAGCTGCATGGCGAACGGCAACACCATGTTCCGTTGTGTTGTCGCTTTCATTTTCGTGGCAAGAGCCTCCCAATCTGCACTTGAAGTGCTAGCGTCTTCAACGAAGTCCGTAAACATGAAAACGTATTGCAATTCATTGTGTCCTGGTCTGTTCATACGTTCATTCACCGACTCCAGCATCTTGCATATATCTGTAAAACTATAGCAATCAGGGTCCCTTTCGTAGATTTTTTCCAATGTCTCTCTGAAACTCGCCCTATTGCCAGAATTGATTTGTCCCGATAGTCCAGCTTCCTTGGTGACAGTACCAAATTTCAAGATACACACGTAATCTCCGTCAGGGATGCTTCCCAAGAACTCTTGTAATGCGGGCACAACAGTTTCCTTATAGTTGTTCATCGTGCCCGACACATCAATGGCAATGATGTAGTCAGCTTTAAGAGCCTCCAAGCGTTTCCCATACTGCTCCATGACGGCAGGGTACTCCTTCTTTAATCGTTCGATAGCTGTCTGCGCATGAAGGCTGCAGACAATTGCCACCATAAAAAACAACAGCGCTGTGGTGCGGAATGTGCAGTAGATTTTTTTTGTCATAATTGCAAGGCATTTGTATTAATCTCAATGAAAATTCCCATTTTGCAAAAATGCAAAAAAACGTCCCACCCGTCCCAGCAGTCCTGTCACGTTCTTCT
>Ga0247609_10003957_pt1 | contig 14875 bp, 8 predicted proteins | sample 172DNAGHGlowgp2_FD_193487 | JGI IMG/M metagenome (GOLD analysis project Ga0247609, IMG submission 193487) | Sheep rumen microbial communities from Palmerston North, Manawatu-Wanganui, New Zealand - 1728 DNA GHGlow gp2 | ecosystem: Host-associated > Mammals > Digestive system > Stomach > Rumen ...
AGAAATGAAAAAAGCCCCTAGAAGATAGGAGCTTTTATTCTTTGTCGTTATCTCCGCAAGGATACTCGTAGGATCGATTTTACGGCCAGCCCTGTTTACTGGCCAACGACACTGCAAAATTACAACTTTTCCACAAACCCGCAAGGAGATGGGCATTTTTTCTCTTTTTACCTAGGCTTAGCAGGCATGTCATCCCTGCGCTGGCCTATGCGTGGGCTTGGGATCTATGGCTGCGGCTTGTCATTGTCATCCGTCTTATTATAAAAACCCGACATTGCATATCGGGGTGAGTTAGGGTCGTCCTTTGACTACGTCGAAATGCTCCGCATTAACTCGTTGAATCTACGATTTCAGCGTAGCTAATCTTCGATTTCAGGACTTTGTCCCCTACCCCGCACTTAAACGGAACGACAACACTAGAGCCCCTTGCCGTCATCGCGAGGCACGAAGCGATCCATTTACGACAGATTCATGTAAGATTTATTTCCCCCAAAAAAAACATCCATTTCATTTCCAGTTACTTACCCGACAGCAAACGACTACAGTCGACTACAAACGTTTGTTCAACAGCTTGGTCTTGACAAGGGTTGCATCTTTGCCGCGATAATCAATTTAAACCTACAACTATGGAAACACCCGAATACATTGAAGGCATCCCAACTGAAAAAAAGAGAAGCAAAGAACGTTTTACTTTGATCATGGGCTATTATGAAACACTATGGAAACAATTACAGCGTAAAGGTCTACCCAATGCGGTGAAAAACAAGTTTTTAAACGCAGACATCTATATTGTAAGAAATGAGAGTGACAAAAAGACGGCTCGTGAGGCTCTGCACAATTGGAAATCAACGTATGCAGTGAAGCATTTGAGAACAGTCATTGAAGATGCGAAGCCAATGGAAGGACAACCCTTATTCGTTTCACGGAAAGAAGGTGAACAAAAGCGTAATGGATACAAAAACATGGTTTTATTGTATCATCACTTCGTGAATGAGGAAAAAGATTATTTGGATTTTGTAGTAAAACTCACTATTGGTGTCATGACTGGCGGGAAGCATGTCCAATACTGCGTGAACAAGATCGAGGTGCAATAAAAAAACCGGTCATGTAATCCGTTACCTCCCCGTAGTTTGGAACGCAGCCCCTGACCGGTATTTTATGCCGCAAAATTACAACTTTTCCACGAACCCGCAAGGGGATGGATGAAATTCTATTACAACGAATTGTCGTTGGTTGGTTGTTTTACACGAATTACCGTTAATGCACCACGAATTGTCATTAATTGTTTTGGGGATATTACATCAGGGTGTGATGTTTCCAGCAGACATGTCATGCCGACGCGGATAGGTGTGGTGGCGGGCATCTATGGATGCGGCAGAATTCAGCAGCCATGTCATCCCCACGCTGGCATGTGCGGCGGCATGGGATCTATGGCTGCGGCACTTAGGAATCTGCCCATCTTATTATGAAAACCCGACATTGCATATCGGGGTGAATTAGGGTCGTCCATTCTATACTTGGCCGACTGCCGCATCCTATACTATCACGAAACAACAGCACTCCCACCCCTTACCGTCATTGCGGACAAGGATCCGACATCTCTTGTACGACGAAGGCCTATACCATTTCAACAATCAAATCCAAACCAAACAACTCTGACAATTTCTCAATTTGACGTTTCTTTGACTCAGTATTCGAATGCGTAGTCACATACCATCCATTCCTTTCCTGTTGATCACGAGGATAACGACGCTTTGACACAAACGGCTGTCCAGACACAGTCCAATTCAAGCTTTCGACCCTTTCAAAACCGACATAATCAACAGCATCTGCAAGGGTTTCTGCTGCTTTATTATGACATATCACTCTTCCATCGGGGAAAGTAACTCTAAGTACTTTGGCAGCTGCTTTTGGTCCTCTTTCTTCCTTAACTTTATTGGATTGACGAGTCTCTCGAAATAAATTCATCGAGATCAGTTTCCTCTTCACTTCTGCATATTTCTGAGCTTCAAACAAATTTACTAATTCAGTAAGTTCTGAGATGGTTTCTGGTTTGGCCAATGCAAATACAGCTTCTTTATATGCAGGTTCCACACTTTCCTTTGTGACGGCATCTCTCTGCTCTTTAAGTTTAGCATAAATGATGTTCAAAACATTGTTTTGTTTCTCATTGATTTCAAAGCCATATTCCATGGCAATTTCTTTCGCTTCCGACAATGCTTTGTTATATTTGGCAAGAATCTTTTGGGCAAAAGCCACAAGTTCTTCGTCTGAACATTCAATTAGTTTTTTCATAATATACTATCTTTTATTTGAATAATAGGCATTCTCGTTTTAAACTCTGCATCAATATTATGACACTGCTCTTTAATAATTCCTCTGCGACGAATTGCTGGCTGCAAACAATAATCGTCAAACTCTTGCAGATTTACATCCTCCACACTGACCCAGTGAGGGAACAAAAGCTTCATATAGGCTGTGGCAATTCGTTTCACGGCATTAAAATCACGCATGTCGGAGTCTTTTTCGAAAACGACCAATTTGTCAAACAACTGAGCGTATTGGTTTTGCGTTCGCATGGAATGTAGAATTTCAGAAAAATACTCCACATTTATAGTCCATCCTTTGAAAATCATGCTTTTGTTAATCCTTGGGAGATGCCAGCCCTCAATAAAGCAATGAAAGCGATCAAGCAATGCTGACTCCCTGAAATTCACAGGCAAAGAATTGAAATACAAATTCGACAATGGTCTCTTGTTCTCATTCAAAGGTATGTTGCCCATCAGCATTAAACCACATTCTGAAGAGAACTCATTGTTATCAATAGTTGTCTTGCCACTTTCCAAGTATGACTTTAACGCCGCTTGGATTTCAGATGGCTCTTGGAAAACGATGGTTTGAATCTCATCAAAGACAGTAAAATCATGGTTCTTGATTATACCATTCTGCTGCTTTTGTTTATCATAGAATAGTTTGGCACGGGTTACTTTACCTCCGCTAACCAGCCAACCATATTTTGAAAGATTCCCAAACACATACGATTTACCCGTTCCTTTGGGCGCGAGTTCTATTACATTTAATCTTGGCTCAACAAAAATCAGCAAACGGGTAAGAAATTCCAACTTACAGGCAATGCTTTCAAAGCCATCGGGGTCATATTCCATGGCCGAAAGCAAGAAATCCAACCATTCCATAGTGGTGAAATGATTGCGAGCTTCACGATAAAACTCAACATCTACTGATTTATACGGCTTGAATGGCTTATAATCAACCATCTCAACGTGATTCTTTTTCCCGTCTTCATCAGGCAACACACACAGTTTTATGATTCCCCATTTCTCACCATCTACCAAAGTGCCTTTATGTTTGCTATAAACATATTCTGGAATCTGACCTTCATTGGTCTTGATGCCCAAATCAGGGATACCAAACCTTCTAATGCCTTTCACCAAATCAATATAAATGATGAAACGAGTTAACAAAGTGACCTCTTCATTATTGCCCAAACGGTCTTTCACCTCTTCTGCTTTCTGGGGAATTACTGTATTTAGGAAATCTGTCAGCCCCTGAACGTCAACTTGCCCCAACTCATTGATGTACTTTTTAAGCACAAAGTCTTTTACAAAAGATGGCAAATTGCGTCCCGCAAATAAGCTATTTGTCGAGGCGGAATCCTTGTAAATTGCCATCGACGAAAAATAGGTTTTTATTTTCTGATTCAATACTTCGTTCATATCCATTAAAGATCAAAATTAAACAAATCATCTTCTGTCGCACCTAGATTCACTATGATGGAATCTTCTTGCTCAATATTACCAGCAACCAGTTTTATGGTTGTAGCATCTTTGTCAAGCGGAAGTCTGTCGCTCTCGAATAACGTATCATTTATACGTTTCAATAAATACTGCTTCCCATTGTATACTATTCGAGGATAAATGCATGATGTATCACCCTTGAAAACATATTTCACAACTGGATTAGACTCTGAAATCGTCTTCGTTTGGAGTGTGGCCGTCCAATCGGTAGAGTTTTCTTTTGACGATATTACAATAACAGGAACGAGTATTTCTTCAGGGGTACAGCCGCCATGTATGCTCTGCCCATCTGGCACCTTGGAACAAAGCGACTTATGCTGCAAGGCACACATTGTTTTACCATCTTCACAAATGACATACTCATTGCCAGTCACGCACTTACCATCTGTCCTAACAGCGATTCGTCCATGATGATCAGATTCGACACCAGCCATATTCAAACCATCACAATACTGCGAAAGAGCGGTTAATCCATGGTCCGAGACAATAGCTATTTTCTTTCCATTATACTCGCTAATGATTTTATGAATAGCCGTTCTCACTATCTCCAGTTCTTCCAAAACAAAACCGGGAAACCGATTCGTGTTCTTATGGGCATGAGCATCCAAATCACCTATCTTTTTCAAGGCATTATTACTCAAATCCATCAAATCTTGCTTATTATTCGAGGTGGTCGTTGGATAATGAGCACAACCAACATGGATTTCATTCAAGAAAATGCCTTCATCCTTTTTTAAACTTACAAGCCATTGGACGTAAGGAATCCAGTCAATCCCAAGACCATCAATCCAATAATATACATCTATATCCGTACGGTTGTGTAAGATTGTTTTCACCGTCTTGAAATCTTGATACCAGCAATTGAATGTAACCGCAGAAGCATTCTTTTCTTTGATTACGTCTTGAACATCATCGGTGTATTTATTGTGTATTTTTGACGACTTGTATTGATCGATGTAATCAATTATCCATTGCTGCGAAACGCCCACACTTGGCAACAGGTAGTAATACAAGTCGGGGAAGAAATCTTTGATTCGGTCTATTGTAATGACATCCATAGAAAGCCATTCCAAGGCGAGCATTTTTTCTCCTTTCGTCAATGGTGAGAAGTATCGTATAGCAGTCACATATCCATCTTTGGTAGCAAGCTGTCCCAATAATTCACATAACTCATTTTGAGTTTCATCGCTTAACACGACATTGTGTTCGGCTGCTGATCGGAGGCATACACTCCTTTCTTCAAGGCTGGCTTCTTTGTTTTCAATGCCAAAAATAGCCAATGCTACAGCGGCAAAGAAATCACTGTTTGTGTAGCTTTTTGAAGCTTTCAAAACTTGGCAAATATAGCCTTGGTTGCAGAACTTGTGGACATAATACTTGGAAAGCAACCATTTTTCAAACTCATCCTTACAGCCAAACCAGGTTTTTAGGAACACTTTGTAATCGGCCAAATTATCGATATGGAAATAAGCATTAAAGAATTGCTCGAAAGAAAAACCATGAATATTGATTTCACTAGCCAAGCGAAGCCAATACTTCTTATCGAAAGATTCATACTCCACATCGTTAAAATTAAGGCCGAGTCCATCGGTTAAGAATTGATAAACATTGTGGCAAACCGTAAATGCAAAAGCATTATCAGGTTGAGCATACTCAGCGTTTGCAAACAACGATGGAGAAGTAGAGATGATTTTTGGCTTGGCATTCTCGTTGCGCCATAACTCAATCCATTGGCGCACATTACCAACCAAAGAGTATTGTTCTTCAAGTCCCTTAACACCATAATCGGTGTTATTAGTCATAATCAATTTGTAATCAAGCTGTTTGTCATCGCTTTTCAAATACCAAATGAATATTTGAGAGTCATTGCGGAATTGGGACATTTTACCCTCTAATCCCACAATCGGGACATATAGTCTAAACCCAAGATAACGAGTTTCTTTTTCCAAATATCGAGATTCCTTCCCTTTAATTGTCTTGACAAGGGCATCAAACTCCGTTTTATCTTTATTGTCATAGAAACGCGCTAATTCTGAGAATGGAGCTAAAACATAATCTTTAACATTTTTGGAAGCCATTTTAGCATCCATAAAAGTCTCGATGTTCTTTGCCAATTTGCTGTGTGTCATCATGCAATCGTCATAATCGACATCAAGCCAATCATTGACATTCTTTACTAAGCAGCCCATTTCGGTCTGCATGGTTGCAACAAACTCACGAGAGTCTCGAAAGTTATCGAAAAGGACAAAACGCACCGGATAACGGTCAAGTGAGGTAGACATAGCTATATCACACCATTTATCGGCTCGCACCTCTGACATCAATTCATCAATATGTGAGAAACTCTTATACATTAAAGCTCGTTTTCTATTATGTTAATGACGCTATCATCTCCAATATCTATTATTCTCTCTAATATGCTCTTAGCCTTATCAACAGAAGAAATAGCCCTTACCTTTTTAATGGCAGATTGCTTCTTCTCTTGATTTGGTTTTTTCGGAGGTTGAGGCTTAATTGCAATTGGTTTGAATCTAGCCGTATATTCCATGGTAAATTCTGCATGGATTATCAAAGGATTAGATCTATCATTGATTCCTTGCCAACAATCAAACTCAAACCCTTCGGAAGCCATAGCTGCCAACTTTACCTCTTGCCCGGATTGATATTTACCAACGCCAATAACTTGACCACTACCATAAGGATATACCCCAGCCGTGATTTCCACCTCTTTAGGCTTATTCTGCTCAAGTCTCCAGTCTTTGAGTTTGTCAATGACTTCACTCTCTGACCATAAGCCAACATCTCCATGCAGATGCTTCTTAAGATACTCTCTAGCCTCCCCTACCTCTTCCTCTTTCAGATTCACACTTTCAACTTGCTTCAAGAAAGAATTAAAACCAATGCTGAATGATTCGGGCTCATTCAGGATGTTACCCATCTCGAAAGAATATGTTTGCATACCATCCAACGTGTTTGCTATAAGGTCAGGATTGCGCATATCCGTCTCATTGCAGATTTTAAGAATATTGTCAATCAGCGGTTGGATCTTTTCTTGATGGGAATTAGGATAATACTTCAAAGCCCACAATGGATATCCTTGTTTGTCAGAATAAGCATGAAGAATAGCCCATCGGGCATCGGTAAGGCTACTAATATCACTATACTTGGGCAACTGATTTAATTTGAACATTTTGACCAAAGAGTCGCATAGTTTTCGGGTCTCTTTTGTCTCAAATCGGAAATTCAGTTTATTGCTCGTCTTATTTGTATCCCAGCTCTTGAACATTTCCACAATGTCATCAGCAAGCTGTTTTTGGTCGCGAGGCTTACCATTAAGGTCGAATACCTGCTTCACATAACGGCGCATAGCGAATGCCACCATGCCCATTCCTGCCGCTGACATAAACAAGCCATACGGAGGACGGGTAAGATACTCCAACTTTTCACCCAAGTTGAACTGGTCATTTTTGTTGATATGGTCAAATGTGGTTTTAATCTTTGAAGAGACGATATAAAGAGGGTGATTCTCTTTATCCACATCTGGTTTCCATTCCAAGTTTTCGTCCACACTATCCTGAAGCAGGAATTCTACATGACGGTTTGGCCCTGCACATTCTTTTACAATTTCAGACTTGGTATTGTATTGCAACACATTATTGACCAGCTTTTCCTTTTTTTCTTTCTTCCAATAAGTTTGAGAATTGTTTTGTTGGATCAAATTCAACGACTCAGGACCATTGAAGAAGATAATAGGACCTACACAGGCATTGATAGTGGAAGTCATTTTTATAGCGGCGTTGCTATCTTTATTGCCTTGTAAGTAATACGTGAAGTTACTACGACGGATTTCGCTAACCCATGTACGCACCATCTCAGAAGCGTTTTTGATATGCGTCTGCTGTTGGTCGGCATAGTTGTGCTTCAATGCGACAGTAGCATTAGCCTGATATTCAATAAAACGCTCATAGTTTTTGTCTCCAAACACTGAGTCAAAGACAATGAAAGTGATGTATTTAAACCGCTCATCATCTTTTGCTTTCTCTGCTATGGTTTTTACCTCGTTCAATTCCTGATTGTTGCGAGCAAACAAAAAAGCAAAGAACAATTCGAATGGTTGGGTTTCTTTATAACCGTTTTCAATCTTATTAAGTAGGGTATACTCGTTACTATCGGTTGAAAACAGTTTGTAACAATATGGGCGATTCACGCCTTTAAGGAACAATTTTTCAATTTCTTTGCTAGCCGTTTCGTTGAAATTCAGTATTTGACTTGTATATTTAAATTGCGTGTTAAGCAATTCCTGCTTTACTTCCTCAATCTCCTTGGTAGGCAGAGCTGTGAATTGAATGGAGAACAAGCCACCAGGTTGTCGCTGAATAATGCCATTGTTGTCGAGCCAGTTCAAGATGTCGGCCAACATACCCTCAATATTGGTACCTGCAAACAGGTTAGTAATATTCTCTTCACTTGGTGTCACCGTCACGTTATTGGCAATATTATTCAACGCATTCAATAGCAAAATGCTTTTGAAAACTGCATTATGTTCATAGCTTTGCGCTTCCACTTGCAGCCGACGAGAATTGAAGCGTTCAGTAACTGCTCCAAATTTAGCAGTATTGCCGTTGAAAACTTCTAAAACATAGTCCCACAAGTAATCCGCCGTAATTGTGTCACCCTTAGCAAAATGTTCCTCGGAATCTAAAAAATCAACAATAGCTGGATTTTGGCCAATAAACTCAAACACACTACGACTCGAAGAACCCACCTCACGAGCATAATAAGTAGCAAGATTAGCAGTGGAAGGATGAATAGGGTAAAGAGCCCGAATGTCACGTTTGGTTTCTGTTGGGTCTGATGATGATGCAGAATAAAGGTCAAGCAAATAGCTCTTGTCATGATATAGTCTATCTGCAATTTTGGCATGTAGCTCTCTGGCATTTTCATCCACAAATTGGAACTTACGCGACATGATTTTGAAAGCCGACACAGGCTCCATGTTGTAATTCATGGAATGATAACGTCCCTTGGTTTTTTCACGTTCCTCTGCTCTCATGGCATTCAGTGCAGATGGGTGCATAATGTAGAAGAAGTAAGAGTTGCACTCTGGCTTCATCAACATTTCGTCCACTTCCTGTAAAATGGTGAGCAATCTCATTCCAATAGCAGAGTTCATCACATCGGTGAACTCATCCCAAATAATGAATAGGCCATCATAAACCCCTTGAACGGCCAACTGCTGTTGTACCTCAAAAACCCATTGTGGCAAATTGTTGTTGGTTAAACGGATATCAAACTTACGTTCGCGCAAAGCATCACGGACTTTTTCCAAAGTAGACGTATCACCATCTTTTAGGTCTGCCACCAACTTCTGTCTGGTAGGTGTAATCGATTTTAACTGAGCATTTTTCGCAATGATATCATCCCAGAAAGCAGGGTCGCTATCGATATGTTCTACATAGTTTTCAAAATCTGTTTTGACAGCAACAGTTATCCCAGCTGATTTCAGGGCATGTGTAATCTCACGTTGAAGTTGCAGCGAAAGGTCGTCTTCGTGGGTAATACTTTGCTGCCCATAAAGCATCACGGGGAAAAGTCGTTTGCTTTTACGCAAGACAAACATATCGTTTCTAAGCACATCGTATTTGCTTTCTGCATACTCCTCATTAAGCCAGTCGACAATTTGGTCCACGGGATCGCAAAGCAAGTGCATAACTACAGCACCAGCATGGCTTTTGCCTGTTCCGTATGTACCTTCCATCCAAAACGATTTATGCATGTCTATATTATTGTTGCGCACTGAGGCAATGACCTTTTGCAGAACGTTATTGAACTGCTCGTTAGGGATGAACGATTTCCAAGCATCAGTGTCTTCTGACTTAATGTTGTAGGCTGCTCGCTGCCCACGAATGGTAATGATATCGGAATACTTGGTTGCCATTATGTGTATTTATACTGTTAAATGTTTAAGAATACTTAAAGATGACAAATCATCTCTCAATGTAATGTGGTCTAACCCCATATTGAGTTCAGCTACCAAAAGTCGGTTGGATGAAGAGTTTAGTGTACGTAATATACCCTCAAGGTTCTGTCTGCTAATTCCAAACTCGACGTATGGTCCATTATCCAGATCTGATTGGTATAAGTCTGACACTCTGAATGATTTTACCCCAAGTCTGTCTGAAAACTTATACAAAGAATAAACAGTGGCATATTCGGACAGATATTCATAAGGCATTCTCTGTGATTCTGTTTTTGAGATTTCTACCTTTTGATTAAACTCGTTACCAATTGGTGTTGACATGAAAATATTATTTAATGCCTGTAAAGCGTACTCGAATGTGGTGACACCTTCTTGAAACTGTTCTTTGTATAAAAATAGTAATTTTTCTTTTGAGAAAACAGAATTAGGCTTAACATTGTTTATAAACCATCTGATTAGGTTCGAATTATGGCAGAGGTTAATCCAGATTACTTCCCAGGCAACATCAGGCATATTCTGATAAAGCTTTGATAGTTCAGTACCGACCTCGGTCAATACTGATTTGCCATCAATTATTTCAGCATCTTTCAGCCATGCTTTAAAGGATGGTACCTGCTTTTTCCCAAGAGAATTGTTATTCCAGAAGTATTCGGGGTCAACGAAAAACTCCGACATCCATTCTTCTCTCATGCCAAAAGTTCCGTATCCGCTAATTCCGGATAATTTTGAATCTATACTTGTTGTCATACTTAATGAATCTGCTACTATACAACCTTTTGAATGAAAATCTAAACAATTAAAACAATGAACACACTTTTTTGAATCAATTAAAACAGAAGGGTACACACTTAGAGCTCCTGTCGGGCATTCTACCTCACAAGCCTCGCAATTGATACAAAAAGTACTTTTATAACAAATGCGTTTTAAGAGGCCAATTAAAACCACATCAGTTACATTGGGCACTACAAATGTGTAATTCGCTTTGCTGTTATGATATTCGATTGTGAAATCATAAATATGTTCTTTATATTTGAAATTACCAGTCGTTGTTTTACCCTTATCGCTTGCTACTACCTGGCCAACAACTGGAAGCCAAATAATGATATCTTTCTGCGCATTTGATACTGTGGCTTGAAATGTGCCTAAAGAAGCATTTTTAAAAACTATGTTAGATTTAGAGTCTATTGAATTGCCACTTGCTCTTAATTTCCACTTATGATCTTGTATGTATTCTTGAAGGTTTGGAATTTGTCTTGATTTAGCCCAATCTTCAAGTCTTGTCAAGAATGGTGACAATTCTTTATTATAGACCATATTCACAATCATATCATCCCATTCAGATGAAAAAGGACATATTAAACAACCAACACGCGGTTTGCCCATTCTATATGCCTGATTGATTGATAAATTGTACTTAAATAAGTACAAAAACACCTCGGTTGTGTTCCATGATAAAATCGGTCTTGCATTGATAACCCCATTATGCTTTATGCCTTTACCAATTCTGTTATAAGTGTTTCTTTTTACACTTTCCTCAGCTCTTACACCTTCAAATGCCAACACCTTTGCCTGTTGATTCGTGCCTTCAATTTTCAACATACGATACAACGGAGCGGTTTTCATCACAGAACAGCACCAACGATGGGTGTCACTAGGAGTTCCAATCTTGTCCCAATAGTTAAGCACGCTCTCGTGATTTCGAGCAGTTCGGAAACGAAGCTCGGGAAACAGTTCGTGATAATGAGCCTTTACCTCCTCATAAAGTGCCAGCGAAGAGGGCAACTCGTAGCCAGTATCGCTATAAATCACTTCGAAATCAGAAGGTGGTATGGCACGGGTGCAAAGGTCAAGCACCACCTGGCTGTCTTTCCCTCCAGAGAACGAAGCAAGAAACACATCAATTTTGGTGGTTTGATACACTTTTTTGCCTTCTTCCTTGGCAGTTTCAAATGGCATGATGTCGAAGCTATCACAGTCTTGTTTTACAATGGCCATCTTTCGCTTTTGACTCTTCTCAGCTTTTGCCGCCAATGCTTCAAAATCCAACTGGTTGGCTTTCACCTTATCTACACTATGACGAGCACTTGCATATTGTAAGTATGTGTCACGAATAAATTCAATGGCTTCGCTTTCAGCAAGGAACATATAATCTTTGCATCGTTCCAACATAGCCTCAACATCAACAGGCTTCAAACTGATGTTTTCGAAGCCAGGCTGTAACAACACCTGAGGCGGGTTGTAGAGATTTGCTCCTTTTACTTCAAAGACAAATTCTCCACGATAATAATACTGTTTGTTGCACGCCCAAAGCAGTGGTTCCTTGCAATGAGGATATGACCAGCCCAACTTATCAAGCTTCAATAGGTCTAACTCTTCAAAAAAGACAGGACGAGGAGATACACCGAGAACATCTGGCAACACTTTGTTTGTCAGCATTATACCACCTGTTTCCTTGTCCCAAAGAACTTTAAACATAGTTATAAACTAAAAAGAATGCAAAATTATCTATTTATTACAAAACATCAAAATTTTACATTGCAATTCTAAAAAAAATTCTCCAAAAGTCATACAATTCATAGGAATTTATAGGTATTATCAAAAAAACATCAAGCATTCCGTCAATGCTTATCAACAAACATTTCCTTCGCCCTTCCTTCGTCCTTCCTTCGCTCTAGCCATACTCAAAGGGTATGGTTGAGTATGCCAACACCTTGCCTACACCTTGCCTACACCTTGCCAACACCTTGCCTAGGGTATGCGAAAAGCTACCCATCGATGATGCTGGAGGTGAACAAAAGGGTGTATCTGGAGGGGAGGTCGCTTTACCTGAAGACGCATTGCGGCAAGGCTACATATTACTTCTCAAAAATCACCGACCCGGCCTGTGTCGGATGATCATAAATCAGGATCTCCTCTGACCCTTCCTGCTTCTTATACCTCATCACCTTCCACACAATCATGAGATCCCCGCCTGCCGAGAGCGTCATGACGATGCCGATCCAGAACAACAGCCCCGAACCCAACAGGATTCCCACGAGGGCAGGGATGATCCCAAGGACGATGCATGGCATCAAAGCGCCCCAGATGTAATGGCGCTTCGTCAGGGGCGTGGCACAGGTGCAGTAAGGTGTCAAGTACTCCTTCATGAACCCGAAATCGATGTCTTTGAAATGATGCTCTGCAAACACGCTCCAAGTCAGGCCGTGGATGAGCTCGTGGGCCACGATGAGCACTATGAATATGACGGCGAACAGCAGAATCTCCTTGGGCGTCGGCCTCAGCAGCGCCATGGGATTCTTCCATGCGAAAAGCAACACGCCGATGGCGGTCACCGGGATGGCGAGCAATAGGACGAAGAGGTTGGCCTTGACGATGCTGATGTTCAGGTCGTTCCTCTTGTAGCCCTGCCCGACGAGGGCTTCGCTGGTCTTCTCAAAGACGTCCAAGCGTCGTTGCTCGCGCGCGCTTAGTTTTCTGTTCTTCTCATTATCCATGGTCGTGTCAGATAAAAACGGCGCAAAGATACATAATAATCAAACTCATGCAAAAGCTAGTGGGACTAACCACTTCAACGGACGCTGCAGCCGATTGAATCGACGACAAGGGGTGTAGTCCTCTGGCGGTTTAGGAGATCGCGGAACCTTAATCCCCCGCCCTTCGGGCACCCCCTTTGAAAGGGGGAGGTCCGCGATGACGCTAAGGGGGAAGGCGTTGTCCGTTGGAGTGCTGTTTTCCGCCCGTATGCCGTGTGTGGGAACGCCTACCCTTCACCGGGTTGGGCGGGGAGGCGGGCCGCCGGGCGGGGAAGCGCCCGCAAGGGATGGCTAAACGCTTGACTTTCACGGAGGGGCGCTTGCGTTTGACTTTGCAAAAGTCACTACCCGACCTGAAAGTCAGGCGTTTAGACAGCCGCGGGGAGGTCCGATGGAGGCGGCCTTGATTCTTCGGCTCCTTCTCATCAAGGAGAAGGAACGATAAGGAATTCATTGACCGATGCAGGTTGCATATTATCTGGATTGACTTCGTCGAATCTTCGATTTGCCACGCTCCGTTGCTCTCCGCTCGCAATGACGCGAAGCGACGACAAGGGATGTAGTCCTCTGGCGGTTCAGGAGATTGACTACGTCGAAATCTTTGATTCAGCGTAGCTAATCTTCGATTTCCGGATCAAGTCTGGAAATCCCCGATTCGACGATGCGAAACGAGTCAATGACGGCAAGGGAGTACAACACTTCGTAGGGAAGGCACGGCATCTGAGCGCAGAGTCCTGAAGGGACGACAGCCATTGTGGAGGCAGGCGGTGTGAACCCCTGCCGACTTTAGGAGTATGTGTATCGTTAATGACAATTGTCAATTATCAATTGTCAATTCTCAATTAAAATGCCTATCTTTGCACACAAATTCCATCCCCTATGAAACTCGCAGAAGCATTAAGCATCAGGAAAGACCTGCAGAAGCGCATCCAACAGCTCGGACAGCGCATACAGAACAACGTGAAGGTGCAAGAAGGCGACACGCCCTCCGAAGACCCCTTGGAACTGATGAAGGAACTCGACGCCTGCCTCACGCAGCTCGAAGACCTCATCTGGCGCATCAACGCCACCAACATGAAGACCACCAACGCCGAAGGCACCACCCTCACCCAACTCATGGCCCGCAAGGACGTGCTGACCATGCGCGTCAGCAACCTGCGCAGCATCTTCGACACCGCCTCGGCGGGACAGGACCGCTACTCGCGCTCGGAGATCAAGACGGTGACCGTGGTCGACGTGAAAGCCATCGGAAAGAAGGTGGACGAATGCTCCGCGCAGCTGCGCCAACTCGACATGGAGATACAGGCGCTCAACTTCCAGACCGAGCTGGTCTGAACCACAAGGCATCCGCATTTGTAGGGCGAACCGAACCCCCACTGATGATCGTTGCCCGGAGCCGGCAGCACCCGTTCACGATGAACATCACGGCGCAGGCTCAGCACGTTGTCACCCGAATGTATGGCTTAGGCCGCACGGCGCACTACCGACCGGTTGACTATGAATGCCGGATGCCTTCTTTTACATGGCAACTCAACCCAACTCCTTCA
>Ga0247609_10003958_pt1 | contig 14870 bp, 11 predicted proteins | sample 172DNAGHGlowgp2_FD_193487 | JGI IMG/M metagenome (GOLD analysis project Ga0247609, IMG submission 193487) | Sheep rumen microbial communities from Palmerston North, Manawatu-Wanganui, New Zealand - 1728 DNA GHGlow gp2 | ecosystem: Host-associated > Mammals > Digestive system > Stomach > Rumen ...
GACGTATGGCTGGCCAGCGGACAATCTAACATGGAGCTGCGCGTGAACGAGTGCAACACCCAGGAGGCCGACCTGGCCGATGCTGCACGCCTCGGGAACCGGCTACATTTATATAATATGCCTGCGCGCGCAAGAACTGACGCTGTGGAATGGGATGACAGCGTACTCCTCTACACCAACGAGTTGCGTCTCATGGATTTTCAAGGCTGGAAGGCAGCTTCGCCTGAAGTCGTTGCACCCTTCTCCGATGTGGCTTTCAATTTCGCACGCGTTCTCTGTGACAGTCTGAAGAACGTGCCCATTGGCATTATCTGCAATGCCGTCGGCGGCAGCACTACTGAGTCATGGGTTGACCGTACTACGTTGGAATGGGAGTTCCCCAACATCCTGCGTGACTGGCGCAACAGCGACTTCGGTCAGCCATGGGCACGCGGCCGCATGAGTCAGAATATCGCCCATGCGCTGAACAAGGAAAGTGCCGTCTATAGTACGCTGCAGCGCCACCCCTATGACCCCTGCTATCTCTTCGAGGCAGCCATTCAGCCGCTTGAGCACGTAGCCATTAAAGGGGTTATCTGGTATCAAGGATGCAGCAATGCACACAACATCGAAGTGCACGATCGTCTGTTCCGTCTGCTACAGCAGTCCTGGCGGAAGGAGTTTGCCCGCGCATGGCGAAGCGAATTCCAGCCACAGCCCGAACTACCCTTCTATTTTGTGCAGCTCTCCAGTCTGCCACGCCCGTCATGGCCTGACTTCCGCGACAGCCAGCGCCGTCTGGCACAGGAGTTGCCTAACACATGGATGGCCGTGAGCTACGACCTTGGCGAGGCCAACGATGTTCACTACCGCACGAAGCGTCCTGTGGGTGAGCGCTTGGCACTTCAGGCTCTCAAGAATACCTATGGCCGCAACATCGTGAGCGAAGGCCCTTCAGTTCGCAGCGCGGTGCTCGGCGGACAGGCCAACACCGCAGTTCTCTTGTTTGACAATGCTGACGGTCTAGCCTGCACGCGCGGATTTGAGATTGCCGGTGGCGACGGTCTGTTCTATCCCGCCACCTTCCAGATTGAAGGAGACAAGATCATCCTCTCTTCCTCTTCTGTCAAGAATCCCTGTACCGTGCGCTACGGCTGGCAAGGTTTCACCGATGCCGACCTCCACAACGCCGCAGGTCTCCCTGCCTCTACGTTCCAAGTCCATTTGAGTCAAGGCTTCAGCAACGTTCAATAAGTGCCCCCAGACATCATGACAAATCATACATCATCAGCGCCTTCATACCGCATGAGGGCGCTGATTTCGTAATGACCACTTATTCCATTCCACGGCATGAGAAGAGTGTTTCACGTCCGTGTTATTAAGAGCTCCATTGGTTGAACATGTTTTTTCCATCGGTGGGAAAACGTTTTACCATTAGTGGTAAATGCTTTTTCCATTAGTGGTAAAACACTTTTCATATAGAAGGATTCGCTTAAACATCTATAGGTTATCATCTACGCTACTGTATTTTCAGAAAGTAATAAAAGAAAGATGTCCTCCCGCTGTGGAAAAGGAAGCAGGAGGACATCTGTGAAATGGACTAGTTGCGTAGTGCCCTATGCAAAACTATTATTGCGGATGCTATTGTCGCTTGGCGGCAATCTCGCTTTGAATCTGTTGGACGCGCCGTGTTATCTGCCGTGCCAGGGACTTGTTGGTGTCGTTAAGACCGGGGATGGCTTCCACATTGCCAACAGCTGAAGGCAAAAGACTGGCTTCGATGTCCCCATTGTCGATTTCGGAGATGAGATAGTTAAACAGTTGGTTCAGTTCTTCGTCATTGACCTGGTAGTTCCACTGCTGTGCTTCATCGATACTAACGCGATTGAGCCCGCTGTTGCCAGCCATGTTGACAGGAACGATTTCCACATCGGGGAAACGTTGTTGAATGTTTCCCAATCGGCCTTGGCTATTACGGAACGCGTTGACAAGGTAATCAAGGGCGGTGTAGCGCCATACACGGTGTCCTCTGTCAATGGCATTTTTGTAGCATGTCATGATGTCGTTATAGACTATGACAACGGTAACTTTCTCCATGCCAAGTTGCTGGGCGCGGGCAATGGTCGTGGCGAGGCGTTCTGTGCTGCCGAGTTCTGCGTCATATACTACACCTGCTTTCTTAAGATTCATGAGACGTACAGCGGTCGTCTTCCCGCTTGCAGGAGGCCCAGTGACGATGACGAGATCGCGGCGCCCGGCGCGGATGGCTTTCTGCACCATGCGGTCGAAGATGGCATCGACGACAAGCGCCTCTGCTTCCTGATAGTCGGCGGGGTTGGAGCCAGAATAACCAATGGGCTTGAAAAGCATACGCACGTCATCGGGGTCAATCTTATTGCCGGCGCTGCCCAAGTACTTGTCTGCGAGCAGGCCAATACGAAGCTGGGCCCATTGTGCAGCAGCTTCCTGCGTGAGCTGAGGTTGTGGGGCCTCAATGGTGTAAGGGGCAGGATAGCGATTGATGCGGTTATGGCGACGAATGTCCATTAACTTTGATTCAGCAAAGTAAGAGTCACCAGGAATCTGATAGCGTGCGTTGCCATTGGCGTCTTCACGGAAGAGCATGAGCGACTCTTCTCCCTATCCACGAACGTCACCCATCCGCGGGGTGAGAGGTTGTACTCTTTATCGCCCAGCACGGCTTGAACGAGGCAATTGGTGTCCCACATTCGCTGGCCCGTGTCACAGGTGTAATAGGTATAAACAGACTTGATGGGGTTGCGCTCTGTGTAGGAGAGATCGGCGAGGACGTCGCTCGGCTGATAGTTCATCTGATCACCGACATTGCTGGGTGACATCATCAGCGCCACGTTCCTCGGGAACTTGCTGTAGAAAATGGCTGACTGCTTGGAGGCTGCACGCATGTTGTAGCCGCTAAGGCTGTCGCCGGCTTCAAAGCGCCCCGATTGGATATACACGGCTTTCACCTTTTGGGCAAACAAGTCGCGACCTCCGAGTTGGGAGTACTCATCAGCAGTAGATTCAAAAAGCTGTGACAGCGTGGTGGCGAAGCCAATGGCAACGATAACAACAGAGCTGTCTGCGGCCTGAGAAAGCAACTTACGGTAGAGTTTATAGCCGTCAGGCAGCTGTGAAGGGTCAACCTTGCGTTGGAAAAGCGGCTGCCCCTGCTCATCGGTGAGATCGCAGATACCGCTATAGGGGATGAAGCAACGAGGATGCTTCACTCCGTTGCGCTCCAACCCAATAGGAATCTGCGGATGTCCATAGTAGTTATTGAAGACATCTACGAGCAATGCATTCTGCTCGCCTTCGCGGTCCACGATAACTCCGCGCAGGTCAACCTTTCCTTCGTCGATGTAGTGGTGCAGCATCATCAAGGCAAAGAGATCGTCTGTTGAGCTCCCGAAGTCTGCATCCAGAATCAAAGGAATAGCCGTTTGAGAGTTGGCGCTGCCATTTATATGCGAATTTGGGAGCGTGGCAGATGTCCTGCAGGCGCTGAGACATACCAGAATAGCGGCAGCGAGAAGAATGTTGAAATGCTTCATGAGTCTTGTTGTCATTATTCCCAATAGAGCAACTGTCGGTTGATATTCCACTTATGGTCCTTCGGGAAATCATCGCCCTCCCAAGCTTTCTTGGAGGTCCATTTCTCAGGAGCATCCGTCCAGAATGGATCGTCAGCGGGAAGGCCAAGCGGCATAAAGGCGAGGCTCGTCATGTAGAGGGAACCATTGTTTGTGTACCAGTCCGCAACGTTCGGGTGCGAGCCAACAAAGCCAATGGTCAGATAGCCGTCTTCGGTAAAGTTCGTCTTGCCTTTGCCCTCGAACATTCGCTTCATAACGGCCGTGATGCCAGCGCGAACCTGTCCGTTATGCAGCTCTTTGGGGAGCTGTTTCTGCCATGCCAGCATAGCTAACGGTTGCAGCACAGCCAAACGGTAAGGGATGGAACGGCCAACGACAGGGAACGTACCTTCGGGAGAGATGAAGCGCTCCAGTATGACGCCATACTTCTGCATTCGCTCCATGACCACTTCGAGGCGGTTCTTGGCACCATTTCGCTTGTCACCGTGTGAACGAATAAGGTAATTGTTGTTGGGTTGTTTGGCGGCTACCATCTGCAAGCACTCAATATACATCGGCTGAATGACAAAGGCGTTGTAGTAGTCAAAGGCAAAACTGGGGCCATCGCTGTAGAGTCCGTCGCCAATGTACCACTCCTCGACCTTGCTCATAGCCATCTTGATGCGGAAAGCATCATACTGACCACCGACATACATCAGGAAGCTTTCCTCCATGCCACAAAACAGCAGCCAGTTGGTGTAGGGCGGGTCATAGCGGCGCAAGCCTTGCAGCTCCTTGATATAGCGCTGCTTGGTCACATCATCGAGCGGCTCCCAAAGAGCCTTGTAACCACGGAACAGACTCTCCACCACATAAGCGGCATCCACGAGGGTCTGGCCTCCACTGCTCCATCCCAGATAGTCAGGGCTCTCAGGATCCACGGCATTGGCATAGGCCTTCAGAGCCCATTCACGCAACTGCTTACGCTTCAGACCTTCAGGAGTGTCGTCGTCAGGCAGCGTCAGCCAAGGTGCGATGCCAGCCATCAGACGTCCGAAGCACTCCATATAAGCCACTTTCTTGTCGCGGTTGTCCCATGTAGGGGACAGTTCTAACTTCATATTCTGCTGAAGAGTGCCGTTGGCCATATTCTCCAGCACGGGAGCTGCCATCGTATAGGCAAGTTCTGCCCAATATGCGCGGTCACTCGGCCCGTCGCCCAACGGATTCTCTGGCTGCTTCTTGGTCTTAGCAGCAATGCTGCCACACAGGAAGAAGAACAAAGTTAAAACCGCGAAGAACTTCTGTTTTGACATAGAGCTATAGTATGTTATTCTTGTTTTGTCATATTGCCTTCAATGGTCAGGCGGACAACGGATGTTGTCTTGGCGTTCGTGCGAACGGTGATGTTCTTCTTGAATTTGCCGGGGAACTTACCTTTGCCGTTGTAGGTGACTTCAATCTGTCCACTCTGACCCGGCTGAACGGGATCTTTCGTATAGGTGGGGACTGTGCAGCCGCAGCTGGCGATAGCCTGATGAATGATGAGCGGAGCTTCGCCCACATTCGTGAACTTGAACACACATTTGACCACAGGATCACTCTCGGAGAAGGTACCAAAGTCGTGGTTCAATGTCTCAAACTTGATTTCAGCAGCCTTCTCGTTCTGATCGGTGGCTACGTTAACGTAAGATTTCTGAGGTTCTGCTGCACGAACTAAAGTGGCGGAGCACATGAGCAACAATGCAGCTAAAAATAGGTTCTTCTTCATAACAATTAATCGTTTTGATTGCATATTGTATGCAAAATTAGCCCTTTTTATTGAAACTTCATGCATCAAATCGGAAAAATTACGCTTCATATACCCAAATATGCACAAAAATTCCTACTTTTGCACTATGATTCTATACAATACAACCTATCAGATGCCCGAGAATGATGCGCGAAACTTTGTCATTTGGGTACATGAGGTGATGCTTCCTCAAGTGAAAGAGTTCGGGCACATGAAAAATGGACGCCTCTCACGCATCCTTTCCCATAAAGAGGAGGGCACAGAGTGTTTTGCACTTCAATTCGAAGTGGAGAGCACAGCTCGTCTTCACTATTGGTTTGTCAAGCAGGGCAAGCAGCTAGGCGAAGAGCTACTGAAAACCTTCGACAATCGTGTCCTCGGCTTTTCCACAATGATGGAAGTGATTACGCCAGATGGAGACTGAACGCATCATATTAGGCATTGACCCCGGAACCACCATCATGGGCTACGGCGTCATCAGGGTCACGGGCCGAAAGGCTGAGATGGTGACAATGGGCGTCATAGACCTGCGTAAATATGCCGACCACTATTTGAAGCTTGGCCGGATCTTCGAGCGTATCACAGGCATCATTGAAAGCTATCTTCCCGACGAGGTGGCTATTGAGGCTCCATTCTTCGGTAAGAATGTGCAGTCGATGCTGAAGTTGGGACGTGCTCAGGGGGTGGCGATGGCTGCTGCAATCAGTCGTCAGGTTCCGATTCACGAATATGCTCCGATGCAAATCAAAATGGCCATTACCGGTCAGGGGGCTGCATCCAAAGAGCAGGTGGCCTATATGCTCAAGCAGATGTTGAAGATTCCTGAGGACGCGATGCTTCCATGGCTCGACGCTACCGACGGTCTTGCTGCCGCCTATTGTCATTTCATTGAGAGCTCACGTCCGACAGCCTCCGGCGGTGCTAAGTCATGGAAAGACTTCGCTCGCAAAAACAAGGACAAGATTCACGGGCTATAAGATTGAGCTTTTTTGTTAATTTGATGAAGAGAAGCGTTATTCATATAGAGAACGGCATACCACGCCATCCAGACCACAGGATGCCAGAACCAGTCACACTCGACATTTACGAGGGTGAGCAGGTTGCTATCCTGGGGCCAAATGCTTCGGGAAAGACGCGTCTGGTGGAGATCCTCACCGGCAAGTGGCCGCTCCTCTATGGGAACGAAGTGAAATACGACTTTGGAGATTCAGGTCAAAGGCTCGTGAGTGAAGACATCAAGTTGATGACTTTTCGCGACAGCTATGGTGACCAAGATACTACATACTATCTTCAAAAACGTTGGAATCAGCACGAAATAGATGAGGATATGCCTATGGTGAACGGTCAGCCGCTCATCAGCTTGTCCAGCGGGGAACTGCGCAAGTACCAACTCCGACGCGCCCTCGCATCTCATCCGCGCCTGCTCATTATTGACAATCCATTTATAGGTCTCGACAACAAAGCCCGCCAACAGTTGCACGATACGCTCGAACAGCTCATCCGCGATGGAGGACTACAAGTGATGCTGATTGTCAGCAGGGAAAAGGACATACCCGATTTCATCACAAGGGTGATTACCGTGAAAGACGCAAGAACGCATCATGATGAAAATGAAATACCCCAATTGCCGTCATCTTTCATCCCTTCACCATCCAACACCTGTTCTCTCACCTCCTCTCCCCTCCTCCAGTTCTCAAAGGTCAACATTCGTTATGGTTCCCGCACAATCCTCCATGATTTCTCGTGGACAGTTCAATGCGGCGAGCATTGGGCCATCACCGGCGACAACGGTTCCGGCAAATCGACACTCCTGAGTCTGATATGCGCAGACAATCCCCAGGCTTATGCCTGTGACATCCGACTCTTCGGTCGTCGTCGGGGATCTGGCGAAAGCATTTGGGAAATCAAACGTCATATTGGCTATGTCAGTCCCGAACTGCATAGGGCCTATCAAAAGAACGTACCTGCCATACAGGTTGTGGCAAGCGGCTTTTTCGATAGCGTAGGTCTGTACGTCCGTCCCAATGAAACACAGTTAGCTCGTTGTCGCTCTTGGATGAAGCTCTTCGGAATCGAAGACCTTGCCGACCGCAATTTTATGCAATTGTCCAGTGGCGAACAACGCCTCTGCCTGCTGACCCGTGCGTTTGTCAAGAGCCCCGACCTTCTGATTCTCGACGAACCTTTCCATGGTCTCGATGATGTGCTGCGTGCACGTGCCACAAGGGTTATCGAGACTTATTGTTCCAATCCAGCAATTACCCTTCTCATCGTTTCTCACTACACCGACGAACTCCCCGCCGGCATCACCAATACTTTGCATTTAACACGGCCATCTGAAAATTTGTAAAAAATAAGCTATTTATTTGGCAAAGGCCAATAATTTGTGTTTCTTTGCAGAGCCAAAAAGAAAAAAGATGCATATTGCCGTAGCAGGAAATATCGGTAGTGGAAAGACGACCCTCACCACAATGCTGGCCCAGCATTATGGTTGGACTCCTCAGTTTGAGGCTGTTGACTATAATCCTTATCTCGAGGACTACTATAAAGATATTCCACGCTGGTCATTCAATCTTGAGGTTTATTTCCTCAAGCAGCGTTTCAGAGATTTATTAGAGGTGGCTCAAAGCGAGAAGACAATCATCCAAGACCGCAGTATCTATGAGGGAGTTTACGTGTTCACGACAAACAACCATGCGATGGGCAATCTCTCCGACCGCGACTTTGAGACCTATATGGAACTTTTCGAACAGATGACGGACATCGTGCGCTACCCAGACCTCATGATCTATTTACGAGCCTCGGTGCCTCACCTGGTGGCGAATATCCAGAAGCGCGGCCGCGACTACGAACAGTCAATCCCCATCGACTATCTACGAGGGCTCAACCACCTCTACGAGGACTTCATCTACGAGAAATACCGCGGGCGGCGTCTGGTCGTTGATGTTGACAACATGGATTTTCAACATCGTACGGAGGATTTTGCTCAGATTATTGACAAGATAGACTCCAATCTCTTCAATCTGTTCCCCGAGGAGTAATGCCATATTGCTACTCTCCCATCATGAATGTTAACCATAAACTATAAACTAACACAATGCATATCGCCATCGCTGGAAATATAGGTAGCGGAAAGACTACCCTCACGAAGCTCCTCGCCGCCCATTACGGCTGGACTGCCCGTTTTGAACCGGTTGACTTCAACCCTTACCTCGACGACTTTTATAAAGATATGACCCGTTGGTCGTTCAATCTGCAAATCTACTTTCTGAACAAGCGTTTCAAGGACGTGGTGGACATCAGCAAGAGCGGCGAGACGATTATTCAGGATCGGACCATCTTCGAGGACGCGTGCATTTTTGCTCCCAACCTCCATGCACAAGGGTATATGAGTAATCGCGACTTCGAGAATTACACAGATTTGTTCAATCTGATGATATCGCTGGTGAAATTGCCGGATTTGATGATTTACATCCGCAGCTCCATTCCTACTCTCATTGGTCAGATTCAGAAGCGCGGTCGCGAGTTCGAGCAGAGCATCCGCATCGATTACCTTCAGGGCCTCAGCGAACGCTATGAAGAATGGATCAAAAGCTACAAGGGGAATCTGATAGTCGTGGATGGCGATAACTGCAAATTCGGCGATGACCCGCTGGCATTCCAGCAGGTCACCGACATGATTGACGCCGAACTCTTCGGCTTGTTCCCTCTTAAGAACTGAGTCTTATTTTGCCATCAGTTCTTTGGGAGTCATACCAAAGTGCTTTTTCACGTAGCGTCCGAAGAACGAAGGATTGGGGAAGCCCGTGAGCTCACATATTTGCTTGATGCCGAAGTCTGTCTGCTTCAGATAGTAACTGATATCCGAAAGCGCGAACTCGGTAATCCATTCATTAGCCGTTTTCCCCGAATGTTCCTTGCAGATGGTTGACAGATATTTCGGGGTTATGCACAACTCCTCAGCGTATGCCTCGATGGGTCGATGCTTGACAGGACTGGAGTTAAGCAGGTCCAGGAAGCGCTGAAAATGTTGCACAGAAGTCTTGCTCTTTGTCGATTGTGGCTCTATGTCTTTGACCATCCGTTGCAGATTTCCGACAAGGCCAAGAACTCCCGTTCGCAGCAGCGATTGTACGATTTCCACGCGGAAGGGATTGTCTGCTTCCGTTGCTTGGAAGCAGATTGCCAGCATCTCATAATAGAGAGAATAGAAGCGGAGTCCATCTTCACTCACATCTGCTACATGCAGGTGATGAATATACATCAACTCATTCCAGAGACTCATCTTCTCCCGAAGGAAATTCTGGAGAATCCGGTCGGTAAAAAGCATTGCTTTGAGCTTGAAGTCAGGACTAGCCTCAAAACCAGAAGCCTTTACATGCGAAGGCATGACACCCACCTGTCCTGCATGAATCTCAGAGCGCTGTCCGTTCACCGTGGCACGCAAGCTCCCCGATGTACATATCACGATGGTGTTCATGGTGACATAAGCAGCAGTAGCCCGTTCGAATTGCTGGATATTGCTGACAATGACTATATCCGAGTCAGAGTAGCCTATCTGCACGTCTCTGCTTTCCGTGAGACTCGCGATGGTAATTTCTTTCTGCTCCATTATGCGTTATATTCTTGCCAGCTCTTGGCCTTTATGTCGGCAAGGTCCATGCTCGTGAAAGCATAGATGAAGGCTTTTGCCAACCGAGTATTGGTCATGAGCGGTATGTTATGGTCGATGGCAGCGCGACGAATTCTGTAGCCATTGGTGAGCTCACGTTTTGTGCGGTTCTTCGGCACATTGACAATCAAATCAAATCGGTGCTGAGCAATGAGCTGGATGACATTCTCATCGTCATCCTCATCAGGCCAGCTGACAGAACGCGCGAAGACACCATTCTCATTCAGGAATGCTGCCGTACCTGCTGTAGCATAAACATCAAGCCCTTTCTTCACCAGTTGTCGTGCCGGTTCCAATAAATCGAGTTTTCCCTTGACGCCACCGGAGGAGATGAGCACAGCTTTCTTCGGAATTCGATAGCCAGTGGCTAGGAGAGCATTGAGGAGTGCTTCGTTGAGGTCGTCGCCGAGACATCCCACCTCGCCGGTGGAGCTCATATCCACGCCCAGTACAGGGTCTGCATTCTGCAGACGGGCGAAACTGAACTGACTAGCCTTGACACCAATGCGGTCTATATCAAACTCGCTACGTTCCGGACGCTGATAGGGCGCATCGAGCATAATCTTTGTAGCCGTTTCGATGAAGTTACGCTTCAGAATCTTGCTCACGAAGGGGAAAGAACGCGAAGCACGCAAATTACATTCAATAACCTTTACCTCGCGGTTCTTGGCCAAGAACTGGATGTTGAAGGGACCGCTGATATTCAGCTCGGCAGCAATCTTACGAGCAATCTTCTTCATTTGACGGATGGTGGAGAAATAGACGTGTTGAGCGGGGAATACCATTGTCGCATCACCAGAGTGTACGCCGGCATATTCCACATGCTCCGAGATGGCATACTCCACGATTTCTCCCTTGTCGGCAACGGCATCGAACTCGATTTCCTTGGTCTCTGTCATGAACTTGGAGACAACAACAGGGAATTCCTTCGACACTTCTGTAGCCATATTCAGGAAGCGTTCCAGCTCTTCATCGTCATAGCAGACATTCATGGCTGCACCCGAAAGGACATAGCTGGGACGCACCAAAACCGGATATCCAACCTCTGAAACAAATTCCTTGATATCGTCAAGACTGGTCAGGGCACGCCATGCAGGCTGGTCGATGCCGAGCTTATCGAGCATAGCAGAGAACTTGTCGCGGTTCTCGGCGCGATCGATATCCACCGGCGATGTGCCAAGCACAGGAACGCCCTGGCGGTAGAGTTTCATCGCTAAGTTGTTAGGAATCTGTCCGCCCACGCTGACGATGACACCCCGCGGCTGCTCAAGATCGAGTACGTCCAAGACACGTTCCAGCGTCAGCTCGTCGAAGTAGAGACGATCACACATATCATAGTCTGTGGAGACGGTCTCGGGGTTATAGTTAATCATGATACTCTTGTAGCCCAGCTTACGTGCGGTGTTGATGGCGTTGACAGAGCACCAGTCAAACTCTACACTCGAACCAATACGGTAAGCACCTGAACCGAGCACCACGACAGACTTTTCGTTATTGAAATAGTTAATATCGTGGGAAACGACATATTTTTCACCATCCGAATTGCCAAAGGCAGGGACATGAGTGTATGTGAAGTAGAGATAGTTGGTCAATTCTGGATGCTCGCTTGCCACCGTGGGGATGCGTTTGACACTGGGCATAATTCCACGCTGTTTACGATAGCGACGCACTTCAAGGTTCTCCTTCTCGAGATTACCAGCAGTAGGCTTAAGCACAAAACGTGCAATCTGGAAATCGCTGAAACCAGCCCTCTTTACTTCAAGCAGGAATTCGTCGGGGATAGCGTCAAGCGTGTTGTAGCTCTCCAGTTTGTTCTTCAGGTCCACAATCCGTTTCATCTTGCTGATGAACCACGGGTCTATCTTTGTCAACTGTTCAATACGCTCCACAGTATAGCCTTTTTCCAAAGCTTCAGCAATAGCGAATATACGAAGGTCGGTGGGGTTTTCAAGAGCATCGTCGAGGTCGTCGAAGTGGACGTGGTCGTTGCCCACGAAACCGTGCATACCCTGTCCAATCATGCGGAGACCCTTCTGCAGCATCTCCTCAAAGGAACGGCCAATAGACATAATCTCACCAACACTCTTCATACTGGAACCAATCTGACGGCTGACGCCTGCAAACTTGGTTAAATCCCAACGCGGAATCTTGCAAATCATGTAGTCGAGCGATGGTGCCACATAGGCCGAACTTGTAGTCCCCATTTCGCCAATCTGATCAAGGGTATAGCCCAGAGCTATCTTGGCAGCCACAAAGGCAAGCGGATAGCCCGTAGCCTTTGATGCGAGGGCGCTGGAACGTGAGAGACGTGCGTTGATCTCAATGATACGGTAGTCGTTGGTCACAGCGTTGAAGGCAAACTGGATGTTGCACTCGCCGACGATGCCGAGGTGCTTCACGCAACGGATGGTGATATCCTGAAGCATCGCCACCTGTTCCTCTGTGAGTGAGCATGTAGGTGCTACGACAATGGATTCTCCCGTATGGATGCCTAGCGGGTCGAAGTTCTCCATCGATGCCACGGTGAAACAACGGTCATTGGCATCGCGGATACACTCGAATTCTATTTCCTTCCAACCTTTGAGACTTTCCTCCACGAGAATCTGGGGAGCAAAAGTGAAAGCACTTTCAGCCAGCTCGCGGAATTTCTCTTCATCGGGGCAGATACCACTGCCCAGACCGCCGAGAGCGTATGCAGAGCGTATCATGATGGGGAAGCCAATCTGTCGGGCGGCAGCCAGCGCATCATCCATATTCTCTACAGCATGACTCACAGGAACCTTCAGGTCTATTTCAGCTAATTTCTTGACAAAAAGATCGCGGTCCTCGGTGTTCATGATGGCTTCAACGCTTGTGCCCAGCACTTCTACCCCATACTCCTTCAGGGTTCCGTTGAGGTAGAGCTCTGTTCCGCAGTTGAGGGCTGTCTGTCCGCCAAAGGCAAGCAGTATTCCGTCGGGGCGCTCCTTTTTGATGATTTCCGTGACAAAATGAGTTGTCACGGGCTGAAAATAAACCTTGTCAGCAATACCTTCAGAAGTCTGAATCGTTGCGATATTAGGATTCACCAGCACACTTGCGATTCCTTCTTCACGAAGCGCTTTCAACGCTTGCGATCCGGAATAGTCGAATTCGCCTGCCTGTCCGATTTTCAAGGCGCCACTGCCGAGCACCAGGACTTTCTTCATTGTCTTCTTCATGATTGCAAATGAATACATTAACTGAAAATGATGGTTTTATTTTTGTATGTGAGAATTTTGCGTTCGATGTGCTTTGTCACAGCGCGCGAAAGCACGATTTTCTCCAAGTCCTTCCCCTTGTTGGCCAACGTCACAGGAGTATCCTTGTGAGAAATGCGCGTCACATCCTGTTCAATGATGGGGCCGGCATCCAGTTCGGCTGTCACATAATGGCTCGTGGCACCGATAATCTTCACACCACGTTCCCAAGCTTGGTGATAAGGCTTTGCACCTACAAAAGCCGGCAGGAACGAATGGTGTATATTTATAATATGGTGTGGGTAGCGTGCAATAAGGTCGTCGCTGATAATCTGCATGTAGCGGGCGAGGACGATGAACGACACTCGTTTTTCCTCCAGCAAGGCCATCTCCGCAGCCTCCACCTCAGCCTTGTTGCTGTGGTCTTTGTTGATAGACCAGACATAGAATGGGATATCAAACTGCTCTGCAACAAAGCGCAAGTCTTCGTGATTGCTGACAATACAAGGGATATCCACCGCCCATTCGCCGGCCTTGTAGCGGGCCAACAGGTCGTAGAGGCAGTGGCTCATCTTACTCACAAAGATGGCCATACGAGGACGCACATCGGAGAAGAAGAGATTGAATTCAATCTGGTAGCGCTGAGCGTAGAGGATGGAAAGGTATTCCTTGATTTTATCACGCGGAATCAAGAAGTTGTCCAACTCCCATTCAATGCGCATGAAAAACATCCCGTCCTCACGATCAACATACTGATCCAAATAAATGATATTACCCTGATTATCTGTGATAAATTTCGTCACTTCAGAGATAATTCCCGGTTGGTCGGGGCAGTGAAGCAGCAGAATCGCACAAGATTGCATACGGACTAATTATTGTGTTAATGTTTAATTCCGCTTGCAAAGGTAAGTATAATTTGTGATTTAAATGTCCTTTTTAGAGTTTTTTTATTACCTTTGCCCCCGAAATAATGACAAATTGCTATGATTTATCCTCAAAGCTTTGAAGAAAAGATAGGAATGACCGACATCAGACAGCTGCTGAAAACGCATTGTCTGAGTACGTTGGGCCAGCAGCGCGTGGATGAGATGTCATTTCTCACTGACTGCGCGCTCATTCAAGAACTACACCAGCAAGTGGGTGAGTTTGTCAGACTTCAGGAGGTAGAGGACCAGTTCCCGTCCTCGGGCTTCTATGACCTTCGCCCTACCCTTGACCGTCTCCGCATCGAAGGGACATACATCGAGACCGATGAGATGTTCGCCCTGCAGAGGGCTTTGGAAACGATAATAGGGATTCAGCGGATCATTACGGACTCTTCCACCGACCGCCCTTTCAGGGAAGGGGAAGATACTTTCCAGGACGAGAGATCATCAGAATCTAATCCTTACCCCGCTCTTGCACGACTCATTTATTCCAGATACTCATCGGATACTGCTCCCTCCCATTTAGGGTGGACAGGAGGAATGTCCGCAGGTTTAGTTCGCAAGATCTCCCAAATCCTCGACAAATTCGGCCATATCAAGGATTCTGCATCGCCGGAGTTGGCGCGCATACGACGCGAACTGGCCAGCGCCGAAGGCAGCGTCAGCCGTGTGCTGAACGCCATCCTGCGG
>Ga0247609_10003961_pt1 | contig 14863 bp, 12 predicted proteins | sample 172DNAGHGlowgp2_FD_193487 | JGI IMG/M metagenome (GOLD analysis project Ga0247609, IMG submission 193487) | Sheep rumen microbial communities from Palmerston North, Manawatu-Wanganui, New Zealand - 1728 DNA GHGlow gp2 | ecosystem: Host-associated > Mammals > Digestive system > Stomach > Rumen ...
GAGAAAGAAAAAATAATATTACCTTTGTGACCAGACCAAACAGGCCGCCTTCTGGCGGTACCCTATTGCGCGCTACGGCGGTACCCTTTACGCCGCCACGGTCGGTATCCTTACAGCGCTACCCGCAGAAGACTCTTGACAAGTTCTTCTTCATATGAAGTAATAGAAAATAACTTGGGATATGAATTTATAAATATAACTGGTAGTGAATATTCATACACTAATAATACTTGTGAGGTTAAAACTGAACAAGAGACCACTAATAATAAGATAACAATGATACATACATATCACTTTTAGTTACAGTACAACCTGAAAAATGCAGGGGCACTTGATGTTTATTAGTGGAGATGCCTTCTGGACACAGAGGCCCCACCTTGGTTTTTGAACACAGTGCATTTTTTGGTTAAAAAAGTTGCACCAAGATGAGAAAACCACTAAAACCTGCATAGAAACACACAGGGAAACTCTTCAAAACAGGCTTGCAAAAAGTGCATCAACTCACTCATTTACAATGAAATGAGTAGTAATACACAGGGATACACAGGAAGGATGCAAGGCTGAATGTGAATCCGACTACCTCCACAAACAAAATGACCGCCAGACGTTAGTCTGGTGGTTTTTTTTGTGTGCCGTCGGCAGCCAAGCTCGCTTGGATGACGATGGTACACAAAAAAACCAAAGGGAGCGCAGCGACCGGCGGTCATTTGTTTAAGCACCCCCGCGGAGCGGCAATCGGATAGCGCAAGCGCAGCGCAGCGGAATCCGACTACCTCCACAGAAATCGCTGGAACTCATTGAGTTTCAGCGATTTTCTTTTTCTGCTCACATTATTACATACAAATTGTTATGAGTCTTACAGGGAAAACTGCACAAAAATAGCGGCATTTGAACCTTTTCTCTCTCTCTTCAATCTCTCTCCTCACGGTTCAATGACCGCGCAGCAGTTGATGTGATTTCAACCGCAAAGTAAAATGCTTTTTATGAGAATTCCAAATTATCTCCGGAATTAGGCGAAGAAACTAGAGGTACACCAGGTGTTGCTTGGCTGGCTAAAGCCTGGAAATCAATTCGTCCGGGTTCTGATCCTTCATTTCAAGGATGGCAAACCACTTCTTCCCTAAATCCTTGATAGATGCCCCTACATGATATACCCGATCGTCAATGATAAGGAACCTGTCATGAGATTTGCTGAATACCTGTACAGGGATGGGCGGGTACTGCGCATCGTGCTTGGCGATATCCAAGGATAGTTGCTGGGATATTTTCTGGGTATAGATGGACGCGCTCACTCCGGCTGGACGCTTATCCAGCATTGTGAGGACACTCTCGTCCACATAGTTGTCTATGAGAATGATTCTGGATGTTGCGGATTTGATGAGTTCACAAATGAGTTGGTATGCGTCGTACACCTGACCATCGAAGAAGATACCCTGCTGGGGCTTCAATGATTTTTCTTCCAGCTTGGAATAGATATCCTCAAACTTCTGATCAGATTCCAGCAGTTTGTACTCGATTGTCTCCAGGCGTTGAAACACTTGTGAATTGGCCGAGAGGAATCGTCTCATGGCAACAAAGGCCTCGACAACCTTTACGCTTGCCTTATCTGCAATTTCACTCTTTAGTATTGCGGCAGCCATGATGACGCCATGCTCTGTAAAAGCATAGGGTAAATACTTCCTGTGTTGCCCTCTTCCGTTTATGGTCGCAATTTGCGACCTTAAAGACGCCCATTCTTCTTTGGTGAGCTGGAACATAAACGTTGCGGGGAACCGATTGATATTACGCTGAACCTGTTCGTTAAACCGTTTAGTTTCAGTACTATATAGTTTTGCGAGGTCACTATCTAAAATGACCTGCTCTCCGCGAAGCGTAAAAATACGGTTTTCCACCAGTGCAATTTCTTTATGGTCGCAATTTGCGACCACAACGGGCTCTTCGGTATTCTTCTTTTTTGCCATACTGATCTTCAATCAACGCCGAGTTTTTCCGGCTTTCAAAGATAATCAAAGGAGTCCATTCCGCCTACACCTCATCAAACTTTTTCATGGCATTCTTTTTCTCCTTGTCGGCGATGGCCATGTACGGCTTCATGGCGGCAAGGAAAGAGTGCCCGGTCCATTGGGTTATGGTGTAAGGGCCGATGTCTTGGAAAAGTTCTCCGAGGACGGTTTGTATCCCGGACGAACTCCTTCCAGCGAGATATTCCCGGATGAAACGGATAGAGTGTTCTATGAAATTTCCCTCTCCGTGGAAGACGCTTATGTTGTGACAAACAATGTGAAACACTTCCCCAAAGTAACTCGTGTAGTGACCCCGAGTGAAATGCTGATGCTACTTCACGAATCAGGCGAAATATAATTTTGCTTGCAAGTATATTATAAGAAGGAGTGTGAATTTTTAATAAATAGCTAATAAACAGCCACTTAGATAGACTTTCTTGAGGGAGATTTCCACACCTGGAAAGCGTGTATACTCCAAAAGGGTATCCCGAGTTCGTTTTTTTGTTGGCCTGGGCATTTCGGCAAGAAATTGTATCTTTGCGCGGCGAAGAAGAGAATGTAAAACTTTATGGAGGCGCAAGAGTTACTTCAGGACATAGTCTTTGTCATCCTTTACGGGTGCGTAATGGGGCTGAGCATCGCGGCGGCGCTTTATCTGCTGCTGCGGCGAAGCAATGCCATTGCGCCGGGGGTGACGCCTCCTTTGCGCCTGCGCCTGTGGGCGGCGGCCCTTATGGTGGAGAACGTGGTCAGCCACATTTTCTGGCTTCTGTACTTCAGCCATCCAACGGTTAGTGGTTACATTCTTGTCTGTACCCAGGACGTCCTGCTGCTCATCCCCATCGTAGCCGGCTTTTTGCTGTCTATGCTGCAGGACCGGCATCGGCACGTATGGCCGATGGTGGTGGCGCTGGTCCCTTCCATTGTATTGTCGGCCTTGAGTATCATCCGCAATAACGAGGCCTTTATGGAGTGGATGCGCATTTATGTCGTTGTTGTCTTCGCGCTGTTTATGGTGTATATGTCCTTTTCTGTACGGCGCTATGGACGCTGGCTCAGGGACAACTACGCAGACCTGGAGAACAAGGAGGTGTGGCAGAGTTTCCTAATCCTCGTCGTGCTTATTCTGTTATCCATTCTCTACCTCTTTACCTCGGAACAGAGCAAGGTCCTGATTTACCTTCTGGAGTATGCCTGTATCGTCATTATGGCCCTGCTGTTATGGCGAGTGGAAACGCTGCAAGCGTTGAGCGAAAGCACCACGGCAGAGGAACCGGCCGGGGAGGAGACAGCATCGGTACCGCAGGAACTCCTTGTCGATATGACCTCCCTCCTGAGAAAGAACTGCGAGGAGAAGCAGCTCTATCTGCAGCACAATCTCTCCCTTTCCCAGCTTGCCCTGGCCGTGGGCACAAACCATTATTACCTGAGCCAGTACTTCTCCCAGCAAGGTCTCACCTATAACGCTTACATCAACGGCCTTCGCATCGGCCATTTCATTAGCCTGTACCAGAAGGCTGTGGCCGAGGGGCGCGTATTCACCGCTCAGCAGCTGGCATCCGAGAGCGGATACCGCAGCTACAGCACTTTCAGCGCAGCGTTCAAACAGCGCACCGGAAAGTCCGTTACGGCGTGGATGCGCGGCGCCGGAGAGTAAATCTCTCCTTCTTCCACTTTCAAAATCTGCAAAAGTAGTTTCAGAATCTGCAAAAACTGCAGCCTGGACCGTTTTGCCTATGGCAAAATGGCCTGGGGTGTGGTAAATTTGCATTTTCAATGCTGCCGCGAATATTTAGTTAGTTGTTTTAATATGAAAAAAGCATTTTTAGCCATCGCTATGGCGATGATGAGCATCCTCTTCGCTGGATGCAACAAAGGAAATGAAGTGGAACCGGATCGGGGTGTTGCCCAAAAGATTATCGGAAAATGGATAACGGCCGAGACGGACAGCAAGGTTATCCCCACCAATGAAAAAATCGTTTTCGACATTGTCTCCACTACCGAGGCCTATGTGAGTCTTTCCCTTCAGGACAGACAAAGAGAAAAAACCCCTTGGCGTGATCGGCAAAAGGTGGATATAGAAATATTGGGCAATGACGTGACCCTCTCCCATAGTCCTAAGACCGGTATGACTGTGATAGTTGAACTCCACGTCAATGCCATTACAAGCACGACGATGATTGCCAAGCGCACCGTTACCATCCGGCAGGACGGCGGTCTGGTGAAGTCCGACGAGAACATGGTCCGCTACGAGAAACTGAATGTGGACTACAGCAAAGACATCTATGGCCTGTGGGAAGGCCGTATGATCAGTGACCAGTCTGAATACGACGACGGCCAGGAGCACCGCTGGGAGTTCAAGGATGACGGCACCTTCGTATTTTATCTCAAGAACAAGAAGGGCGTCTGGGAGAAGAAGGATGATGAGTACGCCCAGTACTTCGTAGCAGGGAACCTGCTCTGCACCCGCTGGAAGAATGCCGGCGAAGGCACCCAGGAGAACCGTGAATGGTGGGAAATTACCGCCCTGGGCGAAAGCGAAATGGTATGGACCGCCCTGCGCGAGAAGGAAGACGGCAGCCAGTACACCGCCGCTTTCACTATGCAGAAGATGTACGCTCCCTCGCAGGAAGAAATAGAGACCGCCATCATTGGCAAGTGGATGACTGCCAAGATTAATGGTGAGCCCTTCCTGACCAATGACAAGAGTGTGTACACTTTCCTCAACACCACGTCGGCCTATATGAGCGCCTCCGTAAACACCGATCCCGAACTGGGAGACCTGTGGCACAATCTTACCGAAGTGGACGTGGACATCACCAGCAACTTGGTCACTCTTACCAACAAGCTGGACGAGCATAAGACGTTGAGCATCACGATGGTGATCAACTCCATCAACGCTCAAGAGATGCAGGCCGATGTATCTGCCACCCTGGAAGTGGACGGCACAGCGGTTAACCCCGTCTGCGACCATATCCTCTACGAAAAGGTAAAAGAGCATTACCGCAAGCCCATCCGGGGCATGTGGGAAGGCCGGAGAATCTCCGGTGGAACCACCGAGTATCACCGCTGGGAGTATCTCGAAGACGGCACCTACAACTACTACATCAAGGTAGGAGAGGACCAGTGGATTAAAGTGCAGGACGAATATGCCGATTACTTTGTGGATGGCCGCCTGCTCTGCACCCGCTGGAAGAACGCCGGCGAAGGCACCCGGGAAAACCGCGAATGGTGGGAGATCCGCAGCATTGAGAACGAGGCCATGATCTGGACCGCCCTGCGTCAGAACGAACTGGGTGAGAGATATGTGGAATCCTTTGTCATGACCAAGGTGGCCGTTCCCACCGAGGCTGAAATCCGGGAGCACATCATGCACAAGTGGATGGCTCAGAAGATTAACGGTGAGGTCGCAACCACCAATGAAAAGGCCGTCTTCACCTTCTTCTCCCGGACTCAGGCCACTATGAGCGCTTCCTTCAACGACATCCCCGGAGATGCAGGATGGGTGGTGATGCGCGATTATGAATACGAAATAGACGGTAACAAGATCACCCTCACCAGCAAGCCCGACGAGCATATCACCATGATTGATGAGATGATTGTGGGCACCATTGACGAGATGGAAATTCACTGCCTGTTCAGCCACAAGGAATACAAGGACGGCGAGTTGATCGCCCTCTATTCCCCGGTGAACCTCCAGCTGGAGAGAATTAAAACCCCGGCCAATTACCAGGCTCTCATCATGGGCACATGGGAAGGACGCGTCACCAGCGAACATTCCCAGTATGACGACGGCAAGGACCATCGCTGGGAATTCTCCACCAACTTCGGTTATGTCTATTATGTGAAGGATGGCGCCGAATGGGTCCCCAGTTCCAATACCAAGAACGAGTACTTTGTAGACGGCCGCCTGCTCTGCACCCGCTGGATTGACGGCGGCGAAGAGTACCGCGAATGGTGGGAGATTGTGTCCCTGGACGAGGAGACCATGATCTGGACCGCCCTGCGGAAGAATGATTCCGGCGAGGCGTATACCGCTTCCTTTGCCATGAAACGAGTGGCGGAATAGGAGGCGGCTACACCAGGACTGGTGCCTTTGCAAACAGTGGTAATATCAATATCGAAGGTGGAACCATCACGGCTATTGGCGGTTCTCGTGCACCCGGAATCGGCGGCGTGGTATTTTGGAATGGTGGGGCATTGGGAGATTTGGGACCTAATCAAGATTATGAGCCGAGCCACTAGTAAATGACAAGAACCTAAGGACAGAGATCCCATGATAAAAAACAATATGATGAAAAATACTCTACAATTTGAGTTTTACGAAGCACACAAGGTTGTGTAACACAAGGTTGTGTAATTGGCCAGTGTCTTTTTATTTCTGTGAAAAATTGTTACTTATGTAAGTTAACAGTAGTAATTGACCATGAAAAGAATCCTTCTTGTATCGGCCCTTTTGCTGGCCTCCGTGTCCCTCTTTGCTGCCAAGCCCTTCAAGGTAACAAAGGGCAATCTGAGCGTTCTTAAGGAAGAAGCCACCGCCACCTGGACCATCGATCTGTCTGAGGCACAGTTCGTTAACAATGGCATTTTTGCCAGAGAAAACAAAGGCGACTTCAAGACCTGGTGTGAGGAAGATTACGATGAGCGTGTCTCTCTTATGAACGAAGCTTTTTTCGACGCCTTCAATATCTACAGCACTGGCATGGAGCTGGTAAAGGAAGGCGACGCCCCCTATCAGGTCATCCTCAAGGTCGATAAATTCGAGCGCACACAGGGCCCAGGCATCACAGGAAGCTACTATATCAGCGTCTATGGTACCTTCTGCGTAGTGGATTCTGCTACCGGAGAGTCAGTGCTGGAGATTCAGGTCAACAATGTAAAAGGTGACACGGACTTTAATGAAACGGACCGCTTCCCAAAAACCATGAACTGGTTCTGCCGCGATCTGTTCAAACTGAAAAAGTAAACTTTATGTACAATTAAATAATATCACCATGAAAAAAATCATTGCCATTGCAGCTGCTATCGCTGCCCTGTTTGTTACTTCTTCCTGCGTCCGGCAAGAAGGTGACTTTATGTATGATGTAGAAATTAGTTTCTTTGACAACTTTGACGTTCTTTCCCGCAGTTTTGACAAGGCTTTTGAAAGCGCCGGCTGCACCAATGTGTCCGGTCACTGGATGCTCAGCGGCGAGAAGAACGCCTGCGACAAGAAGGTCAAGGATGCTTTCCTGGCCCGCGCAAAGGATATCGACCTTAACCGTGACGCCCAGGAAGGTATGGTCAAGCTCCTTGACCTCAAAGGCGAGAAAGTTACCCTCAAAGCCCAGTGGGGAGCGGACAAATACGATCTTGCCTCTTACACATTTACAAAATAAGAAATTAGACTCATAGTATTAACTCAAATCGGTCAAAAACCCGCGTTTTTGACCGATTTGACTTTATGTCTGAAGTGAAAAAGGTCAAATACGGGCAAAAATGACAGATTTGAGTTTATAGGCAAAGATATCTTGATGGGCTGAAAGGATTTTTATATCTTTGCAGGAAGAACGATTGCGATATGAACCTGAAAGAACCTTTTGTGATTACGATCAGCCGTGAGATTGGATCCGGCGGACGCACTGTGGGCCATATTCTGGCCGAAAAACTGCATACTTATTACTTCGACAAGTATCTCATCGAGTCGCTGGAGAAAAAGTTCAACCTGACGGTGAGCGGCATCGAAAAACTGAAAGGGGAGAAGAAGAACTGGCTGGCGGATTTCATTCAGTTCATCACGCCCGTTCCGTCGGCCAGGCAGCTTGGCGCAGACTCCAAATTCATTCAGGAATTCCGGGGGGACGTTACCACGGACGATATCTATAAGGCCGAGACAGAGATCCTGAAAGAGATCGCTCAGGAAGGCTCATGCGTGGTTGCTGGCCGCTCTGGCTTCTTCGTGTTCAAGGACCATCCCAACCATCTGAACGTGTTCATCACGGCGTCGATGCCCAACCGTATCCAGCGCGTGATGCGCAAGCAGAACCTGTCGGAAGAATCGGCAGTCGCCCTTGTCAAGAGCATCGACAAGAGCCGCGAGAACTATATCAAGCGCTATACCGGCACCAGCCGCTACGATTCCCGCAATTACGACCTGGTCCTGAATGCCGACGGTCATACCGAAGAACAGCTGGCGGATCTGATTCTCGCATATATCGGCTAGGGATATGGACTCTGGTTCCGTAACCGAAGCCGCCATCAGGGAAATTGTCGACGCACAGCGCCGTTTTTTCCGCACTGGCACCACTCTGCCGATAAGCTGGCGCATACTGCAGCTCAAAAAGCTGAAAAAGGCAGTCCAGGCCCACGAGGCCGAATTTGAAGCCGCTCTGGCCGAAGACCTTGGCCGAAGTAAGGTGGAAGCATATCTGTGCGACATCGGCCCCATCATCACGGAAGTGAACGAGATGATAGCCGGCATACGCCGATGGAACCGTCCTGAAAAGCATTGGAGCGGCCTGATGTGCTTCCCCAGCCTGGTCACCAAGGTTTACAAGATGCCTTACGGCGTCACTCTGGTGATAAGCCCATTCAATTTCCCCATACTTCTGACTATCGGCGTAGTCGCTGCTGCAATGTGCGGCGGCAACACCGTGGTTATCAAGTCGTCCAGCAAGTCTTCGGCCTGTACCGCAGCCCTCAAGCGCTTTTTTGCCGAAACCTTCCCGCCTGAGTACGTGACCCTTATCGACGGAGGTCACGACGTGGCCGACATGTGCCTGGCGCAGCGCTTCGACAAGATATTCTACACCGGCTCTCCTGCGGTGGCAAAGCATGTTATGGCCGAAGCAGCCAAAAACCTTACCCCCGTGGCCCTGGAGCTTGGCGGCGAAACCGGCAACTGGTGTGTTGTGCGCAAAGACGCCGACCTTAAGGACGCAGCCCGCAAGATCGCCTTTTTCAAGTTGCTCAACGCCGGGCAGGTGTGCATCAACATCAATCAGGTGGCAGTGGCCGAAGAAGTGGCGGACCGGTTCCTTGAGGAACTCCGCAGCGCTTTCGTCTCTCAAATCGGCGAACATCCCGAACTGAATCCTGAATACCCGAAACTTATTGCAGCTTCGGCCTATGACAAGTGCGCCCGTTTGGCGGACGAATACCGTAAGCGCATAGTCTTCGGCGGTGTAGGTGACGCCGGATCGCACCGATATGCTCCCACAGTGATTTATCCTGTTGGGATAGACGAGCAGATTGTCCGGCAGGAACTTTTCTGCCCCCTTCTTCCCATTGTGCCTTTCAAAGATGCGGAAGTGGATGCCCTCATGGACGTAATAGCCGACAGGGAGCACCCTTTGGCCTTGTATCTTTTTACCCGCGATATGAAGTGGGCAAAGCGCACCATGCGCACGCAGCAGTACGGCGGCGGATGCATCAACGAGGTGTGCATTCACATGATGGTGAAGGGCGTACCCTTCAACGGTACCGGGCATTCCGGCATGGGCGCTTATCACGGCGAATGGGGCTTCCGGGAATTCACACATCCCCAGACGGTCCTTAAGGGACACCGTCTTTTCAACCTTTCCCTCCGCGAGCATCCGTACGGAGAGTCAAAGCTGAAAATCCTCAGATTATTCGAACGATGAAGAAGATAATACTTACGCTGGCCGCGCTGGCCATGTTCATTGGAAGTCCGGCCTGGGCCCAGACTGAACCTCAGCCCCGTTCCCGCGGTTTTGCCTTCGGGAAGTGGATAGAAGTGCACAATGCCATACTCAGGGAACTGCACAGAAACTATGTGGATTCCCTGGAAGTGGACCGCATAGAGCGCGAGGCAGTGGATGCCATGCTGGAAGCGCTGGATCCGTACACTGTTTATGTGCCTGAGGAAGAGCAGGAAGATTTCCGCAGAATGCTCACCAGCACTTACGGCGGCATCGGCGCAATCATTTACAAGCCCGACATCAATGGCAATGTAATCATCAACGAACCTTATGCCGGATCTCCGGCGGCGCTTGCGGGACTTACCTGCGGGGACGAGATTGAAACCATCGACGGGCTTTCGACCCACGGCCTCAAGAGCGGCGAAGCGTCGGAAAAGATGCGCGGGAAGCCCGGCACAACCGTAGTTTTCAAGGTGAAAAAGCTTCGTGGCGGCCCCTCGTGGAAAGCGGGCGAAACGATTGAGGTCCCGGTGGTACGCCAGCGTATCGTGCTCCCTTCGGTGGAGTATGCCGATATGCTTAATGAGCGCGACGGCTACGTCCTTTTGGGAAAATTCACCGACGGAGTGGGCCAGGAGGTGCGCGAGGCTTTCCTTAAACTTAAGGAAAAGGGCATGCAACGCTTTGTGCTGGACCTTCGCGGCAATGGCGGAGGCCTTCTTGGGGAGGCAGTCAACATAGTTTCGCTCTTCGTCCCCAAAGGCACGCTGGTGGTAAGTTCAAAAGGCCGCCGCATAGGCACCGAATACAAGACCACGGCCGATCCGGTGGACACCGAAATCCCCATTGTAGTGCTGGTAGACAGCGCCAGTGCATCGGCCTCGGAAATTGTGTCCGGCGCGCTTCAGGACTATGATAGGGCCACAATAATCGGCACCCGCACTTACGGTAAGGGTCTGGTGCAAACCATCCGCCCTCTGCCTTATTCCGGCCAGCTGAAGCTCACTACGGCAAAGTATTACACACCTTCGGGCCGATGCGTCCAGGCCATCGACTATTCCCACCGCAACGAAGACGGCAGCGTGGGCCATATCCCCGATTCCCTTACGCATGAGTTTACCACTTCCGGCGGACGTACCGTACGCGACGGCGGCGGCATCACACCGGACTTCGAGGTCAAAGGGAAGCGCTATTCCAGGCTCACGTACTCCCTGGTCCTCAGCGGAATCGTGGAGCAGTATACGCTTCACTTCGTCAGGAATCATGCGTCCATACCGCCAGTGGACGATTTCCACTTCACCGAGTACGATGATTTCGTAGCCTTTGCAGCCGACAAGGAGTTCGACTACCGTTCATCGGCCCGGGCCCTTTTCGACGATATGAAAAAGTCCCTGGAAGAAGACGGCCTGACCGAAGCAGTTTCCCAGGAGCTTTCCGCCCTGGAGAAGTCCCTGGACATGGATAAGGAGACCTTCCTGCGCCTGAAGAAAGACGAGATCATTCCCTTCATAGAGGAGGAAATCGTTGCCCGTTACTACTTCCAGGAACCCGCCATCCGAGTCCGCCTCCGCTACGATACCCAGCTCAAGGAAGCCCTCACCAAGCCTTCGATCTAAGCGCCCGGTTACCCTGCCTAACCGACCTGCATGGCTCCTTCCCGTCATGCCCGGCTCCGACCGGGCATCTCCTGTCATACCGAGCGCATCTCCGTGAGCACCAGGGCCCGTTTTTGCTCACCGACCGCTTCCTGCCCCGCCTTCGTGAGCATTATGGGCCATTTCCGCTCACCGGGCGGTCAGTGTGCCAGCCTTGCGATTTCGGGATTGACGGCGTCGGGGGATTCGACGGCACAGCGTGCGCATTCCAGGCCCCAGCGGGCGGTGTCTGCGATAGAAGCTGAAGGTCCTGCGTGAATGATTCCGGCAAGGAGAGCGTCGCCGCCGCCGGTAACGTTGCGGACGATACACGGAAGGGCCGGGAATTCATGCAGGGAGGATCCCTCCATGACGCGAAGTCCTTCGGCGCCGACGCTTATGTATCTGCGGGCGGCGCCATGAATACCGGAAAGCACTTGATATTCAAGCGCATTGCACTTTAGGGCGAAACAGGATTTCTTACATGAAAGCTCCAGCGCCTCTTTAATCCTGGAAGCCTTTGCAACAGAAACAGCATCAAGATAGAGGGGCTTTTCACAGTTGTCTATGAGCCACGCAAGCGCCAGGGCCGATGAATTTGCATCGGCAACAACTGCATCGGCCGAATTAATCACGTCCCGACGTGCAGCCAGCCACTCTGGGGTCATGCCTTCAGTTGCGGTCATGTCGGCAACGCCGCCCAGTAGCTCTCCGTCGGCATTGTGCATTCCCACGAAGAAGGAATTTGTGCCTTCGGCTGCAATCTCGCAATGGTCTACGCAGATACCCGTATCGCGGCAGGAAGCAGCTATCACAGGGCCGAAAAGCCCTCCGCCGAAGATGGTAAGAAGTTCGACATCATCGCCCAGCAGTGCCAGGTTGTGGGCAATATTCCGCGCTACGCCGCCCCAGGATACGCGTATGCTGCCGGGATTGGAGTCGCCAAGCTGAAATGCCGCTGCAGACATCGCAGTGATGTCCACATTGGCGCCGCCTATGACGCAGATTTTCATATTTCCTTCCAGATATAGACTTTGTCTCCACGCCTGGGATGAATCTTCTCACCTGGAGTCTCCGGTGCCACACGGTCTTCGATGGAGCCGTCCAGAGGAACGGCAATGGAGCAATACTTACCCTGCGGAACCTCGTCCACAGGCTCGTAATCCAGGCGAAGGTCATCGACAGGAACTTCCATGACGCCGGTAGTACTGCCTATGAAAAGGACCTTGTCCCCTTTATGCAGCGGAGTGGCTTCGACTTTTATTTCAGCCACGTTAATCTTTGCAAACCAGTTGGTTACCATGCCTATGTAGACCTTCTGGCGGGTGGCCTTGCTGCCGTATTTGCTGCTCCATTCGCCCATTTTCGCGCCAAGGTAGTAGCCGTCCCAGAAGCCGCGGTTGAATACAGTGGCAAGTTCAGCCTTCATAGCCGCTCCGAACTCAGAAGTGTAGGTCCCGTCGGCTACAGCATCAGCTGCACGCCTGTAACATGAGCTGGTAATTTTTACGTAATCAGCACTGCGGGCACGGCCTTCTATCTTGAAAACTTTAACGCCGGATTCAACGAACTTGTCCAGGAAATCAATGGTACACAAGTCTTTGGGCGACATCAAGTACTTGTTGTCCACGTGGATGGCGTCGCCGGTTTCGTAGTCCGTTAGCAGATAACCGCGGCGGCAGGCCTGGAGGCAGTTGCCCCTGTTGGCGCTTTCACCGTATGCTGCCAGTGACAGGTAGCACTTCCCGGAAATGGCCATGCAGAAGGCTCCGTGCGCGAACATTTCGATTCGGACCAGTTCCCCGGAAGGGCCTTTGATTTGCTGGTCCTGAATTGCCTGATAAATCTCCCTCACCTGCCCGAGGTTCAGTTCGCGGGCAAGGACCACAACATCGGCCCACTGGGCATAAAACTTCAGCGCCTCGATGTTGGATATGCTAAGCTGAGTGGAAATGTGCACCTCCAGGCCTATCTTCCGGCAATAAAGGATGCATGCCATGTCCGAAGCGATGATGGCATCTACGCCTGCGGCCTTGGCTGTATCCAGCGTATCATACGCCGCCTGTAAGTCTTCGCCATACAGTGTAATGTTCAGCGTCATGTAGGCCTTTACGCCATACTCGCGGCAGATGCGCATGATTTCCGGCAAGTCTTCGCGGGAGAAGTTGTTGGCCGAATGCGAACGCATGTTCAGATGGCCGATGCCGAAGTACACCGAATTTGCTCCGCCCTCGATGGCAGCCATCAGGCAACCGAAATTGCCCGCCGGCGCCATTATTTCCAGTTCTTTCTTGTTCATGAGGGCAAAGTTAGCACTTTTTCACGATTCCGGCCAGCCGGTGAGCAAAAACGGCCCCTGGTGCTCACGGAGCATGGCCTTGGGACGCTCGGTGAGCAAAATTGGCCTCTGGTACTCACGGATTATAGGATTACTGTGGGACGGGGAAAAACAGGTTGACCTGCTCGAGAGGAAGTTTCAAGACTTGTGCTATTTGCTTGTTATTACTCATAAGTTCGGCTTTCATCCTTCTGGCTGCGGAAAGCCTTTGTTCCGGATTTAACAAGCTCACGGTCTTAACGTTATACCATCCCGAAACAATTCTGAACACATCCTCATTAGGTAATAGTATCGTTTCACCAATCCACTTCGCCGTTTCAGCATCTGATTCCACATAGCGCGAAAGCATACGAAAATGTTGCCTTGCCGATTCAAAGAATGATTCGGCTCTCTTATAATTGACAAAGCTTTGCCTGAGAATCATTCCGTCAAGTACACGATAACTATCTGGTAGCATCAACTCGCGCGACATTGTAATTTCCCGTTTTTCCCTGAATGTCAGACTGTCGAAAGGGATGCCTGGAGATAATAATGCGATGTTATCATTGAATAGCAAACTGGCGCTGCTCCATCTGTATCCATAAGGGGAAACGTCACGGCCAGCCACATAAGGATTTCGCTCAGAATACAATATCGCATTCCTCAAATTCTGAAGGTCAGTTATTTCCTTAATTTGAATATTCCACTTTACCAATGTCGGATTGCCACGTTTTATTTGATACCGGCTCATCAGTTTTCGTAAGTGATCCGTGAATGCGAGAACATTTTCGTACTTGCCCTCCATAACGTAATGGAGATGATTATTCATCTGCACGTCGTTAAGTAAAGTTACATTCTTAAAAGCAAGTGCAACTGCCGTAATGTTTGTTCCGGCTTTGAAATCTTCATCATTACTGAATAACAACCAGGGAAGGTTCTCCGTTGTAACTAAGAAATAAGGTCCGCCTTCCAGAAAAAGCTTCTCACACAGATTCTCTCTATCCCGATAATACATATCACTTCATTTCTTGCAAAATAAGTGATAATTATCCGTGTTATCCGTTTTTAAACGTTTATTTTTAAAAACCGCATCTCACGCATGTGAAACTGTGATTCTACGCCAAAAATAAAACGGATACTGCACACTTCTGTGAGCAGAAATGTGGCCTGGTGCTCACGTATCATGGTCTGGAGTGGCCCGGTGAGCAAAAACGGCCCTCGGTGCTCACGGAGCATGGTCTGGAGTGGCACGGTGAGCAAAAACGG
>Ga0247609_10003964_pt1 | contig 14852 bp, 20 predicted proteins | sample 172DNAGHGlowgp2_FD_193487 | JGI IMG/M metagenome (GOLD analysis project Ga0247609, IMG submission 193487) | Sheep rumen microbial communities from Palmerston North, Manawatu-Wanganui, New Zealand - 1728 DNA GHGlow gp2 | ecosystem: Host-associated > Mammals > Digestive system > Stomach > Rumen ...
ACACGGACAAACATTTGTGCTCTTGTATATGTCCGTCATAGACGGACACGGCTTGTATACTATTAGTATATTGAGTAAGTACAATAAATGGGACTTGTGTTTTTACTATTGACAGACATATACAATGATGATATGATAAAGCCGGAGGTGATAGCATGATAAAATCAAGAACGATAACAGAGGATCCTAATATCTCATGTGCTACCTGTCAGCATTTAAGATATTCAGCTCCTACCTATTGCTGTAACATTGATGGTGAGCAGGTTCCGGATCCTGGGCTGATAACAATGACAACATGTGACTGTTGGAAGGAGGTGAGAAAAGATGTTCACTCGTGAAGAGTTGGAAGCATGGCTGCTTGAAATAGCGTTGAATAATCATCACACTCATTTTGGAAATGCAGCTGAGGAGATTGCAAACCGTTTAGATGGTTTTGAGCAGTTTGTAGAGGATAAGAGGAGGGAGAAAGAACATGGCACAAGTTGACAGCTACAATTTGGAACAGAAGCCGGATGAAACATTAGTGCAATACTATAGAAGATTAGCCAAAACAGCTGATCAGCGTATGGTAGGACTTGAAAAAGCATCTGAGCAACCCTATTTCAAGGTTGCTACAGAATGGGCCTATGCAAAAGCAACCAGGGATATTTTAAAATGGATTCCGCCGGGAGACAATAAAAGCACAAAGCTCAGATTCAACACTAAACCGCCGGAGGGTGAGGATCTGATCGCAAAGATAAATGACATTAAATCATTTTTGAGCAGTCCTACATCATCAAAACAGGGTATCATAAATGTATATAAGAAAAAAGCTGATACAATAAATAATAATTATGGCACTAAATTCACATGGAAGCAGCTGGCCAAGTATTATGATTCTGGCCAGGCTGATCTATGGGATGCTAAATTCGGATCTAAAACAGCATTGCTGACAATAGCAGCAATTCAGAAAAACAAAAAGAAGATAAAAGAGGCTATTCAGAAGGCTGATAAGAAGGATATTAGGATAAGTTCAAAAGATAATAGTATGATACAGAAAACTGTTAACATGGCATTGAAAGAAAATAATCTCAAAATTGAGGACTTACTATGAGGCAGGCGGATCTGATACACACGGCTTATCAAAAAGCCATCCAGGCGGAAAATTATATTTTCTGCCATTATAAAAAATTCAATTATGACCTACTTAAGTATATATGGTTCATGCATACTGTCGGAGTTGGAGAACGTACTTCTTATAATGATGTAATAATCATGGCTGACACTGAAACATCCAAAAAGAAGCCTGATATATTTCATCCTGAACGGAAGAAACAGAAGTATGAGACATTTGAAAATCATGTAGTGGCATGGACTATAAGCATCCGGGCATATAATCATAATATCTGCACACTCTATGGCAGGCATCCATCAAAGATGATAGAGACTATCCAGCGGATACATGATCATATGTCAGGACAAAAGACTGTTATATACTTCCATAACTACAGTTATGATCATACATTCCTGAGACAGTTTGCATATAAGCTGTACGGTACTCCCATACGACAGCTGAATGTCAAACCACAGTATCCCATCTATACTGAGTACGCTAACGGTCTTATCATAAAGGACAGCCTTATCCTTGCACAAAGAGGACTTGAAAAGTGGGCTGCAGATTTAAAAGTTGAGCATCAGAAGGCAGTGGGAAAATGGGATTATGACAGGATCAGACACCAGGATCCGAATCTCACACCACTCTCACAGGATGAGCTTGAATACATAGAACATGACACGCTGGCCGGAGTTGAATGCCTGGATAAAACCATGGAGGCCCTGGGCAAAAAGATATCAACAGTTCCTTTGACAGCTACCGGCATCCCAAGGGAGCAGACACGGAAGAGGGGAAGGAAAAAAGCACATGATTTTTTCCTATCCATAGCTTTAACACTTAAGCAATATAAGAAGTTTACCAAGATATTTCATGGCGGATACACACACGGCAACAGGCATTTTGTTGACACGCTTATCACATGGAAGACTTTCAAGGACTACATACGGTGCAGGGACTTCTGCAGCTCATATCCGTTTATCCTTTGTGCATTCAAGTTCCCTATGGAGAAATTTACTCCTATAGAAAACTGCAGCTGGCAGTTCATTCTTGAAAATAAGGAAGATTATGCATTCGCATTTAAGTTCATAGCTACAAACATAGAGCTTAAATCAGACCGTGAGCCAATGCCGGCCCTGCAGTTTTCCAAGTGTGAGAAAACAGTCAATGCTATTCTTGATAATGGAAGGATCCTTGCAGCCAATTATGTAGAGATATATCTTTCTGAGTGGGATCTTGCTGTGATTATGGATCAATACATAATCAAGGGCAAGCACATCTGCTGTGATGTAGAAATGGCAAAGAAGGACTACCTGCCAAGATGGTTTACTGATTATGTGTTCGAGAGCTTCACATCAAAAACCATGCTGAAGGGAGGGGATGCAGTTCTCTACAGTATAGCCAAGGCCCTTGTCAATTCACTGTACGGAATGACAGCACAGAAAAGTATCCGGGAGGACATAATCGAGGATTATCTCACAGGTGAATTTATCAAAAAGGATCCTGAGAATGAGCAGAAGCTGTATGATGATTATATAAGTAAGCTGAGTTCTATCTTGCCATACCAGTGGGGATGTTGGGTTACATCTGCAGCATTCTACAATGTGCATCAGCTGGCTAAGTGTTGCGGTGTACCGCTTTACATGGATACGGACAGCTGCTATGGATGCAGGTGGGATATGAAAAAGGTCAATGCATACAATCAAAGATGTAAAGATATGCTCATTGCAAACGGATATGGCCCTGTAGTCAGGGATGATAAGGAATACTGGTTAGGAGTGGCTGAGCATGAAGGTGACAAGGACACATATTATGAATTCAAGTATATGGGTGCCAAGAGATACTGTGGCCGGTGTATGGAAGATAAACAGCTTCACATCACTGTGGCCGGAGTTCCGAAAAAGGATGGTGCAAAATGCCTGAAGGATGATATCAACAACTTTCATCCAGGTTTCATATTTGATGGTAAGACTACCGGAAAGAAAACACATGTATATTTTCATAATGAAATATATATTGACGAAAATGGCAATGAAACAGGTGACAGCATCAGCCTGATACCGTGTGATTATGAGCTTGATTCTGTCAATGTTGTAAACTGGGAAGAGCTGTTTAATGAAGAGATACAGATTCAGATTTATGAAGAATAGAGGGCATGGAGGGTGTTTATTGTATTGACTGTGTGAATGAAATAAAAGCAAAGGAGGTATCAAATGACTGATATTATTAAACTTTTTATGCTCATAGCAAATTCAGAACCGGAGCCGGAACCTGAACCGGATCCTGATGAGGAACAGGAGGAAGATGATGACACAGCTACCGCCTGAAGATTTTAACGATGGATATTATCATATAGGAAAAGATTTTGAAGATTATCCGGATGCAGTCATCTATATAGTATGGAGCCGAAGAGGGCCAGGTAAGACTTACGGTGCTCTCAGGTATCCTTATCATAAATTCAAAACACTTTACATCAAAAGAACCAACAAGGATGTTAAGACTATCTGTGAATATGCAGGGGATCTTGATTTTGATCCATCACCATGGGTTCCGCTTAACAGGGATTTTGGCATCAATGTCAAGCCACGGCTTCTGAAAGAGGGACTGGGTGCTTTCTATGATGCAGATCCGGATGGAAATCCTGTAGGCCCTGTTGTGAATTATGTGGCATCACTCAATGCAATAAAATCAATAAAGGGCATGGACTTATCTGAAGCAGAATGGATCATCATAGATGAATTTGTGCCACAGGCAGGTGAAGTGGTAAAGAAAGCTGAAGGTGAAATGGTGCTTGATTTATACGAAACTGTCAATCGTGATAGAAGGAAGAGAGGCAGGCCCGGACTAAAATTAATGCTGTTTGCTAATGCTGAGGAAATATCAACACACATAACCAACGAGCTGGAAGTGGTTGACACAATGGCAGAAATGCAGGCAACCGGGCAGAATATACTGTATGATGAGCAGAGGGGCATCCTGTTCCATCATATAACAATGGAAGATTTTCCTATGCAGGATATAGAGCTTCAGGACATGTACAAAGTTATGAAGGGCACTGCCTGGGCGGAAAAATCTTTTGAGGGCAGCTTCTCAAAAAACGACTTCTCAAATGTAGTGAAAAAATCACTTAAGCACATGAGGTGTTTGTATCATATTAATTATAGAAGAAACAACAATGCCTATATATACTTAAGTAATAAAGACGGCACTTATTACATGTGCAGCACTCCGGGCAAATTCATACAGAGCTATGACCTCAACAAAGAGAACCAGCAGAAGCGGTTTTATATTGAGCACTGCAGTATGCTCAGGGATGCTTGCATAGCAGATCGGATGCTTTTTGAAAAGTATTCATATTATGATCTGATAATCAATTATAAAAATTTTTACGATATTTAAAAATAATACTTGACAGTCTGACATATATATGTTAGACTGATACACGAAAGGAGGACAGACATGGCAAGTTTAGCACAGAAGGAAGCTCAGAAGAGGTATGATGCTAAAAACAGGAGGAAGTTCACTATCAATTTAAACTACAACACTGATGCAGATCTGATAGCTTATATTGAATCATGGGATAATATCCAGCGTGGTTTTAAGCAGCTGTTGCGGAGAGAGTTGGGCAGGATTTCAAAACGCAAAGAAAAGATTTAACAACTTAAAGGAGGTTTCTATGATTTACTATTTTCATCAGATTATTGATGACAAGCCTATGTTAAGGCTGACAACCAGCACTTTTGATCTGACTATTGATGTTTCAATGTGGTTTCCAAATACTAAATCAAAGGTTGCACAATTTTTAAAAATGCTTGCTGAGTATGATTATAATAGACAGCTGCCCGGCATTCTGATCAGTCTCGGTGATGATCTCAAATCACATCAGACATTCCTACACAGGGAAGTAAAATCTACGAAGATGTTTGTCAAGATGCTCAACAGCAATATAGAACAGATCAGAATATTTGGAGGTAAGCTATGACTGCAATAATCAAAGTGATAGATGAACAGACAGGCAGAGTATTTGAAAATGAATTTAAAATGCCACCTACTGACATTCATGAGTATGGCCGGCTGAGAGAAATATCTAAAAAAGTTGATCCTTATTCGCTGGTATTCGAGAAGGCCAACAGATTATATATAGCATTATCAACAAAGCAGATCATATCTGCCGATAAGTTTCATGATGTAAGTGATGCAGCTGTCAGAAGCTGGCTCACGGTACTATTCACAATAGGTATGGATAAAAGACAGCAGTCTTTATCATAGAGCAAATAAAACAATATAAGAAGGAGGATAACAAGATGGTTATCAAAGGAAAACTGATCGCATGTAAGAGGGAAGTAAAGGAATTTAAGGGCAAGGTATCAAAGGAAAAGCTTTATGTAACACTTGCAGAAGTAAAGCTTTCAAAGGAGAAAATGTCAGAGTTACAGGATGCATTTAAGGATGCAGGAAAGAATTTTACACCGGCATGGGTGAAAAAGTTTGAGGGTTATGTAAACATAGCCACAGAGTTTGAGCTTCCCTGCAAGGATATAGCAGGAAACGAATATGCATCAATAGAGGATTTCATTAAAAATGAGAAGTTCCCCTATATGGCTGCTGAGGTAAAATGCTCACTCAATGTTAAGAATGGAGCTGTATATCCTAACAGCATCATATTCCTGACGGAAGGAAAGCCTTACAATCCTTTTGAAGAATTTGACAATGATGATGAGGACTGATATAATGATAGTGTGATGGTAGTGTTCAGATCCGCTACCTGGCATCATAGAGAAACCTCACTGGAAATCAGGAAGAGCACACTTGAAAAAGTGTGCTTTTTCTGTTATATTGAAATTGAAGGAGGTGGAGCACATGGAGCAGATTATCCAGTTAATATCAAATGTAGGTTTTCCCATTGCCTGCTGTATATTTTTATTCAGCCAGCAGACAAAACTGACTAACACACTACATGACATATCAACTACAATGCAGCTCATGTCATCCAGGCTGGATGATATTGAGGATGCAATGAGAAAAGGAGGAGAACGTGGCAAGAAAGAAAAAGAGCGAAGCTGAATATATCCTTTGTAATATGCGGACAAATTTTGCAAGGATATCCATGAAAACAGGTGTACCTGTTGAGGACTTAAGAACACTTAATCCTGATATCAGATTCGGTATAATAGGAATACCGGCAGGAAGGAGAGTGAGGATCAGATGACGATTAAGACATGGGCAGGTTTTACAAAAAGGAAGAATTCAACAGCAAGGCCCTCAATAGGATATGTTGATAGAATCGTAACATTAAAGGAAGGAACCAGTATAGAGAATCCGGTATTTTTACTTACCGGGGATCTGTTCAGCGTTGATTATGTTCAGGCATTCGGCAACTATTATTTTGTCACAGATGTTGTCAGTGTTAGAAATAACCTTACAGAGATACACTGCACTATGGATGTACTGGCCACACACAAATCAGCCATAGGCAGTTATACTGCTTTTATTGAAAGATGTGACAACTACAGGAATCCCATGATACCGGATCCTTTGGTTGCAATGACAAATGGTGAGAATGTATATCATCAGGCGGTATCGGTAGGTAATATTTTTAGTGATACGGGTGTTTTCTGTTTGGGATGCATCAGTGAAAAGGGAAGCAGTGCAGGTTTTTGTTCCTATTATCTGATGAGTGCATCAACACTGGAATCTGTAGCACAGTATGTTTGTAATTCATGGCCGACAGGAAGTGATTTCTTTAACTGGCTTCAAACTACATTCCTTAAGACTTTTGAATCCATCATAAGCTGCATATGGCTTCCCTGTTCCGCAGCACTCACACCGGGGGCAGTATCTGAGGAGATTGTAATAGGAATAGATGGGATCAATGTCAATGCCTACAGAATAACAGGAAACCCTGTAGGAAGTGACACCGCTACTCTTACAATCCCCGGAACATATACCGATTTCAGAAGAGGTGCCCCTTATACCACAGGCAAGCTGTTACTTCCCTGCTATGGCATGGTAGAATTCAATCCATTGGATTTTTCCAACAATACAATGAACATTGCTGTTTATGTAGATTTTGCCACAGGTGATGCAGTCTATCATCTTAAAGATTCAGGTGGAAAATTTATATCAACAGTCACTACTAATATAGGTGTCAACTGTCCGATAGGAAAAGTACAGCAGAATTCAGGCAGTATTGTCAGCGGAGTTGCATCCCTGATCGGAGCAGCTGCAACCGGTGTGAGTGCTGCAGGTGCTTCAGGACTTGCAAAAGCATCAATGATAACCGGTGCATCAGCTCAGGCAATAAATGGAATTGCTTCAGCTTTATCACCCACTCCGTCACTGATGGGAGGAACCGGAGGAAGAGCAAATGCTAAAAGCAATACTGATATTGTATGCACTATTATCGAACGTGTCACCCAGGATCCTGACGAGCTGAGAACAACACACGGCTGGCCATGGATGAAACCCGGAACCATATCATCAACAGGCGGAGGCTATATGCAGTGCTCAAATGCATCAGTGCCTATTGCCGGAATGGAAGAGGAAAGGGATGCTGTCAATGAATACCTGAACAGTGGATTTTACTATGAATAAAATACTTGACTATGTACGACAAATATAGTATAAAATAGTTAGGGCAGGCAAAGCTGACAGTGTCAGCCCTGTAGGGTGTCAGCAGGAGTGACTTCCATTAACCTGCCCTTTTATTATATTTATATAGGAGGGAATCACATGAAACTGACTGACATGATCAAAATGGGTATGAAGGGTTTCAAGCCATCTGATATCAAACAGATAAATGAATCCGGCATATCTACAGAAGAAGTTATCAAACTGGCGGAAAGTGGCTACAGTGTCTCAGAAGTTAATGAGCTGATATCATTAGCTGACAAAGAGCCTGAAGTACAGCTGGGAAACAATGAGCAAAACAACGCATCAGGGCCGGTGCCGGACAGCTCAGGAAACGAAGGTGCAGGAGCCGGAAATGATAAAGAATTGCAGGAAAAGGAATCTGAGATTGAGAAGTTAAAGCAGCAGCTGGCTATGGCTCAGGCTGCAAACACTCAGCAGAACCTGGGGCCTGCAGATCCTCAGAGTGCTGAGGAAAAAGTACAGGAAATTTTCAAAAACATATATTAATAGGAGGAAACAGATATGCCGAGACGTTTAACAACTACAGACGGTTATGCATTTATCAATGCAATGGCAGCTGAAATGTTAGGACAGAATGCAACTATTCAGGCCGTTGATGAGAGCACGTTTGCATCCGTTGGCGAATCAATCCTGCAGGCAGGCACTGAGAATGTAATCAATACATTGTCACTTGTAGCCAGCAGAAACTTAATTGCGATCAGACCTTACAAGGCAAAATTCAGATTAATGAATGCCCTTGATTCCGGTATGTTCTCAAACCGTATCAGAAAGATATCATACTATGCTAAGAATGCTACCCCTACCGGTGCATCCAATACACAGCTGTTCACTAACCTTGCAATGAATTTTGACAACGGTCAGAATCCCTCAGGCGGTACTCCTCAGAGTACTGAGAGCATGTGGCTGCAGTCAACACCTGTTACATGGCAGAGCTGGTTCGGTGGCGGAATTGAGTGGCAGTATCCTTATACACTGTATGAGAATGCACTCAAACTTGCATTCAGGAACGGTGCTGAATTTGCTGAGTTCCTTAACGGTTTCCTTGTATCATGTGCAAATGATATTGAGACTGAAAAGGAAGCTTTCAGCCGTATGGTAGTACTCAATGCCATTGCCGGTGTTGCTGATCTTACAGCATCAATGCCCGGATCTTTTGTGAACCTTACAGCAGAGTTCAATGCAAAGTTCCTCACCTCATACACTACAGCACAGCTTCAGACTACTTATCTTTCAGAGTTCCTTGCATTCTTTGTAGCATTCTTTAAGACTACATCAGACATGCTTGAGAACAGAAGCATCAAATATCACTGGAGCCCTGCAAAGACTGTCGGTGGTGTTTCTTATGTACTGCCCCGTCAGACTAAGAAGGCTGACCAGCGATGCATGATGATAGCTAAGTTTTGGAATGATGCTGAGGCACTTGTACTACCTCAGATATTCAATCCTCAGTATCTGAGCATTGACAGTTTTGAGAAGGTTGACTACTGGCAGAACATCAACGATCCCATGGCCATTGATGTAACACCTGCCATTCCTGATGTATCAAATCCTGCAGCTCAGACTGTCGGTGCAAGAGTTCAGCTTTCAAATGTACTGGGCATCCTTTACGACAGGGATGCTATGATGGTTGACTTCCATCTTGAATCTGTAGAGAGCACTCCACTTGAAGCAAGGAAGCACTACAGAACCATCTGGAATACGATCAACAAGAATCCCATTTGGGATGCTACAGAAAACTTTGTAGTTTTCTATATGGCTGATTGATACCCTCTTAACTATAGCCGGGTAGTGGACTAATAGACTGCTGCCCGGCATTTTTTGAAAGGAGAAATAATATGACATTAGCACAGTTAGTTGCAACCTGTCCTGCTAACATTCAGGATGCAGGCGGAATCACTTCTGCTATTGAATGGCTTGCAGTGTGCGGAACATTTGCAGAAGCATCAGAAGTGAAAGACGTGCCTAATAAATCAATGCTTAAATCTTATGCCTATGCTTACTGGGAGGATGTGCAGCTGCTTTCTACAGACTATGCAGGAGCAAATAATAAAGTACAGCACATCAAGCATCTTATAAATGCTGATATAGCTGTTAATGTATAGGAGGATCACTATGGCAAAGGTTGACGATTTTGTAAATGAAGTTGTTGACATATATCATAATCATGGCGTGTATATATGGGGTGGCAATGGAGAGCACACAGTAAAGCTCACCATTCACACCATCAATGCAATGGAGAATTCTCAGACGAACACTGCAAGAGTTCTTGCATATATCTCAAAGTGCTATGATAAAGGCTATGATATGAGCAAATCAAAGGCTGTTGACTGCTCAGGCCTGTGCATAGCAGCACTCAGAAAGATAGGAGCCATCAAACCCAGTACGGACTACAGGGCAAGAGACCTGCAGGCCATGTGTGAGAAGGTAGAGCTCAGGAAGCTTAAGCCAGGTGATTGTGTTTTTAATAAAACAAGCGGAGCAACTCACATGGGAATCTTTGACGGATTCAAAGTGATAGAAAGTCAGGGCCGTGATGTAGGTGTTACCAGGAGGGATGTATCTGCCGGATCCTGGGCGATAGGTGGCAGGCTTCCCTATTTTAAATAGGAGGTAAATATGTTTTATGTACCTTTAAATACTGAGAGCCTTAACAGTTTGGCAGGGCACTACAGTCCCAGCATGGTAAAGGCATATAATAATGCTACCTATGCATACTGGGAGCGGTCACTGTTTCAGAGAGCCTGCAGCAGAATAAAGACCACACTGCCGGAAAACTGGGAAGGCAGCAGGAGAGACTTCCTGCTATACTGTTTATTGAAATTAGGATATGTTTTTGTATCATATAATTCAAAAGTTGGCTACTGGTTCAATCCCGGAAGCTTGTACGGTATTGACTTTTATTATCAGCCAACAGAATTTATTTTAGCAAATCCTAAGATATATGAGTTTTTGGGTGTAGATAAATCTACACGTTTCCAGCTGCACAAAGAAGGTGAGCTGTTAAAGTTCATGCCGGATTATCAGGGAATATTTGACATCATCAGCTACTATGCTGAAAAGCTCAGTGCCCTTGATAATGCCATCAACATGAGCATAATCAATAATAAATATGCATTCATTCTTGCAGGCAAAAACAAAGCCACTGTTGAAGCACTCAAAAAGGTTTTTGACAAGATCAACAAAGGAGAACCTGCAGTATTCCTTGACAAGATGCTGGCCAATGATCCTCAGGATAATGACACTCCATGGCAGTTCATAGAGCTTCAGAAGCTTAAGGAAAATTATGTTACTGACCAGCAGCTCATAGATTTTCAGACAATCCTTAATTCATTTGATGCTGAGATAGGTATAAATACCGTACCCTACCAAAAAGCTGAACGTTTCGTATCAGCCGAAGCGAACAGCAGGCAGAATGATAGCCAGGCCCGGATATCGTGTGCGATTGAATGCCTTAAATCATCCATCAAAGATATTAAGAAATTATACCCGGATATTTCATTAGATTTCAACCTGAGAGAGGAGGATCAGACAAATGGCATCAGCAAAGTTGACACTGATAGGAATGTATAATTATGATAACACCATTTTCAATGATATGGTTCTTCCTACCGGCATAGATGCAGATCTTTTCAAGCAGTCTCTTCTTATGGAAAAAGGAGAATTTGAAGTGTTATATCCTAACCCTGATTTTATGAAGCATGCCATACAGCTATGGAGTGCAAAATGGTTCCGTACTTTTTCAGAATGGTTGAAGGGTACACAGGCCCAGTGGAATCCTATATATAATTATGACCGCTATGAAGAGGGATGGGATGATCATAACAGGAAATATGCATCCGTAAATAATGCCGATTATTCCGATAAGAGAACAACCGACATGCAGGAGCTTAATGTAGTCAATATGCAGGACAGCTCCAAATCAGATACAGAAGCAAACAGGATCCTGAACACAAAGGACAGCAATGAAAAGAACCTGAAAGACGAGAGCACATTCAATAACCAGGATACCACATCACAGACCAAAGAGAGCACGACAGAGCATCAGGTAGCCGGTTATGACAGCTCGACATATCAGCCATCAAGTAAGGATATCATTGATAATGGTGATTCCAATGTAAAGCATACCGGAACGGTCACAAACGAGACTACAGGAAGTGATACAACGGCCCATAGCGGAACGGATGCAACCACATCAAAGGGATCCGATACAAGCACACATTCAGGAAGTGACAGGAATACCACATCCGGCACTGATGAGATGGTGCACAAGGGTAAGCTGTCAGATCTGTCCGGGACTGAAAAGAATACTAATCAACACACGGCCCATTTATATGGCAACATCGGTGTCACCACTTCCAGTGCGATGTTAGCCGAGTTTTACAATATTGCGAAGTGGAATCTGTATGAGCACATGGCTGATGTTTTCGGCAGTGAGCTTCTTATACAGGTATACTAATAAGGAGGAAAAGCAATGAGTGATTTTTATAACAAATATCCTTATACGGATTTTCATGAGCTCAATCTTGACTGGGTGATTGAAAGAGTTAAGAAGCTCACTGAGGACTGGCTGGCAACTCAGCAGGAATGGAATGACACTGAGGAGCAGTGGCAGCAGCTTCATGATTATGTTATGAATTATTTTGCCAATCTTGATGTGTCACAGGAGATCAATAACAAGATTGATGCTATGGTGGCAGATGGAACATTCCTGAATGTGATCCGATCTACTGTTGAAGCTCAGACCACAACAGCAACAGAAAACTGGTTATCTGCACATATCACACAGCCTACAACTCCGGCTATTGATAACACTCTTACCATTGCCGGTGCTGCTGCAGATGCAAAAACAGTGGGTAATACAATCAAAAACAACATAGCTGCTGCATATGATTCAACCAAAATATATAAAATAAATGATTATGTAACTTATAATAATACATTGTACAGATGTATATATGATATGAATGCAGCTGAAACATGGGCACCTCATCACTGGGCACAGGTATCTGTTGGAGAAAGAGCTGAGGGTGTTGAATTCACTGGAGAGACGAATCTTTTTGTGCTTAAGGATTCAACTTTTGGATTCATTGACAGTTCAGGAAATGTTACCAACAGCTATGGAAATAATAATACAACAACAGACTTTATCCCGGTTTTAGCCGGTGAACATTTTACCTGCAGTCTATGGTATGAATCAACAGTACTTTCACTTGTTGGAATTGCTATTGCTGCTTATGATGCTAACAAAGATTTTATACCAGATAGCAGAGTTGTAAAAAATTCAATAAATAGCAGTTTAGATGGTATGAATTTAATATGGGAAGAGTATCAGGTTCCTGCTAATGCAAGTTATATCAGAAGTTGTGCAACTTTATGTGAAAAAGGTTATGCACAGCTTGAAAGAGGACTTACTAAAAGCATGTTCAGGGATTCTATAGCTGACAGATACCATTATACAAACAGTGCAATAGATTATGTATTACAGAATGTAAAGGGAGCTGATGATTATTTACTCCAGGCTGAATGGGAAAGAGGATCTCTTACAAACGGTGCACCTACAGCTTCAATCACATCAGTGCGAATGAAAAATAAAATAAAAATAAGCTCACCAATCTTAAGAGCTCATTTTGATGGAACAGTTCATAATATTGTCGTATCATTCTATGACAATACTGAGACATTTATACAGGAGCTTGTACTGAATACAGATGCATTTTATGTTGTGCCTGTAAACTCCGTATATATCAGGGTACGAATACCTTATACTGATGGCATCACATATCCTATGCCGTTTGATTTTCAGTTAATTCCATTCCATGGAACAACACCTCAGATCGGTGTAGACTTCTTTGATTCATTAGTATGGAATCAGGGCGTGTTTAGTACATCAACACGAACCATAGCAAATGCGAGTGATAAGATAACCAGTGAACCATTTATGTTCAATGGCAGTGGCTTATATCGTTTTGTGTATGACAGCATATATGTTGATAATAACAATTCCATCTGGACAAGGGTGTGGTGTTTCAAAAAAGATGGCACTCGTGTTGTTTATGAAAGACAAGCTGCAAATCAGACATCACCATGGGAGTTCTATATTCCTGATGATGGTATAGCCGGATTCTTCGAAGTACAAAGAGCTGGCGGTGGCAATATTTCACCATCTGACATGAACAATGCAAAAATAAATGCATTCAATGCACCTGAACCAAACAAGTTCAGATATAGATTATTAACCCATAATATAGGCCATTTTAATTATGGCGGAAGCGGAAGCGGTACAGAAAATTATGGCATACCGGCACCTTATAATGATAACCTGCTGGCCTGGAAGAACCAGCTGGCCGAGATAAGACCTGATATCTTTTTGATGCAGGAATTCACTACCATATTATCTCAGGAAGATCAGACAAAGAATGTGAGTGAATTTCTTGATCCTATATTCAACTATTCATATAATGATGGCCAGGAATATGGGATATCATCAAACATAACGCCTCATGCTATCGGCAGCTTAACAATAGGCAGTGCCAACAGAACGATCAGAACAGCCAAGTATTATTTAGGACATGGAAAATTCTTGAATATAGCCAATGTTCATTTAAGATATGATGATCCTGTTATCAGAGCATCCGAGATGCAGTCATTAATAACTGCATATGCTGATGAGGAGTATGTAATCATAGCAGGTGATTTTAATGAACAGACTACATCTGAAGCTGATCTGTTTGTAACAGCCGGATATACAAAATGCAATGGCGGATATTTTGGTGAGTTTGCAACATATGACAACACAGGAGCGTTTCAGCAGCCGCTTGATCAGATTGTATTTAAGGGTAATATCAAGCTGTTAAACCTTGAAAGAAAATCATATGTTACAAGTGATCATTATGCATTAATATGTGATCTTATGATATATTGATTTACTAAAAAGAGAGACTGGCAACAGTCTCTTTTTTGTTTGTCCGTCTATGACGGACATATACAAGAGCACAAATGTTTGTCCGTGTGCGTCGGACATAGACACAGCAGGCGGCAGCTCAGGCTCACCGGTGCGGATGCTGGGCCGGGGAACTGCGGAGCGAGGGTGAGTACCTTAATTTAACAC
>Ga0247609_10003965_pt1 | contig 14852 bp, 9 predicted proteins | sample 172DNAGHGlowgp2_FD_193487 | JGI IMG/M metagenome (GOLD analysis project Ga0247609, IMG submission 193487) | Sheep rumen microbial communities from Palmerston North, Manawatu-Wanganui, New Zealand - 1728 DNA GHGlow gp2 | ecosystem: Host-associated > Mammals > Digestive system > Stomach > Rumen ...
TGGGGCTTACTTTTCAAAAAAGAAAACCGCAACTCCTGTTTATCGGCGTTGCGGATGAGATTTTTTGCTCTTTTGAGTTTTAGCGGACAGCAATAGTTCCTTATATCTTCCAACAAGAAAGGCATTTCCTCTTGCGGTTTGGCACGTATGATAAACGTCACTCAGACAACCGCATGGTACTTGTTGCATAAAATACGCATACTCTACAAGCAAGACGATTCTGAGGCATTCTATGGAGAGATAGAATGTGACGAGGTGTATATAGGCGGTAAGGAGAAATGGAAGCACCAATCAATGAGGACACCTCATACGCAAGGCAGAAGCACAAAGACAAAGACCCCCGTATTCGGTATGATGGAGAGGTCTTCCATAGTCAACAAAAATGGGGAACCAGAGTTTATGTCCTATGTACGTGCTATGGTAGTGGAGAGGACAACAAAGGACACTCTTATGCCTATCATATCACAGTTCGTTGAGGAAGATTCAACAGTTTTCACTGACGAGTTGAATGCATATAACGGACTGTCTACTATTGGTTACAACCATAAGATATGCAACCACGGTTCATTACAGTTCGTTGTGGACGGAAAGGTATATACCAACAACATAGAGGGTTTTTGGAGTCATTTCAGAAGGATGATTAACGGATGCTACCACAATGTCAGTGACGAGCATCTTCAGTCCTATATTGACGAAGCGGTGTATCGTTGGAACACAAGAAAAGCGTCCCAAACGGAACGCTTTATTGACATGTTCAACAAGTCCATTGGACTGATTGTCACTTGGGATGAACTTAAACTTTGCGAGGTGGGTTAACAAACGGTTTTTCTGATACATTCAGAAATAATTCTATCAATCTTTCTATTGAGAGATTCATCAAATGCCCTATTCAAACTACCTTTTCTATGAAGAGGTCTTGAATCTGCTTGACGTTCATATTTTAATCTTTCTTCCTGATTTTTCCACTGTTTATCAAATTCATCTTTATGCATTTGACAGTTACCGCCTGTCCTTACATAATCTTTAGCACCTTGTTTACTATTACTGTAAAACGGGTTTGTTATATCTTTATAATGGGGATGATATAACATTGCATGTTTTGATAAGTTATCTTCAAAATCTCTTATATCATCAAATTGTTTCCAATCATAACGTTTTTGTTCCTCTTTATTACCCATCTCTGCACTAGATAATTCCATACCTCTTTCAATATCATGGTCAAAGACACCTGTTAAAGATGGTCGTTTGTCTTGATAATCACGATAATACGATGGATATGGATAAATCCAATTTTCCTTCAGCACCCTTTTAACTGATTCCTTGATTATTCTATGGAGTGTTGATTCTGTTAATTTTACTCGTTTTTTCATATTTCTATTCTTGTTATATTGTTTATTTTCCGTAATTGTTTGAATAGATTGATTTGGGATTAATTTAAAAACCTTGGCATGTTTTGGCGTTCCTGCTAATGGGTCTTTGAAACTATTGTTTTGCCAAATAGATTGAACTTCTTTGTTTATCAAAGCTGTATCATTCTCATCAAGTAACTGACAATTATAGACATATTGAATAACTTCCATTGTTTTCCGTTGTCCAATAACATTGCCTTGTTTGTCTTTAATACTCATATCAACTGAAACATCAGAATCATGAGTGCCACTTTCTGAGAACACTATACACGTATTAATTGCATAAGAAGGGTCATAATCCCTATCATACCATGTCCAAAGATGTGTGCCATGATTGGAAATTCTTGCTTGTTGTGGCCGATTTCCTTGCGTTTTGTACGTTCTATAATAAGAATCTTCTCTTTTATTTGGCTTAAAACCACCATTTCGCCTAATCAATTCTATAGCAGTGTTAAAATCAACCATATTTATTAGATTTCGTTTATTATAAATATGGTGTAAGAATTAAAATTATTAACTTTGCACTATGGAAAAGAATTATAATTCACTATCTTTTACAGACTATCCACCAACTGAGTTGTTAGATAGTCCTGTTTATGCAGATTCTATAAAAAGGTTGTCATTCCAATATAGAACAAAGAACAATGATGAACTTATTGCTTATATAGCATTATCTCAAGAAAGCCCGAATGTAGTCATTCCAAACATCAACAATCAATCAAAAGGTTGTAGAATATTAGGTATATATGTTGAATCATATACTATTGGCAATTATAATGTAATAAATTTGAATTTGTTAAATGCGTTACTCGATGAAGCCGAATTTTATATAATGGGGTGGGTTAATAGAAGCAATGACCAATTTCAATTTGATTATTTATGGTTTAATGTTGGTGATATTAATTCGATAGACATTATAGAAAGAATTGGAGGTTTAAAGTTAACAGATGAAATAGTATATAAGATTATTATTAGAAAAGAATAGCCAAATCAGAGACTACTTATATTTATACATATTCGGGGTCAAACCCTATATAATTGCCTAAAATATTATTTGCATCAAGTTTGGTTCCGTCAAACATTTTGCGGACATACATAAAGTAAGTCCCTACATTTCAATTATACGTATAACTTCTTTTGCATTCTGCAACTCTTTCACTACATTTGCACCACAAAACTTTTAATTAGCAGATCAATAACACCTTGAATTATGGATGAAAGACTATTGCAAGTGCTTGACGTGAAGACCGAAATTGAAGACAGGGAGAAACTCGATTCAGCCTTACACGATTACCTGTATGAGCGGATATGGTGTGACAAATACCTTATGCAACACAACATCATTCCGGAGATAAATCAGACAATCCAAATCGTTGTGGAAAAGTACAGTGACGAAATTCATCAGAGGGCATTCGAGATGATAAAGGAAAATATCGTCTTCGATGAAAATGCCGAATGCGAATAAAATCTAAAGAATCTAAAGCGTCTAAAGGATCTAATCTACAAACAAATATAATACGTTATGGAAAGAATAGAATATAATAAAAAAGCTAATAGTGTTGGTTTTGTTATTGGTGAATGGGGTGTAAGATATGATGGTCGTTCATTCAGATTAGACAATGACGGTGAGAAGTTAGTTTTTCTTGTTGAAGAGGAGATAGAAAGTCTTGTATTTGATATGGAAAAGAAGACCTTTTCCGTTAAATTGAATAATCCCTCATTAAGTACTGATTGTGTAAGGAGTGTGGATTTGAGCGGATGTGTTGATTTTTTCGAGAAACTACGTGATAGTATTGCTGACATTCTATTGTGTAGGTTTACTGGTGGGTGGCTTTTCAAACCAATAGCGGTAAATCGTGACAGGACAGTGTTTGATTTTAATTATAATAGTGGATATAGAATTGAATCCAATGGTGGTTTTCAGATGGGTAATTGGAGCGTTACATGCGGGGGAAAGAGATTCAAATTAAATAATCACGGTATAAAATTAATTTCAAGAGAGGATGAAGACCTGGAGAAGATAATCTTTGATGTTGAGAATAAGACGGTATCCGTTGTAGTGAACAATCCCACCTTACCTGAAAGAATTCCAAGAACGGTGGATTTGAGTGATGCCCCTGAGTTCTTTGAAGAGTTGCGAAAGGATATTGAAAAGATTTTGACAACAAAAGGTACGTTTAAGTCAGTCACACCAAATGATGACAGGACGGTATTTGAGGTGGATCAGACCAATAGTTTATATAAAGATCTATGTATGAGGTTACCATATAGTACTATGGTTCAAACAAAAGGGAATAGAACGGTAACTAATGATCCTTTAAGTACATATGCTATAGTTCACTTTGATGATTATCAAGTAAAGCCTTATCTCAGACCAATGTCTTCAATGACTGAGGAAGAAAAGAATAGATTTAACTCATTTATGGAAAAGGATGATCAAGGTTTTCCGACAGATGTTATTAATAAAGAAAAGGTTTATGAGTATCTTAATTGGTTACTTGCCAACCATTTTGATTTCCGAGGTCTTATAGACAAAGGTTTAGCAATATCAACCGAAGTGTTTAATCCATACAAACATTGAATTATGAAAAATCTTCGTTTATCTTCGTTTTCTTAGTGGTTGGATTTTATGATGAATGTTAAAGAAATAAGATACTTTCACCCCAAAGGGTTGTATATGCCAAATGGTTGTATTTACCAGAGAGGCGGGTTCTTGAACGAGTGCAGAATCAACAAAGACAACTTTGAACTGGAAGAAGGATTGTTCAATGCACAAAAGGACAAAGGCTTTGGAGGGATTATAGTGTTTCCGGCAGATTTAAACACCATGGACACCGACGTCAAACTAAATGGCATATTGAAGAAAGAAAAAGTCTCGGCTTATTCCTTTGGAAACCATTTCAAAGGAAATTTCATTGACAATAACGGCAATACATATAACTGCAAATCCTTGTCATTGGAAATCGCCGGTGTTTCCACAAGAAAACTACTCTCATTTGCCAAAATACTTACAAAAGAACACCTTCACCACACACTCCTTGTAAAAGACCTCAATACAAATAAAATCTTCAACATCAGAATAAAGTACAAAACCCCTTCATAACTCTACAACCACTTTTCATTGCACTTTTTTCGGGGAACTCAGCACAGAAAAGACATTAGATGTCTTTAATGTGATGAGGAGGTGCAGGACTCAGCTTATGAGAGATGAACTCATGAAATCGAAGCAGAAGATGGAAAGTCCAAAGGGAGGAAACCATATTATCTGCAAGAACAGATTTATGAAGTTGGCTGTAAGTCATGCAAGTTTACTTGCAATGACAGACAGACAACATCGGAAATGACCAAAGGAAGATTTTATGTTTTTTTATTATATATTTTTTCTGATAGAAATTTTCTGCTTGTTCCTGGCAATTATCATTCCGTAAATAAGAAAATCCATGACTATGGATTAACATTTTCTTTTATTTCTTTTATTTCTGCGGGACTGAATAATCATTCGCGACTGAGAATGATGCAACATCATTTCAATCTGCACCACTTCTTTTCCTTGCAGTTTTTTCTGAATGGAGCGCAGCGGAATGTTTTTTCTTTTCAATCTTAATTGAAAACTTTTTTCAGAATAAAATCTTCAAACTCTTGCAAAGAGTTGATTTACGAAGTTGATTGTAAGTCATGCAAGTTTACTTGCAATGACAGACAGACAACTGCGGAAATAACCAAAGGAAGATTTTATGTTTTTTGATTATTTTAAATTTATACTAAACACCCCATATACAAACAACCCCCAACTCGTTTTTTGCGGACATACATTAAGTAAGTCCCTACATTCTACTGCTCACTCGTCTACTAAAATAATGAATATATTTTTTTATAAATTCGTTTATTGTCCGTTTTTTTTGCTATCTTCGCATTTGAAACCAAGAAAAATTGTCATCATGAAATATCCTATAGGCATACAGACATTTGAAAACCTCCGTAAAGAGGGTTATGTTTATATAGATAAATCCAAGCTGATCTATCAGTTGGCAAACAGCGGGAAATATTATTTTCTCTCCCGTCCTCGCCGCTTTGGAAAGAGTCTTCTTATAAGCACTTTGAAAGCCTATTTTGAGGGAAAGAAAGAGTTGTTCGAGGGATTGAAGATTATGGAATTGGAGAAGGAATGGAACCGATATCCTGTTCTGCATCTTTCGCTCAACAACTCCAAATACACCGAGCCGGACCATTTGGCAAACCTTCTGAACGAGGCACTTTCCAGTTGGGAAGATGAATATGGTCGCAGGGAGGTGGAGACATCAATCGCACTTAGATTTAAAGGCATCATAAGCCGAGCCGTCGAAAAGACAGGCGCGATGGTGGTGATTCTGATTGACGAATACGACAAACCCCTGCTCAACAGCATCGGCAACAAGGAGTTGCAAGACGACTACCGCGCCACGTTGAAAGAATTCTATTCCGTTCTGAAAGATCAGGACGCAAACATAAAATTCGCAATGCTCACCGGAGTTACTAAGTTTGGCAAGGTAAGTGTGTTCAGCGATTTAAACAACCTCAAGGACATTTCCATGGACAGCCGTTTCTATGAAATATGCGGAATGACCGAACAGGAAATCCGTGACAATTTTGAAAGCGAGGTGGAAGCCCTCGCCGAGCGCAACAGGCTGACAAAGGACGCCTGCTATGCACGCCTGAAAGAAAACTACGACGGCTATCATTTCGGAGAAAACTGCCCGGGGATGTATAACCCGTTCAGTCTGCTCAACACCCTCGATAACCGGACTTTTAGGGACTATTGGTTTGAGACAGGCACACCCACCTATCTTGTGGAACTGCTACAGAATGCCGGTTATGAACTGGGCGATTTGACAAAGGTGCAGGTGGATATTGACGTGCTGAACAGCATAGATTCCGCCAGCATGGACCCGATACCCGTAATCTATCAAAGCGGATACCTCACCATAGCCGACTATGACCCCGTCTTCGAACTTTATTCGCTGAAATATCCAAACAGGGAGGTGGAACGCGGCTTTACAAGATTCCTCATGCCTCACTACCTGCCTGTAAAACCCACTCAAACAGGTTCTTCAATACGCGACTTTGTACAAGACGTTCAGGCAGGGCGTGCCGAACAGTTTATGCGTCGTTTGGAAGCCTTCATGGCAGGAGGCAATTATCAGATTGTAGGTGATGAAGAACTTTATTTTCACAATGCCGTATATATCATCTTCCGCATGATGGGTTTTTATGTTCAGGCAGAATACCCCACCAGCGATGGCCGCATGGACATGATAGTGCAGACCTCCGATTATGTATATGTCTTTGAGTTCAAAATCGACAGATCAGCGGAAGAAGCTCTAACTCAAATTGACAAGAAAGGATATGCCGACCAGTTTGCACACGACAAACGCAAACTGTTTAAGATTGGAGTGAACTTCTCATCAGAAACACGCAAAATCAGCGAGTGGAAAATAGTTGAACGCAAAGAAAACTAATAATTAATTGCAACATCACAATAAAGTACAACATCCTTTTATAACCTCACGACTTTTTGATGTTCCACTTTTTTCGGAATGAAACGCAGTGGAATGTTTTTTCTTTTTAATCAGGATGATTAAAAACTTTTTTCGGAGTTTGGTCTGCACGCAGTGCTGTTGGATTTGATGGAATGCTCGTGGTAAACTTGTTTACAAAAGAGCAAGACATCAAAAACAACACAAGGGCACAGCCCGAAGACCAAACGTTTTTTGATTTTTTTTATTTTATACTACACTAACACATCTACCAAATCTAAAGCATCTAAAGCGTCTAAAGAATCTAATGCATCTACAACCAACTCGTTTTTTGCGGACATACATAAAGTAAGCCCCTACATTCAGCCAAATCTCACTTTTTTTACCACATTTGGCTGATTTGTTTCTCAAAGAATCAGCCAAATCTCACTTTTTTTACCACATTTGGCTAAAAGTTTTCAAAAAAGTTTGCTGGTTATCAGAAATTTAAATAAATTTGCACAAAAATAATTGTGACAATTTTAAATGATTTGATATGGAAACTTTATTAGGCAGGATAAGCGAGAAAGAAGAACTACTAAGATGTTATAATTCCGAAAGGTCTGAGTTCGTTATGATTTATGGCCGCAGGCGTATAGGAAAAACATTTCTGGTAAATAAGGTGTTGGGGCAGAAGTTCACGTTTCAGTTCACCGGTTCACATAAGGCGGGCAAATCACGGCAGCTGGAACGTTTTGCCGATGCTCTCAAAGAACAGTTCAAGTTGAGTTACACCCCGTTTGTAGATAGTTGGTATCATGCTTTTGACGCATTGGAAAGCCTTATATCCCAAAAGAAAGGCAAGTGCAAGAAGGTGGCTTTCTTCGATGAGATGCCATGGATCGACACACCCGGCTCAGAATTTGTTTCCGCGTTTGAGGATTTCTGGAACACCTGGGCCATGTTGCGCGACGACATCATGTGTGTGGCGTGTGGCTCTGCCACATCGTGGATGGTGGATAATCTCGTGGAAAACCAGGGTGGGCTTCATGGGAGGATCACATCAAGGATTTACCTTCGTCCATTCACACTTGCTGAAACGGAGCAGTATCTCCGGAGCCATGCATGCCAATGGAGCCGTTATACCATCACTCAATGTTATATGTTTATTGGTGGGATACCCTATTATCTAAGTTTGTTAGACCCTCAAAAAGAACTGGCGGCAAACATAGATGATTTGTTTTTCCTCAGTCATGCGAAACTGGAGAATGAGTTTCACGAACTATACAGCGTGTTATTCCGCGACTCTGAGCGTTACATGGAGATAGTACGTCTTCTTGCCGCTAAAAGGGAGGGCATGACACGTGCAGAACTGGTGGAGGCCACAAAGTCTAATGGAGGCAGTCTGAGCAAGAGGCTGGAGAACCTGGAACGATGCGACTTTATCTTATCCACCCAGCAATTCGGAAATAAGCGCAAAGGTATGATATATCGTCTTTCTGACTTTTTCACTTTGTTCTACCTGAGATTCGTGGATGGCAAACGGAGGAGCAGCAGGCCCTATTGGACTACCATGTCAGACAGTCCCGCTGTGGCGGCATGGCAAGGGCTGACATTTGAATTGGTGAGCATGATGCATGTCGACCCTATTCTGAAGAAATTAGGCATATCAGGTGTTCACACCGACATATATTCATGGAGGGGGATAAAGGAAATTGCTCCTGAAAAGGGTGGGAATAAACCCACAACGGAAAAAGCCCAGGTTGACCTGGTTATTGAACGCTCGGATAAATATATCTATCTATGTGAGATGAAGTTCTCTTCTGAGGAGTATGTGATTACAAAAGATTACGAACAACGTCTGCGTAGCAGGATGTCTTTGTTCCGTGAATGTACTAAAACCCGTAAAGCTCTGCTCAACACCTTTGTGACAACCTATGGTGTGAAAACAGGCATGCATTCCGGCATTGTCAATCATCAGGTGCTGCTCGACGATTTATTCGACAACTTTTAGCCCACACTCTCTCCACTTTTTTAACGCAAAGAACGCAAAGAAAACGAATGATTAATTCAACATAATAAAAATGTAGGAAATCTCTTTAGGAGCGCACAACATCATTCCATTGCACTTTTTTCATCCTCCTTTGTACTTACCGTCTTCTGCTTCGATTTCATGACTTCATCTCGCACAAGCCGAGTCCTGCACCTCCTCATCTCGTTAAAGATACTCAATCTTTTCGCTTCGCAGAACCTTGTCACGACTCGATAGAGATTATGCAAGCATATCTCTATGCTCGCTGCTTCAAGGTTTCCGAGCTGAGTTCCACGAATAATGCGAAGAAAACGAATAATTAATTGCAACATCACAATAAAGTACAACATCCTTTTATAACCTCACGACTTTTTGATGTTCCACTTTTTTCGGAATGAAACGCAGTGGAATGTTTTTGGCTATTATATAGGATTTGACCCCGTTTAATAAAAAGTAAAACAAAATAGCACGGAGAATCTCCGTGCTATTGCTTTAAGGTTTGACCGTACCACCCACAAGAAAAATCTTGGTATTAAAAGGCTGTCCAATCAGCCGTTTGCTGCATCAAACCTTTATTAATGCAAATATAATGCAGATATTTGATTTAACCAAATTTTTTGTTTTTTATTTTTAGGGTTTTATCTGGTTTTATTTGTAAACAAGGTTGTTTTTTTGATTGTGTATGAGTAAGTATAAAGATAAAGGTGGGCAGAATGAATAAAACTGCCCACCTTTAATTATGAAATTACGAGAATCATCTTTCAGACCATCCTATTGTGAATCGGATAGGTAAATTATTTCTAAAGAGAGTATTTGTTAGAGTTATTGCTCTGCTTTTATTGTTTTCTAAGGTGGCATAACTTTCACCATATACTTTCCATCCTTGTGCAAAGCCACCATCAGGATTAATTGTTATCTCAAATTCATTATTATATATCGTCAATAGTCTTGCATGTGCCAACCTTTGATTTGAATTAATAGTAACATTTACATCGCCAATATTGTCGGCTAATGATTGCTCAAGATATTCATCTCTTTCATTAGTATTCATAAAATCCGAATCTAGAAACCTAGGATTTAAATCGGGGTCTTTAAACTTATGTCCGGTATTAACTTCCACTTCTCTAAATTCAAGGCCAAACAACTCATGGAACTTTCTTAGAACTTGTCCTAAAACTAAACAGGTGATAGGATTGCTCACATATATATCTGAATATTTGACGTAGACATTTGTGTTTTTTCCAGCAAGGAAGTTATGAAGAGTTTGTTGTCTGTTTCCAAGCAATGTGGTAAGCAAATCAGAACTTCTTACGGAATCATCTCTGAAATTATAAACAAAGCACACATCTGTAGGTTCCGTTTGAAGCACAACTTCATAATCCAAGAGTTGTACTGCGTCTGTATTCTGAACAAGATAAATACTTGAACCATATTTCACATACAAAACAGAACTCTCGCCATAAGTAAAACCAGCAATTGGAGTTATTCCTTCAGGAACTGCACTTACTGCTCTTAAATCGGTATAATAATAAGCAAAAGAATTCAAATCCATCCTTGTACCAATTGGAAGATTATTATTGTGTGCGTCAGCATATGATACGACCATAGTCACTGGTGCCACAGCCAAATTGGTCATCTTCAAATCAGGCTCTATCATTGTCAGAACTTCATCGGACATAAGGCCCTCAGTCAGGAAATAATTAATTGACTGGAAATCTTTTTTTCTGATTTTTCCTTCAATTTCAGATGATATGTTTCTTGTGACCTTAAGTATGTTTTGAGAGTGCATAAGTTCGTATAATTCCTGAGGAATGACTTGACGGCAACCGTTTTCTCTTTCCAGCCATTCGATAGCCAACTGCTTGTTGAGTTTTTCAATAAACCACTGAGATTTACGGTCGATCAAACAATTTGTACATGCGATTTCACAATTACACTCTTTCAGTTTATTACGACTTAAGTCCAATACCTTTTCTATATAAATAGGCAATTGGTTGGCATATCCAGCCCCTCCTGCAGCGGTGTCGTAGAAAAACAGTGTTTGATTTTGTGTAATTCCAAACCAAACCTCATCGGAATCTATTCCCAAAATCTGGGTAAAGGTGTTTGAAATTACAGTCCCCAAGGTATATAGCAAGCATTTATACTCCGATGAATATCTGTCATAATCAGACGTGATTTCCATTTCTGAAATATCTGTAGAGTAACAAGCTGACAGAAGGATATTTCTCTTAGGAACACCTTGTATGTTATTGCTATAGCAGTCACCGCCTTTTGATATGTCATTATGATTATCAATAGGGCACGGGACATGGAGATTTGCCAACCCCGCTTCGGGTTCCATTTTTCCACAGTATTCACATAATGCAAATCCGTATCCCTTTCCTTTGTTCACATAAATAATTCGAGCGTCAGCATGAACAGATGACCTTATACGATAAACAGTTTCAATATCCTCATCTTCTTCCTCTTGCCATGATTCCATACCGATTAACTCAGGTACAATGAAATCATTCGCCAGTTTTGGTTTTTTTGTGCGTCTATATTCTCCGGCGATGAATCCTGACGGTTCTACAGACAATGTGGACCGTCCATTCTGACCTGCCAGTATAGGCATAAGATTGGTTTGGCATTTTGGGCATTGAGCTATTTCGATATTACCTAAATAGATACAACCACAGGCAGGACATTTTGATATTTTCTTCTCTATCATCTCGTTGGCAACAGCATTACCTTTTATGTCGATACCCAAAACAGGATATACCAAGTTGCCAACTACAATTTCGCGTCCAGGAGCATACTCTTGAATTGCAAGCGAGAGCGGTCTACTTGTTTTAACAGCTTCTACTTCTTCATTATCTCTTCTATTCTTGAAAGTGAAAAGTTCAACAATATTTGTAGGTATGCTATTGCTTGGTAGGAAGTTGTGTCCAGAAAGATAGGTCAGGAGATTCTGAGTCCATAAAGATTTTATTCTGAGTTCAAGTCTTTTCTTATATTTATCTATTTGAGCATGTTGCCTTTCTTCGTCTAAAGAATTTATTGTTGCCCTCAGTTTGTCACAAATAGATGTAATCATATCTTTACAGCGGGAAATCATCCTTTCGAAAGATTCTGTTTCATAAGCAGTACCTCTAACAATGATATTGATTCTATCAAGGACATTGTTTAAGTTTCTTACATTATCTAAAAAATCAATGAAACCTTCATAGGTATAATTAATCGTATTTTGATTCTGATTTCTATTTTGATAATCGTTTCCGAAAATAAAAGCCCCCATTTGATCTGTCACCGAACCTCCATTTGTGGAACGAATATATTCTCCAAGCAAAAAAGAATTAATGTGGCGTTGCAGAATAGTGACACTAGAAAATGACATGGAAGGAGACTCTATGTCGTGTTCCAATGCCCACCCAGGATCATCCAGCGCCGACCTTCCTATAGGATTGTCGCCACAAATGGTGAAAGCCAGTGATTGGGTTTCAGCCCTACGTCCAGCCCTTCCTGTTCTCTGAAGATAATTAGCTGGTTTAGGCGGCACATTATTCATAAGAACCACAGAAATGCCACCGATGTCAACTCCCATCTCCATAGTTGTGGAGCAAGAGAGAACATTAACTCTTCCACGTTCGAACATCCTTTCGCTTTCACGCAGTGTAGCAGGTTTGATTTGTGCAGAATGTTCTACGGTTATAAAAATAGGTCGACGCATGAAAAGTTGTCTCTGCGAACTTAAATCGCCGCCTAAAGGTTGCATTGCCGGAGAGAAAACATTGTCGAACCATTCTTCTACGGCATTCGACCAAGCATTAGAATCAAAACCTCCATCTACAAAATGATCATTTCTTCTTATAGTCAGATTAGGAACTGTTACTGTAGGTGCGGTGATTGTAAATTTACGCAAAGTACGAGGGTCCAGATGTCCTCTTACCATCGGACTGATTCCACGGAAATTACAGTCAAGAATCTGACTAGTCATTGGACAAACAGTAGCTTCTTCAATCAGAGATAATTTCACTCTACCAGAATCAAAAATATTTAATTTATAACCTGGATAAATTATTCCTCCATCTGTTAGATTTTCATCAATATTGGTCAAAATATTCCGTGAAATGAAATCCCACGCCTCTCTAAGAATGTTGTTAACAGAATCTACAATATTATTGTTCAAATCACCCAAATTACAAATACCATTCCCCAACAAAAGAAGAAGAGGAAGGCGACCAAATTCACGATTTTGCCGGTAATTTCTGATTTGTGGCCAACGTTTGCACGTAATACCGTTTTCACGAGCAATACGATTAATTTGAGGGGCATATACAGGATCTGAAAAATAAGTTTGAGTTACCAGACGTCTCAGTTCTCTATCATCGGGAATAAGCAAATGCATATTTCTTCTGATTTGGTAATCAACACAAATACGAAGAAATTTTTTCCAGTCTTGCATGGCTTCCTCAGCATCGTCGTAATGGAAGAAATTTCTAAATGTTTGCGGGACCTGATTTATACCCAGATTATTTATTGCAGGGTAATCCAGATGAACAAGTCCTAATGTTTCAAGGGAATTACCCCTTAACGGTTTATTGCCCATCTGATCAATAAACAGTGCTTTCAGGTATAATTCCATGGTTATATTATTTCTTCCCAACAGATTGCGCAACCTTTCCAAATCTTGGCTTGGCAAACAATAATCTCTAAAACTTTCCCAACAGGAACTAGGTCTATTATTCAACTGCTCCCTATATTCATTTATCATTTGAAGTATGTTATCGGCAAATTGAGGTGAATCCTGAATAACCTGTTCTAATGTGGCAATTTGCGCTCTTATTCTATCTTCATCATTACGGTGATTTTGTTCCCGTTCAATCAAATCGTATAGAATCATAGACCGAGTCCATTCGCGCTCTACCGCTATGTTTGTTCCCTGAGTGATGTTTGCCGTTTTTTGCCGGCTATCAGTGAAGGTGATAAATTTCCGCCCTTCGTATATACATTCATTAGGATTAGGTGCATTGGTAAAAGGCGGTGACTGCTTCAATACAGCATGTGCCAGCAATCTTGATTCCAAAGATGAAGGAAACACTATTTTACGACACTTGTAGCTTTTATCACCACATTCCGGACAGAGCAAATCGTTTGGTGCTCTGTTCGGGTTGTTGCATGATGAATATCTCGGATTATCTCCCATTGTAATTATGCCATGAACAGAATCCAAAGAGTAATGATAAATTTGAGAGCCCTCGAAAGGCACATCATCTTTAGCAGAACTTAGCAACAAAGGATTAACGGTTTCTGCATTCTGATTGGCCGCTGCATTATTTCCATCAGTAATGTCATCGTCATCATCCTCGGCGTCGTCATCATTTAAAAAGTTCTCGTCATCATTCAACAAATGCTGGAAATGAATAGTATTGTCTTTCATCCTATAATTTGCTTCTATAGGGTCTTGGCCAACCCTTTCCCCCTGGAGCAAAAATTCCCCACAACTACCACATCGCACCACTTCCAGCATTTTTCCTCCACAATGAGGGCATGTTTGAGATTCGAAGGACGTCAGTGTGCCTATTGAAATGTGGTTTCTATGGTACTGTTCACATTCAGGATTAGTGCAAGCATATAAACCGTTAATGCTTCTCCCGAAGAAATGGGCCCTGACAGGAAGAAGTGCAGACTCCCTTCCACCGACAAATGCAGAACCAGTCCTAGAGAGTTCGTCAATCAGTTTCAATCGTTCTTCAACGTTACCGTTGAACCCTAATTCGTTGCAAATATCATTGAGCGACAAAGCTGGATTGCTGTTTAACTTCTGCCGGAGTTCTATAATTGTCTGAATGTTTACGTTCAAATTGAAACGACCGTTAATTTCGTCAAGGCTGTTGTTTTCATCCAGTTCGGGAATAATTCTATCACCATTTATGA
>Ga0247609_10003966_pt1 | contig 14850 bp, 30 predicted proteins | sample 172DNAGHGlowgp2_FD_193487 | JGI IMG/M metagenome (GOLD analysis project Ga0247609, IMG submission 193487) | Sheep rumen microbial communities from Palmerston North, Manawatu-Wanganui, New Zealand - 1728 DNA GHGlow gp2 | ecosystem: Host-associated > Mammals > Digestive system > Stomach > Rumen ...
TCGCTGATAAAATAAAGGACGTAGATAAAATTAAATTTGCGGACCTTAAGAAAGAAACTGAATTAAAGTTAAAGATGATTGACGTTGTTGAACGTCTAAGTAAGAAATATGCATCAGGCTTAGATAAGAATAAAGCTGAATTTTTGACTAATGATGCAATTACAATTCAGTTTGATGCATCTCCTTATGAAGTTATCTTGAGAGAAGTCAATAAGGATAGATATGGTTGTCGAGCAAATTATTTCATTCATGCTAATTTGACAACTAAGGAATTGGAAGTTTATGGAATTCAGCCTAATAAGCAACAGCGTTATTATAATACGTGTGATCCACTTCAAATAGACTTTACAAAGATTACATTTAAATTTGAAAGTGAAAGTGATAAGTTGGAATCTAAGGCTGGAATTAAGTTATTATCTACAGATTGCTATGTAGAAATGGCAAGTGAAGTAATTGATAAGTCAATGGAATTTTTACAGACTGCATTATCTACATTCAATGAATATAAGAAGAATGTGCAGATTAAGATGATTCCATTTAAGAATGCTTCATTGAGAGATGGTTTTAGTGAATTGCCAACTCTACAGAAGTTTGATGAGAATTATAAGAAAGTCTGTAAGATGATTGAAAATAAAGAAATTACAGAAATCAATGAAGATGAAGACTTTTTTGAAAGGTTGGCTAAAGCATGATTAACAAGTATGTAAGAAGTTGTATTCAGAATACAAAGAAGAACATGCCAGATTACTTTAAAAAATGTCTTCAACAGAGATTGAAGAATGGTATTGGTTCTACAACAGAATGTGAAACTGTTGATGAAATGGAAAATCGATTAATGACCGCAAATTGGACTCCATGGATTGATGTTGAAAATGTATTGTCTCCTGGATGTAAAGCATTTAAGACAAAAGATATTCCTGGTTATCATGGTATGTTAGATATTAACCGATTTACAGATGATACAGTTTGTCATTTCAGAGATTTTAAGAATACTGGTTTCTTATCACTTTGTATGAAGACTGATCAGCGTGAAAGAGTTGATTATACGATTTTGATTGTTGGACCAGAAGATGGAATTGGAGATTGTATGTATACATTCCATCCTGGAGATCCTCTTCCTGCATCTACATTTAAAAGTGGAGAAGTTAACGAAGAAGGACAAAAGAAATTGTATAAAGATGGTGATACAATTACAGTAAAAGAAGCAAAAGCGCTTGGATTTAAACATGTAAAAGCTGAGTAAATTAAAATTTACAAAAGGGTGCTTAAAAGAGCACCTATTTTTATGCAATGTAAATTTTATTTTACTAAAAGGAAAAGAAGTGTAAACTTCTTTTTACATAAAACAGGGTTAACAAACGAATCCAAAATTAGTATATTTTACTTGTTAAAATAAAAGAGGTAAATACAATGCGAAAGAACAACTTTGAATATCAATATGTTTTGGCTTATTATAGGGCCGCTGAATTTTTGGAAGCTCTTTCTAAGGCAATTCGTAGGACACTTGATATGGAAACGCGAGTTCAGTTGTTGAATACGTATATTCCTCTTTATGTTGCTTGGCGAGTTAATTTTGCAAAGTTTGTTCGTGGAACAGAAATTGATATGGAAATTCGTCAAAAGCGTTATAATGGAAAATATGGTCCAAATCCTCTTATTCCGATTAAATACATGACTAAAGAAGAACGTGAAGACTTTTTTAAGAAGGTCAAGTAAAAGGAATTTGATAATGCAAATAAGAGTATCTGAATGGAAAGAATCTTCTGGTTGGGATCGTTACGAAAAAGGTGTCAAGTCGCGACAGATTACTTATGAAGGTGTTACATGTGTTCAGCGTATTGAACTTGACGGTGTTAAGCATTACGAATTTTTTAATTCACAGACAAAGTATAAGATCAATGATTTCAGTAGTCCTCAGATGCAAGCTGTTGAAAAGATTTTATATTTTATTCAGCATGAAGACAAGTTTAAGGATGTTGTTGAATAAGATTAACTAAAAGGAGATTTTATGAAATTAGTTAGTGCCAGCTTTTTAAGTCATGATGATCTTTGTGATTATGTAAAACAACGTCGTATAAACAGAGCTGATATACAGACTATTGTATATGAAACAAAACAACATTTGTTTGTACTTTTTTACTGGCTTTAATAAAAGGAGATTTTAAAATGATTACTTGTCATGCTCTCGCTACAATTATTCTTGTTATAGCAATTGGATTGTTTATTACTATTCCTGTTTTAACTTATCGACATAATCATAAGTATAAACTGTGGACGACAAGAATTGTTAAGACAAATCTTGGAATTTTTCAGGTTCAGTGTTGGCAATATGATAGTGTTGATTGGGAAGGTATATGTCCTTTGAATTGGTACCCGATTGATGATTTTGGTTTTAATGGAAAGTCTGATTATAAGACTTTGGATGAAGCGTATGAGGCCATGAAGGAATTTGAAAAAAAAGCATACGAATGGGAAAATAAAGATAAAGTTGCTGAAGTAGTTGAAGGACCTAAAAATTAAATGAGTACAGTTTTGTTAAATTCAGATTTTAAAGATCCGGCTTCTCTTGTTAAGTTTGCTAAAGATTATTGGCAGATTCGAGAAGAAATTGCTCACATGTATAAGTTGAAACGAAAGACGAATGATGATAAAGAGCAATTGGATTTAGATAAAACTATTGCAGTTTTAAGAAAGATGTTGGCGCACCATTATGCATGGGGTTTAATTAATACAGACAAAATTAGAAATGCGATTGAGGTTGAACGTAAGCATCGCTATGAAGGACATAGAAATAAGTTTAGACCTTATGGATATTGTGGGTGGGATGAGCATCAGCCTCATAACTAGAGGAATTTAAAATGTTATTTAAATGGCGATTAAAGAAATATGACTATAAAGGTCAAATTTATTACATGCCTCAGCGTAAGGGATGGATATTTTGGAATAGCGCTACATGGGATGAATATCGTAAAGTATATTACGAAGAATCTAGTTATTATTTTTCGTCAAGTAATAAAATTGAAGTTCCTGGATTGGTTGACTATGTGGCATTTGCTAATATAGAGGATGCTAAGCGTTTAATAGAAGCACTTGAAAAGTATGAAGTTAGAAAGCGAAAGTTTGAAGAAGATTTAGATGAATATATTTACATTGACGATGACTCTATATCAAAGGAATTAAAGAAATGACTATCGATGAAAAAGATTTATATTGGTCTGAAGAACTAAATAAGCATGACCACAAGAAGTTTGAAGTAGAAGTTATCAATACAGTTAAACTCCGTTTAATGGATAGAATGGGGTTTAAATTTTGGGATTTGAAGCCAACATTTCAGGCCTATGTAAAGAGAGATAATGGAAAGGCTCTAATTGATTTGACTTTTGATGCAATCAATGTTGGATTGGAAGTTGATGAAGGTCACCATGCTCGTCAGAAAGAAGCAGATAAGCAACGTGAATTGGATATTTTTGAAAAGATGGCAATGATTGGTCGCGATGACTTTGAGATTTGCCGTGTAGATGTGACGCATGGTGTAGAAAAGAAAATGGAAGATATTGAAAAATTCTTGCAATGCGTTCGTAAACATGTAGCTAAACATAAGAAGTTTAATTGGGATGACCGTCCTGGATTTATTAAATATAATTCAGGTGATAAGATTAGAATTAAAGATAATTTTGAATTTATTACAAAGTCTGATTTGTTTAATACTTTGTTGCAGACACCAACTTGGGGAAAGGCATCTAAAGGAAAAGAATCTATTGTAGAAGTTCTTTATAAGAAGTATGGTCATGATTTAACAAAGGGTTCTATTCAAAATACAAATCCAGATAAGGAATTGACAAAGAAATATCCTGGCCAGATTTTCTTGACTCGTGATATGAACAATTGGAATGCTAAGGGTCAAGGTAGATTTTGGTATAATGAATATGCTAATGATTTGTCTACGATGGATATGTATACAAATGAAGAGTACTCTGAAAATTGGCGTTATAAGACAGCTAAAGATGATATTTACAATTTCTTTGTTGGAAAGGGTAATAAAATCAAATTTGCTGGTCAGTATGTTTTGGATAAAGTAGAAGAAACAACTAAAACATTTGATTATCGTAAGACTCCTGTTAAAATGAAGTATGTTCTTCGTTATAAGAAAATTTCTGATGAATTGAAGGTAGCATAATGTATAACAATGGTTTTGATGAAAAAGATCTATGTTTTGATCCAGAATATGCACAAGAAATTTTAGATGAAGCATCTAATAATGAATATGCAAATCTTAAAGAAGATATTGATACGTTAATTAGTTATTCAGTCAAAATCTTCGGAACTTTAATGTCAGATAGAGAATTATTTGATGCTATTTTTAAATTGTATGATGTGCATGAATGGGATATTGATTTTGCCGATGATGAATACATTTTCTTATGTAATGATTTATGGGAAAATGATGTGAAAATTCCTAAACTTGGATATGAAGGTGAAATTGATTTTAAAGGACACTATTCGTATTCTGATGATTTTCTAGATTATTCTGGAGATTATGATGCTAATAAACATGAATATTCGTTTAGTGAAGCAATGTATGAAATTGTATTAGCAATGTTGCTTAATAAATATAAAACAAAAGTTCTAGAAGTTTATAATAAGAGGTGATAAAATGACAATTAAAGAATCAATTGAGGCTATCGTTGAATTTTTCATGAAGCCTGATATGAAAGTATTACATGATATTGGTAAATTACTTGCATGTGGTCAATATGAACATTGTGCAATGTATATCAAAGCATTAAATAAGAAAACTCTTAAAGACGCTTTGAATTACATGATTAAAAAGTCAAAGAGAAATAAGACTGATAGTTATGCTTACAAGTGTGACCTTTATAAGGTTATCTTTAATGAAGATAGTAAGTATTATGATTATGACTTGTATAATGAAATTAAAAACAAGCCAAATTCAACATGTATCAATCCAGAAGCAGATATTAATGCTCTAAAGAAAGTATTAGATAATGGCAGATAAGATTTATGTGACAAATGGATGTTCTAATCATTGTAAAGATGAAAGAGAACAAAATGACTTCTATGCAACAAATCCTAAGATAGTTGAAAAGTTATTTACTGAATGTAAAATTGATTTTTCAAAAAATATCTTAGAGCCTTGTGCTGGAAATGGTCATATAGCTAAAGTCTTTAAGGACAGAGGCTATAATGTCACATGTGCTGATTTAATACAAAGAGAATATCCATTAGATAAAACATGGAACTTCTTAGAACAACAAGAAACTTTTGATGGTGATATAGTCACAAATCCTCCTTATGAATTGGCTCAAGAATGTGTAGAAAAAGCACTTGAAATGATACCAAAAGGAAGGAAAGTTGTAATGTATTTGAAATTGACTTTCTTAGAAGGTAAAAAGAGAAGAAAGTTATTTGATACAAATCAATTGAAAAATGTCTATGTATTGACTCAACGTTCTAATTGTGCTAAAAATGGCGATGAGGAATTATTTGGGGCTGGAGCAGTGGCATACGCTTGGTTTGAATGGGAAAAGGGTGCCAATTGTAAACCTTTGATTACATGGATAAATGGTGATGAAAAGCCAGAAAAATGGGCCTTTATGGACTAAAAAGAACATAAAAATTGACTCAAGAGAGCGCTTCCAGGGCTCTCTTTTTATATTTGCCGTATAATTACATGCCCGGGACAAAAAAGAGCCCAGAATTCATCCTGGAAGGGCTAAATGTAAATAAAATTTTACATAAAAAGGGGTTACCAAGGGCCATATAATTTACTATATTATACTTGTATTCAAAAAGAGGTTATAGAATGAAAACTGCTGAATATATCAAATGGTTTAGTGAAAATAAGGTTGCTGGTGAAAATGATCCAGTTCAGGGTATTTTTAACTATACTGTTGGTGGTTATTCATTCACTACTAAACGCACAAAATCTGGGCACTTGTCGCTCTATGATGTGACTAATGGAAAAGTCTGCATTGCTACTCGAATTTACGATGACTATGGTGCAATAGAAGATTCCATTTACTCTTACCTGTATAAGAAAATGGGTATTACAAAAGCATAAACAAAAAGAGGTTTAGAATGGAAAAAGAATTTCTTACTCAGAATGATTTTTTTAGGCATGACTCTGGCGACTGTCTTGAATGGACTAAGAAGATGATTGAAAGCTTCAAAAAGTATGGAATTGATATGTCGACCAAGACGCTTTTCATTGAAACACCAATGGAATATAAGGAATATAAGCCTAGAATTCTTCCTATTGTTGCTGTTAACACGGCTAAAGTAAAGTCCATTCTTGAACTGACAAAAGATGAAAAACTTAAGATTGCATTTATTTAAAAAGGAAAACTAAACAAAAGGACAATAAAAATGGCACATTTACCGCAAATTATTACACATTTGAGTGATAACGATTTTTATAAGTATACGATGGGACAGATGTTTGTGCATCAGTTCCACGATGCTAAGGTCGAATGGACTTATAAGAACCGTGATCCTCAGCGTATTTTTACTCAGGAAATGATTGACGAAATCAATTATCAGATTGATTTGTATGCAAGGCTCCGTTATACTCAGTGGGAGTTGGATCATTTCGCTATGATTAACTTTATGGTCCATGACTACGTTGGTTTCCTAAAGCGTTATACTGTTGACCGTAATGAAATTACTTGTAAGATGGATGAAGCCATCCACCAGCCTGATATTCACTTCCGTGGATATAACATTGACGTTTCTTATCACGAAGTTCCTGTAATGGCAATTGTGTCGGAAGTTTGGTTCCGTCTGCATTACACTAAGGCTGAACAGAATGCAATTATTGAAGACGCTAAGAAGATTTTCCTTCAGAAGTTGCAGGACCTTGTCGATGGTAAGATTGATATTGCCGCATTCTCTGAATTTGGTACTCGTCGTCGCTTCTGTAAGGAATTCCAGGAATGGATGCTCCGCACTATGTATGAATGGATGCAGAAGTATGAAATTCTTCGCCGTCTGTTTGTCGGTACTTCGAATGTTTATTTCTCCTTCCTCTTTGGTTGGAGCCCTAAGGGAACGATGGCTCACGAAGCTGTTGAAGTTGTTGGTCAGGGCTATCCTTTCCACAACCCTGCTTGGTCGAACTACTATATGATGAAGGCATGGACAAAGGAATACGGTGTTAAGAACGGTATTTATTTGACTGACTGCATTACGACTGATTGCTTCTTGAAGGACTTTACTGACAAGTTTGCAACGTTGTTCGGTGGTCTTCGCCATGACAGTGGTGACCCAATTGAATGGGGTGAGAAGATGATTGCTCACTATCAAAAGTTGGGCATTGATCCGAAGACGAAGACTTTGCTCTTCAGTGATAGTTTGGATTTTGAACGTGCCGCAAAGATTACTGCACACTTTAAGGGTCGTTGCAATATCGCATTTGGAATTGGTACGTGGTTGCTGAATGATACTGGTCATTTTAAGGCAATGAATCAGGTGATTAAGCTCACCGAAGTGAATGGAATTCCTGTCTGCAAGATTAGTGACAGTGCAGGTAAGTTCATGGGTAAGAGTGAAGTTTACCGTGAATTCTTGCAGCGCGCTATTGATTGGCGTGTCAAGAATGAAACTGACTTTGCATTCCGCATGTAATATAAAATAAAATTGAATAAAAGCCCAGATGTAAAAGTCTGGGTTTTTGTGGTTAATAAATAATGCAACTATGAAAAAGATAATAAAGATAATAACAACAGTATTTGGAATTTCGGCTATTTGCTATTTAGTTGCACGTGAAAAAGTTTTAATTAAAAAGACAGCACATGATTGTGACAAAATAAAATTGAAATGAAAAGATTAAATGTTATAACTGGATTGATGGGCTCAGGAAAGTCCACTGTTTCAAAAATCCTTAGAGAAAAAGGATATGAAGTATGGAACTTGGATAAAATATCCAAGAATGCAATTTGTAATGAATTGTGGGGAACATTGACGAAGTTATATGGTATAAATGATTTTGATGAATTGAGAAAAGCATATTTTGATCCAAAGTATGATGCAGTAAGAAAAGAATTTGAAGCGAAGTTGGATGATTATTTGGCATTACGAATAAGTTATCTAATGAAACAGCGGAAAGATGCATTTTTTATTGAGATGCCTGCTTTTGAGGATAGACGATTTAGTAAATTCTTAATAAAGATATTTGAAAATGATTTACGAGGTCGTCAGGCAAGTTTCTCATTCGACATTTATTTGGTTAAAACAGATGACACGTCTAGACTAAAAAGATTGGAAGCCAAAGGATTTAATTTGGAACAAGTAAATGCAAGATTGCGATTACAATCCGAAAAAATTCAATGGGAACACAAAATAATTGATAATTCTGGAACTGAAGAACAGTTAAGAGAAAAATTAGACTCTATGTTTAAAAATAAGAAATAAAAGGTTGACAGGACCTTTTATTTTTATTATATTATCGATATGGATAGAAGTATTGATGATATGATATATGATTTTGAATCTGAATGTCTAAGGACAAAGAATGGTCTTATGTCTCGTTTTTTCTATGAGGCTTGGGAATACAAATTGCATCATAAAGTTAGATTGCTATTTGACTTTTTAAGATATTTAAATAAGAAAATTGATAGATTGAATAAAGCTCCACATTTGTATACAGATGAAATTGATAAACTAATTATAACAAAGAAATCTGTTGAAGCTAAAATTGAAGGAGTTCAATATCATAACATATCCGCACATGTAGCAAGAATTTTATATGAGTCTTATGATAGTCAAAATGGTTTTTGGAGTTAGTTATGGATATTCAAGAGATGTTTGATACATTTGAAAATCAAATAGGTCATAAGCGTCCATTTTATATTCGTTTTATGGTTCCAAATTATGATAAATTAAAAGAATGGCGTTCATTAAAAGCAAAACGTAATTACTTATTAAAGAATCATGGATATAAAGTTGAAGATATAAAAATTGGATATGTTCCAGGAGATATAACTAAATTGACTGATATAGAAAGTGCTGAGCTAAGACGTATTAATCGTGCTATGGATGGAATTCAATTTAATGGTCATCATTTAAAAGATTTAATGGTTCAATACGGAGTTAAGAAGTTATGGAGTTTGTAAAGATGATGGTCTATCTAGAAGCTCAGCTTAATCAAGATAAAACATTCATGGATAGATTTTTAGATGAGAACATGATTAAGTCAAAGAAATTTAAAAGAGCTTGTCAGAATAGAAGCCGATGGTTAAATTGGTATTGTCAAGCAAAAGATGATGTTTTAAAAGATGAATTCCATCAAAATTTAACACGTTGTGAAAAGTATCTTGATAAATTGTGCTATTATGGTTATAGTTATAATGAATTAAAAAAGAAATATAGTGGTAATATATGAAAATTAAATGGAAACAAGTAGAAATTGAATGCACCATAGATGAATTTGAAGATATGGTTGCTCGTGGTTGGTTTGGTTTAAAGTCTCTAAAAGAGGCTTTTGAAGAAGAATATCCTGACTTAACAATTCCAACAGATAATGATAAAACATGGCCTCAATTGAAAGACCACACAATTATGATGTATGGAACAGGAACACCTCCAGATGAATATCCTTGGAATAAGCCTTATGTTTATAAGCCAACACGTTTGAGTGATTATGTAAGTAGTTGTGGACCAACTGCAAATTCACAGATCTTCCCTCATCCTGTTCCTATTCATCCAAAGCAGGCAGAAGAAGAATTTGTTGAGGAAGAAGTAGTTTGTTGTGGTATTACACATAAAGTAAGGAAGCCTAAGAAATGAAAAAGATTTATCAAATAACATTATACACTGGAATTAGAACTCCAGGAATGCCAGTTAAAACTTATTATGCTTCTACAAAGGAATTGGCTGATAAGTTCTGTGAAGTTAAGAAGAAACAAGATGGAACAGAATGGAAAGCTCATGAAATAGAGCTAATGACTGAAGAAAATGATTTTTATAAAAAGGTGGTAAAATAATGAAGGAAAAGCTTATAGATATTGTCACATCAAGAACATTGTTTGGTTGCAAGTTTTGGATTGTATGGGATGTATTATTCTTTATCTTTGATGTTCTTTGTTTGGCAACAGGTGGTGGATTTGTATTTGGATTTTTAGCGATCCTAATGCTGATGTTCTTTTTTTGGCATGCAAAAGAGCTCAAGGAATTTAAAGAAGGAAATCATTAAAAGATGTAATTTTTATGACTGGCGTATAAGACCAGCATACGAGTATTTTGAGGAAGTATGAGTATTAAGTTTTTTCTAGATACTGCAAAAAAAGAATTAGAAGATTTTAAGACTTTTCCATCAGCATTTCAAAAGTTATGTGAATTAGCTGAGACTGAAAAAAAGGGAATTGTCGAACAATGGAAATATCCTGAATTATTTAAGTGGTTAAATCATTCTACATTTTCAACTGCAGGAAAGAATAGTAAATTGGTTGTGCCTGTAGAATACGATGATGATTATACACATCATTATTATATCAGTGCTGGTGGAAAGAATTACTCAATTGCAATTGTGACTGGTTGTGGAACTGAAATGTGGTTCATGAAATTGTCTGAAAAGGAATTTGATGAAATCTTCCCAAAAGTAGAATTTGCAAGTATTGCTCTTTACAATGAAATCTATAAATTAAGACTGCCTGAATTGGAAGAAGAGGTTGAAAGGCTACAGAAGCAATATGATGAAGAACAAGCAAAAATAAAAGCAGTAGAATCAAAGTTAAAGTCTGTAGATTGTGCAAATGCATTGATGGCAGTCTTTGGATTGAAGTTAGATAAAGCTTCAGAAAAGAAGGTTCAGGAATGGAGAGATGAATTGGATGAGTTAAAGGATCCAGGTGGATTTATCAGAAAAATGCAGGAGATTAGATATGGCAAAAACAAGGGATGATGGTCCAATGACTCAAGAAGAAAAAGAATTCTATAAAGATTTTATGAAACATTGTGCAGACAAATACAAAGATAAGATTAAACTTGGTGCAGGAATTCTATTTGAGCATGACCATAAAAATGAAAATGATGATGTTTTCACAGAAATAAGAAATGAATGGAAACAAGGAGAGGACTAATGTGGCCTTTTACAAAGAAAAAAGAAGATACTGAAGAAGCAGTAGAAAAGAACGATAGACTTGGTCTTGCAAGAGATCAAATCAGTGCAGAGTTAACAAAGTTTCGTAATAGATTAAAAGATAAAAATTTGACTGAAGATAATGTAGGTCTTTGGTTTACAACAAAGGATGTTAATACAAAGTATCAAGTTTGTGAAATTACTGCATTGATTAAAACTGAATCTAAAGTTATTGGTGAATTACTTCAGAAAGTTGTAAATCATCCAAATTATAATGTAAATTTATATAGTCCTAAGCTTTCTCATTGGCCATCATTTTATGATGCTGTTAAGACTATCATGAATAAAGGCGAATATGGAATTGGAGTAGATAAGCAATGGTTTAAGCTTACTATTGAAACAAATGATATTAATGAAATTAATGAATTCATTGATGGTATTTGTTATTTTGCAAGGTCATGTATCAATAGATTTAATAGTACTAAAGATTTAGACTTCTTCAAAGAAATGGAAGATTTAAGAATGAGTGATACTATTGATATTGGTTGTTCTGAAATTTGGTTAAAATTAAATCCTGTAAAGGCCGCTCAATATTTGGATGCAGTTAGAATTAAATATAAGGATCATGAAAAGAAGTATTTAGACTTATATGAAGATTATATTGCAAATATGTTTGCTAATAAAATTAGAGAATTGAATAGACATAATTCTTATGCAAATCCATATAAGTGTACAACCTTGGAACCTGAAGTAAATATATACCCTAAAGATTTATTTAGTGCACAGTATAAGGAAATTACTGAGGAAGAAAAAAGACAAAAGATATGTGGTGAATTTGTTAAGAAAGTGAATAATATGGTATGAAAAATACACAAAAAGACAGATTTGAAAAGAAGCTAATTCGTTTCATTAGAGAGTGGGATAAGAAACATCCTATTTCTATGTCTGATTGGCAAGAATTCAGTGCAACTCTTTATAAGAAATATGGTTTCACTGATGAAGAATGGCATAAAGCAATTCGTTTGACTAAATCATGGACAGCTGATGAAAATGGTCTTAAAAAGACTAAGCGTATTCAACGTAAGAAAACATTACGTGATATGTATCATGATATAGATAGAAGTGATATGAATGATAACCCAAATGGAGAAGCAGAAATCAAAGCAGAAGATGATTGGATTTTGGATGTTTATGATGAAGCTTACGATGAGGAGGATATGCAGCGATGAGAAATTTTAATATAGTAGTGAATACAATGATTGCAAATACTCAAGATGCTAAACTATTGAATGACTTTAAAATTGTTAATTTAGAATCGCGCACAAGCGCTCCTGAGGTCATTTGGGACATTTATGGTAGGAGAATATCAGACTTACTATATAATTATGCCAGGGTTAATTCTGGCGCATTTGATCCATGGTTCAGTAAGGTTATGTCGATTTTCACTGAGAAGAATGAAGAACTTTGTTTAGAATATATTAAGAGTGTGCATAATTCATGATTAAGAAAATAGAAGAAGCAAAAATTGTATTAGCATGTGAAGATGATCCTGTTTTATTTGCAGAGATTGCTTGCATGTGTAATAATATGGAATTATATGATTGGCAAAAAGAACTACTTGAAGCATTCCATAAAAATTTAAAAGTAGATTGTGATACTAGAAATCATTTAGTTAGCGCTAGACCAAAATGTGGAATAACTACCGTTTATGCATTATATGCATTATGGAATTCTATATTTAAGTATGGTTTTAATACTTTATATTATACACAGACAAATAAGTCAGGTAAAGAATTTTTAAAACTGATTGATACTATCAAAGATAATTTACCAACATATCTAAAAGAAGATTATAAAGAAAAAGTAGCTTGGGGTAGAACATTAGAATCAGGAAATAGAATTTGTACAGCATCGAATACTAATGAATGCAGAGGATATTCTACAAATTTGACTATATTAGATAATTGTAGTATGATGTCTGATGCAAACATTGAAGATTTTATGCAATGTATGTTTCCTGTTTTATGGAGTCAAGGATCAAAACATTTAAGTCAATTGATATTATCTAATAATTTAGATATTCCAAAGCCATTTACAGTGATATATGAACGAGCAAACGAAGGTGCAAATTCATTTAAAAGACCACATATTATAGACGCTTAAGACTTAAGCGTCTTTTCTTTTATATAAATAAAGAAAGGAGAAATATATGGATTTAAATGAAGCAAAACAAGAATTGATCGAACATGGTTATATCATTGCAGAAGACACAGACCCTTATATGAATTCATTAGATAAAGAATTGGATGATATATCTGCAGAAAAGAGATTGAAAGTTGCAATGAAAGATGTCGTTGAAGCTTTTGAAGCTCTTGAAATTCCTGGTGAAAATGGTAAAACATTTGAATTTATTAAACAAAATGATTATCCAATTGAATATGCAGCATATCAAGAACAAGGTGATTATGAAAATTGCATGACAATTGTTCAATCTTCATTAGATGAATTTGGTGTATCTATTCAGTGTAGAAATACAAAAACTGGTAAAGAACACGGATATGGAAAATTCTATTTATATTCAGAAGATTATAAAAATGATTTACAAGAATGTATTGAAGATAGATTAAGACTTTGGAAAAAGATGGTAGAAACTAATGGTTCTACATTTAAGAAAGTTGTAAGAAGAGCTTTAGGTGAATCTATTAATGAAGACACTGAAACTTTAGATGATGAGCTTTATGATTTGTCAAGACAAAATACTAAGAAAGCTAAAAAGAAAATGTATGATACAATCGATCGTGTTTATGACAATTCAGTAGAAAAGAAAGTTCTAAATGCACAGAATTATAACATTAAAAGTTTCTTTACTGGTTTGGAAGAAAAGTTTGATGAATACTTAATGAATTGGAAACGTCATGCTTATGATTACGATACAAAGAAAGGATGTCAGCCAGTAGAGTATTTCTTTAATAGTTTAATGTTTGTTGTAAAGTATTTTGATGAAGCTGGTTTTATTCAAGTATCTTTAGAAGATAATGGAGTAATTGAAGCTAAAAAATTCAAATTAACTAGAGTAGATGAAAACATTAAAGAAGTCTATAATTGGATTTACTCAACAATGGAAGATTACGAAGCATAAGGTATAACATGAATTTAAATGAAGCTAAACAAGAATTGATTGAGCATGGTTATATTGTTGAAGACACATCAATGTATTCTGGACTGTATGACTTTTATAGATACCTCAAGGTAGAGGCACCAAAGACTGGTTATGATCTTAAAATTAAAGATTATGAAAACAGTATCACGGTCAAGTTCATGGACAATGTGGCAAAGGTAACCCTAGAACAATTTGATGAAGACGAAGATCCGATGATTTATGTTGAAGCAGGCGGCGATGAAAGAGCATTCTACAATGAACATACTGACTATGGTCCTGCAATGCAGTTCATCATCAAGAAGATCTGCCCAACAAATGAATCTGTGAAGAATTACAGGTAGTATATAATGAGTTTTAATGACCAAGTAATTGCACTTTTTGGACGAATTCAATCTTTCTATCTTAAAGAAATACAAGAATATTTGGATAAAAAAGATACAGAAAATTTGAAACTTTATATTCAAAAAAACTTTAAATGGATTGATGAAGACGTTATAAATGCAGTTTGTAAAAAGTTAATAGGCTAATTTAATTCCATATATTTTAAAGCAGGGTTGACAAAGCCCTGCTTTTTTTGTATATTGTTTATATGAAA
>Ga0247609_10003967_pt1 | contig 14845 bp, 9 predicted proteins | sample 172DNAGHGlowgp2_FD_193487 | JGI IMG/M metagenome (GOLD analysis project Ga0247609, IMG submission 193487) | Sheep rumen microbial communities from Palmerston North, Manawatu-Wanganui, New Zealand - 1728 DNA GHGlow gp2 | ecosystem: Host-associated > Mammals > Digestive system > Stomach > Rumen ...
GCCCCACAGTGGAACTCGGTGAGGCCAAAGTGAATGAATTTAAAATCCCACAAGTGTATTATTTGACTGGCGGATACAATATTCCTTTAAAAAATCCGTTATTCTCTATGCAGACATCAGCCATCGTACGTACTGATTTCGACTATTGGCGAGGTGATATCACGGCCCGTTTGAACTACAAAGGTCCGAAAGGAAAGTTCTACGCGGGCGTGGGCTACAGCCCAACGATCTCTGCATCGGTCTTCATCGGCGGCGACCTCCACGGCATACAGCTGGGTTACTGCTACGAGATATACACAGGCGGCGTTGGCGCGCTACAAGGCACCCACGAGATTAGCCTCGGCTACACCACGGCGCTGGACCTGTTCAAGAAAGGCAAGAACCGTCACCAAAGTGTGAGGATTCTGTAAGATTGAAATATTGAAAAATTGAAATATTGAAAATTACATAAAGATATGCGTAATTGTCAATTATACATTTTGCATTTTACATTGGCCGTCGCTGTAGCGATGGTTATCACGTCCTGCGCCGGCTCCAAGTCGAATGCAATGGCTACGGGCGGTGAGATTACCGGTGTGCGCGGCACGTCCTTTGCCGAGCCTGCACCCTTTGGGATGGTAGGCATTCCGAAAGGTTCGCTACGCGTAGGTATCGAAGAGGGCGACACCCTGTGGGGTGCCGGTTTCCCTGTGCGCGACATCAGTGTCGATGGTTTCTGGATGGACCAGACGGAGGTGAGCAACGCCAAGTACCGCCAGTTCGTGATGTGGGTGCGCGACAGCATCATCCGTGAACGTCTGGCAGACCCCGCCTATGGTGGCGACGAGACCTTCAAGATCGAGGAAGACAAGGAGGGCAATCCCATCACGCCCCATCTGAATTGGAACAAGAACATTCCTTGGCGCAAGGCCAACGAGGATGAGCAGCGTGCCATAGAGAGTGTGTATATCACTCATCCCATCGACGGCACCAAGATGCTGGATGCCAGCCAGATGAACTATCGCTACGAGGTCTATGACTACGCTGCTGCAGCCCTGCGCAAGCACCGCATCAAGAACGACCGCGACAACGGTATCGGTGTGTCCTCGTTGGAAAAGCGCGACCTGAACACTGACCATGAGTACTCGGATGCCGACGTGATGATCTCCAAGGACACCGCTTACATCGACGATGACGGCAATGTCATACGTCAGACCATCACGCGCCCGCTGTCCGGACCGTGGGACTTTCTGAACACGTACATCGTGAACATCTACCCCGACACCACATGTTGGATCAATGACTTCCGTAATGCCGAGAACGAGCGTTACATGCGTCTTTATTTCTCCAATCCTGCCTACGATGACTACCCCGTGGTGGGTGTCTCTTGGGAGCAGGCACAGGCTTTCTGCCGCTGGCGCACGGACTATTTGCTGAAAGGTCTTGGCAACAACGGCCGCGAGATACAGCCCTACCGTCTGCCCACCGAAATTGAGTGGGAGTACGCCGCCCGCGGCAAGGACGGCAACCCCTTCCCCTGGGAGGCTAAGGACGTGAAGAGCGATAAGGGCTGCTACTATGCTAACTTCAAGCCCGACCGCGGTAACTACACCAAGGACGGAAGCCTCATCACCTCGAAGTGTGGCATCTTCTCAGCCAACAGCAACGGCCTGTACGATATGGCCGGCAACGTGGCGGAGTGGACATCGACCGTCTATACCGAGGCCGGTGTGGAGTCCATGTCCGATATGAACCCAGAGCTGCGCTACAACGCGGCGAAGGAAGACCCCTACCGCCTGAAGAAGAAAAGCGTGCGCGGCGGCTCGTGGAAAGATCCCGAGAGCCTGATCCGCTCCGCATGGCGTTCCTACGAATATCAGAACCAACCCCGTTGCTTCATTGGCTTCCGCTGCGTACGCAGCATGGTGAAAGATGCCAGCGGTGTAAAAAATAAAGGAAAGAAATGAGCAAATTCTCTCTTATAGCCCGCTTACAGCACTGGATGGATTCCGTGCCGGGCCAGACATTCATGAACTATGCCTACAGCTGGGGTGCTGCCGTCGTTATCCTCGGTACGCTTTTCAAGCTGACGCACATCCCGGGTGCTAACCTGATGCTGTTCATCGGTATGGGTACGGAGGTCTTCGTGTTCTTCGTATCCGGTTTCGACCGTCCTTTCAACTCCCAGAATACTGAGCTGGCCGATGAGTTCATCGACCTAGAGGACCTGGAGGCCATGAAGGAGGCCGCACAGACCGTTGCCGAGGCAGGTGCTGCGGCAAATGCCGGTGGTGGCACCGTCGTCATCGGCGGTGGTGCGCCTGCGGGTGGAACGGTTGTCATCGGTGGCGGACAGACCGCCACCAACGGGGCTGCTATTGGGGGTGCCAACGGGGCAGCTGTTGAAGGCGGCACAACGATTGTCGGTGGTGGTGTCATCGGTGGTGGTGTCATCGGTGGTGGTGTCATCGGTGGTGGAGTCGTCGGAGGCGGTGGCGCCGGTATCTCCGAGGAGGCCGCTGCAAACCTCGCCGCTGCCGCACAGGCTGCCGCAGGAGCTGCTGCCCTCGGACAGGATGCCCAGGGTCTGCTCACCAACGCGCAGGCTGCTAACGCTCCCGAAGTGGAAGACGCCATCGAGGCTTACGTGGATCAGCTGCAGCAGCTCACAGAGGTGCTGGGTAAGGTCCGCGAGCAGGCAGGTCGCATGACGCAGGACAGCGAGGAGATGATCAACCTCAACCGCACGCTTACTGGCATCAACACCATCTACGAGATGCAGCTCAAGAGCGTCAGCCAGCAGGTCGGCACCATCGACCAGATCAACGACCAGACACGCAAGATGGCCAAGCAGATTGAAGAGCTCAATGGCGTCTATGCCCGTATGATTGAAGCCCTCACCGTGAATATGCCCAAGGCTGCTCCGCAGGCTTAAAAAGAATCGTTAGAATGGCAGTAAAGAAAAGACCCATATCACCGCGTCAGAAGATGATCAACCTGATGTACGTCGTCCTCATGGCGATGCTCGCACTCAATGTGTCGAGCGACGTGCTGAATGGTTTCTCACTGGTGGACAAGAGCCTTCAGACGACGACCAGCAATGCCACGAAGGTGAATCAGGGCATCTATGATGACTTCGAGGAGCAGATGAAAGCCAACCCGAAGAAGGTGAAGGAGTGGTATGACAAAGCCCAGAAAGTGCGTCGCATCTCCGATTCTCTCTTCAACTTCGCCGAAGAATTGAAAGAGCTCATCGTCTATGAGAGCGATGGCAAGGACGGTGATGTGACCAATATCCGCAACCGCGAAGACTTGGAGGCTGCCACCAGCGTGATGCTGGCCCCCGGCACAGGTCGCGGCGAAGCCCTCTACAACGCGATCAATAGCTATCGCGAGCAGATCATCAAGATGGTGACAGATTCCGCACAGCGCCGCATCATCGCCAGCAACCTGAACACCGAAGTGCCGCAAAATGTGCGCACACTCGGTAAGAACTGGCAGGAATACATGTTCGAGTCCATGCCTACGGCCGCTGCCGTCACATTGCTCACCAAGCTGCAGGGCGATGTGCGCTACGCCGAGGGTGAGGTGCTCCATGATTTGTCTGCCAACATCGGCGTCAAGGATATCCGTGTGAACGAGTTGAACGCCTACGTGATTCCTAGCTCTCAGGTCATCGTGCAGGGTGGCCGCTTCTCGGCACAGATCCTTATGGCTGCCGTCGATACCACGAACCGTCCCACCATCTATATCGGTGGCCGCAAGATCGAGAGCGACCGCGGTATCTACGAGACCATCTGCAACACGACGGGTGATTTCACCCTCGTGGGATATATCGAGATGATGAACGCGCAAGGCGAGCTCGTGCGTCGCGACTTCGAACAGAAGTACAGTGTCGTGCCCCCCGCCGCCACCGTGTCGGCCGACCTGATGAACGTGCTCTATGCCGGTTATGACAACCCGATGAGCGTCAGTGTGCCCGGCGTGCCGGCCAACAAACTACAGGTGAGTATGACGGGCGGCGGCCTGACCCCGAAGGGTGACGGCAAGTTCATTGCACGTCCCACCGCTGTGGGTGGCGAGGCCGTCATCACCGTGGCAGCCCAGACCGAAGGCCGTCTGCAGGAGATGGGTAAGTTCACGTTCCGCGTGCGCAAGTTGCCCGATCCTACAGCCTTCATCGCCTATGCCGACGGGCAGGGTGGCGAGAACCGCTTCAAGGGTGGCAAGCTTGCCAAGCAGGTGCTCATGAACGCCGATGCCCTCGGTGCTGCCGTCGATGACGGCCTGCTGAACATCCCGTTCCGCGTGCAAGGCTTCGAGACGGTGTTCTACGACAACATGGGTAATGCTATTCCCGAGGTCAGCAATTCCGCTGAGTTCACGGCACGCCAGAAGACCATGTTCCGCAGCCTGGCTCGTGGTAAGCGCTTCTTCATCACACGCATCCGTGCCGTAGGTCCCGATGGGGTAGAGCGCACGCTGGATGGCGCAATGGATGTGACGGTGAATTGACATATTGAACTTTTGAAGCAGCGAGAGCAATCAAGCTTGCTTGAATTGCCGAGTCGTGACAAAAGTCAACGAAGTTAAAGATTGAAATATTGAAATATAGATCATTGAATATGAAAAGATTCTTGATTATAGGGTTTGCGATGTGCTTGGGCGCGATGGCCGTGCAGGCGCAGCCCAAGAAGAGCAGGGTTGCCGCCGTTTCCACAACGACGACGCAGAAGAAGACGACGGCTGCAAAGCCCGCCAGCGACCGCGCAGCCTTGATGTTCCCCACTTCCGATGTGATGCCCGAGGATGTGGTGTGGCGCCGCGACATCTATCGTCAGCTGGACCTGATGAAGGATGCCAATGCACCCCTCTACTACCCCGTGGAGCCGCACGGCAAGGACCAGAACCTGTTCACCTATCTGTTCCGCCTGTTCGTATCCGGTCGCATCCCCGCCTACCAGTACAAGCTGGATGGCAACGAGAGCTTCGAGGCCAAGGACAAAGCTGATGCCCGCGAGCTGTTGGAGCGTTACTCCATCTACTACGAGGAGAAGGACGGCAAGGTAAGTGTGCCCGAGAGCGATATCCCATCGGCCGAGGTGACACGTTATTATATTAAGGAGTCCAACTACTTCGACCAGCGTTCGGCCACCTACACGACGCGCGTCACAGCCCTCTGTCCTGTGCTCATGCGTGGCGCCGACGATTTCGGCACCGAGGCTACGCCCTATCCGTTGTTCTGGATCAACTATGACGATGTCGCCGCCTATCTGTCGCGTATGCCGCTCATGGCGTCGAACCTGAACAACGTGACGAACATGACCGTCGATGACTACTTCACCATGAACCGCTACGAGGGCAAGATCTATAAGACCAACAACCTGCAGGGTCGTGTGCTGGCCAACTACTGCAAGACGGACAGCGCCATGACCAATGAGCAGAAGCGCATCGAGCAGGAGCTGGCGGACTTCGAGAACCACATCTGGCACCAGCCAGTGCCAGCGGATAGCCTCGACAGCGTGGCAGTAGATGGCAAGGACAAGAAAGCTTCCCGCGCGAAGGCGAAAGGCAGCAGCTCCAAGAAGGACACGAAGACCTCCACATCGCGCCGCAGCAAATCCTCCTCGGCAGCTTCCAAACCCAAGAGTGGCGGCTCCTCGGCACCTCGTGTCTCGGCTCGCCGACAACGGCACTAACCTCTTATAGACAACGAATCAGATGAGACGGTTCCTACTTCTTACCATCATCGCATTGAGCGCAGCCATGAGTGCTAGCGCTCAGTTGCGTTACGGTCTGGACCTAGGATTGGAAGTCTCACGCCTAAGGTTCTCCAAATCCGTGGCAGATGCGAGGAACCGCGCAGGATTCTTCCTGGGGCCCAAGATACACGCCAAGATACCCAAGTTGGGTTTGGGAGCTGACATCGCTTTGCGCTATGCCCAGAAGAGCGCAGCCATCGAGGTGTATAACACCTTAGAGACCGAAATCTATGAGAAGGAACAAATGCACTATATCGAGGTGCCGCTGAATGTGCGCTGGGACATCTCCATCCTGAAGGCTTTCGGCATCTTCGTTGCCACAGGACCGCAGTGGGACTGGTACCTGGGTCCTTCGACATGGGAGAGCACCGAGTTGTTCAAGGCCACCTTCAACCACCACACACTGGGTTGGAATGTGGGCACAGGCATCATGCTTTTCAAGCGCCTGAACCTCAGCGTCAGCTACCATTTCCCCCTCACCGATCAGGGATCCTTCGTAACACGCGTCTATAATACTGTCGCCAAGCAGGTTGAAGATGCGAAAGTCGATATGAACAGCCATTCCTGGCAGATCTCTCTTTCCTTTTTCTTTAATAAATAATGTTCGCGGATGTCCTCTTGCCTGTCCCCCTCCCGGGACTGTTCACCTATGCCGTCCCTGCAGCGTTGGACGCTGTGGCGCAGGCTGGATGTCGCGTGCAGGTGCCCTTCGGCACGAAGAAGTCGGCCACCGGCCTGATTGTGCGTCGCCACCACGAGCCCCCCACCGACCCCAAGGTGGTGGTGAAGGACATCATGGATGTCCTCGATGCCGACCCTGTCATCCTGCCTGAGCAGTACAAACTCTGGCAGTGGATCTCGGACTACTATCTATGTGCCATCGGCGAGGTCTTCAAGGCTGCGCTGCCAGCGAAGCTGAAGAAAAGACCCACCCCAACCCCCTCCCGTCAGGGAGGGGCTCTCCCCCTCACGGGGGAGCGGGGAGAGGGTCTCCCCTTAGCCCTCAACTCCCCCCTCCCTTCCCTCTCTCCTGCCCAGTCTGCAGCCCTCTCCGACATCCATAGGCAGTGGGGGCAGAAGCCCGTGTGTCTGTTGCATGGTGTCACGTCCTCCGGCAAGACAGAATTGTATATCCATCTCATCGCTGAGGCGCTGGAACGGGGGGAGCAGGTGTTGTACCTGCTGCCGGAAATCGTCCTCACAACGCAGCTTACCAACCGACTGAAGGCCGTCTTCGGCGAGCGCCTGGGCGTCTATCACAGCAAGTTCACAGACAAGGATCGTGCTGATGTGTGGATGCGCCAGCTGTCCGTCCAGCCCTATGATATCATCGTGGGTGTCCGCTCCTCCATCTTCCTGCCTTTCCAGCGCCTCGGCCTCGTCATCGTGGATGAGGAGCATGAGGTGAACTTCAAACAGCAGGACCCCGCCCCCCGCTATAATGCCCGCAACGTAGCCATCTTGATGGCTTCGCGCGCAGGGGCACGTACCTTATTAGGAACTGCCACGCCCTCGTTTGAGAGCTATTACAACGCCCGCATGGGGAAGTATGGCTTGGTGACCCTTCGCGAGCGTTTCGGTCAGGTGCAGCTGCCGGATGTCGAGATCATCGACGTGAGGGAGCTACGCCGCAAGCACCTGATGCAAGGCCCCTTCTCGCCACAGCTGTTGGACGCCATGCGCGATGCTCTAGAGGCTGGCGAGCAGGTCATCCTGTTCCAGAACCGTCGCGGCTTCGCGCCACAGGTGCAATGCCACGTCTGCGGTTGGGTGCCGCGCTGCCCGCATTGCGACGTCCCGCTGACGCTGCACAAACGCTCCGGTCGCATGACCTGCCACTATTGCGGCTACGCAACGGAGATCCCCCAGCAATGTCCAGCCTGCGAGACCCCCGATTTGCGTGGTCACGGCTATGGCACCGAGCGAATCGAGGATGAGCTGGCGCGCCTCTTCCCGCAGGCACGCCTCGCACGCATGGACCTTGACACCACCCGCACCCGTGCCGCCTACGAACAAATCCTCGACAACCTCGCTGCCGGCCACACAGACATCCTCGTAGGCACGCAGATGGTCACCAAGGGTTTGGACTTCGAGCGCGTCAGCATCGTGGGCATACTCTCTGCCGATACGATGTTGAACCAACCCGACTTCCGCGCCTACGAGCGCGCCTTCCAGATGATGTCGCAGGTGTCGGGGCGTGCCGGCCGCCGGCGGCAGCGCGGACGTGTGCTGCTGCAGACGATGGAGGCACAGCTGCCCATCATTCATCTGGTGGTGACGAATGATTTCGATACGATGTACCAGGAGCTGATGTCCGAGCGCCGCGAGTTCTCATACCCGCCCTTCACGCGGCTGGTGATGGTTTATTTCAAGCACCGCAGTGCCGACCTCATCGAAAGCCTGTCGCGCGATGCTGCCCTGCGCCTGCGAAGTGTGTTCGGCTCGCGCGTCTTAGGCCCCGACGAGCCATCCATCGCCCGCATCGGAGGCTTGCACATCCGTCGCCTGATCATAAAAATGGAACCGACGCTCTCCTTCTCCAAGGCGCGTCAGTTCCTCATTCAGACACGTGCCGACCTTATGGCCGAGCACCTCTATAGTTCAGCACATATTTATTTCGATGTCGATCCCTTGTGATCGGCTTCGGGCGTTCCCTCTTCTTTCTGGGCTTTCTCTGCCGCTTCCGCTTCTGCGTTGAGCGTCGGATAAGAAACGCGCGTGTGGTAGATGGTCTTCAGCTTATCCTTGAGCACGGACTTGGTGGTCTGTACGTCGGCAAAGGTGATGGGGCAGTCGCGGAAGTATCCGTCGGCCATCTGCCCGTCGATGATCTTATCTACGAGAGTGCCCACGCTTTCCTCGGTGTATTCCTTCAGCGAGCGTGCGCTGGCCTCTACGGCATCCACCATCATCAGGATAGCTTGCTCCGTCGTGCTCGGGTTGGGACCTACGTAGGTGTAGTCTTCCACGTTGATGGGCTCATCCGGGTGCGCATTCTTCTCCGTGATATAGAAGTATTTCGCCATTCCGCGCCCGTGGTGTGTGGCGATGAAATCGCGGATAATCTTCGGTAGGTTGTATTTATCGGCCAACGCCAGCCCGTCGGTGACATGGCGCAGGATGATGGCAGCGCTGTCCTTGTTGGTGAGGTTGTTGTGCGGGTTGAGGCCGCCCAGCTGGTTCTCTGTGAAGTACTCGGGGTTCTCCAGCTTGCCGATATCGTGGTAGAGGGCGCCCGTACGCACCACCTGTGCCTTCGCCCCAATCTTGTTGGCCACCGCGGCGGCCATGTTGCTGACCATCATCGAGTGCTGGAAGGTGCCGGGTGCCTGCTCCGACAGTCGGCGCAGCAGCTGGCAGTTGATGTTGGAGAGTTCCACCAGCGTGACATTGCTGGTGAAGCCGAAGATGCGTTCCAGCAGGTACAGCAGCGGATAGGCGAAGAGCAGCAGTACGCCGGAGATGGCGATATGCGTGTAGATGTCCCAGTCGATGAGCGTCGCGCTGTTGCCGTCGAAGATCTTGCGGCCGTGCATCAGGTCGATGCTGAAGTAGAAGACGAGGGCTGTCGCCGTCACCATGATGGCGGTGCGGAAAATCTGCGAGCGTTCCGAGAGGTCGCGCAGCGAGTAGATGGCGATGAGGCCGCCCATCAGCTGTGTGGTGATGAACTCAAAGGGGTAGCGCAGCGACATGGCGCACAGGAGGATGGTGCAGACATGTGCGAAGAAGGCGGTGCGCGAATCCATGAACACGCGCACGAAGATGGGCAGCATCGCGTAGGGAATTAGATACACCGTGAGCAACGCGTGGCGCACCAGCAGGAAGGTCAGCAGCGGGAACGACAGCACCTGCAGGCTCAGAAGCAGGGAGTAGCGCCAGCTGTTGGCGTAGTCCTGACGGAAGAGGTTGAGGTAGAGCACCAGACACAGGATGATGATGACCACGTAGGACACCTGTCCCAGCAGCTGCAAGCGGTCGTCGCGTGTCGGCTGCTGGCGCGCCGCCTGCGCCAGGTTGAAGCTCTCCAGGATCTGATAGACCTCTTCGGTCACGATGTCACCGCGGTCGATGATGTTCTGCCCCGCCTGCACATAGCCGGAGCTGGGGATGACGGAGTGCTCCAGGTCTTCCAGCAGCTTGTTGGACTTGCTCTCATCGAACACCAGGTTACCCTTGATGAAGAGGTTCAGGTTCATCTGTTGCAGCTTCTGCTTGTTCACGAGATGCTGCTCGGCAATGCTGAAGATGTATTCGTAGGCCGATTTCTCCGAGAAGAGCGCCCCTATGGCATACGAGCTGGACTCGGTGTCGTGGAAGACGCGGATATGGCTGATCTTCTCCAGCTGCAGTGTCTGTAGGTCGCTGTTGCTGATGACGCCGCGGCTGTAGATCTCATGCAGGCACATCTCCACGATGGAGCGGTAGTGAGCGGGCAGCTCCTCGTTCTCCTGACCGCGGAAGGCCTTTCGGAAAGCCTCCACCTGCTGTGTCTCCACGCGCTCCTGCAGCTCGAAGTAGGGCTCATACGTCTTCATCAAGCTGTCGCGCTCGTGCTGCAGCTGTGCCTCGGTCTTCAGGATGGGGAAGTCATAGGGTGCGATGAAGCGTCCGTAGGGCCATGGTTTGTTCGCCTCAAACTGCATGGTAGCACGTTCGCCGCGTGGCAAAAACCACACGAGGATGAACGTGGCGCATACAATGAAGAGAAACTGTAGGAAATAGTCCTTCCAAGACTTGTCTGTGGGCTTATTATATCGGCTCATAGGGGGGTAAAGAGGTTTGTTTCTACATTTCGAGCACAAAAATACATATTTATTTGCTACTCGTCCAAGATTTTGTTGTATTTTTGCACAAAATTCAGATAAAAACAGCTTATGAATACACAAAAAGTGCGTGTTCGCTTCGCACCATCGCCCACAGGACCCCTTCATATCGGCGGCGTTCGCACCGCCTTGTACAACTACCTCTTTGCCCGTCAGCACGGCGGCGAGATGATCTTCCGCATCGAGGACACGGACAGCGCCCGCTTCGTGCCGGGTGCCGAGGACTATATCCTCGAGTCCTTCCGCTGGCTCGGCATCGAGTTCGATGAGGGCGTCAGCTTCGGCGGCGACCACGGGCCCTATCGCCAGAGCGAGCGCAAGGATATCTATAAGAAATATGTCCAGCAGCTCCTGGATGCCGGCCGCGCCTACATCGCCTTCGACACCCCCGAGGAGCTCACTGCCAAGCGCGAGGCCGTGGACAACTTCCAGTACGATACCTCCACGCGCCAGCAGATGCGCAACTCCCTGACACTCGGACAGGAGGAGACCGACCGCCTCATCCGCGAGGGTCACCCCTATGTCGTGCGCTTCCTCATCGAGCCCGGCGAGGATGTGCATGTCAACGACATCATCCGCGGCGACGTCTGCATCAACAGCTCCATCCTCGATGACAAAGTGCTTTGGAAGAGTGCCGATCAGCTGCCCACCTACCACCTCGCCAACATCGTCGATGACCATCTCATGGAGATCACCCATGCCATCCGTGGCGAGGAATGGCTGCCCTCCGCACCGCTGCATGTGCTCCTCTACCGCGCCTTCGGCTGGAAGGACACGATGCCCCGCTTCGCCCACCTGCCGCTGCTCTTGAAACCCGATGGCAAGGGCAAGCTCAGCAAGCGCGACGGCGACCGCCTCGGCTTCCCCGTATTCCCGTTGGAATGGCACAATCCTGAAACTGGTGAGGTCAGCAGCGGCTACCGCGAGAAGGGCTACCTCCCCGAGGCCGTCATCAACTTCCTCGCCCTGCTGGGTTGGAACCCGGGCGATGGCCAAGAGCTGATGTCTATGGACGAGCTCATCCGTAAGTTCAACCTGGAGAAATGTTCCAAGAACGGAGCCCGCTTCGACTACGTCAAGGGCTTCTGGTTCAACCGCGAATACCTCATGCAACGCAGCGATGCCGAATGGGCGCCCGACTTCGTCAGGATTCTCAAGGCTCACGACATCGACTCCACCGAGGAGCGCGCCGCCGAGGTCGTGGCAATGATGAAGTCCAAGGTCATCGAGTACGACACCCTCGACGGCCCCCGCAAGCGCAACGTCTCCTTCGTTAGCGACCTGTGGCCACTCTGCCGCTTCTTCTTCGTGGCGCCCACTGCCTTCAACCTCGAAGACAAGTTCATCAAGAAGAACTGGAAGCCCGAAACGGCCGCCGAGATGCAACAGCTGCGCGACGTGCTCGCCACCATCGATGACTTCAGCGTCGAGGGCCAAAAGGCCGTCGTGGATCCATGGGTCGAGCAGAGCGGCATCAAGCCCTGGAACGCCTGGCGCGTGTGCCTCGTCGGTGAGGGCCAAGGCCCCGACATGTACGGCCTCGCTGCCTTCCTCGGCAAGGACGAGGTGCTCCGCCGCATGGATTTCGCCATCTCCACCCTAAACACTCAACCATAATCCATAAACCATAAACCCTAAACTAACCTTGTACAGCTTCGCCATTTACCTCTATATGCTGGCCGTCGGCATCGCCGCCCTCTTCAACAAGCGGGCGCGTAAGCTGGCGATAGGACATCAGTATGCTTTCGTCCGCCTGAAGCGACTCGTGGAAAAGGATGCCCGTTACATCTGGTTCCATGCTGCCTCGCTGGGCGAGTTCGAGCAGGGCCGCCCCCTCATGGAGCGCCTGCGCCGCGAACACCCCGAATACAAAATCCTGCTTACCTTCTTCTCGCCGTCTGGCTACGAGGTGCGCAAGGACTGGGAGGGTGCCGACATCGTCTGCTACCTGCCCCTCGACACGCCCACCAACGTGCGCATCTTCTTCCACTATGTGAAGCCCGAGATGCTCTTCCTCATCAAGTACGAGTTCTGGCACAACTACCTGCAGGCCTGCCGCCGTCGCGGCATCCCCGTGTATAGCGTCAGCAGCATCTTCCGTCCCGGTCAGATCTTCTTCCGCTGGTACGGTCGCCTCGGCGGCTACCGTCGCGTCCTCAACTGCATCACCTATTTCTTTGTGCAGAACCAGCAGTCCAAGGACCTCCTGGCCACGCTCGGCCACACCGACAATGTCACCATCGTGGGCGACACCCGCTTCGACCGCGTCCTCGACATCCGTCGCGCCGCCAAGCCCCTGCCCCTCGTGGAGCGCTTCGCCAAGGACTACATCGTCTTCGTGGCCGGCAGCAGCTGGCCCCCCGATGAAGCACTGCTTATTCCTTGGTTTAAGAGTTCAAGGGTTCAAAAGTTCAAGGGTTCAACCCCTCAACCCTCAACTCTCAACTCTCAACTCTCAACTCTCAACTCACTTCGCCTCATCATCGCGCCGCATCAGATTGGCGAGGACCATCTGCGCGCCATCGAGCAAGCCCTGCAGGGCTGCCGCGTCCTGCGCTACTCAAAGGCCACCGAGGACAATGTCGCTGAGGCCGACGTCCTCATCATCGACTGCTTCGGTCTTCTCTCCAGCATATACCGCTATGGTCAGCTCGCGATGGTCGGTGGCGGCTTCGGCGTGGGTATCCATAACATCCCCGAGGCGGCCGTCTATGGCATCCCCGTGCTCATAGGCCCCAACAACCAGAACTTCCGCGAGGCGCGTCACCTCTTGGACGTCGGCGCCTGCTTCGAGGTGCATGATACCGCCGACTTCAACCGCATCGCCGACAACCTCCTCTCCGATGCCGACGCCTATCGCCGTGCCGCCGACGCTGCCCACAGCTACATCGCCGACAACTCCGGCGCCACCGACACCATCTATGCCCACGTCTTCTCTTAAGCAAAAGACTGCCCAAGGCCTCATCTGGGGCGGCTTCAGCAACGGTATGATGCAGTTGTTGCAAGCCGTCTTCGGGCTCTGGCTCCTCAATATCCTGGCGCCCGAGGACTACGGTAAGATGGCCGCCCTCGTCATCTTCTCCAACATCGCCAGCGTCCTGCAGGAGAGCGGTTTCACGGCTGCCCTCGCCAACAAACGCGAGCCCACCCACGAGGAGTACAACGCCGTCTTCTGGTTCAACGTCATCGTGGGCGTCGCCCTCTACATCCTCCTCTTCTTTGCTGCCCCCCTCATCGCCGACTTCTACGAGGAACCTGTCCTCTGCCCCCTCGGCCGCGTCGCCTTCCTTGGCTTCGTCTTCTCCTGCTTCGGCACCGCCCAGCGCGCCTACCTCTTCGGCCATCTCATGGTGCGGCAGACCAGCCTCATGCAGCTCGCCTCCATCACCCTCTCCGGCGTCGTGGGCGTCTGCCTCGCCTATGCCGGCTTTGCCTATTGGGGCCTGGCCCTGCAGGGACTCGTCTATGTCGCCTCCGTCACCGCCTTCGCCTGGCATTTCTCCCCCTGGCGACCTTTGCTGTCAGCGTTTCGCGCGCCGCGCGAAACGCTGAGACCCGCCTGGCAGATGTTCGGCTTCTCCTCCAAGCTCCTCGTCAACAGCCTCGCCTTCCAGTTCAACAACAACGCCTTCGGCGTCCTCCTTAACCGCTTCTTCCCCGGCGGCTACATCGCCGGCATCTACTCTAACGCCCGCAAATGGGATGATATGGCCATCGCCACCATGGGCGGCATGGTGCAGGGTGTCGCACAACCCGTCTTGCGCGAGAGCGCTCATGATGCCGTGGGCATCCAGAGCGCCTTCCGTAAGCTCCTCCGCTTCACCTGCTTCGTTTCCTTCCCCTGCCTCCTCGGCCTCGCCCTGATTGCCGAGGACTTCATCGTCCTGCTGGCTGGTGAGAAATGGCATGAATCCGCCTTCCTCCTCTCGCTGCTCTGCTTCTATGGCGCCTTCTCGCCCGTCGTGACGCTGTATTCCAACCTCGTCATCTCGCGCGGGCGCTCCACCGTCAATATGACCATCGGCGTCCTCAACTGCGCCTTTGTGTGGGGCGGCATCATCGTCCTCCACGCCCTCGGCTACGCCCTCACCGCGATGGTCGCCTACTATGTCCTCCTCAACATCGCCTGGCTCTTCGTGTGGCAGACCAGTGCCCGCCGCCTCATCGGCCTCCGTTGGTGGCACGCCTTCAAGGACATCGCCCCCTTCTTCCTCTTCGCCCTCGCCGTGATGGTCGCCACCCACTTCGCCACCGCTGCGCTTCCCCTCTCGTGGCTGC
>Ga0247609_10003968_pt1 | contig 14843 bp, 13 predicted proteins | sample 172DNAGHGlowgp2_FD_193487 | JGI IMG/M metagenome (GOLD analysis project Ga0247609, IMG submission 193487) | Sheep rumen microbial communities from Palmerston North, Manawatu-Wanganui, New Zealand - 1728 DNA GHGlow gp2 | ecosystem: Host-associated > Mammals > Digestive system > Stomach > Rumen ...
CGTAGAAGGTTTATATTTCAATGCGACATCAGATAAACGAGCAAAAACAAATATTAATCGCTCTACTTTCTCTGCATTAGGTCTTATCAAAGCTCTTCCAATTTATAATTTCAAATATAAGTCAGATAATTCAGATTCAATTGGTATTATTGCTCAAGAAGCATTAAATGTTTCTGCAGGTGATTTTGGTCTTGTATGTAATCCACAGGCAAGCGGCGAAAATGGTAATTATATGTCAGTAAAAGAATCAAAACTTGTATATATTGCTTGGAAAGCTATTCAAGAACAACAAGAAATAATTGATAAGCAACAAGAACAAATAAATCAATTAACTGAATTAGTAAACAAGTTAATCCAAAAATAAAAAATAAAACCTCAATTAAGAGGTTTTTTTCTTTCCAAACAATATTGGCGCTTCAGCGTAATGATGTGCCGCGCCATACCTACCAATCAATATTGCTTCCGCAACATCATCAGTTACAGATACATTATATTTTTCTTTTACTACTGCTATCGACAACATTTTCTCTTCCTGTCTAGTTTTGCCGCACGTTCCCGCATATTTACGTCATACATTAGGGCTAACACATTCAAAAGGAATGTCGTTAGCTTGGCAAACTTCATGAACTACGCCTAACAACATAGCAAGAGTCTTAAAAGTTATATAGCCATTTTGATATTGTATATCTTCAAAAACAATATAATCAGGTTTTCATTGTTTAATTACAAGTTCATCAATCATTTTTCTAATTTTTACCATTCTATTGATAGCGGAACCAGTAAATACAAACAATTTATAGTATATTAATTTTCCATCATCAAAAATACTCAACCCAAAATGTTCTGTTGCTTGGTCAAATGCAATAACACGATATTTATCTCCTTTATCAGGAACTTCAGTAGGATTGCTAAAATCTATACTTTTATCGCACTCTGGACATTGATAACTTTCGTGTCTAAAACTTTTTAAATTAGTTTGAGTAATATGACCTTTAGGACATTTGACTGTGATAAAACTTGTTAAATTTTCATATCCACTACAATCAACTAATTCAAAGTCTTTTTTGCGTAATTCTTCATTAATTTTTTCCGCAGATAACTTTGCCATAATTACTCACTTCTTCTTTCTAATTCTTCTTTAATAGCAATAAAAGCGGCTTGTTCTTCATCAGAAACAAATTCCATATTAAACATTTTTCTTTCAATTCTCTTTTCTTCTACTGATAATACATCAGTTGAAAAGTCGCTAATATTTTTTTCTATTCCGTTAATGGTAATTTCCATAATTATCATCTCCTTACACATAAATAGTATAATCTTGTTTTCCGAAAATTGCTAATTTCGTAGAAACGAACTATAATAAAAGTAGAATAAGAGAGGCATTTATTGCGGTGGTGATTATATGATAATGGACGAACAAACAGTACTCGCGCGTCTATTCTCTCTTACGGAAAGTATAGGAAAGACAGAATCTAGTTTGGCTTTAACTTCGAAATCTTTAGACAATATATCTAAAAAATTAGATGATGTAGTTATTAATCAAGGGAAGTTATTAAATTTACAAACAACTCAAGGTGAAACAATTAAAGAGATTGAAGAGAAAGACACTATTCACTATGTAGATAATAAGAATAGAACAAAAGAACTTTTTAAGAAAACAGACGAACTAGAAGATAAAATTAGTAAACTAGAAGGTCAGATGAAAGCGATACAAGAACAACAACAAACAACTTCTGAAGAGAGAAAAGAGACTATTAAGGGTAAATGAGCATTTTTTGCCGCAACTATTACAGCAGTATTAACTGCCGTTACCGCTGTAGTTTTAGCTTTAATTAAATAATTTGATAGGAGATGAATATTATGTTTGAAAATTTAGCAAATCAAATTGCATTTTGGGTAATTACCACAGTGCTTACTGTTGTAGGTGGTTTCATAGTTAGATGGGTAAATGCAAAGATTGCAGGTATTAAAGATGAGAAAATTCAAAAAATTCTTTCTGGTGCAAAAGATATTGTATTTGATGGTGTAAAATATACTTATCAAACATACGTTGAAGAGATTAAAGGCACAACTGTATGGGATAAAGAAGCGCAAGCGGCTGCAATGAAAAAGACTGTTGATTATGTAAAAGGTACTTTAACACAACAAGCAAAAGACTATATTGTAGCAAATTATGGTGATTTAGAAGCTTGGATTAAGCAACAAGCTGAAGTTCAAATTAATAATGCAAAAAATAAAAAGAGCGAATAACCGCTCTTTTTTATTCTTCCCAATCTTCAGGATGAATTAACGGGTCAAGTTTATAAAACACTTGTCTAGTCATATCTACGTCTGCAAGTGCATCGTGGGCATGTTCTGTACTAATACCAAGTTTTTCAGCAACCAGAGTCAATTTCCATTTTCTTCCTAATGACTTTAAACCAAATAAATCCTGCTTCTTTGCATCTTTAACATCTCTTGCATAAACATCAACACCATATTTATCTTTATCAAAATAAGGAGTATCAATCTTAAATAATTGACATCTTAAGTTAAGCATTGGTCTATCAAAAGTTTCGCCATTATAAGTTAAAATCATATCACAATTTCAATTCTGCATTCATGCACAAAAATCATAAATAACTTCACTTTCTTTTCGGCAATTAACTAAATCTTCAGCATAAATTCCATGTACTTCACTTGCACCTGGATCGATTTTGTGAGTTGTTTTAATTCTCTCATTGAAAGTATCTACTATTTTTCCCTCAGCATCACATATTTCTGCGGCGATTTGGATTGGTGCACAAGTATTTCAATATACATTTGTTGTTTCAGTATCTAATACACAAATATAATTACTCTTTTTATATCTCATCTTTAACTCCTATATATTATATTTAAAAATTTTTGCTATAACGTTTAAAGGTATATCATTACCATTTAAAATTGTTTTATTTGGTCTAACACATAAAAAAGCAAAATCTTTATAAGTTAATCTTAATAATTCTCTAAAGTTACTATCCCATTTACTAGGACTAAGCCACAACTTAATAGCGGACGAATTATCCTTAATATTTTTATGATAACGATATGTAATATATTCTAATCAAGACAGATTTTTGCCGCATTTACTGTAATCACTTAGTATCTTCACAACTTGAGGATACTTTTTATTTTTATCACAAACTATAATAACTTTCAATCCATTTAACATACTCCTAGCTAAAACGTGAGTATATTTTAATATATTATCTTCATTTATATCTTTTGCATTGATTTCAATAGGTGCAAACACTACATTTTTATGTTCTCTTTTGAAATCATTGTAAAAATAGTATATAAAATTATCTGCTGTATCGGGATTAAAATCCGCCCATCTAATATTATTATTTTGCTTAAATTTTAATTTTAAAAATTCTTGTGTTAGTATTTTATTAGATAATAACTTTTTGATTGAAATTGGTTCTAAAAATGAAACAAATTTTCCTAATCTTTGTACTTTTTTAAGAACTTGTAAAATAATTTTTTCATCTTTTTCTCACAAACCTTTATCTGCAATGACCGCAAAGTTTCTTTTTTCTTTTCTTGAAGCATCTTGAATAAGCGGCAACAAATTTCCTTCATCATCAAGAAAACGCCAATACTCAGACCTTTCAAGAGCAGTATTATCTTGTTTTTGCATATTTGGATATAGTAAATAGTCGGGACGACAAGCGGCGACAATATTGCTTAATGAAGATGAATTATTCCAGCCACGACCAATTTTTATTATTTTTGGATTGTTTAATGTTAAACTTAACGGAGGAGTGGGACTCTCTTTCGTATCTTTAATTATATACATCATATCCCACTCACGCTTAATATCATATTTTGATTTTACAAGATAAGTATTATCGCCGCGTTGTTTATGATAACTACTTATTTTCATAGCATCAACATTTATTAAATTAGTTTTATCTTCGGCATAATATCATTCTATATCTCATATCATTATATTCATAATTAAGCCTCCATTTTTTCTTCAAAGCTTTTAAAATGTCTATCTTCAGTTAAGTTTATTTTTAATATCGCTTTTCTACCTGTTGATTTGTATACTTTAGGAACAAAAGTTGAACCTCTTTTAATTCCTGTTATTAATAAGTTTGTTCCTTTTGCGAAGAAACTATCTTGAACTATTTCCATTCCATCTGCACTATATACTACTTTATCAAAGATTGAATATAAACTCTTAAAAATCTTTAATGTTATAACACCATCTGGAGTTTGAACAGTTACAGTACTTTTTGTTGTATTACTATCAATAACTGTTCCCGCAATACTATACAATCTCATTTTAGGTATCTCTTTACCTTTTATAACAAAGAAACCATCTTGGGCATCTTCCTCTAAATATTTCAAAGGAGTTAACTCTATACCAAGTTCACGCGCGGCAATACTTAATGGGTGACCATCAAAGAAGAAGTTTAAACTTTCAAGTTGCCAATCAAGTTCATCTCCTTGACAATATTTATCCCATCTTTCTTGGAATAATGAATTATTTAATTTCTCTAATAATTCCGCACTATTATTCTTAATATAAACTCTTAACTTATCCATATTGCGGTCATAATAATTATCCCAAGCATCAGAGTTGATAACTGGAGCATCATCAACATATTCAATCTTTGGATTAGAAGCTTTAAATACTTCTCTCCAAATATCTTCTTTTTCTCCTGGGAAACTAAAATCTACTCTATACCAAAGTTTATCCGCAGTTCTATGTTTTCTTAATTCTTTTGTTAATTTATATACTTCACACTCTTTATATAATTCATTAGGGAACAAGTTTCTATCTATTAACGCATTTGCATTTTGAAGAGTTAACCTATTCTTTTTATCACTTGTCATATCAATATATTTAGTTAATACTTCTCTTGTTGACTTACCCTCAATTTCATTAAATGCACCTGCTTTAATTAAGTTTAATACTTTATCAGATGACACTGTCTTTTTAGTTGTTCTATCTAAAAAGTCATTTAATGATGCGAATGGTCTATTCATCATTATTTCTTCTATTGCTGGGTCAGTTACTTTTGTGATACCTTTTAAACCATATAAAATTGTGTTATCTTCTGCATCTGGTGTAAAACTTAATCTTGACTTATTTACATCTGGCAATAAAATTGATGTACTATTACGGAAGTCACTAAGTGCTGCCGCAATCTTTGAATAATCCATCTTACTTGCTACTTTTTTCTTTTCATCTTCATCAACTTCAATTACACCATCATCAATTAAATTATAGAAGTCTTGCGCACTAATTGCACTACTATCTACACTTAAACAAGCACAGTTCCAATAAATTGATGGATAATGATAAGCTAAATTCATTTCTTGAACTGCAATAACGCTATAACCAGTAGTGTGAATTGTAGAGAATGAATAACCAAATGATAACTTAAATTGTTTATCCCAAACATAATTTAACATTGCTTTACTTGTACCAAGTTTTGCGCCGCTTTCAAGATAGAACTCATGCATACTTTCAATATCTTTGAAGTTTTTCTTTGCAATAATCTTTCTTAATCTATTGGCGTCTTTCATTGAGAATCCACTAATTTGTGGATCCATTGATAATTGCATAACTACTTCTTGTGAGTCAGCAACACCATTTTTAACTTTTAAATACTTTTCAAGCACTTTTATCTCATCATCATTTAATCCTGCATTTTTCATATCATTATACCATAATTGCGGAACTCTTTTGTATTTTACATAAATATCTATTGGCTGGTCTTCACCCTCTGGTGCCATTAGTCTCATTATTGAGTTTGCGATAGCTAATTGTTGTAAGTTTTTAGGCTCAATATACTTAATACTTTGACCACCTACGATTGTATCGAACTGGAATAACGCTCTAATTTTACCTTGAGCTGCCATATCCCACATTTCAGGTGTCTCGTAATCTAACTTATTAGGATTGATATAATAATCATAAGTTTCTTTTAATGAACCTTTCCATTCCATATCTCCTGTTTCCAACATATAATTCATACATTGATGAATACGGTCAAGTGCGGAAACAGTTAACATATCATATTTAATTAATGCACATTTTTCTTGGTCATGTAAGTCAAAAGCAGTTACTAATTGCTCACTGTTTGTCTTCATATAACTTCCGTGTTCAATAAAATCTCCATTAACACAGACAACTCCTGATGCGTGAACACCAAGTCTAGTTACTAATCCTTCAATACTTTGTGCTAATTTCCACCATTGTGGATTTGCATCCATTTCTTTTTTGAACGCACTAATAGGCATACGATCATCGCCATTACCATAATAACAATCATGTAAGCTCCAATCGAAACCTCTTTCATTTGGAACCATTGAACTTACATAAGCAACCTCATCTAAGTTAATATTAAGACCTCTCGCCGCAGTTTTTAATGCGGACTTAGTTCCTTCTGTACCAAATGTACAAACATTAATAACATCTCCACCAATACTTCTAAAATAATCTCTTATTTTATTAAATACTGCTTGACGCTTATCTGACTCAGAGTCAACATCAATATCTGGATAGTCAGGTCTAGATGGGTGCATAAAACGCCATACATAAGGCAAATCTAAGAAAATCGGATCAATTTGTGTTATATCTAATAAATAATTTATTAATAATGCTCCTGCTGAACCACGGCTTGGACCAACTAAAGAACCGGCTTCCCACATCAAATTAACCATTTTACTCATACAAGTAAAGTAATCACTCATTGATTGATTGATACCATTACCTACTTCTCTAATTGTCCATAGTTCTTCTTCAAGTCGCTTATAATAAACTTCAGTATCCCAACTTTCTTGATACTTATTAATAAAACCATGCGCAATTAATTCCATAAAATAATGGTCAGCTCTATTATCTGTATGTAAATATTCATAAAAATAAGGATATTCGTCCGCAGTTACATCATTGAATACTTCCAAATCAGACTCATATTCATCATAATGTTCATATTCTACTTTTGCAATAACTTTTGGTTGTTCAAGAGGATAATAATGACATTGTTCGCCAATATATTTTGTGTTTTTAACCATATCTTCAAAGAATTCTTCTGTCATATAATCAATCATACGGCTATGAACTTCTTCTTGGCTCATCATATAAGCATACTTATAAAAAGATGTTATTTCTCTATCTTCTGAACTCTTTGATGCTAAGAAATCGGTATGGATTTGTCTTAAATCTTCTTTCATATAATGAGAGTCAGTACTAAATACAAAAGGATATTGTCCCTTATATCTATTAATCATAAACTCATTATATTCATTTTGTTCGCTACCGAGTTCATTTGGTTGAAGTTCAATAAAAAAGTTTCCTACACCAAATAACTCTTCCATTGCGGCTAAATGATTATCCAATTTTTCAAGATAATATTCTTCGCTTTCGCCGCCTTCTGGATAGTACAAAAACCAATCACCTTTGCGGCACATTTTTATTTGTTTCCAACACCACGCAGGATAACTACCTAAACAAGCAGTAGAACAAATTAAATGTCCACCTTTAACAAACTTAAATAAATCACTTGGATATGTTGGAGTTCTTAAAATTCCTCTAAACCAAGCACGTTTCCATGCGGCAGAACTTAATTGCTTTAATTGTTTCCAACCTTCTTCATCTTTTGCTAATAAAATTAAATGCCAAAAATGACCATAGCCACCTTCGCATAATCCTTCTTCACTAAGATAAATCTCATTACCAATGATTACTTTAAAATCTAAATCTTTAGACATTTGTTCATAGTCGTGAACATTTTCTTTGTCAGGGTAAGCGGCCTCCCATTCCTTATCAAGTTTTTTTCTATATGCTTCTATTAATTTAATTACACCACTTAAAAAATCGTGTTCTGTGATTGCTAATCCTCCTAAATTAAGCTCCCAAGCATAATCTATTAGCTCAGGAGCTCTATTGATACTATCAATAACTTTAATGTTAGAGAACTCAGTGTGGTTATGAATAGAAATATAATCTCTTTTCATAATATCACTTTTCCTTTCTATATTATTATTATAGAATATTTTTTACTGTTTGTCAATGAAAATTGCTTTTATTCTTTATGTTCAATTAAATCGGCGAATAAAACATCACCATAAATAAATATATCTTCCATCATTTCTTCAAAACGACTAGGATTTTGTAGATAAATATCATCTAGCCATTCATTAACAGGTCTAAAACTACCATCTGCTAATCTGAATTTAATACCATATTCTTTTTCTATTTGTTCCCAAAGACGGCTTTGTGTTTCCATTAAATCTTCCATTGTAAACTCCTTTTATATTAAATCTAATGCTGACCTTTTTACAGGTGTTGTTTGTGCTACTATTTTACTAACTTCACAATCACTAGCGGTGATTTGTAATCTACCATATGGTGACATTGAAGGTTTTCCTACTAATGTAACATGAATTTTACTTCCTCTATTGTCCATAATTAAGGCGGCGATATCTGGACGCTTAAATACAATAAAATCATTGAATTTATTAGCAAATTTTATTGAACTTGATTCTTTTCCCATTAAACTACAATCATTTGTATCAATATCGAATTCAAATGCAAAAGTTGGAGAAGGAATTGTGCCGCAGTAAATTTTTTGTCCTTCAGCGAACTCTGCAAGTCCATTTACATCTATACTATCTAATCCATAGAAATAATAATCAACAAAAATGTTTTGGTCATCAAACATTCTTTTATCAATATGAGTTTCCGCATACTCACGTAGTTGTTCAACTTTATCAGGTTCAACCATTACACCAAAAGCACTATCATGACCTTGTGCGAAATCAACTAAATTACTTTCGTGTAAGAAATCTAATAAACTTTCAAGACCGCTAAAACAACCATTTCTACCACTACCACTAAATAGCTTTTTACCATCAACTTCAGTTTCACGTAAAACCAAAGCAGGACGATTGTATTCTTTAACTAAATCCATAGCTACAAGACCTGTAATATTTGGACTAACTTTTTCAGTTTCTTTGCCAGATAGAGTAACTATAATTAAATTATCTTTGTCGTGATTTTCTTCATTAATTTTTTCAGCAAGTAACGCCATACTCTTTTTCTTTGCATTGTCTTGTCTACTTTTTGCATTAACTGCAATTCTCGCGCAGTAATCATACAAGCTTTCACTACGTTTAGTTCCTCTATAAATAGTTTCAATTATTTCACTACTATCAGGAGTAGTAAAAGCATCAAATACTTTTTCTTTTTCCTCTTGTTCTCCATATCTAATTAAACCATTAAACACAGGAGCAACATAGAATACTGCTTCAGTTTTAGTAGGTGACTCTTTATCTACAATTCGCGCATACAATCCATCTCCCGCTTGACGATTTATAACTGCTCGGATTAGTTTATTATGAATATGATTTAATCCTTCATATGCAATAAAGTTATTATCTAAAGTTCTCATATCCATTGCATCTGCTAATATACCAAAAGTAGCAATATCTGCAAATTGTTTATATAAATCAGACTTGTAATAATAAGTGTCAAAGTATTGTAAGAACTTATATACTACGCCTGCACCACTTAATGATTTATTAGGAAAGTCTGGACTCATTTGATTATTAACGATAATTGCGCCGCTTGCTTCACTCGCAATTTCATCTTCAACTTGGTGGTGGTCAAGTACTATAACTGTCTTTCCCATATTAACTAATGCCGTCAACTCTTCAACTTGATTTGAACCAGCATCAGGAATAATAATTAAATTGGCTTCTGATGGAACAGTGTCCAAAATAACGCCATGCTGTTTACCTGTATGTAATCTCCAAATTAACTTAATCTTAGGAAAACGAATATGAACATATTGGATGAATTCGCAAGCGGATGTCCAACCATCCATATCGCTATCAACTTGAACAAAGACAACTGTATTATCATCATTTAATCTTTCATACACTGTCTTCGCCGCAAGATGCATATTTTTTAATAAAATTGGATTAAGTTCGTCAGAATCTTTTGGAGCTACTATAAAACTATCACAATCAGCTTCATTAATGCCGCATAATTGTAAATAGTCTTTCATAGTTATTTTTTCTAAACTATTTTGTTTTAACTTAATTGGTTTCATTTTTACCTCTAACTTACTTTTAATTGTTCACTTAATATTTTTTCAAAAATTTCTCTACCACCGTCGATAGGACTACTTTTATATGGTAATAAGAAATGATAGTCAATTAAGACACTAACATTAAAGTAAGGTGCAAAAATCTTTGCTTTTTCAATATATTTTTGCTTTACTTCTCTTAGTTGTTCTATATCTTCATAATCTGTATCATATGCTAAGATTACATCTCTTACTCTCATTTGTCTTAGATATTGAATTTGCTCTCTTGTTATATTTTGTCCTAATGTTGCTAATGCAATATTATTATCTGCACCATAAATAGACCCGAATAAAAGTACGCTCTTTTCTCCTTCGAATATGATACACATTTTCTTTCTTTCTATTGCTTTATGGTTTTCATAAATACCATAAAAGCTCTTTCCTGTTGGGTAACTATACAATGTACCATTGTCATATATCGGTCTGTATTTACCTTTTGCAATATCTTCTGCGCGGAAAAATCTTCCTCTTAATCCAATCAAATTGCCATTAATATCAAAATTAGGAATAATAATACATTGTCTAAAAGAATCCCATTTAATATTGAACTTTTGCAACATTTCTACGCTAATTCCTTCTTGTATCCAAGGCTGTAAACCTAAATAATCAAAAGAGAATTTTCTTAATATATCTTTATCATAGATTTTAAATTGAAGTTCATCTATATCTATCAATCTATGATTATTACTTATTTTTAAAAAACGTAAATCATCACTTATGTTATATCTTGCTAAATCTGCATCTTGCATATAACTTGTATCTAAATTACACAAACTAATTGCTTGCTTAAGGGTAATTTCTTCGCCTCTTAATTTATGCATCTTAATTAACAAATCAAATATATCAAAACTATTATTACATTCAGTATAACAGTGGAATAAGTGATTATTTTTATAATAATATAATTTTGGACTTCCGCCCTCTAAATTATGACAACAAGTAGGGAATACTATTTGAACATCGTCTTCTTCAACTGGTTCAACATTATATTGTATAAGTATGTCCTTAATTGTTTCATCAGTTAATTGTTCTCTTAATTCAGCTAATGTTGGCATACTATACTACCTTCTCCCCTTCTGTGTATTTTAATGTACTATAATCTACAATTTTTTCTACACATTTAATTTCTTTTACATTTTCAACTGTATGATATTCGCCATCAGTTACAAAGTAATCAATACAATGACAAGTTGCATAATCAAAATATCTAAAGATTTTAACGCAGTTTAATTCTCCACGTCTATTCTTATAAATATCTATTACAATATTAGGGTCTTTATCATAACCTTTTGCTACTTTAATTCTATTCCAAATTTCTTGAATTTTTTCACGTTCAGCTGGTTGCAATCTTACACCGATTAAACCACCATCGATTTTATCCGCAATAGCCTTTGAACCTCTTAAACAGTTTTGATCACGTGGTCCAATTTCTTTTTTAGACCAATTTTCATTCAATTGTGTCGCAGATGTAATATGAACATTGTGAGTCATCGCAATCTCTTTTAAGCTATTTGATAACATCATTAATGCAACATCTTCACGAACGCCTACATCTCTAAATTCTCCCAATAGACCTGGACTTGAGAAAATGTAATCGTAGAATATATATCTGACTTGGTTTTGAATAATATATTTTGTTAACAAGACTTTTATTTCCGCAATTGATGGGTCTGGAACTGCTTCAATCATAAAATTGTCTTGATGCGCATCTATAATATTTAATGCTTTATTTACTCTATCTAATTCTTCAGGAGTATAATCTCCCATTAAAACCTTATTCTCTGGAACGCCGCTTACATAAGCAAGTAGCATAGTTTGTATTTCGTCCGCAGCCTGTTCGGTTGTTACGAATACAACTTTTTCATATTCGTCTCCTGCTTCGCCACGCATTACAACTTGACCATTTTTATCTATATATGGCATACTAATAGATGCTGCAGCACTAAGCATAAAACGAGTTTTACCTGCTCCTGTAGGAGCCGAATAAGTATATAATTTTCCTAAACGTAAACCTCTTAATGCAAAATTAACAATAGAACCCTCAAGTGGTAAACCAACTTCAGGCATCTCTCTATATCTTTGAACTAAATCCCTTAATCCTTTACTTGCATTTTGAGCACTTCCGTTATCTTTTCCAATATGCTTTTTCTCTATATCAACTAAAATGCCACGAACAGCATTAGGAATAGCTTGTATTGGTGTTTTATCTAATTTATCCTCTTCTGCATCCTTATCTAAAGAACTTACTTCAGTGTTGTAGAATGTTCCAGTATCAATTCCACTACTCTCTAAATCTCTTAATAAAGAAAACTTTTTTAGACGATTATAATAGTATAAAAACTCTTTTGGGTCCATACTAAGAGCCATACGAGAACATTCTTGTACTAAAGAATAACCATTTTGCGCCTTATAAAAACTATATTGTGCATCATAGTGACTTAAATACAAATCAATGCCAGATGGTTCAATAACTTCAATTCCTTGTTGCTCTAAATTGTAAATTGCCACAAAAATCATTTTATGTATTGGCTTGAAAAAGTCTGTTGGGTCCAATACATAACTGTCGTCCTGAATAAGAAGAGGGTCTTTCATTATACTACTTAATACATATAACGCTGCCTGGCTATCATATAATTTATCTAATTTACCTTTTTGATACATCAGACCTGCTCCTTTTTACTTCTATTTAATTTGAATCGTTTGTGTCGTCATCTTCGCAAACCTTTATCGCACTCATATCAAAACTCTTTGGCGGTCTAGGTTTATTTAACAAATTATACGACTTTATGTTGATAATAATATTCTTGTCTTGATATTTAATAACTTTTTCAGCTTCTTGTTGCTGTTTTTGCTTGTCAAGCTCAAGCTTTTTAAAATATTCTGCCGCAGGTTCACGGATGCTTGTAACAAAAGCAATTCCATACTCTGGCTTAATTTCATGTCCTAAAATTTCTACATAATAATCTACACATCTTGCTATTTCTAGATATGACATTTTATTGTCAATAACAAAGCGGCTAATTTGTCTATTAATCATTGGAGTCATCTTAGTTAATCCAGATAACTCCAATATTAATTCTTCAAGTTGTGTTTTAGTAAAAAGTTTTGGGTCCACTATTCTGCGTTAAATAAGGACTCTAAGAAATCTCTAGCCGCAACTAATTTATCATAGTCCTTTTCAGTAGTTTCACTAAGTCTTACATCGAAATGAGATGATATATACTCAACTACTTGCTCATTTTCAGGGTCTTGTTTTACTAATTCGATAACTGTATTTCTTACGTCTTCTAATGTTTCAGACTCTTTTGCTAGATTTGAACCCTCATTATCTAATACTGCACCGTGCGCTACTTCTTGTTCAAGAGCATAATTATATGCATCTAATAAATTGTCATAAGTAAATTCAAATCTTTTTGGGAAGTAACGAAGTCTATGTTTTGTATCTGCGAAGTCTAAGTCAGAATATGCAAATACAGTTAATTCCTCTTGTTCTCCCTCAGTCTTTGTTTCCTTACGAACATAAAGTTGGAAGTCAACTAACTTATTAACAACTGCAGTAGCAACCTTATCTAAGTCAGTCTTAATTGTTAATTTTCCATCTTTTTCAGACTCATCTGCGTGAGTAATTAAAATTAAACCATATCCCATCTTAGGAATACTATTTAATACATCACTAAACTCTTTCTTTAATAAAGACCAACCTTTACCTTTTGTTCCAATGTCAGTAATATCAGTCTTTTCATATGTGTTTAATAACCAAGTTGTACAACAATCGTATGCAATTCTAGTTGTATCAATAACAACTGTCTTGAACTTTGCTTTTGAACGTGGGTCTTTTAATTGTCTTAAATAATCTTTAAATTTTGACCAAGTATCTACTGGAATTGCATAAACTCCATCAATACATTGATAACCTTTTTCAAAACCAAAGATTATACTGCCAGGAAATTTTGCGGCAACAGATGTCTTACGAGTTGAGTTGTCGCCATAAAATTGGAATATCTTATCATTTAATGTTGATGTTATTTTTTGTGGTTCTAATTCCCAAAGATTCATAATTCTTCTCCTCTCTATCGTTTGTCATTTGAAAAAATAAGAAGGGGATTACTCCCCTTCAATTAAATTAAACTACCAGTTCTCTTAGCAGCAGGTTTTGCCGCAGGAGTTGTAGATTGAGTAGGAGTTGTAGTGTTTTCTTTCTCTTTTGCTTCCTTCTCTAGTTCTACATCATGAGCTTTATAAGCTTGTACTAAAGTAGCAATCTTGTCATCATTATAGAATGCTTTCTCATCATCTGGTGAGAATGGAGCTAAACCACCAGTAATAAAGTAATTTCTATAAGTATTAGTATATTCTCTTACAATTGGCTTACCGAAACCACCCTCTTGATTAATTTCAGAAGTTGTAGTTTCACTATAGAAATCTAAGTCACCTGTAATAGTTACAGAGTTACCAATTAAGTATTGGTCTCTAATAATATTAACAATTTCAGAGCTTTCAGGTTCAGTAGATACATTAAAGTTGATAACTGTTAATGAATTTTCCTTATAACCCTCTTGAGCAATACCAATATTATATTGATAGATTTCTCCCTCTTTATTTGTCTTTTCAGTTAACTCCTTAATTACGAAACCTTGGAATTCGAAAGTTGCTGTATCAGCATCTTTTACATCATAGTTAATGAAACGTCCACTTAATACATTTACACTA
>Ga0247609_10003970_pt1 | contig 14842 bp, 15 predicted proteins | sample 172DNAGHGlowgp2_FD_193487 | JGI IMG/M metagenome (GOLD analysis project Ga0247609, IMG submission 193487) | Sheep rumen microbial communities from Palmerston North, Manawatu-Wanganui, New Zealand - 1728 DNA GHGlow gp2 | ecosystem: Host-associated > Mammals > Digestive system > Stomach > Rumen ...
TCGAACAGCTTCTGCCTGCTGACAAGGCAGGCTTTACTGCTGTCCTCTACGACCATGAGGACTTCAATCTTGATGACCTGACACTCGTCACATACGGACTTGACGCATATCCGATATATCCCTGCGGCAGCTATGCGGAGCTCGGCGAGGTGGTTATCGACAATGATATGATACCCGAGATTGAAAACTGTCCCGATGTGCTCATACCGCACCTCGACAAAAGCTCCATAGGTAGACTCGCCGCTGAGCGATTCAAAGGTGTATTCGTTGACGGATACTACTGTGAAGTCGCTGATTATGAGCCGCCTGATATGAAGATAACTATTGCCAAACCGGCACGGAATGAGTTCCTGATATTGATCGGCAAAACTGAAAAGACAGCTCAATGGAATGTGCTGCCATATATCGGGAGCTTTTGTGCAGAGAACGTATACGGAATAAGGTCTCCTCTGCCCAATATAAAGACGGTCGATGACATAGCCAAGCTGAACAAGGTAGCAGAAAAGGTCGCCGGGCTCAACAGAGCGGAGCTGATAAAACTGAAAGCGGTCATGGAAAGCAACTGCTACCGCGGCACAGGTGGAGCGCTTATGGCTCTTGACGAGCTTGACCACTATGAGTTCGATGCAAGCGTAAAGTCGTACAGTGAATACGGCAGAGAATATCTCAGCCGATATCTGCCCGATAACTTTGATACGAGCGTTATGGATACGAATTATCTGTGTGATGTCGGAAGCAAGGTGCTCGAACGAAAAAGCGGAGAGCTGACCTCATACGGTGTTTTATCGGGCGTTGAGCAAAGTCTTTACTCCGCGCTCGTTGTACAGGAGGAAGAAGAAATATGCGATGAAGGACTGGAAATGGGGGCGATACAATGACAGTAAATATACGGCACAGAGGCAGGAGATGGAGCGAGGACTTCCCGAAGAACAGCTACGAGCTCCTTGACCTTGCCGACAAGCTGAGGAATGATTATCCGTTCAGCGTGAAGATAGAGAAAATGTTTGAGCTGGACTATGTGTACAACGAGTTTCAGATCAATTCGTTTGAAGATTTGGTGCGGCTGAATCTGTTCGCAGAACGTTTTTCTGAGATGTATGAGGAGGACGAGGCGATAATGTTCGCGCTGATGACCAAGTACCCGAAAGCAGAAATATCCGAGCTGCTTGAAATGACATACGGACTGTCGAGCGTGACCGCATACCCGTGCTGTAACGACGAGGAGCTCACAGAGCTGGCGTTCAACAACGAATGGCTTACAGAATTTGAGGATTGCCCTTACGAGGTGCTCGAATACCTCAATACGGATAAAGTCGCGGCAGAGGTCCACAGACAGCGTGAGGGATATATGTACGGAAGCTTCTATGTCGAACCTGACGGATACATATCTCCCGAAAAAGAGATCGAGCTGCCGAAGCCCGAAACGGGTTTCTTCCGTCTGCTATTGGCGGCTGACCGTGAGAATCGCGTTCCCGACAGGGCGAGCTCCGAGTGGTTAACGCTCCCGTGCAGTAAAGCAGACCTTGAGGTCTTCGAGAAGCGGCTCGGATGTCCGATGAACAAGATGATATGCATAACCGCTCGGTCAGCTCTTCCGATGCTCCATCCCGTCACGGTCCAGAGAAGTGAGATACCCGTGCTGAACGGACTTGCACTGAAACTGTCGGAGCTGAACCGTGACGAGGTCGTGAAGCTGAAAGCCGTAATGGAGCTTGAAGATGTAAAGAGCATCGGGCAGACGGCACAGCTTATCCCGCGCCTGTCTGAGTATGAGTTTGATCCGCTGTCGATGGACGCGAGCATTTACGGCAAGGCATATCTTTTCAACAATCTGCCGATAGGCTTCGATACTGAGATATTTGCTTCGGTGGATATGGAGGAATTCGGCAGGAGCATACTCAGCGCCAAGGGCGGAGAGATGACTTCATACGGAGCGGTCTCAGGTCGCAGTCAGAGCCTTTTCACTCCGATATCCAAAGGGCCTGATGAAGACGAGACAGAAGAAATTGAGGACGATGAGTCCGAAGACGAAGAAGAAGGACTGGAGGCGTGTTTAACGTGAGAGACAAGATAATATTATCGATGAGCGATGAAAAATTATCGGCACTGGAGATGTATCTGGCACAGCGGAACACCACGCTGACGGCTGAGATTGATAAATACGCAGAGCAGCTTTACAGCAAGAACGTACCGCAGAACGTCCGTGAATACATAGAGATGACCTCGGACAGCAAGCCGATACGGAAACAGCGACCGACAAGAAATCCCGAGGGCAGACAGCCTTCGGGACAGTAACTAAAGTGTTGCAAGATAAAGCGGCGTGGTCGCCGCAGTCACAGCGGACGGCGAAGCCGACCGCATATCGGGCAAAAGCGGCATTTACACTTCGGAGTCGTGATTCAGGCGTTTTCGAGATTTCGGAGTCGCAGAGCTGCAAATGCCTGTTTATTGCAGAAAATATAGGAGTCGGAGGCTGAGAAATGGCATTTGAGAACAAAATCAAGTTCCCGCTGTGGGTTTATCCGCAGACGATAGAAAATGTGCGTACTCATTACAGACACGACAACTGCAAGTCTCAAAGTGAGTTCATAGAGAAAGCGATTGCGTTCTATATTGGTTACCTCGACGAAGAAAAGTCCGTGAACTATTTGTCGCCGCTTATAACGGAAACTGTGAAAGCAACTATCGCAGGAACGGAACAACGGCTCTCACGTTTAATGTTCAAGGTCGCAGTCGAGCTCGGAAAAATATCCAATATGCTCGCGGCAGTAAATGATATAGATGACGAAACAGTACGGCAGCTTCAAGCGATGTGCGTGAACGAAGTGCGTCGGATAAACGGTATCATCAGTTATGAAGACGCCGTCGAGTTCCAAAAGGAGTAAGCCATGTCGAGGTTAGTTGTTGTGAGCCGATACCTCAAAAGCGGCAGCAGTAAGAATTTATCAAACTACGTTAAGTATATCGCTACACGTGAGGGTGCGGCGGTTGTAAAAGAGAATAACGGAACGGCTCCTGCAACAAAAGCACAGCAGGAGCTTATTTCTTCTCTGCTGAAGGATTTCTCCGACAGCAAAAACAGTTTCGCTTTTGAGGAATACAAGAGCAGTCCTACGCAGAAGAACGCTTCAAAGTTTATCGAGGAAACCATTGAGCATAACGCTGACATAGTCGCAAACAAGAAGAACTATGTGGGCTATCTTGCGAATCGTCCAGGAGCTGTTAAGTTCGGCTCACACGGATTGTTCTCACAAACTGATGAACCGATATCGCTGAAAAAGGTTGCAATGGAAGTCGCGGAGCACAAAGGAAATGTGTGGACTCATGTTGTATCTCTCCGCAGGGACGATGCGCAGAAAATGGGTTACGATAATCTGACAGCGTGGCGAGAGCTTATAAAGCGGCAGATACCGAACATAGCGAAGCAATCAAAAATTGATATGGCAAATCTGAAATGGTATGCTGCCTTTCACGACAAGGAAACAAATCCTCACGTTCACATAGTAGTGTATTCCACAAATGAGCGTGAGGGATTTCTTACCGAGCATGGTATAGAAAAAATACGCAGCGGCTTTGCAAATGATATTTATTCCGATGAACTTCATCACCTGTATGAGCAGCAGACCAATACCCGAAATATGTTAAAGGCAGAATCAGAAAAGCTGATAAAGCAGCTTGCAGAAGAAATTGAAAACGTCTACTGTTCAGACACAAGACTTGTGGAGCTTGTTAAGAAACTGCATAGTCAGCTTCTTGTTTCAAAGGGGAAAAAAGTGTATGGATATTTAAAGAAAGATGTCAAGAAAACAGTTGACGATATTTTTTCAAGGCTTGCACAGAATGAGTCGATACAGAAGATGTATAAGCTGTGGTGCGAAATGGAGCAGAGCAAGCATGATATATACTCCTCTGCAAAGGTCGATTTTCCGACAATGGTTGATAATCCGCACTTCAAATCTGTGAAGAACATGATCGTCAAAGCTGTTTCCGAAATACATTTTGATTTTCCTGTTGCCGAAACTGAGATCATACCTGACGATGTGGAGGACGATACGGACAGCAGCTTCCCCGATGAAGGTGACAGACCGCCGCCCAATACCGAAGAAAGCAAAGGCAGGATCTATATAAAATGGTCGGATGAGTATAAAGCAGCTCGTAGAATTATCAATTCAAAAAATCCAAAAGAAGATGACAAGAAAAAGGCAATGCAGCTCCTGAAGTCTGAAGCAGGCAAAGGAAATCTGCTTGCTTTTTTTGATTTGGGAAAGCTTTGTGATGACGATGAACTGTCACAGGATTATTACAAAAAGGCTTTGTCAGGTTTTATAAAGATCGAGCCGAGTGCAAAAAAGCTCCGACCATATATCCAATACAGAATAGGAAAAATGTTTCTGTATGGACTTGGAATGGAGAAAGCTCCCGAAACAGCTTTCAAGTGGCTGGAACAATCAGCCATAGCCGGAAACAAATTCGCACAGCACAGCCTTGCAAATATGTTCTGTTACGGCGAAGGAACGGAAAAGAATCTGACAAAGGCTGTTATCTGGTACTCCGAGGCAGCTCGTCAGGGTATGCCTTACTCTGACTATGCACTTGCTCAAATTTATTTCTACGGAAACGGAACAGAGCAGAACGAGAAAACAGCACAGGAGCATTACAAAAAAGCGTTATCCGGATTTCTCGCTTATGTAGCAGATGATCAGGCAGACGATAAACTGTCATACAAGATTGGACGAATGTATTACAGCGGTCTCGGAACAGAAACAGATAAAAGAATAGGTCTTAAATATCTTCTAAATTCAGCAGCAAAGGGAAATATGCAGGCAAAAAGAATCGTGGGACAGGAGCTTATATCAGGCGAATATCTGTCAAAGGATATTGATTATGGAATTGAACTGCTTACCAAATGTGCTGATAATGGAGATGGCTCTGCCGCATACAAACTCGGCAAGACTTATTTCAAAGAAGAGTGTGTCGCTGCTGATTATGACAAGGCAGAGAAATATCTGAAAACAGCCGCAGATAATGGAAATGAATTTGCAATGTACTCGCTTGCAAAGCTGTATCTTTCAGATGAAAAATATGATCTCACAAAAGCCATTGTACTTTTAGAGAAAGCGTATGAAAATACTCAATTACAGCCTTTTGCGGCGCACTCTCTTGCAAAGATACTGCTTGAAGATAATGAGATCCACGATACCGCAAGAGCAATAAGACTTTTAGAATCAGCAACGGATAAAAATATGTGGGCATCATACTGGCTCGGAAAATTTTATTTGTTCGGAATGGACGGAGTCGCTTCGGATCGTGCGCAAGCATACAAATGGCTTCATCATTCAGCTGAGAATGGTAATGAATACGCCCAATATCTCCTTGATAATGCAGAACGATACGAAGATTATATGTTTACAAATGCTGTTATCGGTATGCTCGTGAATCTGAGCCGTATCATTTCTGACGATTATGACAGAGAAAACAGAAAACTAAGGTCTCAGATAGACAGCAAGCTGCGGAGAGTAATTGACAGAAAGAAACAGGGATTAGGAATCAAGCCAAACAATATCAGTATGTAGCACAAGCTGTATTATAAAAAATAACACGTCAGAAGCTCTGTAAAACACTAGAGGGTTTTAGCTTGACAGCGGTAAATAGTAAAAGTGTCTTGCATTTTCGTATATTCAGCAACTTTATGAAGTGGCGAAATGCAATTTTTTATTTGCTAATTGTTATATTATTGTTCTTATATCACATCCAAGCGATTTTGTCGATATTTAGGTGATTGTTTATGGTTTGAGGAGAGATTGATTATGTTTTGCGTATAACAGGAAATGAATTAAAATAGTGAAATTTGAAATAAACCAGCTTAGAAAAATCTGAGCCGGTTTTATTTTTAGACAATCTTTCCATCAACAATTTCAATGATCCGACCGCATTGATTTGCCACTTCCATATCGTGAGTGACGATGACAATTGTTGTTCCTTGTTCATTAAGAGTGTGAAAAAGCTCCATTATTTCTTCAGAGGTTTTTGTATCAAGTGCACCTGTTGGCTCATCAGCAAGAATAACTGAAGGCTCGTTGACAATAGCTCTTGCAATTGCAACACGCTGTTTCTGTCCGCCTGAAAGCTTGTTGACAGGCTTCTTTGCCATTGAGTCCATTCCAACGGATTTTAATGCAGCCATTGCCTTTGCTTTCCTGTCCGCTACCTTTTTACTTGCAAAATCAAGTGGGAGCAATACATTTTCAATACAGGAAAAATCATCAACGAGGGCAAAATCCTGCATTACCATACCAATTTTTTTATTGCGGATATTCGCCAGTTTTCTTTCGCTGAGTTTTTTAACAAGGATATCGTCAATGTGATATTCACCGCTTTCATAGCTGTCAATACAAGCGAGAATATGCAGCAGAGTTGATTTTCCTGCACCGGACTTTCCGATTATTGCCACAAGCTCACCGTCATCGATCTGAAAATCAACGCCTTTGAGAGCTTCAAACTCATTAGTCTTACCTTTATTATATATTTTATGTACGTTTTTAAGTATAAGCATAACTGTACCTCACTTTAATTTGATTTCAATATCTGATTAGGTGTGTTTTTTCCTATAATGCTTATCGGAAGTATCATTGAAAGAAGAATATAGATCAAGGTTATTATTGCACAGCCTAAAAATTGCCATAATCCTAATTCAATGACTGTATTTCCTAAGAGCCCTGTTGATTTGGCTATCATAGTAACAGCTATGCTTAATACAAACGAAATAACTACGCATATAACAGATGAAAAGAGATTCACCCAACTACATTGCTTCCATTTCATTCCGCAGATATAATATACTGCATAGTTCCTGAGCTGCCGCTTTGCTGAAAGTGCTGATGTACTGATAGCTCCAACCAAGGTAAGAATAAGAACACAAATGAAAATCGGCATAAGATTATATATCTGAGAAAATATATAATCTAAACTTCTTTGCCTCATTTCTTCTGTTGAAGAAGTGAATAGAGGATGAAGTCTTCTTATTTTACGGTCATTTTCTTCTAATAACTCTTTTGAAGTATTTTCTGGGTATGTAATAAATAGATTACCATCAGCCTGCATTATTACCATTTTATCAAGCAAATCTCGCTGACTCAATATGAACACAGGCTTTTCTTCACGCTCTGTTTTATAATTTGTATAAATATCCCGATAATCAAGATTTTCATGAAGTTGTTTTGTTGGATTGAATATTTTAGTATCATCTAAAAGAACTCCAACCACTTCTGCTTTTACTTCAACATCCATACAGTATAAACTAATTACATCACCTGTTTCTATTCCATAATTGTTTTGAGACACAACTACCTGAACAGTATTTTGAACAGGTCTGTTTAAATCTATCCATGTACCACTATATAGCTCAGGAGATAAAATTTCAATATAATAATCATCATAACTTATGAATTCTCCGTCCATGCCTTCGCCTTTGTTATTCCTGTATGTAAGCCATGCTGAATATTCAGCGATAACTTGACTTTCACCCTGAATCATTTCAGATAATTCTTCTGAACTTCTAATTGTCATATTAGTATCAGGATCTACACCATAAGTGATGTTATAATAATATCCGTTGCTATTTAATAGTTTTTTTATTGGAGTGTAATATGTAAATCGTGAAACAATAGTTGAGATCATACATATAAATATTACAAAAGCAACTGACATTTGTAATATAGTAAGAATATTCATAAGCAGATTATGTTTAAGATTTCTTAATCCGAGTTTTATCAGCACTTATTTTTCCTCCTTTGCTTCACGAATTGTTTTTCTCAGAAAACCACTTATCATAAACAACAACACAATGAGTGTAGCAGCAATATATATGCAAAAAATAAGTAAGTATAGTTTTATACTGTATGCTGATTCTATGTACTCAAAATGCTGTCCTAACTTTGGAAGAACAATTCTGTCATAAATAACTGTTGTTGCTGCAAATAACGGAATGGCTATCAGCATACATTCAGACAGAAACATTGTTAATACTTTAACTTTTGTGCAGCCGCATATTCGAAAAATAGTAAGCATTTTTGTTCTCTTTGAAAGAATGTACTTATATAAGATAGCAAAATTAATTGCAGCTAATGCGGCAATAAGTATGGATATCATTATTATTGTATTATAGAGATAGTAGTTTTCTGCTTCTGGAATATCTAAATCAGGAAAGCTCACTGCACTTCCAAATGTATTCTCGAAGTGTAAACGGATATCATTATACTGCGGACGTGTTATGCTTTTTATAAAATCCAAACCAATTATACCCTTAAATTGTGTTTCATTATCAAGAGACTCAAAAGGAATATAAGGTAAAGCACCTTGTGTATGATAACCGATAACTTTGTATTCCTTATCTTGTATTTTTACCCACCTTTCATCACCTTCAACTCGGGTTGTAATATTTGTAGTACAATCAAAATCAAGATCAAATGTATTCACTTCTCTTACAATAGCAACAAGAGATCCATTCATTTCTTGTTCGGGTGTAAAATATTCACCATTTATTAGATTTCCGTTCTTTTTTAGATTTTCAGAAAACATCTCACATGGATAAATATTATTGTTCTTGACGGTAAATCTAATGTCGAAGCCCCCCCAGCCATACCCTTCAAGTTCTTTTGTATAAAATGGCTCAATTATGGGACTTACATAGTACATACTGATATTATTGTTAGTCTCTTTTGTAATTGAAAATGCACACTCTCGTATTTTTTCTTTAGTTACCAATTCTGGATTATTAATTGTGATTAATATCTCTGTGAGATCACTATCTTCTTCAACTTTCACTACATTATAATTCTGGTATAAGCCATAGGAGAAATTAATAATAAACGATGAAGTTATTATACAAATAATAACTAGTGTAAATATCATAGCTTCTGATTTTGTAAATGAAACTAAATTTTTAAATATGTATTTCATAGCTAATCACCTATACACATAGCGATTCCGATATAATTAATATATCGAAATCGCTAATGTGAAAATATCTGCTTTTATTACATTTAAAAAATCAAACTCATCTGCTCATGGTGCGAACCCAAACCGCAAGAGGAGTTCCATAAGGATGAGTACCCTGATACAGTGTTCCATGGAATTCATATGAATTTCCGTAAGGTGTTCCAGAGCTTTTTACATAGGATGAAGTAGCAATAACATGTTCATCAGGAGTTGACTGACCATTATACGCACCGCTTAATGAATAAGAAAAAACTACAGCCTGAGCGTATCTTGATGTTCCTGAGGTATTTGTTAACTTTGAATAGGCATCGCTACCATCAATATCCCATTCGAACTTAGAATATGAATCGGTTGAAGTTGCAGCACTTGCACTCACGCCTACTGCACTTACAGCCATAGCAGCAACAGCCATTACTGATGCGACAATCTTTTTAAAAGTATTTTTCATAAAATGACCTCCTTATGAAATTAGACATGTGGTTTATATTCGTATGATATGTAAACATAATGAAGTTATAGAAGCATTAGCCGGCATAAATGCTATCATATCCTTTACATTACACTCACTTCTTTGGAGTGTTGAGCTTTTTCGGCTCTTTGGGCTGATGCATACCCCAAATTGAAGCAGAGCCGTAGGTTATATCAGCCATTGTTTCAGCGATCTTCTTTATTATTGAAGCCGCCTTTTTATTTGCCTTACTCATCATTCTTCCCCCTCTCTTATCTTTTGTAATGTTGCAACAATCACTAAAAGCGAAATTAATACCAGAGTATAAAGGAATATCACTCCGATGTTATATGCAAACACTTTAAGAACTACTCCTACAGCGCCATAGAGTAGTCCAAGTGTTACTGCCAGGATTTTATGTTTATGTTTCTGATTGTCACTTAAAGGCTTGTTTTTATGCTCAAAAGGGCATTCAGTCAGGAATATAATATTACTGAACAAAACACTCAGTAATTCTATATAGAAATCGATTTTTGCAGATGTTAAGTGGTATATAAATAAAAGCAATATATATAGGCTCACGAATGTTATATTACACTTTAGATATGAATTGGCATGGTATCCGCCTGTGTATTGTCTAAGCGGTACAAAACATATTAGGAAAGCAATGCTTTCAGTGAAATTATGGGAAATAATACCGACTAAAAGAATTAATATGATATTTAACGTAGAGGAAATGGTTATCTCTAAACCATACCTATAGTAATCAATTGATTCTTTGTTACTTTCAATAACATCTGATTTTATCAGGTATTTTAATAATATATCACTTAATTTCTTGATCACCGTGTCATCTCCTTGAAATATACTATACACCATAGATTTAAGTTTGTCCAGTTATCTGGCAAGAAATCGTTTTTTTAGGCACGAAAATTACAATAATCATTAATTGTACATTTTAAGATGATAAAATACCTGTTTTAATAAAGCAGAGAGAAAGAACTGTACAATTATGACATATGCTATCATATTTTAGATAGTAAATATCTAAATACCTGTATTAATAATACATTTCGTGTGGATAACACCATAAAATAGGTATTTGATGATATACTTTAGATAGTTATTGAGAGGGGCTGGTTTAATGAAAAACGATGCTGATTCCATAAATAATAAATTTGGATGTATACTTGCTGAGTTAAGGAAAGATAATCAGATGACTCAAAAAGAGTTCGCTAAGATACTAAATATAAGTACGAGTGCGCTTGCACATTATGAACAAGGTATCAGCATGCCTGCGACTGGGGTACTTCTAAAAATATCAGAATATTTTTGTGTTCCTGTAGATTTTTTACTCGGAAAATGTTCTTGTAAAGTCGAATATGAAAAACTCTCGGATATTTTTTACGATAACATGACCTATGGTGATCTGATAAATCAGCTTTTAGATGTGGGGTATAAAGATAAGCAATACATATATTATATCTTGAATTTGATAAAAGAAGCAAAAAGAAAGTGAATTAATACATAAAAAGGCTGCTACAGTGAGTGTATCAGCCTTTTATACTTTATATATTTAATATAACAGCACAACAAAATTCGCTGTCTTTTTCGTAAAATTCACATCTACCATTGTATTTTTTAGCAATATCTTTTATTATTCTTGTTCCGTAGCCGTTTGAATTTCTGTTTTTCTTTGTGGTAATGAGATTAGGATTTGTTTTTAAGACAGATTCCTTTATGCTGTTTTTTACAAGAAATTTATATGTACCTGATTCTTCTGTTATAAGCAGCGATAGTTTTTTATCAGGATTATCATTGCTTGAAGTGGCAGTAATTGCATTGTCAAGCATATTTGATAGCAATCTACATAAATCTAAATCTTCTATTCCGTTAAAATTTTTCACAGACATACATGTAGTATGGATACCAAAAGACTTTGCCACAGTAAGCTTGGCATTTATTATAGAATTAGCCACATCATTACTTGTATTAACAAATATAATTCGTTCATCCGCTAAATCTGCTAAGGATCGGAGATAATCTCGTGCTTTATCAATGTCTCCATTTAACAAATAATCATCAAGTACCTGATATACCGCTTTACTATCATGCCTAAGTTTTTGTATGAGATTAAATTCAATATCAGCGTTTTCAACATATTGCTTGTTGTAGGTAACTTGAAGTTTAAGTTTTTCATTTTCAACTACAGACAAATTTTTTCTACCAAGATCTATTATTAAATAAAAAGAAACTAAATTCATCAAAACTATAGAAATAAGTCCCAATGCAATATATATTCTACTTTTGAAACTAATATTATCTAATGCAATAAGACATAAAAAAGCTCCTACCATCATACTTAAAATAAAAGTTGTTGAAACAACAAACCATTCTCTTTTTGAGAGCCTATAAGAGTTTTCCTTATTATGAGCAAATATTTTTAATGATAAAATAATAAAATAAAAAATTAGAAGTTGCGTTATGATTATGCCTATTGCTCGTTCTATATCTGGATATGACAAAATTTCTTTAAATGTTTTGTTAAATAAGATAGAACAAATTCCAGCAACCATCGCAGAGATTGCAGAACTAATAAGTAATGGGAAAACAGATGCAAATAGCTTATTTGGTAAATCTCCAGACAGATACAGGATAGAATAAATCAACAAAATTAATATATAAAATACAATATAAAAGTGTTCGAAATATGTTATTCTGTTAAAAACAGAGATAGCTGCAGTAAATAAGATTGAAAATAAAGGTCCATGATTTTTTGTGAACGAGTCAGAAATTCTTCCACCAAGGTATTTAAAAGGAAAAAAAACCATGAGAAATCCCTGAAAGCAGTTTATGCAAATTTCAAAGCAATCCCACAGTGCGCTCATAATGTATCCCTCAAATATATACCATAAATTTCATTGACACGGGTCTTATAACTCTGTCCTAATGATAAGGATTTACTTTTGCCATTAAAGTTCAGGCAAACCTTACCGATTTTTGTATCTATGTATTTTATATATCTCAGATTAACAATAAATCTTCGATGTATCCTGATAAAGCTATATATTTCCAATGCTTTTTCCATTTCATTGATTGTTCCTCTGATTAATACTGGTTCTTCACGATTCTGAATATAATAGTTAAGATAATGCTTATCGCTTTCTATGTAAACTATATTACGAAAGTATATGTTAACCGTTTCTCTATCATTTTCAAGAGTTATCTTTTTATTCTGTTTCATGTGATTCATTAGTTTATCGATAACGGAATAGAAGCTCTCTTCAAGGTATTTCGGCGGATTTTTCTGTATAAAATGAAAAGGCTGGTAATCAAGACTATCATACACCAAATTTGAATGACTTGTTACAAATATTATGAAGCACCGCGAAAAGTCGGATCTCAGTTTCTGGGCGATGTCGAATCCACTGATCTTAGGCATATCAATATCAAGAAACAGTACATCAAAAGCGTTAAAACTATTATCGCTCAATAGGCGTTTGCCATTGTCATAGCATTTAACAATAAATTCATCCGTATGTACTTTGAATCCATTTGAAATATATCTTTCTAGCACACTAAGAGTATGCTTATCGTCATCGCAAATTGCAATTCTGATCATTAAAATATCCCCTTAACTATCTAAAATAATCGTTTCTATAATATATAATCGAGAAAAAGGCAAAAAGATACATATTTTTTTACTTTGAATCTTTGAAAAATTACATACAAGATTTGTTTATGAACTGATATATATCTATTTTACCATTTTTTCAATGAAAATCAACAAATATTTAAAAATATACATTTATTTTAATTTTTTATAATCCATTCCTTCCTCTTTTTCTTTATATATAGTATTGTTATTAACTATCATAATTGTACAGTTTACTGCTTACTAAAGTACGAATTTAAGCGATTATGAACCAACAACTGTACTATTAATAATAATTTGTAATTTTCGTGCCTAAAAAAACGATTTTGTGCCATATCACTGGACAAAGCTGAAAAAAGGGTGTATATTATGATTCTATTGAGCCTGTTTCACCCAATTCACCATTATCATTATCACAAACATTACAGGCAAACGATATGAACTCTTCATTCATTGTTCATTGGAACAATACTCAGGGTTATATGTCGTTTCAAAATCAACTTTTTTCGCCACATTACGTTTCGCTTACAATTACGGCTATTTCTTCATCAGAAACAACTTTGGGAGTGATTCCGTACAATGGGATACTTGGAGGAGGAATGTCATATTCATTATCCATTAATCAACCTAATACAGCGTCATGGCAGGTTTCAGCAAAAATGCTTAATGGAACGACTTCATCAGGAACGGTGATTAGTGACTGGTCTGCAACCATGAGCATAACAAATAATTCAATTATAATACAAGGTGATGACGGGAATTCAATTGTTACACTAGCAAAAAACTCCAATTATGTTGCAATATCACTAAATAATATTACACCTAATACTTATTTTACAAGGTTGAATATTACAGAAGTAACTTCAACAGGGGTAATTGTTAATTCTACGTCACATAACAATAATTTACCTTCAAACAATTCATATACTATAGTTCGTCCTAACACATCTAATACTTTCCAAATTACAGGGCAAATGTGGAATAATACTGCACCGACGGGAACGCTGCTAAGCAATTGGACAGCGACGGCGTAAAGGTACGAATCACCATTTGGTATAGATTTAAAAGAGATTGAAAGGAAAATGATATCTAAAGAATATGCTTTATGCAACTGATTTCGGTCAGTTCATATCCGAACAAAAGCGTAAACATTCCCTTCAAAGCAAAGAACTTGCAGAAATGCTCGGTATTTCAATGGGATATCTTAGTCAGCTTGAACATGGAAAGAGAGTATGCCCAGATCGGGAATTGCTTAAAAAGATGATTGAGGTATTCAATTTGAATGAAGAAGAATGCTGCATGATTTTTGATTTGTACGAGAAAGCTTCAGGAAACCTATCTCCTGATATAGTTGAATATGTGCAGTCAAAGGAAATTGTAAAAAGGGCGTTGAGAGCTGCAAAAGCTGCAAACGCGACTGACAGTGATTGGGAAATGTTTATTAGCGCAATAAGAAAATGAACAATAATTTTGCGGCGTTGACCGCAAAATTATTGTTGAACATTTAGCTGTACAGCTAAACAACAAGGAGAGATATATAGTAACAATGCATCGGCACTCATATCATTGCCCGTATTGCAATGGGCGATTATTTGATGTTGTATGTTATCCTTCAAAAAAAATAGAAAACAGCAGCAATTATGCTATAATGATAAAATGTTGGAAATGTCATAGAATAATAGAAATAATAGGTAAAACCTTAGTACAAACATCACCTTGAATAAAGAGTAGGAGTTTGACAG
>Ga0247609_10003971_pt1 | contig 14839 bp, 11 predicted proteins | sample 172DNAGHGlowgp2_FD_193487 | JGI IMG/M metagenome (GOLD analysis project Ga0247609, IMG submission 193487) | Sheep rumen microbial communities from Palmerston North, Manawatu-Wanganui, New Zealand - 1728 DNA GHGlow gp2 | ecosystem: Host-associated > Mammals > Digestive system > Stomach > Rumen ...
TTTTTCCAACGCATTAAAGAATTTCGTCACATCGCAATCAGATTCGACAAGCTCGATATTTGTTTCTTGAATTTCATTTTTCTTGCCGCTTTTATTCGCCATCTTTAATTTACCAACACACCCTAGTCAGCGTTGTGTTCCCGCTGACTTCGCATCACGCTCAGTAGCGCGGGCGGGCGCGCGTCCGTGCGCGCCCTCTGATTTGTTGAGCGCGGCTCCTTTCATGTATTCATGGACGCAAAATTTGACAAGCTATCACAAGTTCAATATAATTCGCGTCATGAAAAGTTTTATCGTTTGAATTTGCAGGAGGGATTATCGGAATGGATTTATCGCAACTCTTGACTGACGTAAACGATTTCGTTTGGGGGCCGATAATGCTGGCATTCCTCGTCGGCACGGGCGTCTTTCTTACGATTCGCTTGAAGTTTCTGCCGTGGATTAATCTTTGGTACGCCATAAAAATGATACTGCTTCACAAGGCTGACAATAAAGGCGACTTATCGCCGTTCCAATCGCTTATGACGGCTTTGAGCGCGACGGTCGGCACGGGCAATATCGTGGGCGTGGCGACGGCTATGGTGCTCGGCGGCCCCGGAGCGATTGTTTGGATGTGGATAAGCGCGGCGTTCGGGCTCTCGACGAAGTACGCCGAATCTGTTCTTGCCGTCAAGTATCGCGAAACGAACTCAATCGGCGAAATGGCGGGCGGTCCCATGTACGCCATGAAAAACGGAATCGGCGGCGCGTTCGGCAAGCTCATGGCGACGTTGTTCGCGATCTTCGCGGTGTGCGCCTCGTTCGGTATCGGCAACATGACGCAGGCAAACTCAATAAGCTCCGCGTTCAACGCCTTAGGTATGCCGACAGAAGTGACGGGCATTATCCTTGTCGTCTGTTCAATGGCGGTTTTGATTCGCGGCGTCCGCTCAATCGGCAAGGTCTCAAGTTTTATCGTGCCGAGCATGGCGTTCTTTTATATCCTGTTCACCGTTATTGTCATCATTGTCAACTTTAAAAACGTTCCCGGTGGCTTGGCAGTTATGTTCCAAATGGCGTTCTCGTTCGACGCGGTTGCGGGCGGTGTCGGCGGCTCAATCGTCGCAAGCATGTTGACTGCAATGCGTTGGGGCGTGGCTCGCGGCGTCTTCTCAAATGAGGCGGGCTTGGGCTCGGCTCCTATTGCGGCGGCGGCGGCTCGCACCGACCACGCGTCACGTCAAGGTTACGTCAACATGACGGGCACGTTCTTCGATACAATGATTATCTGCTTCCTGACGGGCTTGGTTATCGCAAGTTCGGGCGTCCTGGGCACGCTCGACCCCGAAACCGGCAAACTCGTTTCGGGCGCACCGCTTACGATTTTGGCGTTCAGCACCGTCTACGGCGAAGGCGCGAAATATATCGTGTCGATTGCCCTTGCGCTGTTCGCTTACTCCACGATTCTCGGCTGGGAATATTACGGCGAAAAGTCGCTTGAATATCTCGTCAAGGCGCGCCCCGTCATTATCGGCTACCGCGTCGTATTCAGCTTGATAACTTTCATTGGCGCGACGCAAACGCTCGACGTCGTCTGGAATTTCTCCGACACAATGAACGGCTTGATGGCGATTCCGAATCTGATTTGCCTTGTCGTCCTTAACAAAGACATTGCCAAGGAATGCTTTGACTATCAGCGAAACTTTATCGCCAAAGGCAGATGACGTTCGTAAATTTTTTCCACGGTCGGCGCGGCTGTGGAATTTTTTTTTTGCCCGTTGTACAATGGCGGCAAATTTTTTGAGGGAGTGAGCATTTTGGCAAAGCGTAAAGCAAGGGACAAGGGGCAAGGGGTAAGGGGCAAGATTAAAATTTCCGCGTGCTATATCGTCAAGGACGCCGCGCGTGATTTGCGCCGTTCGTTGGAAAGTTTGGGCAAGCACGTCGACGAAATTATCGTTGTCGATACCGGCTCAACCGATTCGACCGTCGCCGTCGCCGAAAAGTTTAACGCGAAAATTTTTCACGAGCCGTGGCAAGACGACTTCGCTGCGCCGCGCAACGTCGCTCTGCAAGCCGCAACGGGCGATTGGATTCTGTTCCTCGATGCCGACGAATTCTTTGTCAACGACACCGCCAAAAATCTGCAGGCCGCCGTTAAACGCGCTCAAAGTCATGGCGTCCAAGGATTGTCCGTCAGATGGATTAACGTCGACGCCGACAACGATTACAAAGTTATCAAGCCCGATTATGCGCTCCGACTCTTCACGAACGCGCCCGGATTGCACTACGTCGGCAAGATTCACGAAGACGTTTACATCGGCGAAGAAATTTTGACCAACATCGCCGCCCTGCCCGCCGATATGCTCACCCTTTGGCACACGGGCTATTCGACGACGATTGTCCGCGCGAAATTTGAACGCAACTTGAAACTTTTGCTTGAAGAGCTCGCCGCGACCGACAAGCCCGAACGCGTTTACGCCTATCTTGCCGATTGCTATTACGGGTTGGGCGATTGGACGAACGCCGAGAAATTCGCCCGCCTTCACGTCGACGCGATTCAAAGCTATTCCACGCGCCCGCTAAAAATTTTGCTTGACGTGCTTGCCAAGGAACCTGCGCGGGCTGAAGAATATTTTGCGGCGTTGAAAGAGGCGGTTGCACGTTATCCGAATTTGCCCGAATTCTCCGCTCAACTTGCCGAGGCGTTGGCGAAGCGCGGCGACTATCGGGCGGCGGCGGACGAAATGCGTCGAGCTGTCGACAAGTTCAAAAACTACGGCGTGCAAGTTGAGGCAACAGACTTCGACGAGACGGAAGCCGAACGCGCGCGATTGCTGATTGACGCATGGAGCTTGCGTATTTCCGCGTGTTACATCGTCAAGGACGCCGCGCAGGATTTGCGCCATTCGTTGGAAAGCGTCGCCCGTCACGTCGACGAAATTATCATTGTCGATACCGGCTCAAGCGATTCGACCATCGCCGTCGCCGAAAAGTTTAACGCAAAAATTTTTCACGAGCCGTGGCAAGACGACTTCGCTGCGCCGCGCAACGTCGCTCTGCAAGCCGCAACGGGCGATTGGATTCTGTTCCTCGACGCCGACGAATTCTTTATCAACGACACCGCCAAAAATTTGCGCGGCGTTATCAAGCGGGCACAAGCTCACAATGTCAAGGGCGTGCTGATTAATCTCGTCAACGTCGACACTAAAAACGGCAATAAAAATCTCGGCGGCGGTTACGTGTTGCGGCTGTTTGAAAACGCGGCGGGCGTGCGCTATGTCGGCAAGATTCACGAGCAAGTTTTTATCGGCGACGAACTTTTGACAAGCCTTATGCAAAGCTCCGCCGATATGCTCACGATTTGGCACACGGGCTATTCCGCGTCGAATCACAAGGACAAGATGGCGCGCAACTTGAAACTTTTGCTTGAAGAGCTGGCCGCGACCGACAACCCCAAGCGGATTTACGGCTACCTTGCCGAGACGTATCACGCGTTGGGCAACTTCGACAACGCCGAGAAATTTGCCCGCCTTGACTTCGACACGGGCGCGACGCTCTCAAAAAATTCGACCGCGATTTTGTTGGACGTGTTATCGCGCAAGCCCGCGCAGGCCGACGATTTTTTGCAGTACTTGCGGCTTGCCGTCGAACGCTATCCCGCCGTACCCGAATTCTCCGCCAAGCTTGCCGAGGCATTGGCGACGCGCGGCGATTATCGGGCGGCTGTTGCTGAAATGCGGCGAGCTCTGGACAAGGCGTCTGCTTACGGCGAACAATACGAATCGTCGACTTTCGACGAACAAACCCGACGCTACGCCGAGGCGCGCTTGAATGAGTGGCGCGCTAAAATTCAACTGACGCCCGAAGAAAAAGCCCAAATCGTCGCCGTACTGACCGACGAACTGATTAACGCCGTGGAAGTCACGCACGACCGAGAAAAAATTCTGCAGGCGGCGGCAAAGCTTTTCGCGCTGAAACCCGACGATCCCGCGCCGATTGAACGTGTCGCCTCTATTTACGTCGATTACAAGATGGCGGACGAATCCGAAACCGTCGTCACTTGGCTTGAAGAAAATTTCCCGCCGTCGCCGTATCGATTGCTTTTGCGGGCGCGAATTCATTTCTTTCAAAACAACTGCCGCGACACGATTAAAGTTGCTGAACGCGCTTTGACGCTTGAGGGTAGCGACACCGTCACGACAATGCTTTTGCACAACCTACTTGGGCAGGTGTATCGTGCCGTCGGCGACGCACAAAGGGCGGTCGCTCACTACGAGATAAGTGCAAAGTGGAAAGTGGTAAGTGGTACGGGGCAAGAGGAGCGGATTAGGCGCGAAGAATACAGCAATTATCTGTTCAATCTGCACAACCTGAACGTCTCCCGCGAAAAGCTTTTCGACGAAATTCGCGGCTTCAACGAATTGCTCGCGAACATCCCGCGCACCAATCACAATCGCAAAAAGCACGCCCGTCATAAAAAAATTCGCGTCGGCTACATTTCGCCCGACATGCGTTTTCACGTGGTGGCGTTCTTCAGCACGCACTTTTTCAAGAGTTACGACAAGACGCGCTTTGAAGTTTTCATCTACGCCAACTGCGGCGCGGACGACGTTACCCGGCAATTCGCGGCGGCTGTCGACGGCTTCCGCAACATTTCGGGCATCGCCGCTTCCGAAGTTGCCGCGCAGATTCTTCGCGACGAAATTGATATTCTCGTCGACCTTGCGGGGCATTCGGCAGATAATTCTTTGGAAGTTTTGGCTTACAAGCCCGCGCCGATTCAAATCAGCGGCATCGGATATTTCGACTCGACGGGACTCGACACCGTGGATTACTTTATCGCCGACAAGTTCACCGACCCCGAAGGCTTGAACGAAAAATTTTTCACGGAAAAAATCTTGCGGCTCCAACACAGCCACTTCTGCTACGTCTGGCATGATTTGCAATTCGTGCCCGCGCCCGCGCCATGCACCAAAAACGGCTTCGTGACGTTCGTTAGCTTCAACAACTTCGCGAAGGTGACCGACGAAATGTTGAGGCTCTGGGCTAAAATTTTGGACGGCGTGCCCGCGTCGCGCCTGTACCTTAAGAACAAAACTTTCGGCGAAAATTACGGACTTGAGCTTGCGCGCGAGCGCATGGCGGCGGCGGGTATCGATCTTGCCCGCGTCACTTGCGAGGCGTTCGAGACCAATTACGTCAAGTGCTACGGGCGGGCAGACATCGCGCTTGACACGTTCCCCTATCCCGGCGGCGGCACCACTTGCGACGCGCTTTACATGGGCGTTCCCGTCATCACTTTGGTCGGCGAGCGGCACAATTCGCGCTTCGGCTACTCGTTGCTTAAAAACATGGGGCTTGAAGAGTTGTGCGCGTTCAGCGAGGACGAATACATTCAAAAAGCGATTGCCCTTGCCGGCGACCGCGAACGGCTCCGCGAATATCATTTGACGATCCGGCGCAAGATGCTTGAGTCGCCCGTCATGAACGACACGATTTACATGGGCGAGATTGAACAGGCTTACGAAAAAATTTTCAACGCGTGGACAGCGGGTAAGCCGTTGCCCGACTTTCCGCAGGAGATTGCGCCCGTCACGCCCGCCCTTGCCGACGAATACCGCAGGCGCGCCGAATCTTATATCCGCTTGGAGGGCAAGAACGGCACGAGCAAATTTAATCGCGTCGACTTCAAGCGCACGCTGTACTTTGCCGAGCTTGCCGCGCAGTTTAAGCGCGACGCAAAACTTTTGCTGACGATAGCCGATCGCCGATTCATGCTTGACGACAACTTGGGCGCTTATGAGACGATGCGCGAGGCGTTGGAATATCTTTACCCGCCGAAGAGCGGCGGCAAGAAGTATTCAAAATTTTTCATGTCGGAATGTCACAGGAAGTTCGCGAAGTACGCGCACGACAACCGTCAACACGTCGAGGCGATTAAACATTACGAGCGGGCGTTCGAGCTTGCCGAGACCGAGCAACAACAGATTGAGATTTACGGTTCGATACTGCTGATGTTGCATTTCTTGGAGGTTTCAAGCGCGGAGATGGCGGCGGCGCACTTCGACTGCCAAAAATTTTTCGAGGACGTAAAGCCCTTCACGAAATATCACGAGCGGCACGACAGGATTAAGATCGGCTACATTTCGGGCGATTTCCGCAAGCACGCGGTCTTTTCGGTTGTGTTCGGCTTCATGTCCTGCCACGACCGCAAAAAGTTTGAAGTCACTTGCTACAGCTGCAACCCCGCCGACGACGAATTCACGGACTATTATCGGCGCGGCGTAGAGCATTTCGTTGACGTTGCCGACTTGACTGCCGCACAACTTGCAAAAAAAATTCACGACGACGAAATTGACATCGCCGTCGATTTGGCGGGGCATACCGGGAAAAGCGGACTGCCCGCATTGGCTTATCGTCCCGCGCTCGTGCAAGTCAGCGGTATCGGTTACATGTCGACGACGGGGCTCAAGCAGATTGATTATTTCATCACCGACGAGGAGCTTGACCCGCCGAATCAAAGGCGCGAAGAATTTTTCAGCGAGAAATTTTTGTACATGCCCGCGCAGTTCAGTTACGCCCGCCGCGAGGATTTGCCCGTGCCGAAGGGTGCGCCCTGCGTCAAAAACGGATTTGTGACGTTCGGGACGATTTGCCGCTACAGCAAGATAACCGACGACATGCTTGCCGTGTGGACGGAGATTTTGCGCCGCGTGCCGACCGCAAGGCTTCTCATGCGCGCACAGGAATTTATCAGCAACCGCACGCAGGACGAACTTTACGGCATCATGAAGGGCTTGGGTTGCGACATGGAACGCGTTATCATTCGCCCCGCCGTGCACGATTATTTCGGCGCGATTTCGCAAATCGACATCATGTTGGACGCTTACCCTTACGTTGGCGGCACGACGAACTTGGACGCGCTTTACATGGGCGTGCCCGTCGTGAGTCTTTACGGCGAACGTCACAGCACGCGCTTCGGAAAAAGTATCCTGCACAGCGTCGGGCTTGCCGAGCTTGCGACAGACAATATCGACGCTTATATCGGGACTGCCGTGGCGTTGGCAAATGACGCTGAAACTTTGGACGCGTTGCACAAAAATTTACGGCAGATGTTCTTGAATTCGGACGCGCTCAACCCGATGACTTATTGCCGCCGCTTGGAGGCGAAGTTCGCGGAGTTGTTGCCCTGACTGCGGCTCAAGTGCGTATTTAAAAATATTTCGGCGGCTTGTCAATTTCGCAGGCCGCTTTTCCATTGCCCGCAAAGTGCGCGGAAAATAATCAGCGAAGACGCCGCGCCGGGGTCTTCAAAGCCGACGGACTTTTTGCCGAGCGAGGCAGCGCGACCTTTTTTGGCAGCGAGTGTTTTGGTATTTTCCAAGCCGTCGCGAGCCGCGTCGCGTGCCTGCGTCAAAATTTCTTCAAACGTCTTGTCCGCGCAGACTTCCGCCGAAAAGCTATCGTGAATCGGAATCAGCACGTCAAGCATTGTTTTATCGCCGGCTTGCGCGTTGCCGCGAGTCTGAATCGTGTCGACGACCGCGCCGAAAATTTTTTCCAACGTAGCGGCGTCAAGGGCAGAATTTTCGTCGACGACCGTGGCAGCTTCCGACAATGCCGCGCCGTAGAGACGCCCCGCCGTCCCGCCGACGTTCGCCGTGAACGCCTCACCGATTGTCTGCAAAATTTCTGCCAAATCGGTGCCGTCGTCAAGCTCGTTGAGAGCCTCAATCGCCGTCTGCGCGCCGCGCGCCATGTTCAAGCCGTGATCGCCGTCGCCGACCTTATCGTCCAGTTCGTTCAAAAAATCTTTTTCCGCCAAAAGTGCCTTGAGTACCGCTTTCGCTGCGTCCCGTATCATGTGGAATCCTCCTTCGCAAAATTTCTTTTTAAACTATACCATATCGCGCAGGGTTGTGCTATAATATCTGTGACTTTTGATTCGCCTGCAGGGAAAATTTTGTAACGGAGATGATTTAGCGAAATGGCACAAACTATCGGTATCAAGGATATGCGGGCGTTCTTCGCCATCGTTGAGGAGGGCAACATCAGTCACGCGGCAATACGCCTGGGTATCGCGCAACCCGCGCTCAGCCGTCAAATGAAGCACCTCGAAGAAAATTTGCAGGTAAAACTCTTTGAACGCGGCTCGCGTCGAATCAGATTGACGGAAGCGGGGCAAGTCCTCTACAATCGCGTCGAAAACATTCTCGGCCTCGTCGACGGCACCGTCCGCGAAATCAAGGAAATCGGCTCCGGCACCAAGGGCGCAATCCGCATCGGCACGATAACCACGTCGGGCGCGATGATTCTGCCCGATTTAATCGCCGAATTCCACAAGCTGTATCCCGATGTCACGTTTGAAATTTGGGAGGCGGAAGGCGCACGGATTATCGAATTGCTCGACAGCCGCTTGATTGAAATCGCGATAACGCGCACGCAGGTCGACAACCTCAATTATGATTTGCTTGTCCTGCCCAATGAGCCGCTCGTCGTCGTCATGAACTCGAAAAGCCTTTGCGGCGCGGATAAGGAGACCGTCAAGCTCGAAGAGCTTAAAGATCAGCCGATGATAATTCCGTTGCGCTGGAAGTCCAACTTCGTCGCCGCGTGCAGGAAACTCGAATTTGAACCGAACATAATCTGCGTGTCGGACAGTATCGTTCAAGATTTGATGATGGTCAAAATGAATCTCGGCGCGGCGATGATTCCCTTTTCGGGCAGACGCCTTTTGACGGACGGCAAATTAATCAGCAAACGAATCGTCGAACCCGAAATGACGACGCACACCGTCGTTGCTTGGCGCAAGAATCAAACGCTGTCGTCGTCGTGCAAAAATTTTATCGAACTCTTCAAAAAGATGTTCGTGCCGAAAGAAACAGTTTCATAATTTGGAGGCAGTAACATGGGAAAGATTTACGGAAATGTCACGGAATTGATTGGCAACACGCCTTTGCTTGACGCGAAAAACTTTGCGGCGAAAGTCGGCTTCAACGGGCGGCTTCTGGTCAAGTTGGAGTACTTCAATCCCGCCGGCTCCGTCAAGGACAGAATCGCCAAGGCAATGCTTGAGCGCGCCGAACAGGAAGGCAAGCTGAAACCCGATTCCGTGATAATCGAACCGACGAGCGGCAACACGGGCATCGGGCTCGCAAGTTTCGCGGCGGCGCGCGGTTACCGTGCGATTTTGACTATGCCCGAAACAATGAGCGTCGAACGGCGGCAACTTCTTCAAGCTTACGGCGCGGAAATCGTCCTGACCGAAGGCGCAAAAGGCATGAAGGGCGCGATTGCCAAGGCCGAACAACTCTCGGATGAAATTCCCAATGCGTTTATCCCGTCGCAGTTCACCAATCCCGCGAATCCCGCCGCTCACGAGGCGACGACCGCCCCCGAAATTTGGCGCGATACGGACGGCGCGGTTGACGTGTTCGTTGCGGGCGTGGGCACGGGCGGCACGTTAAGCGGCGTCGGCAAGTTCCTCAAGTCGAAAAAGCCCGCCGTCAAGGTTGTCGCGGTTGAGCCGGCAACTTCGCCCGTCCTGTCGCAGGGCAAAGCGGGTGCGCACAAAATTCAAGGCATCGGCGCGGGCTTCGTCCCCGAAACGCTCGACACGACGATTTACGACGCGATTGTTCCCGTCGCCAACGAAGACGCTTTCAAGTGCGGCAGAGAATTCGCACGGGCGGAAGGCGTGCTCGTCGGCATATCGTCCGGCGCGGCATTGGCGGCGGCTGTTGAGCTTGCCAAGCGCGAAGACTATGCGGGCAAAACGTTCGTCGTCTTGCTCCCCGACACGGGCGACCGTTATCTTTCGACTGACCTGTTCAAAGATTAAACTTTACCTGCCATAAAAAATCCCCGTCACTTACGGCGGGGATAATTTTTTTTGCTTGTTCCTTGTTTCTATTCTTGCTTGTCGAGCAATTCGAGTTTGCCGCTCCTGGGGTGGAACATCAGCCCGTGAATTTTGACGTCCTTGGGGATAAGCGGGTTGTCGCGCAGTTGCTTGACGACCTTGATGACGTTTTCTTCGGGCTTTTGGAAGCTGTCCGTCCATTCGACGAGTTCCTTTTCGACCATCTTAATCGCGTCGGCAGAAATGCCGCGTGACAACATGCCGTTGGTCAGGCTCTGCGACGTAGTCTTTGCCATGCCGCATTCGTGGTGCCCGATTATCGCCACTTCCTGCACGCCGAGTTCGTAAATGCAAACCAGCAGACTGCGCACCGTCGTATCGAAGACGCCGTTGAGGCAGTTGCCGACAGTCTTGATAATCTTTGCGTCGCCGCGCTTGATTCCGAGGCAAGGTTCCAAGAAGTTGACAAGGCGCGTGTCCATGCAGGTGACGATTGCCAAGTGTTTCTTCGGCAACTTGCTGTCGTGGTGGTCTTCGTGCTCATAGGCTTTGTATTCTTCCGGCAGGTTCGCGCAAAACTTTTCGTTCGTCTGAAGAATTTCATCGATTACCGACATGTAATAACCTCCCCAAAAAATTCAGCGACTTGTAAATCAGTTCTGTTCAAAGTCGACGCGTCAAGGCTTGCGGTAAAGCAAAATCTCGTCGAGCTCCGCAAGCTTGTCGTCAATGTCGAATTCGGAGTCTTCCTCGTAATACTGGAAAACGTCTTCGCTGGTCTTCGTTTCGACGTAAAGATAGCGGTCGTCGTCCTCGTCGGTGCCGCTGCCGTAGCTTACGATTTCGTCGAGATTTATGCGGTCGTTGTCGAATTGAATGAACCGTTTCAAACCATCCATGCCAATCGCTCCTTTCGGCGAAGATTGTATAACCTTTCCGCGCGGGTGTCAAAAATTTTTTTGCGCGGCGTTTGAACAATGTGATAGAATCACGGCGCAGAAAGCGAGCTGATTCCATGAAACGGATTCTGATTAGTCACAAAAACATTTCGACTTACGCGGCGGTGGTTGTTGACGGCGAGCTTGAGGCGGTCTACTCTTCGCGGGAAGACAGCCCGCGACTTGTCGGCAACATCTACAAGGGGCGCGTGCAAAACTTTTTGCCGGGAATGCGGGCGGCGTTCATAGACATCGGGCGCGACAAAAATGTTTTCCTGCAGACGAAAGCCGCGCAGAAATTTCACGTCGGGCAAAACGTTCTGATTCAAATCGAAAAGGACGCCGTCGGCACGAAAGGCGCACGCGCGACGCTCAATATAAGCTTGGCGGGGCGGCTCGCGATTTTCCTGCCCAATCTGAATTACGTCGGCGTGTCCGGTAAAATTCGCGGCGGCGAACGCGACAGACTCCACGCGTTGGCGAAAAAAATTCGTCCGTCGGGCGCGGGCATTATCGTTCGGACGGCGGCGGAGGGTTGCGACGAAACGGCTTTGCTTGAAGACCTTGCCGTGTTGCAAAAGCTTTGGGCGCATATCGTCGAACGCAATTCTAAACGCAAACCGCCCGCCCTGCTTTACAGCGACAATGATTTGATTGAAAAACTTCTGCGCGACGAATTCACGCCCGACACTGAAATTGTCGTCGACAGCTTGAAAATTTATCGGCGGCTTGAAAAAATTGTTCCCGTCGAGAAAATTTCTTTCCACGAGAGTGCCGCGCAGATTTTTGAGGCATTCGGCGTGGCGGAGGACATTGCGACCGTCGACAAGCGCGAATTGCCTTTGCCCAGCGGCGGGCAAATCGTTATTGACAAGACCGAGGCTCTGACCGCCGTCGACGTGAATACCGGCAAGTTTGTCGGGCGCAACGACTTCGACGAGACGATTCTCAAAACCAACCTTGAAGCGGCGGAGCTTATCCTTCGACAGCTGAAACTGCGCGACATCGGCGGGATTGTTATCGTCGACTTCATTGACATGGTCGGCGACGCGCACAAAAATATTTTGATTAACTTCCTGCGCGAACGGGCTGCCCTTGACCGCAACAAGACGAAAATCATTGACATGACGCCGCTCGGTTTGGTTGAGATTACGCGGCACAGCAAGAGTTAGGAGCTAATTTTATGCAAGACAACGGCGCAGTCAAAGACTTAACGATCGGGGAACCTGCGCGGCTGATTTTTTATTTCACGCTGCCGTTGTTGGCTGGCAACGTTTTTCAACAACTGTTCGGCTTCGTCGACACGCTGATAGTCGGAAGATTTCTCGGCGTCGACGCTTTGGCGGCAGTCGGTTGCACGGGGCCGCTGATGTTCTTAATGTTGGGTTTCTGCTTCGGCATGACAAGCGGCTTTTCGATTTGCACGGGACAGCGATTCGGCGCGAAGGACTTCGACGGCGTTAAGAAAAGCGCGGCGATTTGTATCGTGTTGGCTTTGGCGGCGTCGGGCGTCTTGGCGATTGTCGGCGTAATGTTCTGCCGCGACCTGCTCATTGCAATGAACACCCCGCCCGAAATTCTTGACGGCGCGTATTCGTTCATATCAATAATCTACGGCGGCGTCGTGATGTTCGTCTTTCAGCAAATGCTGACGAATTTAATCCGCGCGCTCGGCGACAGCAAAATGCCCACGGTCATTCAGGCGACGACGCTTTGCATAAACATTTTGCTTGAACCGATTGCGATTATCTGGCTGGGACTTGGAATCCCCGGCTCGGCAGCGGCGACGATTGTTGCGCTCACGCTCGGAAATATTTTGTGCGTCGTCTACATTAAGCGGCGCGTTCCCTACCTGCATGTCAGCCGCGCAGATTTCAAGTTCGACAAAGAATTTTTCTTGGAGCATTTGCGAATCGGCTTGCCTATGGGCTTTCAGTCGTCGATAATCGCAATCGGCGCGGTCGTGTTGCAAATCGCACTGAACGGGCTTGGGAGCGTGGCGGTAGCGGCGTTCGCGGCGGCTCACAGAGTCGACGGGATTGCCGTCATGCCGATGATGTCTTTCGGCATAGCAATGGCGGCTTACACGGCTCAAAACTTCGGAGCAAAGCAATTCGGGCGAATCGTCGAAGGCGTCAAGAAATGCGTCCTTATGTCGTGTTCGTTCAGCATAGCGGTCGCTCTGTTCAATATTTACCTCGGCGCGGAGATAATCGAACTGTTCGTGGGCGCGGAGGCGACGCAAGTCATTGAATACGGGCAACTGTTTCTTATCGTGACGGGACTGTCGTATTGGGCGTTGGCTTTGCTGTTTATCTTCCGCTTCACGTTGCAGGGGCTCGGTCAAAGCTTCGTGCCGACGTTGGCGGGGATAGTCGAACTCGTCATGCGGATAGCGGCGGCGATTTTCTTGGTCGATTGGCTCGGATATTTGGGCGCGTGTCTTGCGTCGCCGATGGCGTGGATTGGCGGGCTCATTCCGTTGATGATTGCTTTCGTCATAACAGCACGGAAGTTGGTTAAGTAAAGGTGGTATTAACGTGGCTGATTCAAAAGTTTTTGCGCTCAAGGCGGGCGTGCACATCGAGGACATTGCTCACGCGGTCGAAGATTTTTTGCGCAACGAAAAGGATTTGACGGTCGAGAGCTTCGCGGCTTCCAACGGCTACTTGATTCAAGCGAAGGAAACGTCGACGTGGAAAAAGCTGACCGGCTTGGGCAACGCCTTGCAAGTCCAGATAATCCCCGGCGAGGCGCGTGAAGTCTTGGTTAATGTCGGCATGGGCAAATGGGTCGACAAGGTCGGCGCAGCGGCGGTCGGCGCGTTGTTCTTCACGCCGCTGTTGCTCACGTCGGCTTTCGGCGCGTACAAGCAAAACAAATTGCCCGACGAGATTTTTGACCACATCGAACGATTTTTGGCGTGGTGACCGCTTGCCCAAACGAAAAAGCCTCCTGCAGGATGCGGGAGGTCTTTTTGTTGTCGATTCACTTGCGCAAGACGTTGTAGCGATAGAAATAGCCTTCGACGAGCAATGCGCGCGCCGAGTTGTCAATTCTGCGTTTGACGATGTTGAACAGGTCTTCGTGGGCTTTTTTGAGTTCGTCGCCCTTTTTGAGCTTCATCATGTTGCTGATTGTGTTCATGCGCATTTCGCTGGTCAGCGTCCGCACGAGCTTGGCGATTTGTCCCAGCAGTGAATTATGCGCCGCCGTCGAGATCGCTTCGTGAAATTCGTCGTCGGCAATAAAAATTTTGTGCGCGTCGCCGCCGTCGATTTCCTTAAGCAACTTGTGCAGCTGTTCTTCAAGCTGAAACAAATCTTCGGGTTCAGCCTTTTCCATAGCCAATTCCAAAATGCCGAAGTCAACCCATTCGCGCAACTCTTTGAGCGAATCGATTGAATCGGATTGATCAAGAATTATTCCGTAAAGGAGCGGGTTAATCATCTTGTCGGAAAAGCCGCTGGCGACGAAAGTGCCTTCGGGGCGGCGGATTTCAAGCACGCCGAACGACACCAGAATTTTTATCGCCTCGCGAATCGAGTTGCGCCCGACGCCGAAACTTGCCGCCAATTCCATTTCCGTAGGCAATTTGTCGCCGGGACGGAGTTCTTTATAAATCATCGCGTAAGTTAAGCGGTCAATGACTTGTTGCACCACCGACGTGTTGTCAATCGGTCTCAAGAAATTTTTTTCAACAACCTCGCCGACTTCCATAACGGCAACGTCCTTTCTGTAAAGACTTTGTGTCAATTATAACTTGCAAAGACGCCTTGTCAAGTTAATTTGTCCGTAAAGGTTACGGACAGCGCGCAATGTGTTTTGCTTGCCGCCTTGCCCGCCGCCCCGTATAATGGCAACATGAATTAACCAAAAGTCTTTTTGGAGGTGTTTCAAATGCAAGAGGCCATGCAAAAGTTCGGTCGCTTCCTAGGAACTGTGGACAAAAAGTGATAAAATATATTTCGGGTGAAACAAAATGGCATATGAATTAACAGATGAGGAATGGGCGAAACTCAAAGAGCTGTTGCTGAAAAAGAAAATGGGACGTCCT
>Ga0247609_10003973_pt1 | contig 14834 bp, 26 predicted proteins | sample 172DNAGHGlowgp2_FD_193487 | JGI IMG/M metagenome (GOLD analysis project Ga0247609, IMG submission 193487) | Sheep rumen microbial communities from Palmerston North, Manawatu-Wanganui, New Zealand - 1728 DNA GHGlow gp2 | ecosystem: Host-associated > Mammals > Digestive system > Stomach > Rumen ...
GGGATTTCTCGCATATAATGTTAAAAAAAATGAAGCGGACTAATTATTCACAAGAGCCCACGCGCCTGCTTATCGGGAAGACGTTCATAATGTTCCGGTGGGGCATAGAGCGCGTGGCCGCTGACGGGGACGAATCGTGGACGGCGTTTGAAGCCCGCATCGACGCGCCCGTGACTGCGGACAAGGTCATAAAGACCGTGTTCGACTCATACTACGGCAACGACCACGAGAACAAGCTCATCAACGAATACAATTCGGCGAAGATGGGCGTCATCAGCGGGGAGGAGGCGGACAAGGCGGTGAAGGCGTATGGAGACTTCTTAACTGAAAGAGCGTCCCTGAAGGCCGATATAGAGCACCTTGTCTTGACCGCGCAAAAACTTGGACAAATATAACATCGCACAATCATGACGGCAGAAGAAATGGTGTCCTCCTTGAGGACCGAGGTGCAGAACCTTGTCAACAACGCGAACATAATATATGTCGACGGCGTCACTTTCAGTCTCGCTGACGGCAGTGAAAAGATGGTGGAGCTGAACGACGACAAGTCGTGGAGGGTGAAGCCGGTGGAGGACGGCGGCCTTGTCAAGATAGACTGGAAGGACAAAGGCATGGACTACACATCAACAGCGAGAGGCATTTATACAATCGCGGAGCAGGTTGAGACCATCGACATAGACCCGGCGAAAGTGGTGGCGTTCAGGTTCAATTATAAAGAAAAGGTTGCAAGCAGCAACAATTAATACAAGGGAAGAGGAATCCCGCAGGCGAAATGTCAATGGGATTCCTCGCACAATAACTTTAAAAACATCAATAAATCATGATGACAGCATCAGAATTGGTAACTTCTTTGAGGACCGAGGTACAGAACCTTGTCAACAACACGGATGTCAACTCCGTCAACGGCATTACATTGTGCTACGCCAACGGCGTGGAGCGCACCATAAAGCTCAACTTGGACAAGACCTGGAGGCTCAAGCCGTCGGAGAGCAACGGCTTCGTCCGCATAGAATGGAACGACCCATCGAAGAACCAGCCCCTCATCGAGAACGGCGTGTATTACATCGTGGAACAGGTGGAGAGGCTCCTCGTGGACCCCGCGCAGATAGTGGACTTCAGGTTCAATTATGTCGTAAAGCGAGAAACCAACGTCAATGTAGAGACCGACGGCGAGTAGGGGCGGCTCCCCTTTATTGCCAGCCCCCTCCATTGAATGAAAATTCGTAGAATGGGGCCGAGGACATGGCATGTCCTTAAAGTTGCAATAGAAATACAATCCGACCTAAAACCAAACTATGCCAAGCGCCCGTGTCAAATGCAAAGCTACGGGCGCTTTTTTATTTTTTTAACATCATTGTCCCGTTTTTTTGCCTATCTTTGCCGCCGAAATTAAAAACGAATACAAAAAATGAATAAGGACGTATTGGCGACCATGCACTGGCACGACTTGCAGCATGCGTTGGCGTTGTCGAAATTGGCGTAAAAAAAGCACCCATGGCAGTCGAATTGCCACGGGTGTTTTTTTTGTACGTACTGGGTTGACGGGGCGGGCGCTCCAAACACATCATTCATTTCGTGGCGTCCTCGGAGTTCCGAACGGCACCACTTTCCCCGTCTGTTGCGTCGCTCCGTCATGCATGCTGATGATTTGTTCTGCTGCAGAGACAACCTGATTTACGAAATCGCGGTCAGTGCCCCAGTCCTCGACGTTGGAGTTCATTATTTTTTGCGCCGTTCCGTATGCCGCCGGCAGGCCTTCTTCCGTGGGGTCCTGAAGGAACTCGCAGAGTGCCAGGTAGTCGTACAACACGCTTGCGTCAAGCCCCGGCTCTTCATGCTTCCCCTCGATGACGTCTTTAAGGTTTATTGACATGGCGGCAAGGGTTTGCTCGATTTCAGATGCGTTTGAAATAAACGCTCGATTCTCGGCTATTTGATGCGCAATCGCGTCCATTTTAGGGAGCAGGGCTGCGGCTTCATCGGCATTGTTGCTCCTGATGGCTTTTGTGTAGGATGCCAAGAGTTCGTCAAGGCTCTTTTCTATTTCGGACAAGTCTGGTTGTGTGGCTCGTCCCCCACGCTCCGGGGCTTTGGACAAGTATATTAGGCCAAGTACGGCATAGTTCGCGATGTCGAGGAGAGTGTCCTCAATCTTCTCGTCTTTCACCTGCGGAGCTTGTCCTGATGCGAGGCTTTCGAGTCTGTTCAGTTTGTCAAAAAGTCGTACTGCAAGAGACACAAGTCCGTACTTGGACATGCTTTTGTCAAAAGAACAGCCGTAGTCGGCGTTCTTGGCCGCGTATGTGCGGCGCATCTCCCCGACAATGTAGTCGAAGAGCTCGAGGTCGTTTTGCTGTGCCATTTCTTTATTCTGATTGTTTCATTTCTATTGTTTCCCCAGACCTGAGCATTATTGCGTCTGCCCATTCCGGTTGTTTGAGCCATTGCCACAGGTCCTCAATGTCGCCTTCTTTAGGCAATTTGCTGAACTTATGGCACAGTGTAGAACGAGAAGGGGGGTCGAATGTCTTTTCGCAAAACACCCAGTCGCCTATGGTGATGCAGCTTATTTCCTCTATTTTGATGCTGTTAGTGTGAGCCCAATGTAGAGCCTTATCGAAGGCGGAATCTGCATCTGCTTCGAATTCTGGTGCGGACAAAGGCCAATCTTTGTATCGGGACGCACGGAATTCAAGTGTAATCACTCCATAAGGGACTTTGATGACGTATGGCGAATTATCAATGCTCGCTTTTGCAAGGCAAAAGAGCATCCCCTCGGAGAAGTAATATTTGCCATCTTCAACCGCTACGTATCGCAGGAACTCTAAGAATACATTTATGGTCTGTTTGTCCAATTTTACGACATCGGGGTACGCAGGGACTTGGTTTATATGTACATGCATATTACCTTTATCATAAGTATCTCCATTGTTGACAGCCAACGTTCCTCTCATCGTCCTGGTCGCGGTGCCCACCAACAACTCAGGATTACCACAATCTCCTATTGCGACAACCTTATCTCCCTCGTATATGGGGGACCCGGTTATGTCCTTGGTTATCTCTTTCTTCTCTTCCATTTTCCTTTTTATTGTTTGTTTATTTTTGCAGCGAACCCATCCAACCCACAGAGACGCAGGAATCCGACCAGCGCCTCCACCGTCTTGACGGGCAGCTGCGACTCGCATCCGTCGGTGAGCGCTGTGACGCGATAACCGTATTCGTGGCGGGCTATTTCCACATCGTGCGGCGATGGGGAGTCCGGCGTCTCCTTAGTCGTGTACCACCATCCGGTGCCGCACTGTTCAAACTGAGGCAGGGAGTCGAGCCAGCCATCTGTGATGGGAACAGCTTCTTTCTCAGGCTCTTGCCAGCCCATATGCCTTAATCCTACCACTACCAATTCGGGGAAGGCCGAGGCGATGACTTTCAAGTCATTGTGACTTGCTTTTGTTTCATTATCCATTTTGTTTTAGTTTTTGAGGCTCTTGTCCAGCCTCGGTTATTGAGTTCACAAACTTGTTGCAGTCGATGTAGATGTCGTCGTCCACATCTAACTTTATGTCGTTGGGTTCGACCCGCATGTATGCGTCTCCGAACCTCAGATAGACAGGGGTCTCGTCTGCTATCTCGGCGAGACGCCTTTTGTTTTGGTATATTGAAATTGGCATCGTACTATTTTTTTTAGACCAAGTCCTATGACCTTCTTGGTGAAAGGGGTCGGAACGCGGAATCACATGTATTAGAAAGACTTTCGACTTCTATAGGGAGGATGTCCGTGTTGAAATATAGGGTATGGTTCAAAATGTCGAAAAAGGATGCGTAGCCTGATGTATGAGCAACCGCCTGTACATCAACAGGTCTGCCATCAGTGGTTATCACCGTTGCATAGCGGCCTTGCTCAAGAATTAAGAGCAACCTTTCAAACCACGAACGGTCGCATTCTTTGGCGACCTCTTCAATGTCCTCCCTCGCTCGCTTCAGTTGGGCATCTTTAGGCTCCGCATATCTTCTCATGGATAAACTTCCGTCCCTTCTCTGTCCACTTAAACACCATTTTTGTGATGGTGTCGCCTTTTTTTGAGTCGAATTTTATGGTTTCAGACTCCGTGAACCCCTTGTCCTGGTATTTTGCATACAGCAGCCACGAACCGTTCTGGTAGTATTGCACTCCGAGTTCGTGCAGCTTCTTATTCAGGGCGGTGGCGCTCATGCCCATCTCCTTCGCAATCTGCGTCGTGGTGTAGGTGCTGACTGAGGCGAGGACGGCGTCGTGGTACTCTACCTTGGGGGCCTGCAGTTCGAGAAGTTTCTGCTGCTCCTCAATCTTCTCTTGCTGTTCTGCCGCGAGGCGAAGCGCCTGGGCGAATGTCCGGGGTACGTAGTAGGAACCAGTCTTGCGGATGGAAGGGAGAACTTCAGAAGTCACCCAACGCTTGAAGCGCTTTGCTCCTTCTAACTTGGACGACAAGATGAGGGAGTACAAGCCGCTTTCGTTGATGAGGGTTTTGTCGGAGTAGTCGTTGCCTTGCCACAAGGAGGCTTTTTCCGTTTTGGAAAAAGCCTTGTATTCCAACACTTTACGGTCTTCAATATCGACATGCTCGTTGATGGCCTTAGTAGGGAGCGCATAGCCGAGCATCGTCGCAACGTCTTTGCCGACGAACATAGGTTCGCCATCGAGTTCGATTACTTGTACTGTTCCGAACTCTTTGTTTGTGAATTTTGCTATATCGTTCATTTTTTTGATTTTATTCTTTGTGAACTATACAACATATTGAATATCAGTTGTTTTATAGTGTGGTTTTTTATCTCCTTTCAATAAAATTTCCATTGTTAGTCGAATAAAGTTTGCGGTACTCGTTTGTCGATTATTTCTTGATTGCTTTTGGTGGGCAATGCCAATGTAGCCTTTACTTGCAACGCCAACTGATAGGCGAGTAGCGGCGGCACGGCGTTGCCGATTTGGTAAAACTGTTTGCTTTCTGTACCCGAAAACTCAAACCAGTCGGGAAAACTTTGCAACCTTGCCGCTTCGCGCACGACGATGCGTCTCCGTCGTCCATCTTTGAGCCTTACACGCTGCATATCGCTTGTGCATCCGGCGAGGTTGCGGCAGGTGAGTGTACGCGCTGGACGGTCGGGATAAAGGTCGCGGGGGTTGATACAGGCGGATTTTTTTTCATATACGGCAATATATTCGTCCTGACGCGGTGTCAAAATTTTGCTTTCGTCTTTTACGGTTTCTATCAGGTCGCCTATGGCATCGCCAACGGTCGCTTTTTTGGTCGCAACCGTAGGAAATTTGAATTTGGACTTGTGTCCCACCACAATCAGCCTTTCGCGGTTTTGGGGTACGCCGTAGTTGACAGCGTTTATACATTTGTACTCAATTATATATCCTAAATTCCCGAGGGTATCTACTATCAAATCTAAATACCATTTGTGCGAATAGGCAAGGTTCCTGACGTTTTCAAATAGGAACACTTTGGGTTTGACCTTTTTGACCGCGTCGATAAAAATGGGGAAGCCGTCCCGTGCGTCATCCATACCTTTTTGGTTGCCAAACACGCTAAACGGCTGACAAGGCGGTCCGCCAATCACGATGTCGGCTTTGGGATAGTCGAACCCGACATCCAATTTCTGCAAATAGCATTTGCCCATCAGGTTGATGTTGTAGGTGTTGACTGCGTTTTCTTCGTATTCATAACCAATAGTTTCGTATCCGGCGGCTTCAAAACCAAGCGACAGACCACCGCAGCCCGCAAACAGGTCGAGGACTTTTGTGGGTTCGGTAATGTTGGGCCGCAATGTGTTATTTAGAAACTCGTTGTACATCTGTCAAGTTTGAAAATCGTTACAAAGTAAACAAAAATAATGTAAATTTACATTTTTTTTCTCTACGTTTTACAATGACAATCTGACAGTTTCCATGCCTAAAGGCATGTAACAAGCGCACCCTACAGGGGCACTTTATGCTTTCGCAGGGGCTGTCCTTTACTGTCAATATTCGAGGCACTTATCACTTCAAAAGAAACTCGATGTGGTCCAAGAAGTGTTCGAACACTTGGTCTTTGGTCGCAGACAAAAAAGTATTTTTTTTGAATGTCTCCTCGAAAGAATTCCAGTATTCTTTGTTGTATTTTACAAATACATTGATACATTCTACTATTTTCGAATAGCCTATGTTGGGATGCAGGGTAGGAGACAGACTTTGTAACTTTGCATACCGCTCCTGTTCTTTTGGCTCGCCTTGACTCCATAGGAATCCAAGCACCTTTTGTATAAGGTCTCTTGTCTTGTCGATTAAGACAGAAGCACCTAAACTCATCGCCTCATTTGCCCAAGAATCGACGCACGATTGTATCAGCTTTTCATAATCGAAAAGCGCATGGTATATGCTTTTTATCTTGGTGGGGTCATGTTCTTCGCATGTACCCGCATTTGCATCTGCACTTACAGTGTTTGCAACAGATTCTTTATCGTTCATTTTTTCTTACTTTTAGTTTGTACCCCAAAGAGGACTCGAACCTCCATCACATCCTCCGGAGGGATGCAGTCTGTCCATTGACCTACAGGGGCTTTTGTTGGGCGCAAAGGTAATGAATATTAACTTAATCAAAAATTTTTAATAGTTAAAAAGTGTAAAAACAAGCATGCTCGATGCTTGCCGAGGGGAAAAAAATTGCAGGGGTTATTCCAGGTCGCTATCTTTGCAGCGGAATTGCACCCCGTTTATGGGGGACGAGACCCTTAACAATGAAGAAGCCCATTATGGGTTTCTGATTTTTTTAAAACTAAAAAAAATGATTAAAAAAGTTGAAAATTGTGGCTTTATTGACCAATTCAATTGTACAGCATTCCCGACACCAATATCTGTGTCGTTGCGAAGGATGATAGAGCTCTTTGGAGCTCCTGTAAAAGAATATTTCTGTCTGATGGCAGAATTCGAAGATGGCGAAGACGAAGGCTTCATATTCGCTGTCGTGATGCCGGCAAACAAAGACTGCTCTGCATGGAATGTTCAAGCCCATACCAGGCAGCATTCTAAAATGTTAGCCGAATACATTAATTCGGTCAAATAATAACAATTCATTTTAAAAAAAATACATCATGTTACACGTAATAAACGCCCTTGTCGTCTTCCCATTAAAGACAGGTGCGACAATAGACAAGTACGCAGAAGCAATGCGTACTCTTGAGGCTGACGGATGGGAAACTGATGGTGGTCGGTTCTTCAACATTGTAATGGAGCCAAAGGTGGCTCTTGTTGGAACAGCATATAAAGAAGGATGGGGCATAAAATTGGAAGCCCACCTTCCAGACAGCGTACGCCCTTCGCTGGTTCGCTATGATGGAGCCTCCCCCTTGCCAGGCCATGACATGTGGGTGTACACCCATGCCGAGAGTCATGAAGCGTTCTTTATTGGCAAGGAACGCTTTGAAAAAATAGCAGGACAAATGAAGCTTGCGGAGTCGGTGTTGAGAAAACACAAAATCATCCAGTAAGCTAAGACTAGATTCATTTTTTTAAAAAATTAAATATTATGAACGACAGGTTTTCCGTCGTGCCATGGGGATTCAACTGGAATTCTATTGTGGCTACGCCCGGCTTTTCCGCCGAGGCCGACAACTTGTACAAAAAGCTCGAGAAGGAACGCCAGGTCAACATGACCGGCTGCATAGGCAGCGGCAAGACCACGTTGGCGTTCCTTATGTGCAAGGAGCACAACATTAGCAAGGTGTTCCGAGTCGCAGCGCATGCTGACGACTTGAAACAGTGCATCATCGACAATTGGCATGCTTGCACTGTCTCCCACGAACAGCTTGAGAAGACTCGGTACGACATCGACGCCATCCCCAAGCCCTCGTACGAAACGGTTTTATGCCAGATGAACGAGAAGTTCTCCGCGCCTGGTTCCTTGATAATTTTGGACCTTAACGACGCGGAAACTATCAATGTGGTACTTCCTGAGAAGGCCAACGTCCTCGTCATCTCGAGGAGCCCTGTAGGCAATCTTCCGACATTCTCGAAAAGGGAAGAGGAAGACGGGGAATTGTTGGCGAGGGTTTTCGCCGACCATAGCAGCGACAGACGTAGTGTGGACGAGTGGGACTATGCCTTTGGATGCGCCGTCCCTTTGTTAGAGATATTCGCATATAACTTACTGCTCATGGAGCAGGTAGGTATAATTGCGAGAGATTTATCCCCTGACGCTCTTTTTAAGAGTGGAACGGACGAGGTCGACACCTCGTTCATTGTCAAGCAACTCACAAAAGAGAAGCGTATTGGCATCACCCAGTGGGACAGAAATCCCGCAGAAGACAAGACATGCTCCACCGCGCTTAAAACTCTTGGCATCATCTGATGCAAAATTCATTTTAAACATAATAAAACCATGGAAAATTTCAGAATGCCATATTTGGCTCGTCCATTGATAAGCCGCAAGCCTATGGAAGACAAGTTGCTTGCGAAGCTGAAGGAGTGGAAGGTGGTCAATTTATGTGGAGACCCCGGAAGCGGCAAGTCGTCGTTGGCGTATCTTATCGCCGACAAGTTTGACAACGTCATCTACATCACTAACTATGTAGATTTGGAACAAGACTTCGTCGACAGGTTCAACCGGTTGTATGGTTCACATTTCGAGGAGTACCTCACATGCAAGGGCTGCATTGAATACCAGTCGTATGCATTCGAGAACAACCTTCTCGTGATAGACATGGGACCGCACAAGGAGTTCGATTTAGAGCTACCTCAATGCAAGGGCCTTGCGACCCTTGTCATATCAAGAAAACAAATCAATAATTTTCATGAGGTTGACATTGAACCCGACGACGAATTTCTCAGGAACCTTTTCCAGGCGAAAGCTGGAGAGCGTTATGAAGGGTCCGAGTGCACTGACGAACTTCTTGACTTCGCCAAACACAGCCCGTTCGTAATAGCACAATTAGGCCGTGTGTTATCAAATTACCCGCGAAAACATGATGCGTGCGACATGGAGCGAATCATCGTCAAGTATCTCCCCGAGAAAACCAAGATTGGCCCCAGCTCGATGTTTTTATCGTTCAGCGACGACCACACTTGCGCCACGGTGATGAAAGAACTTGGCATCATCTAACACAAATTCATTTTCAATAGCAATGATTACAGAAGACTTTGTGTCAAGGGAGCTTGCGGTCCTTCTGGCAGGCAAGGGTTTCGACGTCCCCGTCTGCCGTTATTACAACGACCATGGCGACCCTTGCGTTTCGGACAACGAGGCTTTCAACTGGAACGCCCTTGCCGGCTACCACAACCCAAGCCATTCCCGGCCTACAATGCAGATGGTGCTGAAATGGCTGCGCGTCGTCAAGCATGTGGACATAGTCGTGGACTTGTACGGCGACCATCACGACGGGAGCCTGGAATACTTTGCAGAAGTATATCTGCACGGGCATAAATTAATCACGGAGCCTATTGTGGGCACGCATGAGGGCGTGACGACGGAGGCCGTGACATTCGTGCTGACGCAGATAGATTTGTAAAAACGTTTTATTTTTTTTACACGCATAAAACATAAAAAAATAAAAAAAGAGAGACCGACAACAGTCTCTCTTTTTTTTGCTTGCGCTAAAGTGTGTGATTAGCGCCTTCCTGCGCCGTCCAATCTTTCCAGTACTGGTCCAAATACGGCGTCGCATCCTCATGCCATCCCGTCACGACCGGCCCCGGGCTCTGCAGACATAGCAACGCCCAATCTTCGTCGTAGCCGCACTTGACCATGGCCACCTTCGCGGCCATCATTCCGCAGCCGGTCTTGTCGCGAAGCCTGCTACAAGCGGACTTCATTTCTGTGGGGGAGGGGACGGCTATTGGTCTAATTTTCTCATCCATAGTGTGATACTATTGTCATCAATTATGTCGAGGTGTTTCAGGTACAAGTTCCGCTCCACTACGGTGTACCACGTACCCTCGATGTACACGTCTTCTCCTACGTTGGGGATGTAGAGCAACTCCTCTCTTGGGTTGAACAGGATGTCTTCCGTCCCCACTTCTTGGAAAAATATGTTCATGGCTTATTCCTCTCCTTCTTTTGTGGGCGGTTCGTAGCCTTTAAGGACTATGAACTTTGAGGCGGATTGAAGGTATCCCTCCTTCTTCCAATACCTTGTCTTGAAGACGGCCTTGTACATCACCTTCACCGATTTAGGCATAAACTCCACTCCTGTGACCAACGCAACCAACTGTTCGGCATTGCTTGTGGATGTGGCCACTGCGATGGCGATGTAGTCGCCTTCTTTCACTGGGACGCCAATGGCGTCGTGCATTTGTCTCTGTTCCATTTATTCCCCATTTAGTATTTTTAACATGTCTTTCTTGAACTCCTCGACGAACTCCCTGGCTCCCGATGCCGTTACAGGCATGCCTCCGTCGTCGTTGGTGAACTTATTGTACAACCACTCCGCTGCGGTATTAATAAACTCCTCTTTGGAGTCCGACAATTCCACCCATTCGAACTCATTTTCATAGAGCCGCAGCTTGTCGTTGCGGCCGAGCCCCATGGACTCCCTTGTTTTGTCCGGTAGGTCTCCTGCGACCATGAGGAAGCCCCCTGCGATGAGGCTTTGCTGCTTCACTGACCATGTCTTCCCTTTGGGGCCAAGAGTCCATTTGTTCCGGTAGGCCTTGGACAGGTAGAGCCCGGTAGGTTTGTGGATGAGTTTGTATGCTTTCATGTTCACGATTTTTTAACAAAATATAGCCCTTCCATTTATGGGCTCCCCTCCTTTGAGCCCATTAAGTTCTTTTTTGAGCTTTTCATAATCCTCTATGCCGAGCCATTTTTGGATGATGCCCTTCGCTCTTTTAAGTTCTTCGCATTCTTCTTTGAGTTTCCCATAATCCCTAAAAATAGGGTTCAATTTTTCATTGAATAGGTTCGTAGCCTCTACTATTGCGTTATAGACGCTCATTCCAATAGGCTGTCCGAAAGAGACGCCGTCGTATTTTTTTACGATTGGAAATACCATTCTGAAAAAATCAGATTGGGCATTCACATTGTTGCACATTCTGAAGAACTCAGACTCATTTTGTACAATTCTTTCCATAGTCTAAAGGTTTGTCCTGATTAGTGAGGGGAGGATGTATGCCAACACCTTGTGCAGGCCAAACTTAGCTGCCTCCTCCCAATAGCAGTATTCGCCGTCATACATGTGCATCACCTGCCCGTTCTGCACATATGTGATGTGATAAGTACAGCATACGTCTTTGTCCACGTTGTCCGAAATGCGCGTGTAAACGTCGATGTAGATTCCGTATTCGATTCTGAGCCATTTCATGGCCATCTGGAGTGTCGGTTTTGGATAATCTTCGTATCTGCATGCAATAATGTTGCGTTCATAGACTTGCTCTGTTTCGGCATTGAACCCGTATTCCCTGAGCAGAACGGCATCGTCAAATGGGACAAAATCCTCCAGTTCGTCAAACCCTTCCATTTTTACCTCCATTTCAACCTTGTCAGACAAAACCTCACCGCCGCACTCTCGGCCTTCTCATACGTCATGAACTCCCCGAACCCGAGCCCATCCTCAAGGTAGCCGTTCTCGATGAGGAAGTCGTCCATCCCCGCTCCGGACGAATATCCTGTGTGGTAGATGCCGTGTTCTTTCTGCATGTCCCTCTCCGGACGGAAGTCCTCCACGAGAAAGTTATATGGAATCTTGCAAATTTCAGGATGGCAAGGCCATGGGGTGCCTATTGTGATGATTATGCCCTTCATACGGAGCCATTTCCTTGCCTCGGCCAACGAGGGGGCGGAGCATAGGTCTTTGTGACGGTTGGGGTTTCTGTCATCGAAGTTGAAGTACACCCTGGTATTGGTTTCTTTTGTCATCAGGTCGTACACCTGGCGGCAGTCCCAGTCGTACCCTTTCTCCTTGAGGAGGACCGCGATGTCGCGAGGGACGAAGTCCTCCATGATTTTTGGTTCTTCCATATTTGTCGTTGTTTTGATGTTTAACTTGGGCGCAAAGATAAACAAAACCAACTAAAATTAATATAAAAATTTGTTAATTAACCCTAAAAGAAAGTGACAGGTTCCGTACTCTTGCAAAAAAAATTGCGGATGTCCTGTCTTGTTCTTATCTTTGCGGCAGTATTGGGCTGGATAGTTCAATGGACAGAACGACGGTTTCCTAAACCGCAAATCCGGGTTCGATTCCCGGTCCGGCTACTATGTTTCACTAAAAAATAAAAACCATGGCAGAATCAATAAAATCAATCCTTTCCAACTGTTCCATCATGGGGCATGAGGTCACGGTGTGGGGCACCAAGGAATCGCCCCTTTTCCTCGCTAAGGACGTGGCGGCGATGATAGGGTACTCCCCTATGCACTGCGGAGACATGCTCCGCAACGTTGACGAGACGGAGAAGTGCAAGAAGTTCTGCACTCTCATCGGGAGTGACAAACCCTCTGAATCAGGTGTTTATCCTGGTGCGAACCGCTGGTTCGTTACAGAGAACGGCTTCTACGAGGTGCTCATGCAGAGCAAGATGCCCAAGGCAAAGCAGTTCAAGGAAGCAGTAAAGAAAATACTGAGGCAGATACGCACGACAGGAGGCTACGTCCCGGTCAAGAAGGGGGACACTAACGTCGACATCCTCAGCCGGGCGGTGCTCATCGCGAAGGCGACAATCGAAAGGCAGGAGGCAGAAATCGACGGGCTCAGCAAGGAACTCTCTGAAATCAGGCCGCTGGCGGAATACGCAAAGGCCGTCACCGAGTCCGACGACACGATGCTGATACGGACATTCGCCAAGATAGCAAGGCAGAATGGCATCGTGATAGGCGAAAAACGCCTTTTCCAGTGGCTCAGGGACAACGGCTTCCTGCTCCGCACAGGGGACTCGCAGAACACCCCGTCGCAGAAAGCGATGGAGATGAAGCTGTTTCATCTGAAGGAGATGGCGTTGAAGTCCGCTGACGGCACAGTCAAGACGAGGCTCACCCCGAAACTTACAGGCAAGGGGAGAGTGTATTTCCTTGAGAAATTGAGAAAGGACATGAACGTAGACCGAGTGTTGAAATAAAATAAAAAACGCAGCTATGGAAAATACTGAATTCGATTTTGAAAAATCAACATTTGAACAAATATTCGACGAGGCATTGAAAATTGCCAAGGAATATCCGTCCAAAGCCGATGCATTCTTGCAAAAGTACGCAGAATACATCTTGGGAGCCGCCGCAGACATCGACACCAAGGAAGATGCCATCAAGAGGGCTAAGGACAACTTCGGCTACCATGCCGCACGGTTCGGCAAGGAGACAATCGACTTGATGTACACAGTCTATGATTGCGAGCATCCTCGCTTTGGCAAAAGGCCATACGACCTCACTCCCGAAATGATTTGGCAGATGGCTCAGGAAGACGCAAAATAATAGGGAACAAAATGGACAATATAAGCAATATGGATGCAATCGCTAATTGGTTGCGTCATAACTCAATAAGGTATGCCGGAGAACAGACCGAGTTGTTTGTGCAAGAGTTCCTTCAGGCGTTCCCAAGAAGAGACGCAAGCAAATTGCTCACGCCAGACATTCTCGATGAGGCGGGTTGGACTTGGCAGAAAGAAGTACATGATAGCCTGTCCTATTATAAGATGATAGACAATTTGTTTGTCTTTATAGACATCAAAGGAGTGCGTTGTGACAGTTATTGTGACAGTCCGAAGAATCGGCAATGGCTGATTCGCAACACACACATATATTCTGAAATGAGGAGCGCTCATGAGTGCTCAGCCATAAAACTTGACATCAACGTTCCTTGTGGAATGTCTGTGAAGGATGTCAACAATATTTTCGACGCTGCAAAACTTAGTGAGTTCAAAATTAAATACTAAAAAATGAAAGTGTATATTGTCATGGAGTCCGAGCATCATTCGGACAACATCGTCGAAGTCTTTGAAGACAAAGGCGATGCCCAGGCCTTTATCGACAAAAAAGTGTATGACGACCATGTCTACTACTTGTGTGAGCATGAGGTAGTCCCCGCATCAGGCTCCAAAGACCCGACGGCCACTACATTCTACAAAATCAAGCACAAGGCTTCAGGCCTGTTCTATCGTCCTGCCGGGACCAAGACCTCAAATTTGTCAAAGGTGGGCAAGTCGTATAGCCAAAAGCCGAGTCTAAAGATGATACAGGGATTGCACATTACAAAAAAGCAAAACGACGAGATATTCGGCGGCGCAGGGATGCTGATGCGTTACAGCACCCTGTATTATGTAGGGTGCAACACCACCGACTTTGAGGTGGTGGAATACAAAACTTCTTAATGTTATTTAACATTTTTTTGCCAAAATTCTTGCTATCTTTGCGCCCGAAAAAAACAAACAGATGGAGAATCTCGAACTCATCCCATATACGCAGCCTACGCTTTCGGGCAAAGTAGCGTCTGCCGTCAGGATACTCAAACTGGCGGAGAAGGAGGCTTCTGTCCATGACCAACCTGTCGAGATTGCATACAGTGGTGGCAAAGACAGCGACGTATTACTGCAACTCGCAAAAGAGAGCGGCATTCAATACCGGGCGATTTACAAGAACACGACCATCGACCCTCCAGGCACGATGCGCCATGTCCGGGAGATGGGCGTGGAGGTCATGCAGCCGAAGATGTCGTTTTTCGACGTCATCAAAAAGAAAGGCATGCCTACACACGCAAGGCGGCATTGCTGCCGCGTACTCAAGGAATACAAGGTGCTTGACGTATGCTGCCAAGGCATACGGACAGAAGAGTCCGAAGACCGCAAGTCGCGTTATACGTCTTTCGAACAATGCCGGGTATATGGCAAGAACAAA
>Ga0247609_10003975_pt1 | contig 14830 bp, 24 predicted proteins | sample 172DNAGHGlowgp2_FD_193487 | JGI IMG/M metagenome (GOLD analysis project Ga0247609, IMG submission 193487) | Sheep rumen microbial communities from Palmerston North, Manawatu-Wanganui, New Zealand - 1728 DNA GHGlow gp2 | ecosystem: Host-associated > Mammals > Digestive system > Stomach > Rumen ...
GCTTTGCACAAACTACTTGACAAGTGGGGGTGCAGTGATTATAATATAAAAGCTGTCCAGACAAGGGAATATTTTTCGGGGTGTAGCGCAGATGGTAGCGCGCTTGGTTCGGGACCAAGAGGCCCGGGGTTCAAATCCCCGCACTCCGACCAACTTTAGAGGCTTGAAACTAAGGTTTTAAGTCTCTTTTGCTTTACTTCCGGTACTTTTTCGGTGAAATCAGAAAACGTCATTTTGCAGGGTGTCAACAGAAAGTGTCAACAAATCGAAAAAATCCCGCTCAAAAACCTGTTTTTGGAGGTCTGAGCGGGATCTATTTTTGAGCCCTTTGGAGGATGGAGAAAAGGGGGTGCAAGCCCGGTGTGCTATGGAGGTGCCAGAGACAGCGCCGGGCTTGTATAAGAGAAAAAGCCATATGGCAATTATCAGTTTACGGGAAAACTCGGCTGAAGTCAAGAAAAAGGAAAGACGGCACTTTTCGGCGGTGTCGTCTCTCCTGTGCTGTTATGCTATGGCTGCCGCAAGACTGAGGGAACGGCGTTGCCGGTAATCTTTTTGCGCTGCCGAAATGCGTTCCTTGTTTGCCTGATAATAGGCGGCCTTCCTCGCCCTGATCCTTTCCCGGTTGGCTTCGTAGTATTCTTTTTGCTTTGCCTGCTCCCGCTCCCATGTTCCGGCGCTCATCTTGTCGGCCTTTTGGCGGGCGTATTTTGTGGCGTAATGCTCGCGCTTTTTGGCAAGAGAAGGAAAACAGAGTTCGTCATCAAATTCAATTTGCTTGAAATCGTCGTGTGTCATCGGCTCGGCGTCTATAAGTGCATCAAAGAGGCGCAAGGCCTCCCGTTCGGCTGCTGTGATCCTTGATACCATAAAATCATCTCCCGTTACTTGTGGAGCTGCCCAGGGCGGACAGCTCCAGAAAATTAAACAATGTGGGCTATGGCATCCAGCCTGTCAGAAAGGCCGACAAACTGATCCGCGACGGCGTAAAGCTTGATTTTGCCATCTGGTGCAGCGCTGGTGTATGCCTCCATGATCTCTTGCGCGTACTCGGTAAGCTCCTGAAACTCTGCGCGGGCCTCGTGGTCGATTTGAGGGGCGGCACGCTGTAGCCAGGACACAAGCACATGAATCTCCATGTCGCTGTCTTTGGACTTGCTGCCGGTTCTTGAAATCCGGTTGCCGGTCAGGAATGCAAAGGACGAAATAGCCTTGACCATTTCACTGGCTGAACGAAAAGCCATTATTAACATCTCCCGTTTTTGATTTTGCTGGGCATCCCCCGGCGCTTTCTTTTTTACTGCGCTTCGTTTTCCAGCGTCAATGCCTTATCCCTCGCGGCCTGGGCCAGGAAAAGGCAAGCTTCGAGCTTGTCTTCGGGTGTGGTGAAGAAATCCCCCTGAATGACTTCGGCAAGAAGGTCAAGGGCAAGGCGAATGTGAAGGACAGTGTCGTAATTCTCCATTATGGCGAGTTCCTTTCTTTTATCGGTCTTGGTGTGGTTTTCCGGGGCCGAATCATCGGCGGCGGTGTGGATTATCCGCGCTGTTCTTTAAGCTGTTCAGCTCTGAGAATGCGGAGAGAGTTGATTATGAAAACAATGTGGTAGAGCATACGGCCTCCTAACTCTTGACATTGACGTGGAGGCCGATATAATAAGCATCGGCCTCCGTGCTTTGCGGTGGCTGCTTGGGCTGCATATCCTTTCTGCTTTGGCGGGCGGTTGGATATGTGGCCTTTGCTTATGCGGTGATCCGCTGGACCTGAGACGCGCCGAAATAGCTTTTGACTTTGGTCTTGCCGTCGCCCTTGGCTGCATCCACTACAACGGCCTGAAACAAGCACTTGCTGCCGTGCTGGACTTCAAAGCCCAGTGCTTTCCAGCCTGCCCACGAATGGGTTTCTTCTTCGATCCCGGCAGCGGTCTTTGCTTCGGTTACGCGCTGCTCATTGATCGGCTCGGCCTTGGCTGCCTGCCATGCTCTGTGCAGGGCCTCGGCAAAAGTGGTCTTGCCCTTGCGGAAAATTGCCCACGCCTTTGTCATGATCCGGGAAAGATTGTACCTCATGTTTTTACCTCCTGTTGTTGGATTTGGGGAAGTGGGTGGGGGCCTTAGGTTATCCCTATGCTCTGCAATCGCTGTCAGCTCCTATCCGTTCCACCTCTTGTCTTGCCTTCTTGGTTCACTTGGCTTCTCGCCGTACCCTTGGGGCGCAATCTGTAGCCGTAGCCGCCTGATCCGCTTTCCTTGGGAGCTATCCCGTCTGCCTTGACTTCCCCGGTTTTCTGATCCTGTATGCTCTTTTCAAGGTGCCGGTTTGGGGTTCCCTTATCTCCCCCTGTGAGTATAATATATCATATTTGCACCAATATGTCTATTGGCAGAATAAACATATTTGCACCAATATGTTTAGGCACCTTGCATATTTACATCAATATCTGCTCATGCTATAATACAATCAGGTGCAAGAGTTACCACCTGTATAACAGGAGTTACCGCTTGTATATCATTGTGGAAGAAGGTGTTTTTTGTGGCTGTGCCAAAAGCAAATCAAAGGGCGGTCAACAAATATGTGAAAGAAAACTATGATCGTATCAACGTTACTTTCAAGAAAGGCGAACGTGAAGAGATAAGAGCCTATGCAGAGGCCCACGGCGAAAGCGTCAATGCCTTTATAACAAGAGTTATCCGTGAAGCTATGGCGCAAGAAAGCGCATAATATCACAAGGGGGGGTGTGTCATATGAGTGAACGTGAACAGGTTATGCAGATCATTGACCGGCTGCCAGAATCTACAGTGCGTCAAGTGTTGATCTTCCTGCGCGGCGTCCAGTTCGCGGATGAAATGAACGATGATGAATTTTGTGAAAGGCTCTATCAGGAATATCTTTGCGATCCTGAAAAGGATGAAAGCTATACCCTTGAAGAGTGCAAAAAAGAGTGGGGGCTTGCATGATGTACCACATCATACTGAAAAAGCCCGCAAAGAAGTTTATTGACCGGCTGCCCGTGGATGAGAAAAGGCGCGTGGTTGACGCTATCGAAAAACTCCCGAACGGTGAAGATATAAAGCCCATGAAAGGGCATTCCGGCCTGCTCCGTCTGCGCGTCGGTGAGTATCGCATAATCTACAGCGTGGATAATGGGGAGTTGACCGTCTACGTTTTGGACGCCGGGAACAGGGGCCAGATATACAAGAGATATTAAGATATTGTTATAGCGTGGCACAGCTAAAAAACACGACAAAACAGAACAACATATATACATCGCTCTGACAAATCTTTTTAGGAGGTCAATATATGTTGACGATAACTGTATTAAAACAGAAAGCTAATGAAGCGGGGTATTCCTTCCAGCACGGGAAGCAACATTGGCTCCCGTATGGGTGGGGGTATCGGACAGAAGGCGGGAAAGCGGTAGAGGGGTATCAGATTCTTGACCGCTCTACAGGCTGCCTTGTTTGGCCGTCATACACGGATATGTATGACCATGCGTTAACCTTAAATGAGGCTGTGGGGCTTCTCCGTGAGCTCTGCGCCGAAAAGGGCATTACTCTCTAAAAAAAGCTGTGCCGCTATAAATAAGCTGTTACATTGAGCGAGTGTTACAGCGAGGGCCGGGGCTTTTGCCTCGGCTCTCTTGTCGTTAATTTCCCTCTGCTCTTGACATCTGTCTCTGTTCTTTGGTGATTTTCCTAACAAAAGCTCGGAAACTACCAAAATCAAGCACAACTTGTTTGTTGTCCATCTGAGTTTCCAGTTCGTCTAATTTTGCCTCGATCCGTTCAAGCACGTCAAGCACTTCGCTGGAATCTCCCAGGCCTCCGCGCCCGTCCCCGTCTTGTATGCTGTACGGCAAAACTGCGCCTCCTGCTACGCTCGGCACTCTGAAAGCAACAGTGTCCGCTATATCCTGTAAGGCTGCAAGCTGCCGCGCTTCGGGTGTTGGGCTGATCTGCTCTTTGAATTGCGCGGCAATCTCTTTTAGAGCTTCGGAGATATTGAGCGGGACGGCATTTCCGCTGTCGTAATTCTGGAGGGGTGCAAGCTGCGCCTTTAGCTGCTCGGCAACTTTGGCAATCCACTCGGTGTTCTTTTCGAGCGGGACAACTGCCTCGGTGCCGTCGCCTTCAAGCAGGCCTATTTGCCCTTTTTTCAGTATGCCGCCTTTTGCAAGGTATGGGATTTCATTCAGATAGGGAATGGAGAAGCCCACGACAGATCCCAGACGGTTTGCACCGTCAATCAGATTGTTTATACCGGCTATTGCTCCATTGATGAGAGAAATAATACCGTTTATCGGGGCTTTCAGAATGTTTTCCATCCCTGAGAAGATCCCGGCGAAAACCTCACGAACACCTGTCCATGCCTGAGACCAATTCAAGGTAAATACACCCTGAACAAAATCTATGATCCCTTCGAGAACACTTTTCACGGAATCCCATGTATTTTGCACATTGGCAAAGAATCCATTGAGGATTTCGCCTAGGACGGGGCCGAAAACCTCTGTCCAGTCTTTGGAGAAAGTGCCTTGCAAAAAATCAGTGATTGCCTGGAATCCGGCCTTGATCTCGTCGCCGTGCTGTACGATGTTGGAAACAAGCTCGGCAAAGGTACCATACAGGGCTCCGAAAATCCCGCTCAAAATCTCGCCTATGCCTGTCCACGCTCTTTCCCAATCGCCGGAAAAAACGCCCTTGATAAAGTCGATAATCCCATCAAGCGTGGTCTTGATCTTGCCCCATATTTCCTTGACGATCTTGAAAAAGCTGTTCAGGACGCCGCCCAGAATGGGGCCGAATGTCTCCTTCCAGTCTTTGACAAAAACGCCTTGGAGGTAGGTGTCAAGCTCCTGCAATTTTGCCTTGATTTCGTCGCCGTATTTCACGACGCCCACGACAAGCGCGGCAACAGCGGCAATTATAAGCAAGATAGGGTTTGCCATGAGTACGGCCCATAATTTGCCGATCTTGTCCACAAGCGCCAGCACCTTTGAGCCAATATCCCACGCCAGCACAGCGGCGCCTATGGATTCAAGAATACCGAGGATGAGCGGGCCGTGATCCTCGATTGTTTTTGAAAGAAGGTCAACACCATCTTTGAGCCGGTCAACAATCCACGGGAGGCCGGTGCCGGTTGTCCATTCCAATACGGGTTTCAGGCTGCTTTCCCATGCCTGCTTGATAAAACTATCTATAGCAGTATAGAGGCGGCCCAGACTTTTACCGAGGTTTTCAAGGCTCTTGATAAGAGGCGGCTTTTTGTCGCTGCCTTCTTCTGCCATGAAGCCCCATAGGAGGTTAACAGCACCTTTCCATGCAGCTTTCAGCAAATCGAAAATCTGTTGCCGGATTTCGTCCCATTGAATATTTTGAAAGAATGTCTTGATACTTTGGCCTAACTGTTTCCAGTCAAATTCATCAATCGCACCATAGAGGGCTTGCAGAACACCGAGGAAAAAGCCGCTCACTTTATGGGCCAGGTCTGCCCAATCCACGCTTGCAATGGCCTTGTTGAGCATCCGGGCCAACTCCCGCCCAAATTCTTCAAACTGCCCACTTTTCAGTAGTCCGGCAAGATTTTTCAGCCAGTCGGGGGGCTCAATCTCCGGCAAGGTCGCCGGGGCCGACGTGCCCGCGCTCTGATCCTGGGGGTTGCTGTTATCCTGCATCACTTCCAGCTCATCGAATCCGGCAAGCGTCCGCTTTAATTCTTCCACGCCTTTTTTTGCGCCTGCTGCCGCCTTCTCGGTGGCCTTGCCCGTCTGGGTGGAGGTGGAGCCGGTCACGCCTAACAGTTTCAGAAATGCGGTCAAATACTGAATCGCTGTTGTTATCCATCCTACAACTTTTTCGATTATTGGGCCTATCAGGTTCCCCAGGGAGGTCCAGGCCGCGCCCATGCGGTTCGTGAGTTCTTCATTATTTTGCATGAAGGTCTGAGCGGCCTTTGTAATGATCTGGAATGCTGATCCTACACCGAGGATGGAGGGGATAATCTTTTTTATAGATCGTCCGAGGCTTTGAGTAGTTCGGGACAGAGAAGCAACAGCGGATTTTATAGCCTTTGCCCCTGTCTCAAATCCGCTTGCGTCAATGGCGGCATTGATAATAAGAGAATCGCCTATTGTTGTTCACCACCTTTTTATGTGGCTTGGTGTGCGTCGTTTACTTGCCTTTGGCGTGTTTCCCGGTCCTGTATCCGTGTGTCTGAGCTGATACACGTTTATTCAGCTTGACGCCTTCGGCCTCAAATTTCCGCTCGATAAAAGCACCGACGGTCTCAAAAACCTGCTCGCAGTAAAATTTGCCGTTCTGAGGGCTGAGCGGGTGAGTTTTGGCAAAAAACGCTGCACGGGAATCACTGTCGAGAACGTAGTCAAGAAATTCTATGATCTTGTCCCCGGCTTCGTCGAATGCCTCCACGCTGCCGACGGTGATGTTCTGCAATGCATTCTCAAATTTGTCCGCTACTTCATTGTATCGCCGGACCATGTTTACATCTGTAGGGTCAAAGCGTAATACTCCGATTTGCTCCCCTAATTTGTTCATCACGGGAACGGAGATTTTACGGTCCTCAAGAACAAGGTTCAGTTCGTCGGCCTGCTGCTCGGTGGTCTTTGTGGTCTTGTTTTCTTCCATTTTGTATTCCTCCAAATGTAATATATAGCAGGCCGGGGAAGTTCCCCGGCTCTTGCTTATGTTGTTAGTGTAACACAAAAAGATCTCGCTGCGGCGCTGGACGCCGGGCGAATCTGTGTTACATGCTTTCTACCTCTGATGAAAACAAACACCTCCATTACCAGCGGATGGACAGCATATTTTTTACTCGCCCTCAGGCTGTACGATCTCAAGGAGACCGTTCTCGATGGAGCGGGCCACGGGGCCGGTGGCTATGTCCTTGCTGTCAACCTGCATCCAGTCACCCGGATAAAGAATTGAGCCGAGGACTGTCAGCGGACCGCCGTGCTTGTTGCGGATGAATACGAGATCGCCGCGGCGGAAGTTGGCCTTTTGGGGCTTGTCGCCGGGCTCCTGGATCAGCTCAAGGTTGCCGGCGGCAATCTGCTTCTTTACGCTGACGGCCTGTATAATGTGGTTGTCGATTTCCGTCTCCTCGCCGGGGCTGAGGATAATGGTTGTGCCGCTGAAAGACATTGTTGTGTTGCTGATGTTTTTGATTCTCATGGTTTGTACCTCTTTTCTGTAACTCGTTTTTTGAGTGCTGCTATAACTTTGCTGTCGTCCAGCTCTTGCAGATCATCCAGGACGTGCAGCCGCTCCAGGTTCGGCCGGTTGGTCAGATCGTTCCGGCTCTCCAGCTCGGCCAGGACGTGCAGCGGCTCCAGATCATCCAGGTTCATGTTACAAATTGGCTCCATTGATTCGCCATAGCCTGAGCAATCCCCGGAAACGTCCGCGCCCTTATCGTGCTGCTGCTTGTCCTCTCTACCCATGAACAAAGGGGCTCCACATATTGTGTTTTGCGTAAAAGCGGCAAGCCCTTTAACCATAAGCACGTCCTTTTCTTGAACGGGTCGCCGAATTGAAAGGGCTGGATTGTCTGCATATAGTACGGCAAACCGAAATATGAAAGCGGTGTCGGGTTCTCTATGCACAAATGCGGGACATTCAGGTCATAACAAAACATAAAAAACTCTCGGGCTTTCCATCCCTGTTGCTCCCGCTCGGCATCCTTAACATTGCCGCTCTTGTCAAAAAGTAGATTGGCGGTAACGCTGGAAAGATATGTGCAAGGCGGGTGAGCAATTACAAGGCCGAAATCCTTAAAATCTATGTTCCGGGCGTCGTCCCTGATATGCCATTCCGGGCGGCCTCCACTTGCTTTTTTGAGGTCACAAGAATAGGCTTCAATGCCTTTTCGCCTGAAAGCTATGGTAATTGCCTGTGATTCTTCACACAAAACGATCATCTTTCCCATTCTTTAGGTTTTTTCCTTGCGATAGGGGCTAATACTGCTTCCGGGGGTGCCCTCGCTGTTGACTGCCCATCTCTTTTGAGCGATCTGCTGCAAATAGCTGTTTGTGTCTTGTGGCCTGTGCTCTGCTGATCTGCGAATCATCCGGGCGCGGGCATCATCGGCGGGAACGTGCCGAAGGTTATCGTCCATGTACTGCTCAAAGCGTCCACGGTCTCCAGTGGCCTTGCCGGTCTTGGCCGGGGCCGTGCTGTGATCTTCGGCGGGGCTGCTGCCGCTGAACACCTTGCTGAAGGCTCCTGACTGCGTTTCATAATCGAAAATCAGGTCTGCTGCTCGCTGCCGTGCTGCGCTCTTTTTTTCGCTCATGTTTTTGTGATCCTCCTGTGAATCTTTTCTGTTTTTTTCAAGGGTGGCGACGCTGAAGGGCGTGGGGCGTCCGGTTCCGTCCGGGCTGGTGGTGGGGTTCAAAAGCTGCTCGCGGGTCTCGCGGTTGTTGTCCTCGCCCCACAAGCCATATTTTTTTCCGGCATCCAGAACGGACAAGCCGGAATCTATGACTGTTTGCTCGCCTCCTGCCTCGCTTCTCAAAACGGTGCATCCGCCGTCTTGACTGAATTTTACAAAATAGCCTCGCTGTTCAAGCTCTCTTTTGAGGGCCTTTCTCAAAAGCCTGTCTTGCTCTGCTGGTGTAATTGACATTTGCTAATACCTCCAGAATCTACGAAAATCGTCGGGATTAAATGCAAGCCCTTTCTGGGTATCTCTCCCGCTCCCGTGCCTTAAAACGCAACAGGGGCCATTTTGGGCGGTCTGGTGGGTCATGGGTCTATGAGGTCTCGCACAAGGTCAAAGTTGTTATACTCATTGACTGCGTTCAAAAGCATCTGAAAATACTGATCGAACACATCATCATGATTGCCTTTGCCGGTCTCCACATGTGCCAGCTCGTGACACAGCATTACAAGCTGAGCTTTAATCCCTCGCTGGAAAACGTCGGTACTCATACCGATTGCATACACGCGCCCGCCGTGGCCGTCTGGAATATATGTGCATTTCCCGTCGGTGACAAGGCCGTTTTCGTGGGCGGGTCCGGGGGTGTATGTGTAGTATGCACTAACATTCTGGTGCAATAGCTCCACAATCTGCGCGGGAAGGTAGGGCAAAAGCCCTGTGCGCTGCAGCTTGCTGGTATATGTCATGATCTCCGCGCCGTCTTCCTGTGCGGTCTCCATGAGTTTTTGACGCTGCTGGACTTTATCAGCAAGGGCTTTCACTTTTTCCTCTTTGGTCATTTTATAACACTCCATCCATTATTTTTTAATTCTTCGATGGTTTCCGTTTCGAGTTCGTCATCCTCTGCGCTTTTCTCTACGGGTGGTAGGACTATTAAAACATCCTCGCCGTCGCTCTCCGCAAAGGCAAAGCCGCTGGGGGAATCAGGGTCAGGTCTTATGTGCATATAGGCTCCTGCGCTCCGAAGGTACATGTCACTTGCTTTCAGCCTGTCGCTTGTCCTTTGTTCGGGGTCGGTTATGACATCTGATAAAAAGCTTTTGACACGAACGATGGACAGCAAGCGCCCCTTTGCGGCCTGATCCTGCAGCCGCCTTATGTAGCGCTGGACTTCAACATTTTTCAACAGTCGCTGTCCCTGTGAATATGCGGTTTTAGGGCTGTAGCCTGCCGCCTTTGCCGCCTCGGTTGCGTTGCCGGTCTCCGCATAGCTTTCACAAAAAATTTTCTGTCGGGGTGACAGCTCGCTCATGTTGCACCACCTCCATCATCATTGCCGGGGCCGGTGTCAATCTGTACCCCGTGAACGATCTGGAGGGCCTGTAGCAGCGTGGAGCCCTCCGGGATATGTACACCGTTGGCCTGTTCCGCCTCGCGTCTCATCGGCTCCGAAATGGTCAGCGCAAGTATTTTTCGCGCTGCTCTTTGCGCTTCGTTCATTTCCTCCACCTCTCGGAATCATCAAAGTGAGCTGTAAAGGTGGGAAAACCTCTCTCCCGTCGCTCTTGTGCTTGCTCCTGCCAGCTCTCGGCCGGGGCCGGGGCTGCATCGTATCTTGTGGTGGGCTCCTTGGTGATCTGCTGCCGGGGCTGCTGCTTGTCCATTATGTTTCTCTCCTTTCGTGTGGAGCGGGCGTCAAAGCCCGCTCTCTGTTATGCTGTTAATATCTTGCGTAATTCCGCTATGCGCTCCAACATGGTCTCACAATCGCCTACCATAATGTCAAGCACGGTAGAGGGCGGAAGCTCCCCGTTGCACAGCAAATCAAGGTCGCCTGAAATAATTTGCAATCTGTCCCGAATGCTCTTAATGTCATCTTTGAAAAGTAACTCGTTCAACTCTGTTTTGCGAATAATCATGATGTAATCCTCCTATTTTTGGAGCGGGACAATGGCTCCCGCTCCTTGATCTGTTAATCCCTGGGCCTGATAAAGACAATGGGCTCGCCGTCTGTAGCTTCGTCCAGCGCATCAAGGGTGCTTGATATGCCGATCATCCTGCAGCGCAAATCCTCCAGCTCGGTCAGGGCTATGTTAAGCCGCATTGTCAGGGCGGTGTCGTCGATGGTGGCGGCTCGCTGGTAGGCTTTTGCAAGAGTTTCCTGCAAATGCGCAAATCCGGTCTCGGTTGTGGCTGAGTATGGTGTTGTCATCATCGGTGGGTCTCCTTAAACATAATCGTCATCGAGCTTGTCAGCGGTCACAAACTCGGCAAGTTCACACAGCGCGGCGCGGTGCAAGCCCTGTGCTCGGCGCAAGTATGTATCGGGGTTATCCGGGTATTTTTCCAGTGTTCCAAAAAGCGAAAATGTGATTGTCTGCCAATCACAGCAATCAACATATCGCATAACTAGCGCGGTTGTTTTTTGGGGCCAATTTTTTACACGGTTCTGCCTGAGCAAGTCTATTATTGCCAGCGTCCGTGCCTGCCTCTCTTGCACCTGTATCTCTGCTTCTTGTACGGCCTGCTGCAGGGGTATAAGCTGTGCTACGGCTGCGCCTATGCGATCTGTGCTAACATTAGGATTACCGGGCATCCCTGTCAGTGTCGAGGCGTGGAGCCCTGTCTTGCTCTCTACTGCCTCCATCCGCTCTTGTAAAAGGTTTAGGGCGTCTACATCTTCGCGGCATCTGGACAAAAATTCTTTAATATCATCGGGGGTTACTTTGTCACTGTGCATAAAACCTCCACTTACACACTCGTTGCGCTGTGTTTTGTTTTCTGAGTGTGTTTTTGATTATTGTTTATGATTGCTGTATCTGATTACTGTATACTGTATACTGTATATTGTATGTTGTATATGTATATGGCTTCGGCTGCTCGCGGGTGCTTGCGGCTGCTTGCTCCCGCTCGCGGGTGCTGCCGTCCGCATCACTCCGGGTTATCGGGTTTATAATACTCGGTCAGCCATTGCTCAAATGTGATCTCTGGGGCCTGGGCCTTGGATTTGAATGCAGCAAACTTTTTTTGCAAAATGCTTTTTTCGTATCGCTGCCGGTCAAGGTCTATGTTGTTCATGATTGACTTGAATGCCGTCTTCATGCTCCTGTCCGAAAACTCTGCTAGCTCTCCGGTGCGGAAGTAGTCAATTGCGGCTTTCAGGAGTTGGCCGATTTCTTCATTCGAATAATCTTCATACAGGGCCCCCCACCAATCCGCATAAAGCATAAATCCCTGTTGCTCTTTCCTCTGCGCTGCCATAGCTTACCCCTGTCATGCTTGTGTGATCTCGGTGTTGCCCTTGGCGTTTGCTGTACACTCGGCGGATAGCTGGGCTTCGAGCATGTCCACATTGACATAGTAGCGGCTTGCAGAGTAAAAGCCGGGTAAACGGTTCTCTTTCAGCATGCGCCTAAGCATTGCTTCTGGGTATTTCTTCTTTCGAGCAAGTCCACAAATGGTGTCAATATTCATCCTGATACCTCCGTATATCTTATTAAAAGTCATGTGGCCTTGACTTACTTGCGATAACATGATACACTGAGAATGAGGAATCGTCAAAGGACATATAAAGGGAAAATGCAGTTTTATTTGTGGTGGTAATGGAATGGAAAACGGACAAAATAGAGAAAAAAGCAGAAAAAGTGAAGTGTTCGGGGAAAAGGTTCGTACAATGCGGATAGAAAAAGGCTTGACACAAGCCGCGCTTGCTCGCCTCGTTTGGCCTGAGATTGAAGGCGATGAAAACCAGGACAGCAAATATGCCGTAAAACGCAAGTGCATTAGCGGTTATGAGCAAGGTATATACCCCAAAAACACGAATGATCTTTTGCGGCTCTGCAATGCCCTTGACTGTGACATGGGTTATCTGTTCGGTGAGCATGAGTGTTCGACAAAGGATCTGCAGGGCGTTGTCGATTTTACCGGCTTATCGGAATCCGACGTTAAAAACCTTGTTCATATTAAGGAAATGGGCGCACCAATAAGCACTGCCGTTTTCGGATTGCTCCATGATTTATTAGATAGCTTTTCCCTGCTGTCGCTTTCTATTGCATATCAGAGGTACAAAGCAAGCTACTATGATTCTAATGATTATGTTGTAATGAGTGGAGACGGCAAAGACACGCACTTCCTAAACGGTGATATTGGTCTCCTTCTTCTCAATCAAGCCTTTTCAGATTTTGTCCAGGGTGACAAGGACGCATTTGTAAAAGAGCTTCAGTCCGAAATCAAAAATAATCCAGTCGATTTTTACGCCGATATGATAAGGGGAAAATAAAAAAGGCCGGGGCTTTATCGCCTCGGCCTTGATCTGTGCAACACACTTTCGCCCGCTGCCGTCGTGATCCGGCGCGGGCGGTTGTGTTACATGCTGTATTCACTTATTGGAGGCAAGCAAGCTCTCTATGCCCTCCACCGTCCGGCGCTGCTTTTCCTCCGAGACGCCGGTATAAAACTTGAGCGTGGTGGATGGGTCCTTATGGCCTAAGAGGGTTTGCACGTCTTTCAAGTCTGCCCCGCTCTCAAGTGCCAGCGTTGCCGCGCTGTGCCGTAAATCGTGGGGGCTCACATCCGGGAGGCCGTTGGCCTCCACAAACTTTCTGACGTGCCGTGTCACGCTGTCCGGGCGTATCGGTTTATATGGGTCGGTGTCATTGCCAAAAATGAAAGAGGTAGGTAGCAGCTTGGCACCATACTTTTCTTCCTGTGATTTCTTCAACGATAGCAGAAGGGAACATACCCGCGCCGATATGGGCACCACTCGGCTCTCGCCGGTCTTGGTCTTGCCGATATGCAAGCCGGTTTCGGCGCTCTTATCAAGTGTCACATTTCGCACGACATCAAGCTCCAGCTTCTTTGTGTCCAGGTCTCGCCATTGCAGGGCTACGGCCTCGCCGCGCCTGAGGCCGGTGGTTATCAGTACATTCATGAGGGCTTGCCAGTAAATAGGCTCTGACTCAAGGCACTGCATAAACTTCACGGCCTGTTCCGGGTCGAGAAAGTCAATAGTCTTTCGATCTCTGCGCGGCCTCTCTTTCTGTGAAAGGTCCATGCACGGGTTATTCTCTATATAGTGGAGCCTCCGCGCATATTCAAGGATATTTTTTAGAGTGTCAAAGTGGTGTTTCCTGGTGGCTGCGCTGTAGGGTTCGCCGTTCTTCGTCTTGGCGGTCTTGTTCAGGTACTTCACATAGCGTTTGACGGCCTCCAAGTCGATTTGAGTTAGCTGTTTCTTCAAGCCAAAATAATCTATGAGGTCATCGGACATGTACTGAAAGAAGGAAACGCTTGACGGTGTGTGTTCTCCGTCCATAACATGGTCTGCCCACCAATGGTTTTTTACAAAGTCGGCAAAGGTAAGCTTGTCCTTGTCTTTCTTGCTATGCGTCTTTTCGTAATGATCCTTTTGGTCAAGCTCCCAGGCGTCCGCCTGCCGCTCTATCTCCTTTTCTTCCTTCTTCGGGGTCAATCCCTCCGGGCGGGGGATGGTGCATGTTCTCCATACCTGTTTTCCATGCTCATCCCTGCCGACGCAAGCGCGGAATCTGTAACCTGTGATTTCTCCCTGAGCATTTTTTCTCGTGTCAATCGTCGCCATGTTATCGCCCTCCATGCCCTCAGCCTCTTGGTAAAGCACTTGGTTAAATTGCCTATCAACAAAAGTGTCAACAAAGGTGTCAACAAAGTTAAAAAATGATAATTTAACTTACAATGACATAATACACGAAAAGCGTTGAAATATCAAGAGAAAATCAAACTTATTACACGATACAAAAAGTTAAAAGTTTAGTTCGGGACCAAGAGGCCCGGGGTTCAAATCCCCGCACTCCGACCAAAAATACAGGACCGCCATTCGGCGGTCCTGTATTTTTAATGTGCGGGGATTTGAATCATCCTCGCAGCCGCCGGGGGCGGCTGCATGTACCAGTCCTCAGACTGGTACATTCCTTTATCCCGTCCCCAAAAGGGACGGGATGCAAGCAAATTCCCCGCACTGCCGGTATTCCGCCTTCGCCCCATCCGGGGTTGCATTTCTTCATTCTGTGCGGGGATTTGAATCAACATTGCAGCCGCCGGGGGCGGCTGCATGTACCAGTCCTCAGACTGGTACATACCTATATCCCGTCCCCCGAAGGGACGGGATGCAAACAAATCCCCCGCACGGCCGATGTTCTGCACCAGTCCCATTTGGGACTGCTTTTCTGCATCCTGCGGGCTGTCAAAACCTCCGATCCGTTTTTCGCGGATCGGAGGTTTTCTCTTTATCTCAGCACGTACTGGTCGTCCTGCCAGAAATCGGTGCCCTTGACGCCGTTGGCATTGGCGCGGTAGGCGGGCAGCTTGCCCTTGCGGCGCTGCCACTCGTAGTCGCGCAGGGCGGCGATGGCGGGCTTGGCAAGGATGATGATGACAGGGGTGTTGATGATGATCATGA